>Ga0209083_1000872_pt1 | contig 39145 bp, 29 predicted proteins | sample AM7aDNAmetaG_FD_184132 | JGI IMG/M metagenome (GOLD analysis project Ga0209083, IMG submission 184132) | Freshwater microbial communities from Finland to study Microbial Dark Matter (Phase II) - AM7a DNA metaG (SPAdes) (version 3) | ecosystem: Environmental > Aquatic > Freshwater > Lake ... | reverse complement strand
TCTAAATAGTAACACTATCGATGAGAGTAATGCGTATATCAGAGGGTTTATCCTGAAAGTCCGGGAAATTATTAAGATGATAGAAGAAGATGGTTGGTACCTGGTTGTGACCAAAGGCAGTCATCGGCAGTACAAGCATCCGGAAAAACCAGGTCGGATCACGATAGCCGGTCATCCCGGGGGTGATCTCGCACCTGGAACACTGCATAGCATCTATAAACAGGCTCAAATGGAAAGGTGAAACAATTGCACAGGTTCCTTATTGTGGTCGAGAAAGCAGAGAATAATTATTCAGCATATTCCCCTGATCTTCCGGGATGTGTCGCAACAGGAGCAACCCGGGAAGAAGCAGAGGAGATGATGCATGAGGCGATTGAGCTCCATGTCCATGGACTCGTCGAAGACGGGATGCCGGTCCCGAGATCTCATTCATCGGCCTCCTATGTAGCAGTTCAGGAATGATGTAACCGGGGTAATAATGGGAGGTCATCGGATAATCTGATGAGGCCCCATGACTACCGTCACAGCTTTCCATTGGATCGCCTCACTGCCCGCAAAAGTTAGAAAAGCGCCATTTCGGAGTATTAATAGTGGGTTTTATGGGACTTTCGAAAAGGTTGCAACCCCAAAAAAGCCCAATTATAGACTGAATCTGACTAAAATCGCCCATTTTAGCCTTATTCAGCATCAACCCAAATCGGAGCCAAATGCGAGCGATTTAAACGAACGAGAGCGGGGTTAAAATGTTGGGGCGGGGTGTGGATACCCAGGTGAGGTTATTGACCAGTTAAATCGGGCTTAAAATAGAGGGATTTAGCCGTATTTTTTTCTTTTCTGAATGTTGTTATAATTATATGAGCGTTGCGTTTCGAAAAATTCCAGATAGCGATCCAGATCTCCGGAATGTGTCTGTTGGCAGGAATCTTATCGTGGATAATGGAATATAATGTTCAGTTGTCTTTTCACAAAGTAAACAATGGTTTGAGTTTTTTTCAATCGCCAATGTATCCACCTCTTGCTATTGGGCAGGAAGTATTAAGCGGTGGATATCGGGACGGTTACATCCTGACCGGCCCCTCCCTGTATGAAAGTTTACAATCCCTGAACAATTCCGACATCGTTCATTTCAACACGGTAAGCCAGGTGAAGTCTACCGGGCCCGGCTTCTACGAGGAGAGCATGATGCTGCACTCCGCAGGGGCTGCTGCTTCGGGGGTTACTTGTGGGGAGGATTCGCTTGATGGGGATGGGGCTAATTTCAGCAAATCTGCTTACTGTGAGTATTCGGGGACCTCGACGATGTTTATGACAGATTCTTTAAATTATCATTCTGTTGGAGGGATTAGCCAGGGTGACACTGAACTACCGGATTCTTTGGCGATGGACGTTTCATCAGTAAGGAATGGTTACGGTAGCTTTGCTGCAGGATCACGATCACTGATTGGGATTGGGAATACTACGGCGCTGGGGTATGTTCATTCTATTTATGAAGATGTGAGAGTTGGCGGTATATTTTCGATGGATGGAAGGATGAGATGGAGCTCCTTCACCTCGTCACTCTAACTTTTTCCGGGCGATGATTTCACAGGGTTGACACGGATATACGAAAGGGTAACTGATGAGGGTCAGTTCTTATTATACCAATGATTAAACCACTGCCAGGTTAATCGTCCACCTTTTCGAGGATACGTTCAATGTTGTCAATTTTTTTATGCATTAAATCAATGGTCTGTCTGAGTAATGCAATCTCCAGTTTAATATCCGCCATCTCATTTTTCCGGTCTGACAGAGATCCGACCTGCTTTTCCACCCATTCCTTGATCTCCCGGGTGTCTCCCGGATTAATAATACCTGTAAGTTTTGTGTTCATACTGGTTATTCCGCGACTTTCTCCAGGATGCGTTCGATATTATCCAGTTTCTTCTCAATCCGTTCTACTTTTTCGTTCATAACGGCGAGTGAAGCACCTGCATTTTCCTGGTCAGCCTTCTGTTCGGTCAACGTATCCAGTTTTCCGAGCATCGCGTCCAGGTACTTCTCGATCCAGGTCTTAACCCGCGTCGCAGCCATGTAAATCACGATGATGACAAGGATCACGAGGAACGCCTGCGTGAGAACCCATCCGAGGGACAGGAAGATAATACCGAGCCCATTACTTAACGTGTAGTCATTGGGCCGGAATACTGCCGCCACCAGGGCGATGAGAAGAAGCCCCAGAAATAATCCCGTTAATGCGAGTACTACCTTTGTAATCCAGTGAAATTCTCTGATCGTTTTAAAATCCATCTCTTAATCCTCTCCTACTTTCCTGATAAGGTCCAGATTTATTACCAGTTCGAAAGGCACCGCCTTGTAATAACGTTTGAGGTATGGGGGCTCTTCTGAAATGCGGTTGGTACCGGTGACGAGTCCGGCCTTTTCGAACTGCTTTAAATAAATGTTCACGAGAGGCCGCGAGATTCCGACCTCCTCTGATATCTCCCTTGCAAATTTCTCCTCGCGAGTGATCGCTCTCAGTATGTTGAGCCGCTGTTCATTTCCCAGAAAGCCCAGGAGTTGTGCCAGTTCGGGAATTGTATTCGGGTTCAACATGCTACATATGTTTAATAATTTTTACACATGATAAATTTATTTATAATGTTGTAAAACCGGGATAGGAAGGAGAGATCCACGTAAGGTGAGAAAAATTAGTAATCCTGTCTAAGAAAATCATGAGGTCTATGGTTAAGGACCTGACCAATGAAAACAGACTGCAGGCCTGTATCCTGAATATGCGGAACGGCACTGGCAATTGGATCACCACATCCTGAATGAGTCCACGGATTACATGCTTATTCGTCTTTCTCCAGCTCGAGTATCATACCATCATAATGCAACTGGCGGTGAGATTCTGACTCCCATTTCCATATGGCGATAAGCACACCCCAGAATAACACGGCAACAAGTCCCCCGAAGAATGCAGTTGTCATGGCCAGGTTAACACCGGGAATCGCGCCAGAGAGGGCGAGAATAGGGAGAGAGATCGATACTGCGACACTTACAACGGTCAATGTCCCCGATGTTTTATCATACCTGTTCCAGAGTACCACCGGCCCTTCATCAAGCACCTCGTTAAAAATCCGCCAGTACCAGATCCCGATAATCGCCGAGAATGGCAGTCCTGCCAGGAGTCCGATGATAAATATGTTCAGATTGGACATGCCACCTAGGCCGGCAAACATGTAAAATCCTGCGCAGAAAGACCCGATGGCCTGGAGCATCATCTGGTTCCGGAACAAACCGATCCAGTGAATTGCGTGATCTTTAAGCGATCCGCCAGGTGATGGAACGACCAGTTCATCATCAAGCTGGATGTTGGTGTTACGTACCCGGGCATATGCATTCGGGCACCAGCCAAGCCATCCCCGGATAACTTCAGTGATGTGCATATCAGGGACCTCTGGTTGCGGTGAATGAACGGGTCCGTTTGTCCAGTATCAGGATATATCCTGTCCTCCGCTCCCACAGGAGGACCAGGATGAACACGTACCATGGAACGAAGGCAAATCCTGTGGCGAATGCGGGAAACGCGGGGAGACCTGCAAACGAAATAACAACGAGTATTCCCCCAATGAGGAGAATACACCAATACGGGATTATACCGGCTACAAAGAACGAAATGATATACTCCCCCTGCCCGGTCTTTGTCGTCATCCCTTTTGCCAGCATCCCAAGGCTATTCCAGAGCCACTGGCCAAAGTATGCAAATAACCCCAGTCCTGTGATTGTTCCAACGTACATCATCAGCCTCGTGAGATCATCGGCGCTGAAATACATTACTCCGGGGATGGCGGCGAGAGTAAAGAAGAGCGAGAGAAGTAATACCTGATTCCTGTACCGCTGCAACCACCCGGTACGCCCGGGAATTCCATCCCCTTGTGCCCCGGTATTGCAGGCAATGTTATCACTCAGCACCGGTAGTTGTCGTCGTATAGTCGGTGCATTCGGGCACCAGCCCAGCCAACCCCGGATCACTTCTTCGAAATGTGTTGTCATTCGTCTTCAACCCGTATCCTGTTTTCCCCGAAACATCGCGGACAGGGTACCGGTCTTTCCGTAGGTGTAGAGACCGGTGATCGCGATCCCCATGACGGTTGAGCCGATAAATATCAGGATAAACATAACCAGTATGTAAACGGTAACAATAGCAACCGGAGCCGTTGGACTGCCCGATGAAAATCCGATGGCGATCATAGGGACCAGGGATATCACCAGGACTACAAATACGATCAGGAAGAGGATGATGAAACAGACAAGGATCTCCCTCCAGATTTTCCTGAACAAGGATGCCGATTCCATAACAGAGTTGATCAGGCTTCCATTGTTAAGGACGATGAGAGGAACAACAAACATGGTGAGAATATATAAAACGGCCATGAGCACCATTGCGATGAACGTTATACCAAGATTTCCGGGTGAACCATTCGTCGTCCTCGAAGAGTACATGATGAACGTGGACACGGTTCCGATGATTGCCCAAACCACGGCCCAGATCCCAAGAGGTCGCAGATAGTTACTGGCATGGGTCAATCCACTGCGGATGGTTGCAGACTGGCCGGAAAGGATGAGCGAAACAGATGCGATCAGCGCTGCCAGAAGATAATAGGTAAGGAAGGTAGAGATCAGCACGGTTGTGAATGTCAGTGTAATCCAGGGGAGTGAGCCTTGTGCTATCAATACGGGAGCAGTACCGGGCAACAGGTTCGTACCGGCAAACGGCATGGTACCGGAGATAAACTGAAGATACAGGCTCGATACAAGACTGAAGGTAATCACAAGACCCATCAGGAGCGAAAACCAGAGCAGTCGTCTGTTTCTGTACAGGACCCTTATACTCCCTGTCGCAAGTGTGATCCCACGGTCAATCCTGCCTGCTCCCCCTGCTCCTCCTTCAGGCTGTCCAGGGTTACTATCGACCGGCGGTGTTGTAAGTACTGTCGGAGCTGTTCTCATAGTCCGTGCATTCGGGCACCAGCCCAATTTTTTCCTGATGTAATCCAGTGACAATGTCATATCATCGCCTTCACGTTCGTAAAAAGTTCTTCAGCCATCTTCGTCGGGTCAGCGGTCTTCTGGATCCGAACTCCCAACTCGGTTGCATAATCCCAGAGCAACTCCGTGCACTCGGTGTAACGCTGGCAGGAACCGCAGTCTCCATCATGTTCGTACCAGACCTGGACCCCGTGTTTTTCCGAGACGAAGATTATCGCCTGTGATTGGAACGGGATTGACCTACCAAGAAGGATCCCCCGTTCGGTGTTGATCTTTTCGATTGCGATCTGGTTTGCGTTTGCCATCTCCCTCAGGGCAGTCTCCACCTTTTCATCCATAAGAAGGAGTGCCCTGGATACTGCCTGCCGGGATATCCCGAGCTGGTTTGCTATCGTGATATTGGGCACGCCACTTCGACGCATCGTCCAGAACCCAAACTGTTTGTCGTTCGTCGGCAGTAACATGTGTCAACATTTGCATGTTGACTATATATAATTTATCAGATCCTTCTTTTCCTCTACAACCATCTGGCAGTTAGGCTATATCCGGTGAAATGGCCGGGTACACCACTGCTCGAAATCGGGCAGGAGGTTATCCGCGGGGGGTATTCAGGATCGGTCCTTGTGGACGGACCTGATTCGTACTCATAGAATTTGTCATTGTCTTCGGATGAAATACCCGAGTTCTCAACCGGTAAACAAGAGGTGAGCCAGGGCGATATTGATTTACCGGATTCATTATCGATGGATGTTTCATCGGCGGGAAATGGTTACGGAAGCTTTGCTGCGGGATCACGATCACAGATTGGAATTGGGAATACTACGGCACTTGGGTATGTTCATACTGTTCATGAGCAGATCGGGGTCGGTGGGGACTTCAATGTGAATGGGAAGATGAGGTGGAGCTCGTTTGTTTCTCCCCTCTAAATATCTTTATTAGATTTTTGTTATCTTTTTATTACAAGGTTCATTCCCGAAACGCACGCTCTAGCGGTGAGCCAAATTTACTTAAATATTTCTCATAGTGATCTTTCGTTAAGTATTCTCCAACTAAAAATTCGAAAAAAGGGTATATTTCCCATGCGAAAAGGAAAGCGTTCTGTTTATCCGCAGTTTTCTTAAAAATTGAAGCTGTTACAGGATCAAGTTGCTCCGAATCGAAGGGACCTGGGGATATACTTCCACTCATGGCATATTCAATTCCTTGTCTCATAGAGGACTCTATTTCATTGGGATCATCGGGAATTGGAAATCTCCATGCAGGAATTTTTTGCCCTTCTAAAATTTTCGGGTACCTAAAATGAATATAAGGTAGGAGTTACGCAAACGCAGAATCAAGTAGAAAGATCTATATATATAAATAATTAAATATATTACATGATCAATAGGATACAGATTACTGACTTACACTACATCAATTTCCTTGTTGCAGCAACATGTGATGTATCATGCGTAAAAGCGGCAGATTGTTATTCATCGAATGGGATTGTCTTCTCCCATGATGCGTTCAACCGATTTCTCACAAGACAGTCCTTAACCCCAGAAACGTTGTGGGATGAAGTTGAACCATATATTGAAAAACGAAATGGATGGTTTGTCCTGGATGACACAGTTATCGATAAAATTTATTCAAAACAGATCGAACTGACCTACTATCAATGGAGTGGGAAACATCACAAAGTAGTCCAGGGTACTGGCCTGATCACCCTTGTCTGGACTGACGGATCTAATACATTTCCAATTGATTATCGGATTTATGATAAAGAGGGCGATGAATTATCAAAGAACGACCATTTTCGTCAAATGCTTCATACGGCATCCATCCGAGGATTTCAACCGTATTTTGTTATGTTCGACAGTTGGTATTCGGGTAACGATAACTTGAAATTTATCGACAAACTTGGATGGAATTGGTTTTCCCGCCTTAAAAAGAATCGAATGGTAAATCCGGATGATACTGAAAATCGTCCTGTATCTTCTGTATCCATTCCAGATGATGGAATTGTGGTCCATATGAAAAAATATGGATTTATCAGACTTTTTCATACCACAAATAAATTGGGTAAAGATCGGTATTGGGCAACAAATTTTGTCACAATGGATGATCAGGACCGAAGAAATCTACAAGCAATTTGTTGGTCAATCGAAAATTATCATCGCGCTTTGAAAGAATTATGTTGCGTTGAGGATTGTAAAATCCGAAAAGAAGCCGGTCAAAGAAATCATATTAATTGTTCGATTCGCGCTTTCATTCGATTACAGGTCGCCTACCAACTGGATAGTATCACTATCTATGACGCAAAATGGCAGATTGTTAAATCTGCTATTTCTGAATATTTAGAACATCCAAAATATGCGCTCTAATTTTTTTTCAGAGGGTTCTGCGTAACTCCTATAAGGGTTACGAATCCTTTCTTTGACTATAATTAATTGTTCCGTTATTATTGGATGCAGGAGAAATGGTTGTGGTGAATTTTTTCCTTTACCTTCAGCAAATGCGAGGAGATATTCGAAAGTTCCTTGAATCCGAGTCCCTGTGTGTATCGTAATTATTTCTCTTAATGTTTCTTCCAATAATTGAGACATTAAAACAATCCCTGAATGATAAAAACCATTGGCAATGCAATAATAGGATTCTTTATAAATTACATTCAGATGATTTAACCCGTTAAATGGTTCGGAAGAATCATTGAGTAATGGGGGCAGATTATCAAGATTCTCTTCGATAATTGTTCGCTGCCCTTCACAGTATTTATCAATGTCTATTATGATTTTGCAGTTCGGGCACTTTACTTCAATTTCAGCTGATGGACTGATAGTAAACAAATCTTCCGAAATTATATTTGGTTTTACAATTCCACTAAAAACAGGGCAATTGATGGTAGTAACGGGTCGCTGAACGTTAACAGTAGGAATCAATGTTGTTCAAGATCTCCAGGCTACAGTTAACACCAATCCTCCTTATGTAATACCTTTGTAACATTTGGATCCCAGTACAAAGAAATATCTATTATCAGGTGTCCAAAGAAAGATCATATCCGGGTCGGGTCAGGTCATTTTCTTTCATACAAAATAGCACAATTCGGCACTGGAGGAACGGTGCGATAACCCGGCAAGAGGCAGGATAGGTGCATGATGGCGGCGGCGATTGACGTCCTCTATGTGGATGACGAACCGGATCTTTTGGAGTTAGGGAAACTGTTCCTTGAAAAGACAGGGGACTTTTCTATTGCAACTATTGGATCTGCATCTGCTGCCTTAGAACTGATTAAAAAAGAACAATTCAATGCCATCATCTCTGATTACCAGATGCCCGACATGGACGGTATTGAACTCTTAAAAAAGGTTCGGGCGTCGGGTAATACTATCCCATTCATTCTCTTCACCGGCCGTGGGCGGGAAGAGGTCGTCATTCAGTCCTTAAACGAAGGGGCTGATTTTTATCTCCAGAAAGGTACCGACATTGAGGCGCAGTTTGCCGAACTTCGGCATAAGATTAAGAAAGCTGTTGACCACCGACGGGCTGAGGTGGAGTTGATCGCTCTCAACCGGCTTTATAATACACTATCTGCAAGCAATAAGGCAATCGTTCGTATTCACGAAAAGAAGGAACTACTGGATGAAATTTGCCGGATTATTGTCAATATCGGCGGATTTAGAATGACATGGGCAGGACTAGTCAACCCGGAAAAGCATTTTATTAAACCTGTTGCGGCATATAGTCATATTGACGGGTATCTCGACACGATCGCAATATCTACTGATGATATTCCCCTAGGTCAGGGGCCGACCGGATCCGCATATCGTGAAAAAAAATACAATGTCTGCAACGATATTGCTGGCGATCCAAAAATAGCGCCATGGCGTGAAGCGGCGGTCAAACAGGGTTATCGTTCGCTTGCCGCATTCCCCTTCGCATTGGATACCAATAATGCCGGTGTTATTACCTTTTATGCGTCTGAACCAAATTTTTTTACTGCCCAGATTGTCGAGCTTCTTAAGGAACTAGCTGATGATATATCATTTGCATTAACTACCCTCGATTTTAATAAGTCAGAACTTAAGTATCGCCGCCTCTTTGAAACTGCACAAGATGCAATCCTGATCCTCGATGGGGATACCGGGGAAATTATCGATGCAAATACATTCATCCTTGATATGCTGGGATATCCGTTCGAATATTTTATCGGCAAACACCTCTGGGAACTCGGTTTCATCAGAGACAAAACCATAGCACAACGTGCATTTACCGAGTTAAAAACGAACGGCTATATCAGGTACGAAGACCTCCCGCTGGAGACACAAAGGGGGGAGATTATGAACGTGGAGTTCATCAGCAATGAGTACCTTGTGGACGATAAAAAGATTATCCAGTGCAATATCAGAGATATCACTGATAGGAAAAATACCGAGACAGCGCTCCGTCTTGTGAACAAGAAGCTCAATCTTCTCTCCAGTATCACGCGTCATGATATCAATAACCAGCTTTTGGCTCTGGATGGATTTCTTGAATTGATACATGAAAAAAATCCGGATTCAATACTTGAGGACTATTTCTCCCGGATTACGGATGCGAGTTCCCGTATCGCCACCATGATCCGGTTCACCAAAGAATACGAGGAAATCGGTATCGAGGCTCCCGTCTGGCAGGATTGCCGCATCCTTGTTGACACCGCGGTAAAGGAAGCCTCACTTGGACAGGCAATAGTTCACAACAATCTACTAACTGGCATGGAAATATTCGCCGACTCACTAATTTCCAAGGTCTTTTACAGCCTGATGGAGAATGCGGTGCGGTATGGATCGAAAATTACGACCGTCCGGTTTTTTTCTGAAGAGTGCAATGGGAATGAAGTCATAGTTTGCGAGGATGATGGTGCCGGTGTTCCAGTGGAGGAGAAGGAGAGAATTTTCGAGCGAGGATTCGGAAAACACACTGGACTTGGATTGTTCCTCTCCAGAGAGATCCTTTCGATTACCGGGATCATGATTAAGGAAACCGGCAAACCGGGGAAAGGGGCACGGTTTGAGATGGAGGTGCCGAAGGGGATGTGGCGTATGAACTCGAGTTCTAATCAAGGACTGGATGGAAAGGTATGAAACCAGCGATCAACAACCAGACCTTCAGTTTACAGTTTTAGATATACTTTTCGTCCTGTTAGCTTATCGGTTGTGGGCGAGTGAAACCTGTGCAACGAATTCCGGGCATGTGAGAAAATATTGAGTCGCCCGAATGCAGGGGATGTTCCGTAATACGGGGATAAAACGGATCGGCTTTTTCATATTTGCCACATATAGGGGATGATTATAGGTCGTTTATATTGTTCCCGCACGCGTGGGATATAAACCTATGATTTATCGGGATATGAACTCAATGTACAGTCCTGAAAGTATTTCCTATATCAAACTTTGGGTCGACAACACCCTCAACAATGAAGTTGAGCAAGAAGAAGATTCAGTGGATAATACGCCAGAAGGAGAACCAAGAATCCTCCGGCGTGATAGCGGAGATCCAACACATAACCCGGAGACGGGTGGACCAAATCTGGAAAATATATCAGGATACCGGTACAATTCCGATCATCGGAAAACAGATGGGTCGGCCGAAGAAACAGATAACTCCGGAAGAATCAGATGTAATTGAAGAGGCATATCACAGATTCCGCTATGGAGCCCGTATGCTTGAAATTCTCATGCGTAAGGTCTACAAAACAACTATTTCGCATAACAGAATTCATAGGTACTTGATGAGCCGGGGATTTGCAAATTCTGAAGTATCCAAACGGAAACAGAGGAAAAGGGTTCGTTACGAAAGGAAACATAGCATGTCAGCCGGGCATATCGATTGGCATCATGATGCCAACAGCGGTCTCAAGATCTGTGCAGTCCTGGATGACTCCTCACGCAGGATATTAGCCATCGGTGAATTTGCCAATATCAACACGGAAAATTCAATCGCAGTATTTAAAACCGTAGTTCGGGAATATTGGCTACTTTGCCCACTTCGTGAACTGATTATGGACCATGGAAGCGAGTTCGGCGCTCATCGGAGAGATGAAAACGGATGCTGGGACAGTGAATATAAAAAATATCTTGAAACAAAAGGGGTTCATCCTATCCTTGCCTGGGTCAAACATCCGCAAACCAACGGTAAAGTTGAGAAGTGGTTCGATTCTTACGACAGATTCCGATACGAGTTTTCGTCTCTCGATGAATTCGTTGTCTGGTATAACAATAGACCACACGGCAGCCAGGATTTCGAAAATTTTGAATCCCCTGAACTGGCCTTCTGGAGGAGACTACCCCAAGAGGCGATCCTTGGCATGGGTATCAGAGTTTTTGGTTGGTGAGTTGATGAAACGTTTAGGATATTTTAAGCCAAGATCTATGAGAAATACTTTCAGGACTGTACAGGATATGAACTCAACGATATCTATCTATACAACCATATCCACTGTGTAGATGTCGTGTGGATGGAGTGGTTGTGAACGCCTCATCCCATGACAGTGAGTGTAGATGGGGGTCACCCTTCACCACACATACATCGTGTCCCTCGATTGGATTAAGTGAGGCAATAGATGAAATTTGATGCAGAATTGATGGATTCATTAAAGGAACTCGCAAATATCGGGGCTGCTCATTCAGCGACAACACTCTCGCAGATGGTCAACAGCCAGATCAATATGTGTGTCCCGGATATCGATCTGGTCGATATCTCTCATACCGGGGATCTTATCAGTGACAACATTACCACGATGGTTGTTTTCGAACTCCAGGGCGATGTCCCCAATGGTGGATATCTTGTCTTAGAATTACCCGGGGAATCTGCTGCACGGACGGCAAGCATCCTTGTGGGTTCGAAATATAATAATAATCATCTCAACGAAATGGAACAGAGTGCGATCCTCGAAGTCGGGAATATCATGATCTCCGCATTTCTCAGTGCGGCATCCGACCTCCTTGGCTTTATTATGCTGCCTTCTCCCCCAGTCCTTGTGGTGGATATGGCGCACGCGGCGATTACCTCGCTGATTGCCCAGATGACCATGGATGTTGATGAAGTCATCCTTTTCAGGGTTCAGCTTAATACTCCCGGCCAGGATATTTCCGGCAATTTGCTCATATTCTTAGAGGTCGGCATGCTTGAGAAAATTGCAGCACGACTAAGGGAGATTGTTGCCGGATAAATCCTTTCCAGATTTTGTAATATGTTTATTCTGCGCTATTTTCGGCGATACGCCACATCCCCTCTGGCACCGTCATCTCGAACCGTGCACCTTTGCCAGGCTCACCAGTCTCAGTGATGGTAATTGCGGTAATTGACAGGATTTGACAGGCGAGGAAGAGCCCAAGCCCGGTATTTTTTCCAAAGCCTCGGTTGAAGATGTATGGTTTGTCGGCGTTCGGTATCCCCTGGCCATCATCTTCATAGATTACCACCAGTTCATTCTCTCGTGCCGCTGTGGATAGACTAATGTATGAAACCTGGCCTCCATGTCGTCGGGTATTATCGATGAGGTTGAAAAAGACCCGTTCCAGGAGCGGGTCTGCGAATACTTCAAAATCAGTGGTCTCTAACCTCATTGCAATATCGTTCATGTTCTGCTGCTTCATCACCATTTTGAATAAATATCCAATATTCTGCCAAATTGGCCCTTTTATCCCAATATTCTCATAGTCCTTGGTAATATTGATCTGCTGTTCAATAATATCTGCAATTTTTTGTCCGTCTTCGATAAACCGGGAAACCTTTTCGGGATCATGGGCTGATCTTGCGGATAAATCCAGTAACCTTTTCAGCGCATGCAACTGGTTCTTGATATCATGCCTTGTTATTCCTGATAATTGGTTGAGTTTTTTGTTTATCTGCCTGAGGGCTTCTTCTGCCCGTATGTGTTCGGTGATGTTTCGGACGATACTGATGAGGTGAACCCGTCCATCGAGGGTAATGGTATCAGCAGAAATCGATGCATTGAATAATTTCCCGGATTTGTGGCGATTATAAACCTCGTACCCCTTCACCCGCCCACTTTTTTTCACCTGGGTAATTAAGTCGTCCCAGTCCTCTTTTTTAAGCCAGATGCCAAGTTCAAGCGCATTCTTTCCGATCATCTCATCCCGAGAATATCCAAATATCTGGGAGGTGACATCATTCATTTCAACGAAACACCCGGTTTCCAAGTCGCTTATCATGATCGCATCAGGGCTGGCCAGGAATGCTTTTGTGTACTTTTCCTGTGCACTCTGCAGTGCTATCTCTCCCTGTTTTCGCTCGGTGATGTCCAGAAACGAGATGACAACCGCATAGGGTTTCGTATCTCCCGGCCCAAAGAGGGGACTCGTATTGATGTTGACCCATGAGAGTGTGCCATCATCTTTTTTGATGCCCATGACAACGTTCCTGCACGCCTCCCCGGTTTCCAGAGTATGAATAGACGGGTGTTTGGAATCCGGGAACTCTGAACCATCTTCCCGGATAGTCTCCCACTTCCGGCTCGTTGCCGTATGCCCCAGTACTTCTTTGGCAGGGACACCAAACAGATGTTCAGCAGCCCTGTTCCATGTCAGCACTTCTCCCGTCTTCTCCTGAAGTATAATCGCCTCATTTACAGATGCAACAAGTGTTCTGTACCACTCTTCATTTTTCTGCAGAGCAATCTCAGTCTGCTTGCGTTCGGTGATGTCAATACCCTGTGCAATGGTGGAGACAATCCTTCCTTTGGGATCAAGAATATTCGCCGAATTCCAGATTACTATTCGGATGGTCCCATCTTTTGTGAGGATTGGGATTTCTACAGTCTCCCATCGTTCGCCTTTGAGAGCCTTCTCAATTAATGCCATTGATGCTTCACGGGAAGTATCGGGAAAGAGGAAGTCAAGTGTTTTCCCCTGCACTTCTTTCTCGCTTCTGCCAGACAGGTGCTCCAACGCAGGGTTGAACCGGGTGATATGGTAATCGGGATCCCATGCCATTATTGGGGCATTTGCATAGAAGAATAAGTTATGAAGATGTTCCGTGGTGTCGTGCAACGCCTCCTCTGCCTGTCTCCGTGTTACTGCATAACGAATCTTGTTCGAAAGCTCGGCAAATTGTGACCTTGGCTCGCCACCTTTCTGGAGATAAAAATCGGCACCCTCGTTGAGTGCCTCAATAACTACTTCTTCACGTCCCCGGCCGGTGAAGATGATGAATGGAGTTGCATCCCCCGTTCCTTTTAGCTGCTTAAGAAAGGTAATCCCGTCCATTTCCGGCATTTGGTAATCAGAAATGATCGCATCATATAACTCCGAGTTCAATTTATCCAGCGCTACCCCCGGCGAGGTAACTGTATCGACAAAAAACAAATCCCCCTTCTCAAGGAAGAGTTTGGCCAGTTCAAGCAGGGCAGTTTCGTCATCAACATAGAGAACACGAAGTCGATCGGTCATTGCATTTTGTTGTTTGTCCTGGAACACAAACTTTTTGGATTGAATTTTCGTTCAGCACTCCCGGCTGTGTATGAAAGTCAAAATTCGTCGGTGCACCCCGCTGCAAGTAACGGGGCATGATTCACACCTCCACCTTGTTATTCCGTCGCCTACATAGTACATGGTTCATCTTAGTACAAGATCGCCTTCCTTATCCCCGCAGGCAACTGCGGGGTATTCGGATAAAGTAAAATGGAGTTATACTATTTGATTCTATACTGAACAATGACAGTAAAAGAAGACTAATTGTGTAGTTGTTTGAATATCTACATTGAACATCGCTGGTTTGACTATCCACAGCGATCCTGAATTTTTAAAAATACGGATTAGTGAAGTGTCACCTATTCATGATGATTTGAGTTTCGGTCTGATGAGGATCGATAGAAGAAACCCATCCATGACAGGTAAAACTTGGTTGAATTGTGTAATTCATGCGAGATCGTGGACATTATGGAAAAATTTGTGCATTTTTCCAGGTTTCCTGTGAAATGGGATCTTGCAGGAATAGCAGGGAATAAAAAAAGACAGAGATCCAAATGCAAAAAAGTATCTTTGAGTGGAGAGATAATGGAATTAAATGGCGGACGCGATCCTAGTTCTGTACGGTACTACCGGACCCGCCCTGCTTGAGCTGGCTAAAATCTTCCTTGAAATGAGTGGATTCGAGATGCCAGTCCCAAAGGGGGCATACCTGACGGCAGGGAAGGGGTACTGAATGCCATCTATGCTTCGGGTTCTCTATGTTGACGATGAGCCCAGCCTGCTTACTATTGCCAAACTATTTCTTGAGAGAGAAGGAACATTTACAGTCGATACGCTTACTTCTGCGATTGTGGCACTGGAGAAGTTGAACAGTGAGCGATATGACGCCATCATTTCCGATTACCATATGCCGGAAATGGATGGAATAACATTTCTTAAAAAACTTAAAGCATCGGGGGATGCAACTCCATTCATTATCTTCACCGGCCGGGGACGTGAAGAAGTAGTTATTGAGGCACTCAACGAGGGTGCCGATTTTTATCTCCAGAAAGGTGGCGAGCCAAAGTCACAATTCGCCGAGCTTTCGAACAAAATCCGTTATGCTGTAACACGAAGGCGTGCCGAAGAGGCGCTTCGCCAGCGTGAACATGATTTTACATCGCTGGTTGAAAACGCCACTGATATGATCGTTCGTTTTGATACAGGTCTGCGGTACACCTACTGCAACCCGGCTTTCGAGCGCCTTCTGGGGGTCCCGTTACAACAGATCCTTGGCAAGACGCCGCTTGAGTCTGGTTCATTTGTCGAGTGGAAACGATTTATCGAAGTATCATTACGATGGACCCTTGAAATGGGAAATGTTCAGGAATTTGAGCTACAGGTTCCCACCCCGAACGGACTTCGGTCATTTACGTCGCACATCATTCCTGAACGCGACCCCCGAGGGAATATCATTTCACTGCTCGCCATTACCCGCGACATGACCGACCGGAAAAAGGTAGAAGAAGCCTTACGAGAGAGTGAGGAGAAGTTCAAGACTCTTTTTGGGACGGCAACTGATGCCCTGTTCATGATGGATAGCAGGGTATTTTTAGATTGTAACCGAAGTACACTGGCCATTTTCCGCTGTTCACTGGACCAGATTATCGGACACTCCCCCTTAGAATTTTCACCTGAATACCAGCCGGACGGTCGACTTTCCCTCGAGAAAATACAGGAAAAGATCAATGCAGCCATATCCGGAGAACCCCAGTTCTTCGAATGGGTCTGTCTCCATTATGACCGCACACCCTTTGACGCTGAAGTGACGTTCAACAGCATCCGGCTCGGAAATAATCAATATCTCCAGGCCGTTGTCAGGGATGTCTCCACACGTAAACAGGCAGAACGGGCACTCCTTGCCAGCGAGATGTTCAACCGAAACCTTGTAGAAAACCTGCCCGATTACATCGTCGTGCATGAAACGGACGGAAAAATACTCTACGCGAATCCTGCATCTTCCAGGGTTCTGGGTTATGATGCAGACCAATTTGTTGACAGACCCCTTCTCTCGCATATCGCAGGGGAGAATCTCGATGGTATAATGCCCTGGATATCTAATAGCAGGACGGGAGATGAAATCCCCCACATTGAAATGGACCTTCCCTCACAGGATGGGGGATCGAGATCAGTGATTGTGAAAGGCACCCCGATCCAATACCAGGACAATCTTGCGTATCTCACACTTTTCGTTGATATCACAGAACGCAAACGAGCAGAAGAAGCCCTTGACGCCGCAAATAAAAAGCTTACGATCCTTTCCAGCATTACCCGTCATGATATCAATTACCAGCTGTCGGTCCTGCAGGGATATCTTGCACTGCTTGAAAATGAGCAGCCCAATCCTCAATTCCATGATTATTTCCTGAAAATTTCCACCGCGGCTCAGCGGATCTCGGCCATGATCCGTTTCACAAAAGAATATGAACAGATTGGTAACAAGGACCCTGGCTGGCAGGACTGCTACGCACTTATCGAGAGAGCAGCAAGGGAAGCCCCTGTCGAGAGGATTGAGGTTACGAATACTCTTCCCATCCATACAGAAGTATTCGTTGATCCGCTGATTTTCAAAGTTTTTTACAACCTGATGGACAACGCTGTGCGGTATGGCGAAAAGATCACGACCCTTCGTTTCTCTATTGAGGAATCCGGTGAAAACCATGTCCTCGTGTGTGAAGACAACGGTATTGGTATCCCTGCCGCTGATAAAGAAACAATCTTCAAAAGAGGGTTTGGGAAGAACACCGGTGTTGGATTATTCCTCTCCCGGGAGATTCTGGCGATTACCGGCATCGCCATCCACGAGACGGGTGAACCAGGGAAAGGCGCCCGGTTTGAGATGACTGTGCCGAAGGGGAAGTGGCGGATCCCTTAATGCAATACATACACACTGTTTTCAGTGGAATATTTTAATAAAATTTAACCCCTCACCCCTTCACTACCCCTTCCTCTTCAACTTCTCAATTAAACCCATTACCCGCTCCTTCGCTTCGTCGGTCGTAACGACATCCTTCGTAATGGCGATAGTGACAATATCCCCTTGTTTAATCCCCGCCGGAAAAAATACCGGCAAATTGAAGTTTGCTTTCTCGTCCCCACGTAATAGAAGAACGGCCAATTCTCCTTCAATCCTATCTTCCGTTGCCGTAATTTCCATCGTTATCCCTCACATGCAATACCATTCTTATCTCCATCCAACTGATGAATGTCACCCTTGCCTAATGATATGCAGTAATCATAGCAGGCCTGGGCAACATCATGCCCCGAAAAATCCTTTCAATAATACCTGGTACAGGAGCAGTCTTTCTGCCCTATCAATCCATTGAACATCGAGGAGGTTAAGAAAAAGAGTAACATGGAATTATCCAGGTATGAGGTTAAACAAGGCCGTTTATGGGACTTTGGAAAAGGCTACAACACAAATAAAGGCCACATATCGGTTGTATTTGGTGAAAATCGCTGTAAATAGCCTTATTCTCATTCAAAACCAATCGGGACCAAATGCGGGCGATTTAAACGAACAGGAACGGGATCAAATAGTTGGGGTGGGGTGGTTGATACCCTGGGAATGATATTGGCTCGTTAAATCGGGCGTAAAATCGGGCAATTTTGCCGTATTTTGGGGCTAATTTGGTGGGCCGGAGCGGCTTCTTCGGGGTGACATGCGGGGTTGACTCTCTTGATGCAGAAGGGGCGAACTTTATGTCCGTGCCGTATTGTGAGACTGTGATTACTAGATCTTTGTTTATGAGCGATGATTTATCGTATCGCTCGATCGGATCAATTGTTCAGGCGGATCTTGAAAATGCCGGATTCGTTCGCTTTTACTGCTGTCGGATCGGGATTGAGTACGGTTCCTTCAGCTTTGGTGCGAGGAGTGAAGCTGGGATTGGGAATACCAGTGAACTCGGTTATGTGAACTCTATCGGTAAGGAACTTAAGGCGAATGGTCGGTTCAATATCGGTGAGGACATGCGGTGGACGTCGTTCTCGAAGACCTTTGATTTGATGGGATAAGCCTGTACCACACCACAATTCACTTTTTGATAGTGTTCTTTTGGGTACCCGCAATTAAGAGGGGGCCTACGAATGGAGAGGCCACAAAATACTCATATGGGTTACCCTTCCTGATATCTCACCAGTACATTGCGATGAGGAAACAATGTGGTGCAAGGAGGACCCCGTATCAGTTGATCCTCTGTATCCTCCCGTCAACCGTTCCATTCACCGGTTGCGGCAATGACCCAACGTAGGTAACGAATGCATCGACATCGACCGGTCCGTTTGTAATGGTCTTTGCTTCCGTAAAGGTTGTGTAACCGTCACCGCCACTGGAAAGATAATTGATCATGGAAACGGTATAGATCGCTTTTGGGTCTAATGGGACACCGTGGACCGTCACCGAAGTCACTTTGCTGCCTGCAGGTTTTGCTGCATCCCAGGTATACACAAGTCCAGAAACAACAAGATTGTGCGGGGGAAACGGCTCCTGCCACTGCTGTTCAAGTACCTGATGGATCTGTTCACCAGTCAGGGTCATTGACTGGACCGTGTTGGCAAACGGCTGGACCGCGTATAGGTTGCCCCAGGTAATATTTCCTTTTGAAAGGTCTGCCCGTATATTTCCGGCGGTATCAAATCCCACCTCTGTTTTCATCGCTGCACGCTGCCCGTCCGTAACCATATCCCCCAGTGCATCTTCCCCGCCACTGTTCTGGGCCCGGGTAATATCCAGGGCAGCAACACCGATAAACTGGTTCATCATCGGTCCGACAATGTTCTGATCAGCAACAAGAAACGCGGTTGCAGCGGGGTCCGGGCTGGTTCCGGGAGGTTGATCCGCATATGTAGGGATAATCCGTGCGGATTTCTCAACGATATCCCCGCTTGTCTTGTCGATCAGAAGATCGATATCGGCATACCCTTTACTATACATATACGCCTGGGTGACGAGCACGGGATTTTTGCCGGCATTGGCCAGGTAGGCATTGGTGAACTCATGTGTATGGCCGGACAACACAACATCAATATCGGCATCAAGCCGCGGAATAATGTCGGCCACCCGCCCGATCACGGTTCCGTTTGCATGGGTGGGACCATCATATGGGGTCTGATTCCCGCCTTCGTGAAGAAGGACAACGATCGCATGGACACCCTGCATCTGGATCTCCGGAATGTACCGGTTTATGGAATCCGCTTCGTCGAGAAAGGTCACACCTTCGACATTCACCGGCTCCTCGAGCCCGGGTGTGTTCATCGTATCCGCACCAATAAATGCAACAGAAACCCCGCTGATATTTCGCAGGGTGTAGGGGGGAAGGATGGGGGTGTTGTTGGCTTTCCAGACCACATTTGCGCAGACATAGTCGGTCCTTGTGCCCGGGTACGGATCAACGGGGTGGGTGATATTCGTTGACCCATCCCCTCCGTATATTTTTCTCATCAGTTCCGGTACCCCTTTGTCGAACTCATGGTTGCCAAGAGTCGCAACCATATTACATGAGGTATTCGAAGGGTGTGATTCAACGGTACAGTACTGGTTTGCCCAGGCATTGAAAAACAGCATTGTCGGCTCGTCGAGAAGCAGCCCGGATTCGGGAGGTGATGCTCCGACCACATCCCCGGGTAGGGCAATGATCGTGTTATCTGGATTCCCTTGTGCCATTGCCGATTTGATGTAGGAAGCCAGTACTGGTGTGCCTCCGGTCGGGCGTTTATTCAGGGTCTGTCCCGGGGGCAGCTGCCCATGGAAATCATTTATCGCAAGAATTTTTACATGAACTGTTGCGTTTGAAGGCGATGCCGGGACATGCCCGGGTAGATACCATGAGAGTAAAACCGGTGTCAGGATAAGAACACAGAGGACGAAGAATCCTAAGAGAACCTGCAGCCCGATCGGGATCCTGTCCCGCCGGGAATCGGGTGTCATTAGAATGCTCATTTAGTATGTGATCATATAATTGTTGAGTTTCCCGTTGAAGAGACTGGGGGGGGATAATGTCCGATGGCTCGAATCGGATTACGGTGAGAATGCCCCGGTACCAGCGATTTTTATGACCGATTCACTTGCGTACGGTCAGAAGGTGCGATTCGCCAGGGACTGGGGATCCTGTCTTGAGTCGGTGATTGTTTATTCTTGTGGATCACCTGCCGCTTGGTGTGACTTGTGGGTATGAGTCGCTTGATCCAGAGGGGGCGAACGTTACCGCGAGCCGGTACGGTGAGACGGTGGTTGTACGATCTCTTTTTATGGCCAATGACCTGGCGTATCGCTCGATCGGATCAATTTCCCAGGCTGACCTTGAGATCCCGGATTCTTTTGCGTTTACGGCCATTGGGTCGGGATCGGGTTCCGGGCCCTTCAGCTTTGGTGCGAGGAGTTTAGCAGGGATTGGGAATACTACTGAGTTGGGTTATGTGAACTCTATCGGTAAGGACCTGATGGCCAACGGTCGGTTCAATATTGGCGAGGACGTACGGTGGACGTCGTTCGCGAAGACGTTTGATGTGGTAGGGTAGGGGTGAATTATCAGCCTCTGTTTTTGTCCCCTGACATGGTGACCTGCCACGCTCCCTTCAGCACCACCATTTCGAACCGTGCCCCTTTGCCTGGCTCCCCTGTCTCCCTGATTGAGATGCCTGTGATATCGAGAATCTCCCGTGATATGGCCAGACCAAGCCCTGTGTTTTTCCCGAACCCACGCTCGAATATCTTCTCCTTCTCATCTTTGGGTACACCGTCGCCATCGTCTTCGCAGATAATGAGAATGTCTCCGTTCTGCTCTTCAGATGTGAAACGGATAGTCGTGATTTTCCCGCCGTACCGCACTGCATTGTCCATCAGGTTGTAAAACACCTTGACAACCATCGGGTCTGCGAACACTTCCGTGCCGGCAGGGAGATCGTTTTTCACCAGTACATTTCCGAGCGGGGCTTGCTTTGAAGCGATCTCTACGAGTTCATGGCAGTCCTGCCAGGCAGGAGCATTGACACCGATCTCCTCGTATTCCTTGGTGAACTGTACCATGGCAGCGATCCGCTTTGCCGCAGTCGAAACCTTCAGGAAATACTCGGTATTAATGAGGTCTGGCTGTTTCTGTTCCAGCATTGAAAGGTATCCCATCTGCACCATGAGCTGGTTATTGATATCGTGGCGGGTGATGGAAGAGAGGAGAGTAAGTTTCTTGTTTGCCTGACGGATCGCCTCTTCCGCCCGCACCAGATCGGTCACATCGTGAATCACTCCTTCCACTCCCTGCACAACCCCCTCTGCATCATAAAAGAAGTGGCTGCTTGAAGTAACATGACGGATTGTGCCATCAACGGCTTTCAGTGTAATCGGGTACCCGTATACGGATCCGTTATGTTTAAGGGCTTCAAGGAATGCCTTGCGATCGTCAGAATTAGCGTACCTGTCAGCTACATCACGCCCGACAAGCTGGTCCGGTGATTCCAGGCCAACCAAATGGGCTCCCGAAGGACTGACCATGGTGAATTTCCCATTCATATCAGCACGGTAGACCATGTCCTGGATGTTCTCGATGATCTCACGGTACTGTGTCTCGCTCTCACGGAGCACTTGTTCTATCCGCATACGCTCGGTAATGTCCTGCTCAAGGTCCGCGTTTGCAAATTCCTTGCGGATGAGAATGTAGCCCGTGCTTATAAGGATCATGGCGATGATTTGGACGAGTAGGAACAGTATCTGGTAGAAGCTTGGTAGCGTAAGGCTGTAACTTCCCGCAATCAGGATGTAAATACCCCTAAACATCGTTGCGATGGCGTAGAGGAGGATCGTCGCTCCGATGAATTTTTGTAAGGGAGAGGGTCTCGACGCGAAGAAGACAAGGAATGTGGCGGGGAAGAAGAAGAAGAGGGGGGTGATGAAGGCTGCAATACCCATCTTCATGTTCTGCCCAGTGGTGGGAATCCACCAGATCGCTAATAGGAGAGCCAATACGGAGATATAGAAAAGGAGCCATTTTTTATCGACGTTTCGATTAAGCGAGAGAAGGCTGATACCTTCCAGGCACATACCTGCGAAGATGAGACTGTTACCGAGTTCAAAAGAGATGAGATCGGGAACAATACCACGAAGGTAGATGAGCAGCCACGCAATGCTTTGGAAAGCCATCCCGATCATGAAGATAATGTCAAAGCCAGCTGCCCGTTTTCGCGTATCGAAGAAAAGTAACAGAGCGGCAACTGCATGCCCAAGGATAAGGACGACGACGAGGGTCCTGACATCGAGCGATTCGATCATATTTTTACTCTCGCAAGTATATCGACAGCAGTTGTGGTGCTGATATCCTGGACTTGTTCGCCCCTGTTCTTTTGAGAGACATCCCTTTTCTGGAACATGGGATCATACCTCCCCGGTCCGCCGCCATATACCTTTCGGCACCGTCATCTCAAGCCGTGCACCCTTGCCTAGCTCGCCGGTCTCACTGATAGTGATGCCGGTAATATCGAGGATCTCCCGGGAGAGGAACAAACCAAGTCCGGTGTTCTTTCCAAAGCCCCTCTCAAAGATCCTCTCCTTTTCTCCTGCTGGTATTCCTTCACCATCATCCTCACATACAATCAGATTGTCATCACCGCGATCCTCAATTGAGAAAAAGATTGTTGTTATTTTCCCGCCATACCGGGCCGCATTGTCCATCAGGTTATAGAAAACCTTTACAATCAACTGGTCGGTGAATACTTCTGCACCGTCAGGGATATCGTTCTGTACTGTTATCTGCCCGAGAGGAACTTCTTTAGCTGCAATATCTACTACTGTGCGGCATTTCTGCCAGACAGGAGCATGGATACCAATCTCATCGTATTCCTTCGTGAATCGGATCATGGATGAAATCCGTTGTGCAGCCTTGCTGACCTTCTGGAAATACTCGCTGAGTGAGCGGTCCGGATTTTTCATTTCGAGAATACTGATAAAGCCCATTAACATGGTCAGCTGATTATTGATATCATGCCGTGTAATGCCGGAGAGGAGATTAAGTTTCTTAATAGCCAGCGAAAGCGCCTCTTCGGCATGCTTTCGATCGGTAATGTCAATAAAACTACTCCGGATGAGCTTTCGCCCGGTAAATTGCAACAGGACGAGGCGCACTTCCATGACAAGATCTTCTCCCCGTGTATTCCGAATATACCGTTCGAAAACGATTGTCTCTCCTGTAATAACCAGCCGGCGATGTTCATCTACTGTTTCGCTAATTGGCAGCAGATCGGGTTGATCGGGTTTATAGAATTGCTGGGGGCCGGAATCAAGCAGTTGCTGGCGGCTGCACCCGAAAATTCGCTCCGCCTCGGCATTTGCCTCGATATACCGGTCCTGGGTTATATCAAACAGCAGTATTGCCTCAGGCGCTTTCTCAATGGATATCCGGAATTGTTCCTCACTCTCCTTCAAGGCTTCCTCAGCCTCCTTACGATCTGTGATGTCAACACCCTGGGCGATTGTGGAGAGAATCCTTCCATTGGAATCAAGGATGTTCGCCGAATTCCAGAGTACCGTCCGGACACTGCCATCTTTAACCAGAATCGGAATCTCGACACTCTCCCACTGTTCGCCTAAAATGGGTATCCTCTCGAAAAAGAAGGATATATGAGAAATCTTCCCAGTAGGTACACTCTTTGATCATGAAAATCAGAGCCCTGAAAATTATCTAAATTGTGTGGTTGGTGGTGGCACACCCGCCATTTTATGAATTAGAACTCCAAGGGGATCGATCACATGGCATTGAGTGAATCGATCGTAAAAATATGCGATAGGGTTCACACCAAGTTTTTTAGCGGTTTGAACTATCGTCATAAACGTATCTTGAGCTTTTGTCCCTTCTGGGGTGATGGTGTGCAAACTCACATCCCGTTTTCGTACCTGAACCCGTGCACCAAGTTCAGCTGCATTATTATGAAGGGGAATTTCCGGGTTTTCGAGAACCGCCAGTAGTTCCTGTTTGTTATTGGCAATTCTCAGAATCCGCTCATCCAGATCTCCGTAACCTGTTTTTGTCGCGAATAAGTAATCAAATTCCTGTTCAAGTCTACGAGCACCTTCAGGTGAGTTTTCCACCTTGTACTCGTTCAACTCTTTATAAAAATCCCAAAATTTTTCGAGAAACAGCTCTAATAGTTCGCGATAGAGCGTTAATGTCGGATTTAATTTTTTCAGATGTCTTCCCTCATGTATCCAGCATAATGCATGTATGAGTGCGATATGAGCGAATTGAGGAGCAGCATCACTCATAAGAATTTCAATCGCAGGCCACTCTTTCTGGGTATGGTAGTATGAGATTGCTCCTGCCTCCTTTATCCTGCGTATCAGACTATCTTTCTGCTTAGTATCTGATGGCAATGATTGCAACCACGGTTCTAGTAATTCTGAATTGAGTGTTTGAGCAAACACATTTTTCTGTAGATAGAGAATGATTTTATTTGGAACCCTGAAGGTCTTCATTAGGTCGAAGCTCGCCGAATCAAATGTAAATTTCATTTCATGTTCACAAAACAAAATTTCTAAAACCGTCAACCGGTCTTTATGCGGTCTGGTGAGGAATGCCGTGTAAAATTCGTTGCACAGAATATGTGTGTGATATTGACATCCATTAACACGGGCACCCGTATCGTCGATTTGCTGATATCGCGCTGAACTTAAACCTGCTTTGACTATCTCATCGTACTCCTTGTGGAAGATATCGAGATCTTTTGTTAAAAATCGGGAGATCGTAGACTTGGATAATAAAATTCCAAAGTAGTCAAGAAATGTGTGGATTGCTGGTTCTGATACATTACAACCGTATTTTAATGTCAGGATTAATGCACGTATGTGAGGTCCAAATTCACCGCGATACCCTTCGGGTCGTTTTGCACGATATGTCTTATTTTCTGAGGGGGAATACCATAATTCAACTTTGTATCGGATGTTATCAGTTACAATTTTTATGTCCTGAACGATTATCTCATCATATCCCTTAAAAACAGCATCTGCGGGAAGATCTGCTTGAGGTACTCTGACTATTTCCTCGCGATCAATTTTCACTTTGTGATTTCTTTCGCCACGACCCTTGTTCGGTTTTGGTTGAAGATTTTTTCGTTCATCTTCAGATGAGTAATCTGTAGATTTCGGCGGCTTCTGCTTTTTACTATCAAATTTTGGTTTCCCTTGTTCTCCTTTAAGGCGGTTATTTTCATCTCGTAATTCCTGGATCTGGATTTTGAGAATTGCATTTTCCGACAGTTGGGATTCGATGATATTTACTAATCGAAGTAATGTTTCAGGAGTGAAAAATTCGTTTATGTTTTCTTGGGTAATAGAATTTAAGAAGATTAAGTCCTGATTCGGCAGAGACACATCCTATATTATTATAGTACTAAGTTATATATATTACCCCTGTTTTTGGATTGGATACTAAAATGGTCTTTTTGATTTGAAGGAATGAAGCATCCCTGCTTTCTTTGGGGAACAGGATGTCAAGACGCTGCCCGATTACTTCCTGTTCCGGCAGGAAGGCCAGGTCCTCGAAGGCATGGTTGAAACGGGTTATCACATACCCCGAATCCCATACAATGATCGGGGCATTGGCGTATTCAATCAGATTGTTGAGATATTCGTTGGTTTCCTGTAATTTCTCTTCTGTCCGCTTGCGTTCGGTCAGATCAATAAAAGTCGCCAGAAAGTCATCGCCCAAGGTAATCCCGGTGATTTCAATGATACGTTCTTCCCCACTTTTACAGGTCACTCTGTATTCGACAGGCCTGATATCTATGCCATTCTCGGTCGCACGTTGTAGCGCTGCATCCCATGTGGTGGTCACCCACTGCCGGTAATGCGCATCGGGATACGCTTGCTGCCACCACTTGGTTAGGGTGGGAACATCTTCAGCGGTGTATCCAAAAATCTGAACAAAACGCTCGTTCCTAAAGGTGATCACCCCGTCCGTGTTCACATAGCACAAGGGCAAGGGGGCCTTTTCCAGGATCTTCCGGAAGCGTGCTTCACTCTCCCGCAATGCCTCCTCAACTATTTTACGTTTGGTAATATCACGGATGATGCTGATGAGATGCACCCTGTCGCCAATTTTGATGATATCTGCAGAAATCGATCCGTTGAACAATTTACCGAATTTATGGCGTCCGATCGTTTCGTACCCTTCAACTCGCCCGTTTATTCTCAACTGGCTGATAAAGTCGTCCCGATCCTCGTTTCTCAGCCAGATGCCAAGCTCAACTGCACTCTTTCCGATCATCTCATCCCGTGAATACCCGTATATCCGGGATGTCGTATCGTTCACCTCAACGAACCGTCCGGTTTCCATATCTGTGAGTATAATCGCATCCGGACTGGCGAGGAATGCCTTGGTATATTTTTCCTGGGCCTTCTCCAGTGCCACTTCAACTCGTTTCCACTCGGTGATGTCCTGCACCGTACCGTAAAATCCGATAATCTTTCCCATCTCGTTGCGTTTTACACCCCCGAAATTATTTGTCCATCGTTTGCTACCATCTGAACGGATCATTTCCAGCTCGAGGTTAAACGGGTCTCCTGTTGAAAGCGATCCCGTGACAGCACCGCTCAACAGATCCCAACTGGCGTTGGAATAATAAGCCGGAAGATCAGCATATGCAGGTGCTCCCAATGAAGGATCTCTTCCGGAAATATTGAACAATTGCTCTGACCAGGTTACCGTATCGGTTCCCAAATCCCAGTCAAAGGTCCCGATATGTGCGAGGCGATGCGCCTCTTTAAGGTCTTTTTGGGCAGCTACGAGTTCAAGTTCCACATGTTTCCTATCTGTGATATTATGCAGGGTCCCTGATATCCGGAAGGATGATCCATCTTGGGATTTATGGGTTATTTTTCCTCTGCCAAGTACCCACACCCATTCGCCTGAAACATCTCGCATGCGGTGTTCGGATTCAAAAATAGTTGTCCGGCCATCAAGATAATCCGCGAGTCTTTTTTGGATAAGGGGCACGTCATCAGGATGTGACAGTTCATCCCAGTCAATACTCCGGGACCCAATAGAGTTTTTCTGGTAACCGAGTATATCTGCAGCCCGATCATCGATTATTCCTGCCATGGAAGGAATATCCAGTTCCCACATGCCCGTTTCAGATCCGAATAGCGCCAGCTGGAGCTTGGCTTCACTTTCCCTCAGTGCTTCCTCCGCACACTTACGTTCGGTGATATCTCTGGTCACCCCGATAAGCACTTCCTGGTCATTCCACAACGCCCGGGTAACCTTTGTTTCGACGTCGATGCGTGTCCCATCTTTTGAAACAACAGGTACCGGGCAGGAATCTATCGTCCCGGCAATCATTCCCTGGACAATCTGTAGTGCTTCATCACGCCGTTCGGGTACATGCAATAGGAGTACATTCGTTCCGGTAAGTTCCTCTGGAGTGTATAGGAGCCGTTTTTGAACCGTATCATTTATCGCAAGTATGTTGCCTCCCATGTCCAGCACAAAGACCATCTCATCGATCGAGTTGAACAGGGTCTCTAAATTCTTGGATGCTTTTTTTGCGTCCTCTTCGGCAATCATCCTCTCTAACGTGCTGCCAAGCTCACTGCCGATAGAGATTAACGTCTGTTTTTCTTCTTCGGAGATGATATACCGCTTTGTGCTGGTGAGGTTCATTGCCCCGATGGCCTCCCCTTTTGCAAGTAAGGGAACAATAGCAGCAGATTGGAATCCAAATTTCTTCGAGCTGTCAGGATTGATCTTTGCATAATTCTCGGTGAAAATTGGTTCTTTTCGGATGAACACCATGTCATAGGGATTCTTATCAATGGGGACTGTCTGGATTTTCACCAGGAATTCATGAGGGAGATTTTTTGACTGGACGACATCCGCTGTCCGTGTGGAGTGGTTTACGAGGTAGATCCCACCAGCATCAAAGTCCATTAATCGTAAAGACTCCTCTAGGATACCGCTGAGGAGTCCGGGGAGGGTATCTGCCTTGTTTGCCGTAATGATGATACCATTGAGGATCGAAAGCGTTTCAGATTGGTGTTTCAGCGCCTCTTCTGACCTCCGGGACTCAGTAATATCTCTTACCGAGGTAAGCCGGACTTGTTGATTTTTAAACGTAATATTACGAGAATGAAATGTCCCAAAAAATCTGCTTTTGTCCTTTTTCAGCCCTTCCATCTCGTAAGGAGCTTCGGATAGCATCTGTATCTTTTCCCGGACAATATCCTTTGAACCCGGGGCGGTAAGGTCCAGGACATCCATCCCGATAAGTTCATCATGGGAATAATCAAACAGGTTGCAGGCACTTGTATTCACTTCCTGTATGATACCCTGTTTGTGCATCACAAGACCGTCATCCGATGCATTCGAGAGCTGATGGAACCGCATCTCGCTTTCCCGGAGCAAATCTTCGCGGTTACGTTCCATCGTGACATCATGGATTGTGCCGATGGTCGCAGACCTGCCCTGGTATTTTCCAGCTCCAACACTCATAATTACCCGCAAGCGGGCCTGTTTGTCCTTGTGAACCATTGAGAATTCATAGTTATTTGGTTCGTTATGCCCGGCAAGCCTTCTCTTGTGTCGGGAGAGCACCATCTCGCGATCTTCAGGTGCTATTGGCATGGTAAGAGGCTGGCCAATAAGTTCTTCTTCCGAATAACCGGTCATAGAGCTAAAAGCCGGATTTACAGCCGCAATACAACCATCTTGTGCGATGAAGACTGCATCCATGCAATGTTCGACAAGCGTTCTATATTTTTCCTCACTTTCCTGGATGTTCTGCTGGGTCTGTTTCAGTTCGGTAAGCTGTGCCCGCATCTCTTCTTCTGCGGCAGCAATCTGCTCATAAGAGGCATTGAGTTCATCGTTTTTCCTGATGAGTTCAATTTCCGCTCGTTTTTGTTCTGTGATATCCCGTATGGATTCAATGGCACCAATAACCTCCCCTTGGTTATTATAGAGGAGAGATGCTTTTCCGTGCAGAACAGAATATCTCCCAAGCGGGCGGGGAAGCGTGGTTTCTGCAATAAGGAGATCTCCTTCTTTTTTGACGATTGCATAGGTGCCCTGCGAAAGCTCTTCATTTGGAATAGATACAAGATCGATTAGGATTGGACGGCGTACCTCATAAAATGGAATCGCATATTCGTAGTCCCCCTTTCCCAGCATATCAGTTGCAGGGACCCCGGTCATCTCTTCAATCGCTTTGTTCCAGGCGATCACTCTCCCATCATTATCTATCGCGAAGGTGGCATCAGGGAGGAAATTAATGATGTCATAGAGCCTTCTTTCGGTATCCCTTGCCTGATTTTCTGTCCTTTGACGGCTGACTGCTGTCTTGATCTTATGTGCAAGTTCCGCGAACTGGGCTTTGGGTTCTCCGCCTTTCTGGAGATAAAAGTCCGCACCACTGTTAATTGCCTCAATAACTACCTCTTCACGCCCCTTTCCCGTGAAAATAATGAATGGTGTTGTATTCCCCAGGGTTTTGAGTTTCTTGAGAAACTCAATTCCATCTATATCCGGCATCTGGTAATCTGAGATGATAGTGTCGTAATGCTCCGTGTTTAGTAGTTCGAGCGCTTCACTGACGGATCTCCGTATATCGACAGCAAATGCACCCTCTCTCTCCAGGAATAGCTTGCCGATGTTAAGAAGACCGGGTTCATCATCAACGTAAAGGACCCGAATTGCAGATGGCATTATACTTCCACTGTAATTTATTACCTGATACTTTTTTGCATTGAGATCCTGGATACAATACCACACATGTTCGGATTTCCCGGATTTCCCAAGTATATCGTATGTTCAGGGGCAGGAGATCATTACCTGAAAAATTGGAGAATTGTGGATAATTATCCCAATAAGTAAAAAGTTACCTGTACATTCCCTTCAGCACCGTCATCGCGAACCGTGCTCCTTTGCCAGGCTCGCCAGTCTCGGTTATTGTGATGCCGGTAATGGATAGGATCTCCCGGGCAAGAAAGAGACCCATGCCAGTATTTTTTCCTAAACCCCGTTCAAAGATTTTTTCCTTCTCTTCTGCTGGGATACCATTGCCATCATCCTCACATACGATAAGACGATCATTACCACACTCTCCCAATGAGAAACGGATAGTCGTGAACTTCCCGCCATGCCGGGCTGCATCGTCCACCAGATTGTAGAAAACCTGTTCGATGAATTATGTTGGGCATCATCGACAACCAGATCCCGGTCCTTTATACCTGAACTGACAGCCAGTGTAGTATCAATACCGGGAAGTCTCCACAGATACGCCACTTCTTATCTTATGATGATAAAAATTCCCCGGGGAATCTTTGTTCCCCGGGTACCCCGGACCAGTTGCTTTTTGGCATTCAGGACCGCCTGGGAAGGGTAACGGTGAAGGTAGAGCCACAGCCTTTTCCCGGACTTTCCGCTTTTACGGAACCCCCGTACAGGTGAGCAATACGGCTCACGATGGAGAGGCCAAGACCTGATGAGTCCCGCTGGTGTCGTGACGTATCAGCCTTATAAAATAGATCAAATATACGGACTGTCTCTTCGGGGGTCAGGCCAATCCCGGTATCAGTGATAGAGATCGCAATAAACTCCTCAGTCACGTAGGAAGAAATGGTGACAATTCCCCCGTCCGGCGAATACCTGATCGCGTTACCGATGAGATTATCGAGGAGACTCTCAAGGTGAAGTGGCATGATCCATATCCTGGTATCCGGACTGACGGTATTTTCAATGACATTGCCCTGCTTTTCTGCCATCCAGGTATGCATCGCAATGCCTTTTTCTACCTCGGCTGCCAGTACTATCTCTTTGGCATCCGCCGTGGTATAGAGGGTATTGAGTTTTGCAAGGGTAAGAATATCAGTGATGAGATGTTTCATCGCCGCTGCATCACTTATCACCATTGTGAGGATCTCGCGGAGCTCGGGGTCCTGTTCCTTTTTAAGAATGTGGGGGAGCAATGCGATGATCGGTGTGAGCGGGGTCTTGAGGTCATGGCCAGCCTGGGCGATAAACTCATCTTTCTGGCGGAGCAGCTGCTCAACCTGGTCCGTCCTCTCCCTGACCTGCCGGTCGAGTTTTTTAAGATCCGTGATGTCACGGAGTGATACGACACTCTTTTGTGTACCAGGAATTATTGTAACGGTCAGGTCGGCATCCCTGACCTCGCCGTTTTTATGGATAAATCTGAATTCATAATCGCTGGGCGCGTTACCAGGACCGATCCGCCTGGCCCCGTGGTATTTTTGCATCTTGCCAAGGTCTTCTTCTGCAACCAGTGTCTGCCATTTTACCCGGCCTTCAATCTCTTCCCGAGAATACCCCCATATTTTTTCCATCTCTTCATTGACGTGTGAAATTACTGAATTCTCTTCAACGATGATCATCGCGGTCCCGGTATTTTCAAAGACCGTATGGTACAATTCCTCCGCCCGTTTCCGTTCAGTGATGTCCAGCAGGGACGCGATGCTCTTCTTTGTTCCTGGAATAATATCTACAAATAGGTAAATAGAGCGGATATCCCCGGTTTTTGTGACAAAACGGAATTCATAACTGGTGAGTGCCTTCTCCCGGTCCTGCCTGCGCATCTGGTGCTGGGCATGCATCCGTTCCAGGTCTTCCGGGACGACAAATTCGGTCCATCTCTTCTTTCCTTCGATCTCATCTTTGGAAAAACCGCTGAGTTGTGCAAACCTGAAATTTGCCAGTTCGATGATATTGCCCTCATTCAGAACAACGGTTGCTGTGCCGGTATTTTCAAAAACAGTGCGGTATTTCCCCTCACTTTCCCGCAGTTCCTGTTCATTTTTGGTGAGTTGGTCAAGGGTCTGCCGCAGCGCCGTCTCCGCCTGCTTCAGCCCGGTAATATCAACAATGGAGGCGACGCTCTGGGTCGTTCCGGGAATCACACCGATATTATTCAGGCAATGTCTTGTTTCACCATACCGATCGACAAACCGGAATTCGTAGACACCTGGTGCACCGTACGGTCTATCACGGCGGTCATGGTGGTACCGTTTCATCCGTTCCAGGTCCTCCCCGGTCACAAATTCAGTCCAGCTTTTCTTACCTTCCAGTTCATCAATGGAAAAGCCGGAGAATTTAGCAAATCCAGAATTTGCCAGGATAATTGTCGTATCACTACCTACAATAATCGTCGCGGCCCCGGTCGTTTCAAAAATAGCCCGGTACAGGTTCCGTGATTTTTTGAGGGCAATTTCTACCATTTTGCGATCGGTGATGTCCCGGATCGACTCAATCGCCCCGACTACCTCGCCAAGGGAATTTTTAAACAGGACCGACTTCCCCCAGAGGCAGACCTCTTTTCCGCCCACGCGAGCCCGGTCGGTCTCAGCAGTAAGGGCATCGCCGTCCTTTCGCACAGCTGAGTAGTTGTTTAACGCCCCCTGACCCTGCATCATAACGAGATCGATCAGTATCGGGCGACGTTCACCATAGAAAGGAAGTGCGTACTCATAGTTACCTTTCCCGAGCATGTCTTCCGCCTTTATACTAGTCATTTCTTCTATCGCTCTGTTCCATGCTATCACCCGGCCTTCATAATCGATTGCAAATGTGGCATCGGGAAGGAAGTTGATGATTTCCTCAAGTCGCCGTTCTGTCTCGCGGAGTTCATCCTCCGCCCGCTTTCGTTCCGTGATCTCGATGACATAGACCGTGAGCCCGATGACCCGGCGATTCTCATCGTAAATCGGGCTGTATGTATCTTCCCAGAATTTCCGACCCAGCGCTTCATCCCCATACTCTTCGGGCAGTGTAAAATGCTCTCCTGCAAGTGCCCGTTCAAAATTCCGCTGCGCCTTCTTCCGGTCACCCTCGTAACCGATAACGTTGAGCATATTCATGCCGGGCCTGATATCCACCCCCCAGATTGCCTTCATTGTCTCCTGGTGCCTGGCATTGAACGCGAGGTACCGGAAGTCCAAATCGAGCGAGAAGATCTTGATTGATTGCGGGCTCTCGATCATGTTCCGTAGGAGGATCTCAGATTGCATTAGTCTCTCTTCCGTCAGTTTGCGCCCGGTTATATCATGTATAACCCCGAATACGACGTTCCGGTCGGGATCGTACTCTGCAAGCGAATGGATGTCCAGGATCATCCCATCAGATGGCCTCCTGATCTTAAACTCTACATTATAGGGTGATTTTCCCGTGATCAGGTCCGCCAGGGCAGTATCAAGAAGAGGACGGTACTCGGGAAGGGGAATGTTCTGAACTTCTTTAATACCACATTGAGCTCCTTCGAGACCATAGAGGGTCCATGCACCCTCCGATCCCTTGAAGGTATTTTTATTCAGTCGCAGCTCCCAGTTGCCAGAACCGCTGACCTCTTCAGCCCGTTTTAAATGCGCTTCACTTTCACGGAGTGCTTCTTCCGCACGTTTGCGCTCGGTGATGTCTTCCGAAACCCCTTCGATCCAACCCTTTTCCTTTACAAGCCTGCCTGAAAAGCGCATCCATATGATTGAACCATCATTTTTCCGAAAACGTGCTTCGTGGTTTAAAAATTCACCATGGGCCTGCAACTGGGAGATCATCTTCTCGCGGTCAGATGGGTCGATATACCGTTCTGCAATGGAAAAAGGTTCGGCCAATAACGATGCCCTGTCTTGATACCCAATAAACCGGGCAACGGTATCATTCGCATCAAGTATCAGCCCTGTATGGATATCCGTTCTGAACAGCCCGATCTGAGAATTAAGAAAAATATTTCTGTAGGTCTCCTCGGCAGTTCTAATGGCCTCTTCCGCCTGCTTGCGCCCGGTGATATCATTGAAGAGGAGGAGAATAGCCGGGCTGTCATGGTATCGAATCGGGGTCCCTTTGACTATCACTGATATCCGATGTCCATCCCGTGACAGCAGATCGATCTCATAGGGGGGGACCTCGTCCCCTTCGAGACGATCAGTTTTCCTGGAAATCTTAATATTGCGGTATTCCTCTGCGACATATGAGAGCAGGGATGTGCCGACCAGCTCCTCTGCCGTATACCCTAGCGCCCTGACCGTGGCTGGATTTACGTAGAGGATTTTCCCATCCAACCCATATGCAATGATATAATCAGGCAGGTTCTCCACGAGGTTCCGGTTAAATGATTCACTCTCAGCGAGTGCCTCCTCGTTTTGCTTCCAGTCCGTCATGTCCCGACCAACAGACTGGTATTCCTTCAGGCTGCCATCCGCATGAAAGAACGCCCGGTCTACCCATCGTTGCCACCGGGTGCTTCCATCCGGCATGATGATCCGCTGATCGATGGTCACAAGGGGGTTTTCCGGGGTAAGGGAGGCAAAGATCCGGGTGACATGTTCCCGGTCATCGGGATGAATTATAGGCCGGAACCGGGTACCAATGATATTATTATAACTTAATCCGAAATAACGACAATAGGCCTCATTCACAAAGATATGAGTGCCATCCGGGAGAAACCGGCAGATCAACTCGGTCTGTTCCTCGACTACATGTCGGTACCGTTCCTCGCTTTCACGACGCTCTACCTCAGCACGTTTCAAATCCGTGATATCCCGGATGGATTCAATAGCGCCCACAACTTCGCCCTGGTTATTATAGAGGGGAGCTGCTGTGAACCATATTGTCGCTCCCCTGCCATTGTATAAGTTTGCGCTTATCGCTTCCGCCACTAGAGTACGCCCATTTCTTTTCAACGACGGGTATTTTGCGGCATCAGATGGATTATCGAGGAGGACCAGGTCGATAAGCATAGGTCGCCGTTCGTTGTATATGGGAATCGAATATTCATAATTCCCTGTGCCAAGAATTTCTGCAGCCGTAACGCCGGTCATATTTTCCATGGCACGGTTCCAGGCAATCACCTCGCCATCAGTGTTGATCGCAAATGTTGCATCAGGGAGGAACTCAATAATATCAGCGGTCCTCTTCTGCGATTCGGAGAGTTTTTCTTCCACCTGCCTCCGCGCTACTGCGTAACGAATCTTATTCGAAAGCTCGGCGAACTGGGCTTTTGGCTCGCCGCCTTTCTGGAGATAAAAATCAGCACCGTTGTTGAGTGCCTCTATGACCACCTCTTCACGTCCTTTACCGGTGAATATGATGAATGGTGTTGTATTTCCCGATGCCTTAAGCTGCTTGAGAAATGCAATCCCATCCATAACAGGCATCTGGTAATCAGAGATGATGGCATCATACCGTTCTTTTTCCAACTGCTTCAGTGCAACCATCGCAGAAGTGAGAGTATCAACGGCCACCCGCCCCTCCCTCTCAAGGTATAGCTTGCCGATACTGAGAAGGTCAGGCTCGTCGTCTATGTAGAGGACCCGGATTTCCGGTGCCATCATGCTCCATTTCCTACTATCCGCCACATCCCCTTCGGCACCGTCATCTCGAACCGGGCCCCCTTCCCCGGATCCCCCGTTTCGCGGAGAGTGAGTTCGGTGATGTCTAGGATCACCCGGGAAAGTGCTAATCCAAGCCCGGTGTTCTTCCCAAATCCCTGCTCGAAGATCCGCTCTTTCTCATCTGCGGAAACCCCCTCACCATCATCTTCACAGACAATGATTTGATTTCCATCGCGTTCATCAAAATAGAACCGGATGGTTGTGATCTTCCCTCCATACCGCACCGCGTTATCCATCAGGTTGTAAAATACCTTGACAATTAACGGATCAGCGAATACTTCTGCACCGGCAGGGAAATCGTTCTTTACAACGACCTTTCCGAGCGGGGCTTGCTTTGCAGCAGTGTCTACGAGAATGCGGCAATCCTGCCATACCGGAGCATTGACGCCGATGCTGTCGTATTCCTTGGTGAACTGGATCATAGCGGAGATCAGTTGAGCGGCGGTTGCTATCATCTGGAAATACTCGTTGTGAGTGGTATCTGGCTGCTCACTTTCCAGAATCTGGAGGTACCCCACAAGTACAGTGAGCTGGTTGTTGATGTCGTGCCGGGTTATGCGGGAGAGAAGGTTCAGCTTCTTGTTTGACTTACGAAGAGATTCTTCCGCCCGTTTGCGCTCGGTGATGTCCAGAATTGAGGAAAAAAAACCTGCGACACGCTTCCCATCATGGAATGGTATGAGCCTGACACTAACAAAACGTTCTTTTCCCTCTCCATCATATGTGCGATTATCAAAAGAGACCGAGTTCCCACCCAATACCTTCTGGTAATAGGGAAGAGCTCGTTCAAATACTTCGTCATTCAGCAGGTCACGGATCTGTTTTCCAACAATTTCTTGACTGGTTCGACCATACCAATCTGCATAGGCTTTGTTCACATAGATAAAACGCAAGTCTGTATCGACATACGTAAGAAGGACCGGAACACCATCCATGACAAGGGCCAGTTTTTTCTCGCTCTGCTGCAGCGCTTCCTCTGCCAGGTTGCGATCACGGTTCAGCAGGGTTATCGCAATCTGGTCGGCAAGCTGGCAGGCAAACGTGATCTCATCGTTCTCCCAGTGATGAGGACTGTCAACATGCTCAAAACAGAGAACCCCGAGATTCTGTCCCGAGACCCGTATTACCGCATCCAGCATTGAAGTAATGCGATTCGGTTTGAGGTAACCATTCACATATCCCGCAGTGCGTGGATCGGTCAATGGATCATGGGCGTCGATATACTTTGCCGTGCTTAAAGCGTCAAACTCGTTTACATATTCATGACGATTCAGTACAGCGTCATAGGAGTGTCGATCATATAAGACCTCATATAGATCGATGCATCGCAGTTCATCTCCTTTGCTGTTAAACAGCCATACACTCACCCTTTCCACACCAAACACTGCGGACGATAATTCAGTAAGTCTGGCTGAAAGTCCATGCACGTCTCCGGAAAAAAGGAGTGGTGAGAAAGAGATTGTGTTTAATACTGCCTGCTGGCCCTGGGTTCTTTTCAATGTGGTAACAAGGTTTTCCTCAGCCACTTTGCGTTCGGTGATGTCAATGAGAAGGAGGAGGACGGCGGGATTGCCATGGTATTGGATCAGGGTGCCTTTCACGACCACCGGTATCTGGCGCCCGTCCGATGAGATGAGGTTTATTTCATAAGGGGGAACTTCGCCTCCTACCTTGCGCTCAGATATTCTGGAAATAACTTCATCACGGTGCTTCTCTTCGATATACGAAAGTATGGGTGTGTCAACCAACTTATCTGCATCATACCCAAGTGCCGTTGCCAAAACTGGGTTCACATAGAGTATCTTCCCGTCCGATTCGTATACGATGATGTAATCAGGCAGGTTCTGTACAAGGTTTCGATTGAACTCCTCGCTCTCCCGCAGCGCTTCCTCTGCCTGTTTGCGTTCGGTGATGTCACGTATTACCCAGATAATATGGGCTGTCTCCCGCAGGGTAACAATCCTGGCAGACAGGACGCAGGTAATCCCGCTTGTATCTTTTCGGTGAAAAACTGTTTCGTAATCTTCATAAAACCCGATCTTTTTCAGGTCTTCGGTAGCAATCCGGTGATTGCCAGGGTTTTTCCAGAGCTGGTCTTCAAAGGTTGAAGATCCGACGACATCCTCACGGGAAAAACCGGTAAGACGGAGAAAACCCTCATTGGCATCGACAATCCTGCCATCGTCGAGGCGGGTAATGAGAACGCCAGCGGGGCTATGGTGAAAGATCAGTTCAAATTCTTCCTTGGCTTCCGTAACCTCTGCATTCAGCCGCTGGTTGACCAGATTGATCAGGCCAATGGTGAAGAGAAATCCAAAAATAAAAAAGATCAGGGCTGTTCCAATCTGGACACTGGTTGGGGTGAAAAGACTTTCAACAGGTAATATCGTTAAGATGATCACCGAACGGAGAATCAGAAAAGATCCCTGGACAATCATGATTGCAGCAAGGAAGTGCGTAGAAAATCCAATTTTCCAGATTTTTTTCCCGTACAGTGTCCATGCCATTAAAAAATAGATGAGAGCAAGGAATAGCGAGATAATTGCTGTCCGCACCGTGATATCGCTAATTACATACGTAAAATAAAAATACGCTGCAATAAAGAGCGCAAGGAGAGAAAGAACAAGTCCAGGGTTCTCTTTTTTATTATGGAACCGAAGGATTCCAACATAGATCATGAGGGACCCCGATATTATCAGGATATTGGGTAGGATGATTGCGATCAGCAGGTTGGTGGTGATATCCCGGAAGAGCAGAAATAAATACCCCGTTGCCACAACGGTACTCCCGAGCGCCCACCATGCAACCCCGGGATATTTTTTGTTATTCACATAGAGAAAACCGAAGGCTAATGCTTCGAGGGCATAAGTAAGAGCAAAAATAACCGAAAGGGTCCGGATGTCGATTTCCATTACATCCCTCTAGGGAACAATGATAATTTACTGGCCGGGCGAAAAACCCTTTTTAAAAAAAAAGGATGACACTTCCGGTGCGACCGGGTGGTTTCTTCGTCAATGAAGAGAACACGGATCGCTGCTGCCATCAGACACTCTTTCTGTCCTGACTTGACTTGACTTGACAAAAAAGAGAATGACCCGATCTGGTCTAACATGTTTTACCTTTTCTGTTTGGGAACAGATACATTTTTTGCATTGCTGTTTTGGAGACTTCCCCAACCCCTTTATCAACCAAAAAAAATAATCCTCATTCAGAAAAATCCGGGATCGCCTATATTAACCAAACTAAC
>Ga0209083_1000871_pt1 | contig 39185 bp, 52 predicted proteins | sample AM7aDNAmetaG_FD_184132 | JGI IMG/M metagenome (GOLD analysis project Ga0209083, IMG submission 184132) | Freshwater microbial communities from Finland to study Microbial Dark Matter (Phase II) - AM7a DNA metaG (SPAdes) (version 3) | ecosystem: Environmental > Aquatic > Freshwater > Lake ... | reverse complement strand
TATGTACAGCGTTTTCATCTTTAAAATATCCCTAATAAAGGATATTCAGTTAACGCTTCAAGTTAACTGAATGTCTTGCCCTTTCATGCAAGTTATCAAGTAACTCTTTGATGTTGAAAACGCTGTAATTGCCAAAATATTGACCACCAATATCGCTTCATTTGGGAAAATGCACAAACGAATCGCCTTGGCTTATTCTTTAATTTGACGAAAGAAGAGGTAGAGTTTGCTAACTCCCGTGGCACTGAAGACCCAAACGCGATGTTGGATCTCATCAGCATATCCAAAAACTTGGATTTTCACTCATAAGCTGGTAGGATCGGGCAACGGCTTTATCGATACCCGACATTCTCAACGTGGTAAGATACCGTAATAGCCATGCCGGGTATCGGCTTTATCGTTGCCTGACACTTCTGACCAATGATCCAAGGTACACCAACATGCCAAGCCGTTTTGAGAAAGTTATTCAGCAAGCATCAACCTTGCCTATCGAAGTTCAGGACGAAATCGCCGAACAATGGCTGGAAGATATTGAAAATGAAATGGGATGGCAGAAAACTTTGCAACAGCCGCAAGAAAGGTTGTCAGAACTAGCACGGTTAGCTTTGCTGCAATCCTCTCAAGGGAAAACTCTGGCAAAGGGTTTTGATGAAATCTGAGCTAACCCAAGAATTTTTAGATCAGTTCCGCAATTTGCCGGAGCGAGTAAAACAAACAGCCAGAAAAAACTATCGTTTATGGAAGCAGAACCCACGACACCCCGGCGTTGAGTTTAAAAAACTGAATACTTCCATGCCGGTGTATTCGGTTCGAGCAGGCATCGGTTGGCGGGCGGTAGGGGTTATGAAAAATTCTGACACAATTGTGTGGTTCTGGATTGGCCCACACAGCGAGTATGACAAGCTACTTAAAAATTTATGAAAGGCCAAGGAGTGCTGATGAACGAAGCGCATCGTTCGAGTAGGGTGACGAGTAAACGAGCAAAGAGAAAAAGAAAAAAACCATGCAACCCCGGCTTTCTCCACAAGTGCGGCAGCCCAACATCCATGTCGATGCGTATCGACACCCCTGACGATGAAAGCGCCATACTGCAACCCACGGATAACATCCCTCCCAGGGATGTTATCCGTACTTTCATGGCAACCCGGCGTTCAAGGGGACGCTGGGTTGCGCTTTGGTGTTTTTCCCATAGTTTAGTCCGGCCCGCGCCCCTTAGCTCGGGTGTTATGAACCTATCCGTCCCTTGACCATCTCCCGGACATCCGCGCAAGGATCGTCGATGAGCTTCCGCACCGATGCCAGCGGGGCGCGTTCCGCCGCAATATAACGAATCAACCATTCCACATCGTTCAGCATCACCACTAGAGAATCCGGTTCCATGCGTTCGGCGACGATCCGCCGCACTTGCAAATCGACATCGTGGGCCATCAGCCCTAGGCTGGCAGGTGGCAGGCGTCCCGCCACCTGTTTGCGCACATGCGCATCGGGGTCGCAGATCATGCGGAACAAACGCCCTTCAGGCATGCGTTTGGCGACATAGGCACGGACTAGGTAGTCTTCGTCGCCCACCATTGATTCCAATTGATCCACTGGCAACCGGTCGGCGACGGTGATGCGCACTTCCCGGTCAGGGTCGTTACGCAACCTCGCCAAATGCTCAATCGGCAAGCGATAGGCCACGGCACGGCGCACCACCTCGTCTTCGTCGTCAATGAGGGCCAAGACCGCATCCGTCGGCACATAGCGCACGGCGATGGCGCGGCGTTCCCAAAAAACATCGCAGAGATAATCGGGGGCCAACTCAGGGTTGCGTTTGAGAAATCGGTCGATTTGCCTGCCGCTTTCGGCTTGCACACACACATCGCCCGGCTTGCAGCGGGAGGAGGGGCGCAGGGTTTCTTGGAATGGACAGGCCGAGCAGTCAGCGGTGGGCGGGGCTTCGATATCGCTCATATATAATATCCTGATTGGCAAGATGCTTTATCTAAACTCGAAACACCGTCGTATGTCGCTGTTAAAAAAACCGCAATCGCGGTTAAAAACCGCTCCCACAGCTTTGTAGTTATGGTTGAATTTGCACCAAACCGCCTGCGGCGGCAGCTTGGCGATTTTCCCATTCCGCTAATGTGTAGGTTTTGACGCTAAAAGCATGTAACGCACCAGAAGAAAGCCAATGCGACACCGGGGCTAATACGGTCTGTTGGCGTTTGACCAGAGGTAAGCCTTGAAACACTTCGCTCACCACGATGGCGGAAAAGTTGCAGCCTTCCCCTTCCAGATAGACTTGCGCTTCGGGTATGGCCGCTTCAATCGCTTGTTGGATTTCCATGGTTTCCATCGTTGTCAAGCCTCTTCTTTCTGGGCTGTGGCTTTTTCAAGAAGGGGTTTCAAGCTACCGTTCCGGCCCATTTCCTCGACAATATCGGCACCACCGACCAATTCACCCTGTACAAACAATTGGGGGTAAGTCGGCCAACGTGAGACGGAAGGCAGTTTCTCTCTGATAAACGGGTTTTCCAGCACGTTGACATAGGCAAAGGGTATCCCTATGGATTGCAATACGGCAACTGCCTTGGCAGAGAAACCGCATTCGGGTTTGGCCGGCACGCCTTTCATATAAAGCATTACCGGGTTGGTTTCTAGCTGTTCGCGGATTTTATCTTCAGTTTTCATAAGGATCCCAGGGTTAATGCTTATACTGGTTCCCAAGCACCAGCCTGGGAACCTTTGCCTTGCAAGCTCCAGCTTGACTTAACACCGGAAGCAGGAGCTTCCAAGACTGCATTCCCAAGCTGGAGCTTGGGAACGAGCAAACCATTTCACAGCAAATACGGCTTTGCGATCCATCGCCTCAACACGGTGGTGTCCCGTTCCGGCAGATAAGCATAGTCCTTCATCAAATCCAAGTGGACCGATTCGCCCACATGAGGTGAAACCTGTCCCTTTACCATGTAAAAAAACCAAGCGAAGGGGTAACCGGCCTGGATATCAAAACGGCTAATCAACGTGGCAAGAGCTTTGCCTCTTTTGGCCTCGGGGCTTTCCAGCCTAGGGACATCGCGCTTTTGGTTTCTAACCACATCCACGTTCATGATTTGTTCGCCGTGTTTGCCCTTATGCTGGTTCAAACGCAGGCTCCAGTGACTGCAAAAGACACCTTGCTGACCGGCACTGCTGGTGTTCCAATCGTCCATAAAGCGTTGCGCAGGATGACGGTCAACCCGATGCTTGCCCAGTTCGTTCATGAATAGGGCCACTTCGGTTTTACGGCGGTAAGTGTAACGCGACGAACCAACGGCAAAGGGATCGACTTTCAGCGGGTTTAAAGGGTCGATCAATTCTTCCAAATCATCAGGTGGTTGGTCAGCATCAAACAGATAGCGGTCAGCTACTTCTTGGGTCCTGTCCACCTCAATCTGCACAAAATCCTCGGCCTTTGAACCGGTTCTAGCCACCAGATAAAGAGTGACTCCCTTGTGCCGGGTGCCGAGAAAACATTCCTCTTCACAATAATCCAGCAAGGTTTTGAAGTTCTGACCACATTCAATGAAGGTTCGTTCCGCCCATTCGTTCAAATCGTTGGCGATACGGACTCCATCCGGTTTAATGACACCGCCTAGGCGATACCATTCGTGACCAACCCGTGCCAACTGCAAGGGGTAGTTAGGGTAAGTTTTCTGGATACGTTCCAACAGGCCCTCGTCGCCTGGGCCAACTAGGGTTTGCTTGCATAGCCTACCTAGGGTGTGACCGTTAAATCGGACTGGCTGGGTTTGCTCCTGATCGTTGGCATCAAGTTCCGGGTTACTCATCGTCGCTCACCTCCGCCAGCACTAAGCCGGTCGCATGGCTGATTTCCGATGTGAATTTCATGCAGTGTTCACGCCCGTCGACCAAGTAAATATTATAACCCGGACGAATAGAGTAAGGCTCATAGACACCCACATCGTCGTCCATGCAATGGGTAAAATGGATTCTTGGATGCTGGTCTCTTAATTCGGCAATGCTTTGCCCCGACAGGCCAGTCGCTTCCAGTTGCAACGCTATGGCTTCGATGGTTTGCGGGTTTATCATTCGGCTTCTTCCTCCACCAAGTATTCCGAATCAAAACGGACCCGCTCTCGGATGGAAACCCCTATGATTTTAGCCAGCCACGGAGGTGGGCTACCCGCGAGTATGGTTTGTAGCTTCGCCAGTAGCTCAGGGGCTTCGGACTCTTCCGCCTGCTTCATCGGGTAAATCCCCGCCTTGATCACCTTAGCCGCCGCTGGCCCGCCAATGGACACCACATACAGGACTTGGCAATCCTTGATGAGTTCGGCTCGAAATGCATTGCGGTCTTCTGCTTCTTCCGCATCCAACGCAGAGCGGACATCAATCAGGCGTAATTCATCGCGACTGACTTGATAGACCAGAAAGCGCAGGCAAGAGCCGAAATGCCCGTCCATGCGTTCGGCGGTGTTGGAGGCTATGGCCACCCGGATTGAACCCGGCATATCGCCATCTGAATAGTGCATGGGTTCAGGCAAACCGGCATCGGCTGCTTCGCCCCACAGAATGCGCACGGCTTCCTTGTAATTGGGGATGGACACCACATCCAAATGCTCAGTGTCCTCTTCACCGTCAGGGCTTCCCAAGCCTGTTTTCAGTTGAGTCACGGTGACGTGGCTGAGTTTTTCCTCGGTCAATGGAGAACCCAGTTTTTCGATCAACACTTCCAGCAAATGCCGGGGACTCACATCGGGTAACACACGGGCTGCAAGGCCGATGCGCAGGGCTATTTCACGGGTAAGTACGTTTTCGGTCATGTCCACCTCTTTTAGCAGTACCAAGGCTTGCCTTGGAAAAGATGCAAATAATTCGCAAGCCGAGCCTTGCGCTTTAGGTTCAATCCCCGCCACCGCCTCGCTTGGCCCTGAGCGTAATCGGCAATTTGGGCTTGGCTATGGGTTCCAAGTAGAACTTCTGCCCGTCCCCCAACACCACTTCACCGCCCCATTTTTCCTCGGCCTCAAATTCCAAGGATTCAATGGTTTCTTCCAAATCCTTTTTCGGTACATAAAAAACAAGCTTATCGTTGGAATTTTTACTGATCATCACTTCGGGCATAGCTTTCTCCGGGGTATGGGGCGGTGCGCCAAAAATCTATATCGTTTGCATGCTCAAGTGTCACAGCCACAAAGCTAACTTAATGACAGTTCCACTTTCAAATGGAAACCAGAATAAAGCCTGCGGCCTTTCCAATGGGTTCTGCAACCACTGTGCCATCATGCAAATATTTTCCAATTGATTGAAAGAATGACGGTTTGTTCTCGGCAGAAAACCTTCGGCACTGACTCATGCCGACAAAATGACACTGAATTTGTAGGTTTTGCGACAATTTAAGGCTTATCAATCATATTAAGGCCGATATTCCGCACTAGTTTTAGGTGTTTCACTGATCCGTACCGCGATCACCTCTGGCCAAATCATCCTGGCACGCTCGTACAAATACCGTGCAATATGTTCGGCTGTGGATAGACAAGGTAGGACATCGTTAAGGTGTCGATGGTCCAGTTCATTGTCGATGATGTCTTTAAACAGACCGAGGGAATTGTAATCGACGACAAACCCGACTGGATTCAAGGTTTCCGAAGCAAGGATGATTTCCGCGACGTAATTGTGTCCATGCAGTCTGCCACAGGGATGCCCATCCGGGAGTCCGTCAAGGACATGGCTGGCACTGAACTGAAATTGTTTCGATATCGTATACATGAGAAACGTTGGTTTTTTTGAATTAATCTTTGACTGCTTATAGATGGCCGCACTTTGATAAGCAGCAACAAGTCGCCGCACTCCGTTTGCTTTCTTTCAACTTACAACACACACAAAGCCTTATTTTATCTCAGCCCTACCCGCCATTCCTGTCGCTGAAAACATTTTTTTACAATATCTTAGGCATTGCGTGACAAATTAGCAAAATTGACACATCCTGATTAGGATGTTTTATGACCCAAGGATCCCATTAAACCGACATCGGGTGTTAAAATACTGTGATAGCTGTTTTACCCAAGACCGTCCGCACTAACCCCAACAATAATTAACGGAGAAATCATGCGATCAATTCGGGAAACCAAGATTGGCATTTTTGGCTTAGGCTACGTAGGGTTGCCGCTTGCCGTTGAGTTTGGCAAACACCTGCCCACAATTGGCCTTGACATCAACATCCGACGTATCGAAGAATTGCACTCAGGGTTCGACCGTTCGCTAGAATGTTCCGCAGAGGAGCTTCGCCAAGCAGGGAAGCTAACTTATAGCACCGAACCTTCCGAGCTTTCGGATTGCAATGTGTACATTGTCACCGTCCCCACCCCTATAGATGCTTACAACCGTCCCGACCTGACACCACTGGTCAAGGCCAGCCAGGCGGCGGGTAAAATCCTTTCGCCTGGCGATATTGTCGTTTATGAATCCACCGTTTACCCTGGTGCCACCGAGGAAGTTTGCGTACCTATTCTGGAGGCCCAGTCCGGCTTGACATTCAACCAAGATTTCTTTTGCGGTTACAGCCCCGAACGGATCAACCCCGGTGACAAGCAACATCGGGTCACCACAATCAAGAAAATCACTTCAGGTTCCACGCCTGAAATCGCTGACTTTGTCGATGAGTTGTACCGGCTCGTCATCACAGCAGGAACCCATAAAGCCAGCAGCATCAAAGTGGCTGAGGCGGCCAAAGTCATTGAAAACACCCAACGCGATGTCAACATAGCACTGATTAACGAACTGGCAATCCTGTTCCATAAGCTCGGGCTTAATACACTGGAAGTGCTTGAAGCAGCTGGCAGTAAATGGAACTTCCTGCCTTTCCGTCCGGGTCTTGTGGGCGGACATTGCATCGGTGTCGATCCCTACTATCTTACTCACAAGGCGCAGGAAGTCGGCTACCATCCCGAAATCATCTTGGCCGGACGAAGAATAAATGACGGCATGGGCGAGTATGTAGTGCAGCGCCTGATCAAGCTAATGACCAAAAGGCGCATCCATGTCAGCCAGTCGAACATATTGATCCTTGGTCTGGCCTTCAAGGAGAACTGCCCCGACATCCGCAATACCCGCGTCATTGACATTATCAATGAATTAAAGGGTTACGATGCCAATGTTGATGTGTATGACCCTTGGGCAAACCCGGAAGAGGCGTTGCATGAATACGGCGTCCAACTGCTCCAGGGACTTGAACCGGGCCATTATGACGCTATAGTCATCGCAGTCGCTCACGACGCGTTCCGCAACATGCTGGGGCCGGAAAGGATCAAAGAGCTTGGCAAGCCAGCATCAGTGGTTTTCGACGTGAAACATACTTTGCCCAAAGATTACGTTGACGAATATCTCTAACAACCCATCAGAAGGAAACACAATGAAAATTCTGGTCACCGGAACGGCTGGCTTTATCGGCTCCCACCTCGCCCATGCCTTGTTGGCGCGGGGCGATGAAGTCATCGGCATTGATAATGTCAACGACTACTACGATGTCAGCCTAAAAGAAGCGCGCTTGGCGCGGTTGAAAACCAACCCCGGTTTCACCGAAGCCCGTATCGCGCTGGAAGATCGCGATAGCATCAACCAGATATTTGCCGGACACAGCCCACAGCGGGTGGTGAACTTGGCAGCACAGGCGGGGGTGCGATATTCCTTGATCAACCCCCAAGCCTACATTGATGCCAACCTAGTGGGTTTTTGCAACATCCTCGAAGCCTGTCGGCACAGCAAAGTGGAGCATCTAGTCTACGCTTCTAGCAGTTCAGTCTACGGAGCCAACACGTCCATGCCATTTTCCGTGCATGACAACGTGGACCACCCGGTCAGCCTCTATGCCGCATCTAAAAAAGCCAACGAGTTGATGGCGCACACCTACAGCCATTTGTTCGGTTTGCCGACAACGGGACTGCGCTTTTTCACGGTATATGGCCCGTGGGGACGGCCGGACATGGCACTATTCATGTTCACCAAGAATATCCTCGAAGGAAAACCCATCGACGTGTTCAATTTCGGGCAGCACAAACGCGACTTCACCTACATTGATGACATCGTCGAAGGCGTGGTTCGTACTTTGGACCATGTGGCCGAGCCTAATCCCGACTGGAATGGCGACAATCCCGACTCGGGAACTAGCAAGGCACCCTACCGGCTTTATAACATCGGCAACAATCAACCGGTAGAATTGATGCGCTTCATCGAAGTGCTAGAAAAGAATTTAGGCAAAACCGCCGATAAAAACTTCCTGCCCATGCAACAAGGCGACGTGCCTGCCACTTACGCCAACGTGGACGACCTCATGCGCGATGTAGGCTACGCACCGAAAACGCCCATCGAAACGGGCATCGCCCGCTTCGTGGAATGGTATAAAGACTATTACGCCGTCGCATAGTACAGCGTTTTCAACATCAAATAGTTCCGCATTACGAGAAAGGAAAAAGAAGGTCTCACGCAACGGCGCAACGACGCAACGTAAAAGCGCAAGTTTGGATGACACCACGCTATGCCATCCATGGAACCTAGGTTCCGGCGGTCCCTGCCGGAACGACAAGGAAAGCTTTAATTCAACAGCATTGCCTCAATAGCGCTACCACAGCAGCAATTCTCATTTTGAGCCAAAACGATGTTTGTGGCCCGTCATTCCGGCAGGGATTGCCGGAATCCAGTCCACAGGGATGTGAAACTGGGGGCTAAATAATAATATAAATCAAATATCTGCGCGAACGGCGAGATACCGTCCATGGCTTCTGGATTCCGGCAATCCCTGCCGGAATGACGAAGTTTTTGCCAAAATAAGAGTGCTGCTACCACAGCAAAGTCATTGCGCCAGCGCGGGGTTGATCCAGCCTTGCTGGGCAAAGTATTTCGCCAGTTCGGCGGCAATTTTTTCGGCAATTTTCTTTGCCTGCGTCGCCGAAGCCGATTTGTAAGTCTTGACCCCAGTCATCGCCGCGTTGGTGGCCAAAACCGCCGCAGTACCAGCACCCGCCGCCGCGCCAGCCGGTCCCATGATCCCTGCGCCTGGCATGTTGCCGCTATCGGCATGGGCATTGAAGGCGATGATTTCCTCCAATTCCGAACCCCCCGGTGCCAGGACGCTAACCGCAGCATCGACCGAAGATTGGCCCATCCCTAAGCCGATCAAGTTCCGGCGCAGGCGGTTGCCTTCGTCGATCTTAGTAAATTGCCCGGTAATTAGTATCGAACCCTTGGTGATCGGCATGTTACGGTCGGCGCGCAAAGAGTTCAAGCCCATGCCTGCAATTTTCGTTGTCAACTCAGTCGCCAGCGCATCGGCCACTTCCCTGCCCACCTGGATTTCCTCGGCAGTCTGGTCCTTGTTTTCCATGTTTCTGCCTATTTTTGCGAAGATGCTGGAGTTTTCCTGGATATCCGCAGGGCTTACGGCGAAATTATAAATCAGCACCCGTTCCGGCCTAGGCAGGCCGGTATAGGCAACTTCATTAGTTGCCCGGACATTCGTTTTGGCACAGCCGGAGGCCAACAGGACGAGAGCCAAGGGTGCAAGATATTTCAACAGGAATGTCATACGCATAAAACAATACCTCTTTAAGTTTGATAAACCGACTGCATCACTTGATGGCTTACCACGCCGCCGCACCGTGCGGGGTCATGACGGCACCGTTGCCGTGCGGTCCTTCGACGGCGGCGCTACCGTGATTCCAGGCGGCTTCGCCACCATGTGCACCATAGGCCGCGCCTGCACCGTGGTTCCACTCCGCCTCCCCGCCACGCGCACCATAAGCCGCGCCAGCACCGTGGCTCCATGCCGCCTCGCCGCCGCCACGGCCATAGGCAACACCCGAACCGCCACCCCCTGCCGCGACACCGCGCGGCCCGGCCGCCATCCAAGCACTGGCCGAAAGTGGCACCGACATCGCCAAAACTAAGACCGCAATAAAACGCAAGGTAGATACCTGGTTCATAATGTTAACCTCGATTATTACTGGGGTGGGTTATCGATTTTTGAAGTAAATTCGATTTCCTTTGCACCAAGGGGCTTCTTGAACACAAATTGACCGGCATTCAATTTGGGCTTGAGATTCCAGTCAAAAAATTCGACTTGGAAACGCGGGAAGTTGGTGACGGACTTGTAGGTAGTCGCCAAACGCCGGGGCAGCGAGTTGGCATCAATCCAGACTTCCCAATTCGCCGCTGGCCCCATGAAGGCGAAATGTTCACACGCTACTCCGTCCACTTTGGCCGGCCCCACCACGATGGCATGGGTTAAGCCTTTGGTCAGTTCGGCATAGGGGCTGCTCATCAGAAAATCCGCTGACGGGAAGTCGATACCGGCCTTTTCCATCACGAAGGGCAACATCTCGTCTATCGTCCCCGGCGCCTTGGCCGTGGCATAAAGGTTCTTTTGGATGTCCAATACTGTGACATTGACACCGTCATAATAGAACCGGAAGTGTGGCAGGTCGCCCGCCACATTGGAATGTAATTTATTGGGCCTCTCCAAAGCAACCTCAGACTCGACAAAATGGGTCAGGAACTGCCCGGTTTTAGCCGGTATTTCCACCGTGCTGCGGGATCGGTAGGTGAACGACTTGGCAGCGGCCAGCTTGTCGCTCATGGTTTTCAGGCGGTCCAGCGCCTGCTGTTCGATGATGGGAGCGGGAGCCTCCAATGCCGGTTTAGTGAGCGGTTGTTCAGCCGCTTTCGCCACGGGTTCCGGCGTGGGCATGGCGGATGTCGGCTTATGGGCACATCCTTGTGTAACCAGTGCGAAAACCATCGCGGCTAAAAGTGCCGGGCGGGAAGATGTCAGTGCTACCCCGTGTTGTTTACTATGCATGTTCGATCCTCTGTATCATTGTGTTTAAAGTTTTTCAAGCTGGTTACAAACCCCGTTAGACAGACCGACTCGGTCTTTTCTTTATCAACTGATGTTACGCACCGCGGTAAGGTGCAATCCACTAGGAGCTTTAGCCCTTGTCGTCAAAGGAAGAAGCTCTTGCTGCGGAAAAACCGGTTAGGCCCGCACTGTCAACCTGCCCATTGCCATCTCACCCATCACTTGCGCTTTTACGTTGCGTCGTTGCGCCGTTGCGTGAGACCTTCTTTTGACTTTCTTGCAATGCGGCATGTCATTCAATGGGCGAAGATTTTTTGTCTCACGCAACGGCGCAACGACGCAACGTTAAGAGCAAAGCAAAATCTACAAGGCCCACCATAAACTGAGGCTTGCCATTCCCTTCGACAAGCTCCAAGTAGTTTGGACGCTGGATGCATTCGCAGCATCATTGTCCCTAGGTTTACGCCTAGTGGGAATTGTTGCCCACCAACGTATGTAACTTAGTTAATAAGGTGCCGGCACCACTTGGTAATAGACCGATGAATTGCCGAAATACGGTTTGAACCAATTCGGGCCGCATTGGTAGAATTGGATATTGCCGACCATCGCGCTGCCGCACAAACCGGGCAACACGGTCACTTGGGTACCGTATGGCATCTGCGACGGGTAGGCCGAGCCTTGTTGATAGTAGACAGGAGGCGGCGTCGAATTGGCCGATGCCACCGCCGCACCGGCCATTGCCCCCACAGCCAGGCCGGCGATCCCGGCCGCAGCCACCTGGCCACTGCTATAGCCTCCGCCGTAATAGCCACCCCCCACCACGGCCACTGGTGGGCGATAGTAACCACCACGGTTCCAAGCGGCGGCACCGCCGTATGGGCCTCGGGCATATCCCGCGCCATTGTTCCATGCTACCGAACCGCCGCCGCGACCATAGGCGACACCCGAACCGCCACCGCCTGCCGCTACGCCGCGAGGACCGGAAGCCACCCATGCGTGAGCCGGCAAAGAGGCAACCGCCACCAAAAAAGTTGCGGCTAGGACAAAACGGATGTAATTTCGGATCATGCCTAACATAACTCCTTACGGCTTCGCTTGGCCCGAGGTCCAAGAGGACAATTTTTCCGCAATCATTTCACTCCATTGGTTGATCGCGTTTTCCGCATCGCCCCACTGCCATTGGAAACCGGCAGCCATCGAGCCTCCGCCGATCCGGCGGTCCACCGCCAACCCCAAAGTTTCGCCCGTCACTGAGTCAGTGATCTTGGCTTGGGCCTGTGCCGAACCGACAAACGGGAAGCTTCCGGTTGCCAAATACTTGAGGCTGCTCACCGCACGCGCCTGCGGAATAATCATTGAGACACTGCGCAAGCCGGGAGTGGCTGCGTCGGCATCGGTCAACGCCACCGAGAGCTTCATGACACCAGGGCCGGGTTTCGTCACAACCTCGAATTTCTTCGCCAATTGCACGTTGAGTTGCTGCGAGAAATAGTTCACCAGCGATTGTTGGTCGGCAGCGGAGACTTTGGTGGTGTCACCGCCCCAGAACGTCACCGGGTCGATGATAATCTTATTGTATTGAGTCCATTGTGCGGCTGGATTGATATAACGCATGCCAGCGGTCTTGTCGTCGTCCTTCCCCATGGGGGTCAATTTGGCGCAGTCAGACCCTAAGAAACTGCAATTGATATCGGTTTGCTTGACCGCCACTTTCTGCGTGGTCGAACAGCCCGTTATTAGCAAGGCGCTAAGCCCCAACAAAGGCAGCGAAAACCAAACGGGGAAGTGACGGGACGTGTTTAGTGTCTTCTCATTCATAGGTGTCTCCTTGATGGTTGATGGTTAATCGAGTCAATATTATGAGCTTAGGTGATATCCAATTAAGAACATCCCATCCAAAGGCCAAGCTGGTGCTTGGCGCTCCCAGAAGGAACGCCAAGCCCCAGCTTGGCAAGGTGATTTGCGGGGGAATTGTTCGTGATTTTCGTGGACAATTCATTTCGGTTTTGGTGGATTCATTATTGGAAATCACCTTATTCAGCGTTTTCAACATCTACGTTGTTACTTGTTGAATCTCATAGTCTTGCAAAGGTTTCTTTATATCAATGACTTGTCTTTTTGTCCAACATTTTTCTTCCTGATTAGGAAGATGTTTCAGCTAAACCCAAAACGTCGTAACTGATCAATCCCCCGGCCAAAACTCGTCGTTCAATAGTTCAAGCTCGGTGTAAGGGCAAACTGACGGAAAAACGGTCTTCGGCAATCCGGTTTCATCGCTCGCCAGTGCCACCGCTTTTGGATAGGCTGAGGCTATTTTTTCGGAGACGAGCCGTTTCAGACTGGGGCTTTCCGCTATCATGTCCTCAATGTCGTTGCGTTGGTTGCGGATGGTGGACCGCCAACTCGTAGAGCGATGTCCCGGCTGAAATTGCCACTTGAGCAAATGCCCGATCAAGACTCGGAAACGGCGGTGCATTTCGCGGCGGTTGTTTCCCATGATGTCTTCCAGTTCTTCGGCAATGTGTTCGAAGTCCAACGCGCTTGTGTGCCCCGACCGCAGCAAAGCGACTTGTTTCAACGCCCAAGCGGAATGGTCGGTTTCATAAATGCTCATGGCATACCTTAATATTCTGATGTTTATGAAATCAAAACTGGGGGTTGTTGATCAGGTAACGTCTCTTCGTCTTCATCCAAGACAGGATTTGTTGTTGCCCTGCAACAGCAGACATCGGGCGCACTTAGAACCTGCGCCCGATCATGGCTCTCTTCAGAACGTCTCAAACTTGTTTAAGTCGATGCCGGGCAATTGTTGCAGCACGTTGATCATAACGTTCCGGTCACACCCGTCGGTCAGCATGGGCAGGCCAACCAGCAACGCAAGCTGTTCTGGGTCATGGACTACCCGGTGGTGAACTAGGGACGCACCAACATAGGCATGCCAATAGGGGACATCTTTCTTCCCGACCGTGGCAAAATGCCAAAGCACGTCAAGCACGACGGGATGGTGTACGCGCGGCCCCCGGCGCCCACCATGGATCAAATCGCCAACATTCTTCGGGTCGGGATTCCCCTTTAAAATATCCGTATAGCGCACCAATGCCCTCGCAAGGCTATGCACGTCGGTCGTAGTATAGACCTCGACACCGTCGGGAAAAGAAGGCATTAATGGGAGGATACCCTCATGGTAATATAAAACGACATCAGCATTTGCATTCATCTGACCACATTCTCCTGGAAAAAAGAAAGTTTATGTACATACTGGCGCAAGCCATGGATGCGACCCTGGCGGGGATCATAAGGGGCATGCTTGTCTCCAACACTCCCGCCTGTCATCTTGTCCGCTAATGTTACGCCTGTTTTTGCCTATGATCTAGCTGGATGTGCCACCATATACAATTCATAGCGGTGGGTCTGCGTAGTCGGCGCGGTCCCAACAAGGTGACCAACAAGCTGAAAAAAGGCCTGAGTTTATTTTTGTATCATTAAAAAAGGGAGCCGCAGGGACGCGGCTATGTTGGATATCTGGCAGGCACTTATTCTTTAATTAGTGGCCTTTCCCGAAAACCAGCGATTCCGGGTGGCGTTCAAGGTAATCAGTCAGGTTCTTGACGGACCGAGCGGCATTCTTCAAGGCTAATAGGGTTTCATTCAACGCAGAGTCAGGGCCCACAGCGCCTTCCACCGTCACGATGGCGGACTGCGCTTTTTGCAAAGTCGCATTCGCGGTATCCAGCGCAGTGGTCGCGGCGGCCATGGACTTTTCGGCACCGGCCAGAACCGGCCTCACATCACGGTGGACATCGTTGACCATAGACCGCGAATCTTGCACCAAGGCATTGGCACTGGTGACTGTCGCTTTGCTTTCCCTCAGAATAGGTTCAAGATTCTGGTTCAACGTAGCCAACGTCTTTTCCATTCCCTCCAAGGTTTTTGTCAGGGCTGCGTTGGACCTCTGCATTTCCTTCGACCCTAGCAGATTGCGGATTTCGCGCAGGGTTTCGCTAAAATCTGCGACCATCTTATCTAGCGGCACGTCTCGCAACTTCTCCATCATGCTTTCGGCGGTACTGCGAAGCTCATCGACGGTTGTGGGGATGCAGGGCAATTCAACGAGACCTTGATAGTTCAGGCGGGTATACTGGGCGGGCTTGTCAGGGTACATGCCAAAATCGACATACAGCAAACCGGTCAACAGGCTTTGCATCTCTAGGCGGGCGCGGAAACCCTCTTTCACCATCTTGTCCGCGTTGGCTTTTTGCCGTTTGGGGTCATTACTGATCTCCTCGGGCCTTCCCTCCATCCCAACAAAACTTTTGCGGTCAATTTCGACGACGACGGGTTTATAAACTTTGGCCGTATTTGGATCAAGCTCAAGCTTGACTTCCGTCACCGTGCCGATCTTGACACCCTGCATTTTCACCGGTGCGCCGACCTCCAAGCCATTGAGCGAGGAATCAAAAAAGATCACATAGCGAATTTTGTCCGCGTTGAAAAATTGCCCACCACCGAACATGAGCAGCCCTACCACCAAAAGCACCAAAGCGCCAACGGTAAAACCGCCAATGGCCATGGGATTGACAGGCTTACTCATAGACTGTTAGCGCAATTAGCGGAAGACTGTTTGACATTTCGCTCGCCTCGGGTCAGAAACTGAATGATTTTTGGATCGGTGGATTCCGCCAATAGCGTTTTAGGGGGTCCAGTGGCGAGCATGGTTTTCGTCTCGGGGTCAAGAAACACCGAATTGTTGCCTATGGCGAAAATGCTGGCCAATTCGTGGGTGACCACCACAATGGTCGTACCCAAGGTATCGCGCAAGTTGATGATAAGATCATCCAGCAGACGCGCGCTAACCGGGTCTAGCCCCGCCGACGGTTCGTCGAAAAATAGAATCTCAGGGTCCATGGCCATTGCACGGGCCAATCCGGCACGCTTCTGCATTCCGCCCGATATCTCGGCAGGGTAATAATCCTCGAAACCGGCAAGCCCGACCAAAGCCAGCTTGTAGGACACGATGTCTTGGATTTCGGCCCGCCCCATGCCGGTAAACTCGGCCAGCGGCAAAGCGATGTTTTCAGACAGCGTCAATGAACTGAACAAAGCACCGCTTTGATACAACACGCCGATGCGCCGCATGATGAGCACACGTTCATCCGCATCTGTCTTCCAAAAATTTTGCGCCTCGTAGAATACATCCCCCTTGGCGGGAGGGTGCAAACCGATTAGGGTTTTTAGCAGTGTGCTTTTACCACAACCCGAACCGCCCATGATAATGAACACGTCCCCCCGGTCGATGGTGAAATTGAGATTCTGCTGAATCAGGAAATCCCCATAGGCCATGGTCAAATCCTTTACCGTGATGTGCGGGTTCGCCACTGGACTGCCTAAATCCCGAGTCGGCTGCAAATCAAGGTGATCAAAGAATCAGCCACGACGATATAGACGATGCTATTAACCACAGCCGCCGTCGCCGCGTCGCCCACAGCCGAGGCGCTGCGCCCACATTGCATACCCCTCATACAACCCGCCACGGCAATCAATATCGCAAACACGAGACTCTTACCAATGCCGATGCCAAAATCGTGCAGATGGACCGCCCGTCGGGTCTCGTTGTAATATTGAATCAAAGACACGTCGAAGACACTGACGGTCACCAAAGCCCCTCCTATGATGCCCATCAAGTCGGCATACAAGGCCAGCAAGGGCATCATCAGAACCAGTGCCAAAATGCGCGGCAACACGAGAAATTCAACGGGCGAAATGCCCATGGTCTTGAGCGCGTCGATTTCGCTATTGACGTTCATCGTGCCTAGTTGCGCAGCATAGGCAGCGCCCGTACGCCCGGACATGATGACAGCCGTCATCAAAGCCCCCATCTCGCGCACTGTCCCCAGCCCTACAAGATCGGCAATGTAAATCTGCGCGCCAAACATAGACAACTGAACCGCGCCGACGAAAGCCAAAATCAGACCCACCAATAGGCTTATCAAGGTAACGATGGGAAGTGCCGAAGGCCCTGCATCTTGTATGCACAACACCAGGTCAACGGGACGGAACCGTGCCTTGCCGCGCAGGAAAGCCACTACCGCCAAAATGGCTTCGCCGATGAAATAAACCAAGCCCTTGGCATCCTTCAAACCGTGCAACACGGTCTTGCCAACTTCCGCCAGCATCGATGCCCCTCGCTCCGACCGTCTGGCTCCGCTACGCTCGGGCACCGCGCGCGCCAGAGTAAGCAAGCCTTGCACCCCTTCCGGCAACCCGGACACATCCACTGGGATGCCTTTCTGTTGACACCAATCGACTATTTGGACAAGATAAGCGGGCAAGCGGCTGTCCCACTCCGTTAGGTCGTGAGTTTGCAACAAGACACGGCATAGCCGTTGCCCGGAACTCAGTTCGGCAATCACCGTCCCGACCGGTTTTGCCACCGCCGCCCCCTGGATCCAGACTCCGGTGAATTGGAGAGTGGCGGTGTCCTCTCCCGCAGCCTTGTAGACAATGCCAACCTCCCCCGTATTATCATGTCTTGGGTTTGAATTCATCTGCAACGGTTGGAGCATTCGTTTGAACTTAGATGCCTGTACATAGTGTCTTTAAGATGGCCTTTGCGTTACATTTAACAAGAAAGGCGGCTGAAAAGCCACCCCTATCAATGTTAGCACCGTTCAGCTTTAATTATATTGATACCTATGTCAAAAAATAATCCCGCCGACTCACAGCCGCCCCCCGATCCGGTCAATACCTTAGTCCCCTTTAAGGAAAGTGGGCAAACGCCTGACCTCAATTTGCCACCAGAAATATTTAGCACTGAACAGCTTGACCTATTCCAGACATTCCTCTGCAATGTAGGAGAAAAAGACAAGCTTTCCAATGCGATAGACTTATGGGACAGCGTACCTAGATATTCGATCTCGCAACTGGAAATGAACAAACGCCGTACAACGGATGGTTTTTTGGGACTCCTCGAAATTAGGTTCAAGTACCGTGGCTTGAACTTTCGGGCGGTGATCCAACCGGCAAGGATACGGGAAAGCGACGGCCAAGTTCTCGACTATTATCCAAGCGCAAACGAAGAATTGGTTGAGGACATCCTGCGAAAAATAGCGGCAGAGCGGCTACAAGGTTTCCATGACACTGCAAACGCCAAGGTCGGCGTGTATTTTTCGCTTTACCAAATTCAGACCGAATTGAAAAAGCGGGGGCATACCCGGTCCATTGCGGAAATAAAGCGCTCCCTTGAAATCATGGCAAAGTCATCCATAGAAATCAAATCATTGGATGGAAAAGGAAACGAGGGGACAAGGGTGTCAAACTATCTCCCCGACATGGTTTCGGTGTCCCGTGCGGATTTAATGGCCGACCCCTACAGCCAATGGATGGTTGAATTCCATCCGCTAGTCACAAAAAGCATCATTGAAGCCACCTACCGCCAGTTCGACCTGGACAAACTAATGAGCATGAGCACCCAGCTTGGACGCTGGGTGCACCGTCAGCTCGTCATAAAATATACTTTTGCCTCTCTGATGACACCGTTTGAAATTAGGTATTCGACCATCAAACGGGATAGTTTCATGATCAATTATGGCAGGGAAAGGGCCGGCATCGCCGCGCTGGACCAGGTAATGAGCGAACTTAAGGAGAAAAACATCATCATGGATTTCCAACGTCAGGTAGTCAGCGGTGCGCGCAGGAAAATCTTGGATGTCATCTACACGCTAACCCCCTCCTTGGAATTCATCAAGGAAGCCAAGGCTGCAAACAAGAGGAAAGCCATGGCGCAGGAAAAACTTGCAATAGCCGACAATAAAATCAGCCGGGAACCTGCGGGTGGAAAGCCCTAGGCGATTGCCGAACCGCATTTGAAAAAAACTGTACTAATCCCTTAGCCTGCCGAAGGGTTGAATGGATGGCGGGGAGATTGGAGGAATAGGTGGCATGTCACCCATTGAATGACATGCCGCATTGAGAGGAAGGCAAAAGAAGGTCTCACGCAACGGCGCAACGACGCAACGTAAAAGCGCAAGCGGTGGGTGATATGGCAATGGGCAAGTTGACAGTGACAGGCCTGACCGGTTTTTCCGCTCGCCGCAAACGCTCAATATGACGACAAGGGCGCAATAGCTCCTTGTGGATTGCACCTTACCGCGTTGCGTAACATCCGTTATTAAGCCAGAGCGGTGAAGGAACCTCGTGACCCGTTCCTGTCACTACCATCCTATAGGAATAGGTGGCGAATCAACGCAAGCAGCATCAATCAAACCACCTTATAGGAATAGGTGGCGATTCAAGAGAATCTGACAACACAAGCAGCCCTATAGGAATAGGTGGCGAGTCAGCAAAGCGTAAAACCCTTCGCTGTCATATGGAGGAATAGGTGGCGTTTTGGCATGACGAAAAAATAAGGCCACAGTATGGAGGAATAGGTGGCATATCAAGGTTTAATCATTTATAATCAATACTATAGAATTATAAACTCGCCATCAGGCAGCAACCGTGCGGGTCGCCCCAAGCAATGTGGCCGCTATCCATACCCTAGAGGAATAGCTGGCGATTAGCTAAAGGAATAGGTGGCGATGGGGATTTTATCCACAGGACAAGCGATTTTTTCTTACAAAACAGATCAAAAACCAGTCCCTACCCTAGAGGAATGGGTGGCATATCGCCGTTTTTTATGGAGGAATAGGTGGCGGGTAGCCTGATTTACTAGAGGAATAGGTGGCATGTGGGCTTGAAGCCCCGAAAAATGTTTGCCACCCTATAGGAACAGGTGGCGGTTACATTTTTCAAGTAATTGTAAAACAAATTAATTTTTTGACTTTTTGGCCTCTTATTCTTTTATCCTTTTAAATCTATCCTTCTTTAACCTTAAACACGTTGGAACGGGATGCGGAACGGTGGGGTTCAAGCTACCATAGGACGGCGCAGAATAAACAAACCGACTAATAAAACTGGACTTGCCAAGCTGGGGCTTGGCGTTCCTTCTGGGAGTGCCAAGCCCCAGCTTGGCCTTTGGATCTACGACTAAAAGCAAAGGGGCATGAGCGACCTATTCATCTGCTATTCGAGGACTGACATCGCTATTGCTAGGCAACTGACTGATAAGTTGGAAACAGAAGGTTGGACCGTCTATTTAGATGTGCATACCCAAGTCGGTCGACGTTGGCATCAAGTCATCGAACGCGAGCTTCATGCCGCCAAGGCGGTGGTGGCATTGTGGTCGGCTCGGTCTAGGGACAGCGATTTTGTATTGGAAGAAGCCGACTATGGCAGGCGTCACAATATCCTGTTTCCTGCTTTTATCGAACCGGTGGAATTTCCTTATGGATTTAGCCGCATTCAAACGGCTGATATGATTAGCTGGAAAGGCGAGCCAGACCACCCCGGTTTAGCTCAATTGTTGACCGCACTGAGAGAGCATTTGGGTGTAGGGCGGCAACCCTTTGCCGCCAACGGCGCGATTGATGAAAATCGGCATGGGGATGCCGACCTACGGCCTGTTGAGTTAAGCCGTCATTCCGGCATGGATCGCCGGAATCCAGATTCCATGGACGGCTCGGACCCAGAACATCCCTGTAGCCTAGATTCCGGCGATCCATGCCGGAATGACGATAAAAACCTTAATGCAACAGCCTTGCCCATCCAAACACCCCCGGCAAACGTATTCATCCCCGGCCAAACCTTCCGCGATCCGTTAAAGATAGGCGGCGAAGGTCCGCAGATGGTGGTCATTCCTCCGGGGCGGTTTATGATGGGTTCGCCGCCCGATGAACCGGAACGGTCAGAAGATGAAGGCCCACAACATGAAGTCATCATCCAAACGCCGTTTGCGCTTGGGGTTTGTGCGGTGACGTTTGCCGAGTATGACCTGTTTTGCCAAAACACTCGCCGGGAATTGCCCAGTGATCGAAGCTGGGGACGAAATGATCGCCCAGTCATCTATGTGTCTTGGCACGACGCACAAGACTATTGCGCATGGTTAAGCCAACAGACCGGCCACGGCTACCGCTTGCCCAGTGAAGCCGAATGGGAATATGTCTGTAGGGCCGGGACGCCAACACCGTTCAGCTTCGGCGGCAACATCACCCCGGAACAAGTCAACTACGATGGCAATTATCCCTATGCCGGGGGCAAGAAAGGCCAGTATCGAAAAAAAACAATCCCGGTCCAGTCCCTGCCGCCGAATCCGTGGGGATTGCATGAAATGCACGGTAATGTCTGGGAATGGGTGCAGGATGCATGGCATGGGGATTACAACGGCGCACCGACCGATGGTAGTAGCTTGGGAGTCTGCCGACACTGGCGCGGGCCGTGTGGTTCGCGGCGGGTCCTGGGGCAGCGGCGCGAGGGTCTGCCGTTCTGCGTGCCGTGGCTACTACGGCCCCGACGGCTGCAACGACTACGCTGGCTTTCGTTGCGCCCGAGTTCAGGTCGTGAGCTAAGGCCAGAGGCCAAGCATCCGCCCGGAGAGCCAAGCGGAGCGCCGGCGATCAAGGGCGGAGGCGATGCCGCTGGCCGGGATTTTTTGCCCGTTTGTATCGTTTCCGCGCTCTCGCTGTTATTTATCGTTCCCACGCTCTGCGTGGGAATGCCTCCGGCGACGCTCCAGCGTCGAAGGTATCGAACCGCAGGAGCGGTAAAGGCTGCATTCCCACGCGGGAGCGTGGGAACGATAAATGACGGTATCTACGGCTACGCCACCGCCTTATCATTAACATTCCCCATCCACCCTGCCGCTGCAAGCAACTCTTCCACACCAATATCTAGGATTTCCAAGCCCATCTTTGCGCAGTATTTCTTTTCCTTATTGGTTGGCGATTTGTTCAATACCCAGCCTTTGGGTTCAGCCGCGCTGTAAACAATATCCGACATCACCATGCGCTCGGAATCACGGTTCAATGGCAGCCCGATCAACAGGTATTGTTTGCCCTTGCGATATTCCTTGAGGAATGACGGTATCGCAAACCCCCCCATCAATTCGCTGATGTAATCGACATAATCGGCATCGGAAGCGATGAACTTCGGCGAAGGCAGTGGGCTGCCCATGGGCTTGAATAGGATGGGCAGGGTTGGGTCGGCCTCTTCCTGTTTGATTTCAGTGTATTGGCTACCGTCGTAGTGATGAATCACAAAGCGGTAATCCGTCCCGGCAATACGCGCCAAACCACGGATTAAAATATGCGGCTGACCGGCATAGGTTTCTTGCAACTGCGTATCGCGATTGATGTCGATGGCATAACGGGGCTTCCAACTGGCCAGCCAATCATGTAAAGCGGCACGAGTCCAACGGGTTTGCCCGTAGGTTTTTTCCAAGAAACGCTCGACAAAGCTACGTCCGCGCTTGAGTTCCAGATTCATCGCGGCACGAGGGAATTCGTACATGAGTTTGGGGGCCATCGGCTTGCCGCCATTCATGGCAATAATCAGGCTGTCACTGTCGGCAGGCATGGGTGTGCCCGTCTCTATTTGGGTGACATCGGCCAGGACGCCTGGGCCTAAGTAGGGGACAATCCGGTTTTCATACAAACCGGCCAATATATCGTCGATTTTAGTCATGCAAGAATCTCCTAATTTATAGCGTCTAACGGGTGGCATTTGAAATCATGCCTGGAGTGCAAGGCTTGCCTTGCAAGGGGTGTGTACAGGCAAGGCAAGCCTTGCACTCCTGCATCGGAGCTTAATTCTCCGGTCCAAAACAACGCGGGTAATCGACGCACACTTCGCAAGAAGGCGCACGGCAGACATAGATGCCTTCCGCATCGCACAATTGTTTATACAGAAATTTCTTCCATTTCATATCGCCAGTGTTGGCTGCTGCGACCTGCGGGAAGTTATAGTCAATAAGCTCGCTTAAATCCTGCCGTGACCATAACCCCAAGTCCTGCCATAAATGGTCATCGCCTAGGCAGCCTACTACCAACAAAGAGGTGACCCAGCCGGTTTCCGCCCGTTCTGGATAAGCAGAACGGGTTTGCAAGTAACGGATCAAATCGTCCCGTTCCAACATACGGCTGAAGTCAACCTGACGGCGCGAGGGGGCAATGGCAGGAATTTCCAAGGAATGGAAAAACTCCTGTTGAAGTCCATGGAAATCCGCTGCCTCCAACCCCAAGCGGTCAGGCAATGCCCCTAGGCCAACGCTCCAACTTGCCAGCATCCGGCACAACCATTCCGCATTCGGCGAAAGCCTAGCCAAATGGCATCTAAAATAACGGTAATGCTTTTCGCGGTCAGGAAGGGCAAACTTGGGGATGGCATTCATGGCGTTTTAATACTCGACCAGAATGTCTTCATCGCGGACGATGAACTGACAAGCCAAGCGCCAAGTGGCAGGCATGTCGGTGACGGCGATTTCGTCGATTTCTTTTTGGGTTATCTTGCCCAATTCTTTAAGGACGGCAATTTCTTTGGCTGTCAAGTGACCGCTCATTCGAGGTTTGCTGTCCACACTACTGACCTTGACCAGGCAAGTGCCGCACTCTCCGTCTTTACAATTGAACGGGATCGGAACCTTGTTTTCCAAGGCCAGTTTGAGCAAGGTTTGGGTGTGGCTGCCCGCTACCGCGTAAACGGTTTTGTCTTTGTATTCGGGACTGCTGAAAGTGACTAATGCCATGATGGTTTCCTCTAAACTGTTTGAACGCTTACAACAAGCATATAGGTGAAGGGCGATTAAGCCGGTCTGACCTTAAGTTCCCCGCCCAGTACTTGGGCTTGGCAGGCCAAACGGTTATGCTTGCCGGCGAAGTTGTCGCGCAGTATTTTATCTTCCAACACGGAAGCCTCGCTGAGGTTATTCCAGCCCTCATCGACCTTCATCATGCAGGTTCCACAGTCGCCTTCGCGGCATCCATAAGTGATGCCGGAACCGACCTTCTCGGAAATCTCGATGACACGGGTGCCGGCTGGCACCGTGACGGTGACGTTAATGTCTTCAAATGTAATGGTGGCCTTAGCCATGGTTATCTCCTAGGTTAGTACAGGTGTTATGAGTAAGTTGTTTTCAATAAATCGGACATGTCGATGACGCGGGCTGGCCGACATCCAACCAATTCCTCCGCCAAATCTTGGCCGAACTGGCGGCAAGCTTCGATTTCCTCAAGCGTGGGAATGAGTTTCACCCTTAATCCTTGCACCGGAACGCGTAACTTCAAACCGCGCAAACGGTCCTCGATCATTCTCACCGCTTCGCCGCTCCAGCCGTAAGAACCAAAGGCCGCACCAATTTTGCCCTTGATGTTGATTACGGTCAGCGAGGACAGCAAATCCCAAATGGGCTTTACCGCGTCGCCATTGATGGTGGGCGAACCTAAAACGAAGCCGTCCGCTTCTTCCAATAGATCGGCAAAGGTTTCGGTCTCCCCCCCTTCCAAGTCGTAAAGGGAGGCGCGTACACCTTCCACCCTTTGGGCGGCAGCGTAGATGGCCTCTGCCATGCGGGCGGTGTTGCCATAGGAACTGATGTAAAAAATCAGCAAAGTCTTTTCATTAGGCGAGACTTCGCTCTTCAAACGCGGGGTGGACAGTTCCCGATAGCGTCCCACATAGGCGCGGGGACGGTCGCGCAGGATAGGCCCGTGGGCGGGGGCGATGCACTGCAATTCCAATGGTTCAATCAATTCAAGCGCCTGCGTCACATAATCCTTGAAGGGCCGCATAATATGGGCGTAGTAGTACTCGAATGAAAACCTGAAGTCCCCAACTTTGTCGTTGAAAAGCCTAGGATCGCAGAAATGGCAACCAAACACATCGCCGGAAAAAAGCAGTTTCTCTTCCTTCAAATAAGTGCATTGGGTGTCAGGCCAGTGCAGATAGGGCGTATGCAGGAATTCCAGTGTACGGTCGCCCAAGTCGATGGAATACCCGGTATTGACCGGGGTGAATTCCATGCTTTCCCTTTTTAACAAGGCTTTCAACATCATCTGAGCTTTGAAAGAAATATAGAGCCTGGCATTGGGGCAGCGCTCCATCAACTCTGGCAAGGCACCGGTATGGTCAGGTTCCAGATGATTGAGGACGATGGCCTTGATCTCAGCGTATCCGGCGACTTTTTCCAAACGGGCGAAAAAATCGTCGGCGAATTGCCCCTTGACCGTGTCCACCACCGCCACACCGGTGCTGCCGCGCACCACATAGGCGTTATAGCTGGTGCCATTGGCGGTCTTCAAAATAATGTCAAAATTGCGCAACGTCGGGTCCAATGCGCCAATCCAGTGTACCCTAGGGGATATGGGCACGGGTTCCCTGGCGATGACGGCAGATTCGACGCTGTCCACTTTCATGAACGTGTTTCGTCAAAAGTTTTCGGACAGGTTTCCAATTCTGTCTGCGTGGCACCCTTCGTGTCCAAGCCAATCCATGCTTGGATCAGAACGGGATCAAAGCCCGCCTCGCAACGTTCGCCCACTTGTATGAGCGGGCGGCGAATCAATGCCGGGTCGGCCGCCAATAAGCGCAAAGCTTGTGCTTCGGTCAAATTTTCTGGCGTCACTAAGCCCATTTTCATTGCCTTGGCACTTGGATTGAACCATTCCGTTATCGGGGTATCCCCGAAGAAATGTTTGAGCCGTCCAGCATCCCAAGGCTCGGCCATTAGATTATGTTCGATGACCTCATGCCCAGCGTCACGCAACAATTTTTTTTGCCGGGTGTTGTTGATGCAGCCAGGTTTTTCATAAAATTCAATGGTGGCCATGGCTAATGTGCCCTCAGTTCCGCCATTGCTTGCTCCATCTTTTCCGGCGGGATGCCGGTCAGGGAGCCGGGCGGGTTGATGGATTCCCCTAGCGCGTTGAGGATTGCCCCTTCGATTGGGCAAATACTGGCACACTGTGGATCGGCGAAAGCCCCCTCGCATTCAGTGCATTTTTTAGCATCAATCAGGAAATGAGGCTTGGCCTCATAGATTGCCTCGCTCGGACACACAGGCAAACAGGCCCAGCAATTGACGCAGGATTCGATGATTTTCAAAGCCACGGCACTAATTCTCCCGTTTATCTCGTCCAAAAGGAAACTCAAGGAAGTTCAAGCACTCGCCGTGCCAGTTATAACATTATGACTTTTAATGCAATTTGTGCTTCAAGGCTGTAGTAAGCATAACAAAGGCGGAAGGCTGGATTGTTAGAAAGCTGACAATTGACTTTATCGAAAAGGTTGACAGCGAATCGAGCCAAGCTCATGATTTATCCCTTCACCGATCTAAAAAACCTAGAGGAGCAAGACTATGGCTTACAAACTCGGAGGCCATTTACCCGATCCCGACGACGAAAAGTCCCTGCAAAGCTATTGGAACTTCGGAGCGCAACTTCGCCCACATTTAACCCCTGGTTCTGGAGATGCCGATCTGAGGCCGTTTTCCTCCCCCCGGCATGACCAGGGGCAGACGGGTACCTGTGTAGCGCAAGCCACCGTAAAAGCGCTGGAAAACTTGGAACGGCAACATATTTGCCAAGTACAGGGAATCTCCCACGCGCAACTTGGTGCGGCCGGCCACAAGAACCTATCCGTCTTGGCCCTGTACTATCTCTGCCGCGAACAGATGAATCCCAGCCAAGTCAAGAATGACTCCGGCACCCGCCCTTCGATTGCCTGTGATTGCCTGCAACGCTTTGGCGTATGCACGGACGACCAGTGGCCCTACGATCTCAGCAAGCTTTATCAATCGCCTAGCGTCATGGCAATGAGAGATGCCTACATCCATAAAGTCAGTGCCTACTACCGCATCACGGAGACCGGTCATGACCGTGTGCAAAGTGTCATAGACGCACTGCGGGCAAATCATCCTGTCATTTTTGGCACAACCATCGGCGAAGACTGGCAGGATTACAAAGCGGGACAGGTTTTGCAACTGCCCAGTAACCCTGAAGGGGGGCATTCGACTCATCTGGTTGGATGGGACAACAGCCGAGGGGTCTTTATTGGGGAAAATTCCTGGGGAATGGATTGGGGGGAAAAGGGGTTTTATTTGTTGGCGCCGGAAGTCGTTGCCGACCCCATCAGTGTGGATTTTTGGGTCATCACCGGAACTTGGGAGGAAGTACACGCATGAACATCAGGCATTTTTCCATTATTGGCTTTGTGTTGTTGTTAATTGTGCTTAGTGGCTGTGCAGGTTCGGGGGGCAAATCCGGCCAGAGTGGCATCGAACAGTCTTGCAATAGTTTTTGCCAACATGCGCAAGCGTTGCAATGCCCTGAAGGGACGCCTCTGCCCGATGGGACATCCTGCGCGAAATTTTGCATCGACACCGAAAATGCCGGGCACGACTTGAATACCGCTTGCAGGATTAAGGCAAAAGACTGCGCCGAATTGGCGAAATGCCCCTAATAGTAAATGTTACGCAGATGTGTAGGCCGTACCCGGATTGCGCCGTAGGGGCGACCGGCCGGTCGCCCCTACTCCATCGGGCTACCATACTGAGATTCAACGGCATGGTGTAACGTTAGGGATAGCTTGCCGTCCGCGGGGATTCGGGCGTAGGCTCGGTCGTCATCGTTGCGGGGGTCTATTGGGGCGTTTGCGGCGGCGGCAAGTTGGCTGGCGGTGGCGGATGCCATTCGTTGCGGTTCTGGTATATAAACTCTTGCGGCACCGGAACCTTATGCCCTTGGACATACATGCATTGGATATAGTCGATGTCATAACGATGTTGGGCCTCCTCCTTGGAATCGGGTGCCTTTGGCAAGGCCAGAATTTGATCGCGGGCGGTATCCCTGCAAGTCGCATCGTCAGCGTGGAAACGGGCAAAATCCTTGCCTCCGCCCGGCAATACCAAAACGCTGGGCCCATTTGGCAATGTAGAACATGAGCTTAAACCGATGGCCAGCAGCGAATATTTTACTGTCTTTAACATAAAACCCTCATTCTTAGGGGACAATTTTCTGCCAAGGGACGGAGCACTCCCTGACATAGGGGTAATAACCGCTTGGACTCTTGCAATAATACCAGTAACCTGGCTCCTGGCCCATCGGTTGTGGGGTAACATGTTGCCAACCCGAAGGGCATTCTTTCACATGCGGATAATAAGCTTCCGGGGCGGGACAGAATGACCATGCAGTCGATTCCGGGGGGGTGGGGTTTGCAACACGTTCTTGTTCGATGTAGACCGGCGGCGAGGTGGGTTGCACTGGTGGCGTAGTTGAGTAATAGGCCGGATAGGAAAAATAAGGCCAATAATAATAGGATGGCCAGAACAACAACGATGCCCCCCCATAAAAGCGCAAGCCAGGAAAACCCCCTACTCCATGATAGCCGGCAGATCCTCCATTCCTACCGCCCCCGAACCAACCAGCATGTCCCCCGCCTCCGCCGAACCAGTTGCCATGGCCTCCGCCGCCCCCGAAAAAACCGCCACGTCCACCGCCACCAAACCCACCACCATGTCCCCATCCGCCGCCAAAACCACCGCCATGCCCACCGCGAGCCAACACATCGTCACAGCTTAGAAACACAAGCAGCAGGATTAGCAAACGCAGACATTTACCACGCATATTTCAAATATCTCTTCAGTACCGATGCGAATTGTTTTTGACCAAATCCTTACTGCGGCGGAGGTGGCGGGGGGTTGCCAGGCGGGGGGGGCGGAATGCTGGCGCCACCCGATGGGTAGCTGCCGCCTGAATAATCGCTACCTGAATAACTGCCACCCGATGGATAACCGCCGCCTGAATAACCGCCCCCCGAAGGATAACCGTCCGATGGATAACCACTCACCGGAGAATCATCTCGGATTTGGCCTGGTACCGGGACTTTATTCCCACTGGCGTACATACATTGCACATAACTGATATCGTAACGCTCCTGGGCTTGGTAACCCGAGACTCGTGCATTGCTGCTGCCAACCATCCCGCCCGCCAACAGCCCTGTACCGGCACCAATAGCAGCCCCTTGGCCGCCTCCAATCGCCGCGCCCGCCGCCGCGCCGAGTGCCGTGCCGATGGCGGCGCTTGCCAATCCGCTGGTTGCGGAGGCTTGATTGGGTGTCACTCCGCCCACTTGCACATAGGCATATTGGCGGCAGTTATAATCGTCGTTGCGAAATTGATCGAAACTTTTACCCGTGCCAGGCAGCACCAACATGCTGGGACCAGTCGGCATGCTCACACACGCCGTCAGCAATGGCATCGCCAGCAGGGGGAAGAATTTAAGTTTTCTTAACATGGCTATGAACCTCATTAACGTTGGGCTGGCTGGGGTGCCACTGCTTGCCAGCCACCAGGACATTCCTTGACATAGGGATAATAACCGTTAGGGTCCCGGCAATAGTACCAATACCCGGCTTGGGGTTGGGCCGATGATTGCGAGTTGTTCTGTTGGATATACACTGGCGGTGCCGCAGGCGCGGCGGCTCCATAGCCGTAACCACCACCATAGCCGCCGTAGCCATAATAGGGAGAGTAATAAGGCCAGCCGTAATAGCCTAGGCCATAACCTAGGCCCAGCCCATAAACCCCCAGACCTATGCCATAGCCATAATAGCCTCCATACCAGCCCCTAGGATAGCCCCAGCCATAATAGCCTCCGCGGCCATAGCCCCAGTTGCCGCCATAGTGACCGCCACCATAGCCCCAGCCACCGCCATAGTGTCCTCCGCCATAGCCGCCACCGCCATAGTGTCCTCCACCATAACCGCCGCCGCCATAGCCGCCGCCATAGTGTCCTCCGCCATAGCCGCCACCGCCATAGTGTCCTCCACCATAACCGCCGCCGCCATAGCCGCCACCTCCATAGTGACCGCCACCGCCACCGCCACCGCCGAATCCACCGCCGCCATGCCCTCCACCTCCACCGCCTCCACCACCATGCCCTAATACCGGGTTGCTGGCTATGGCCCCTAGCAGGGCGACGGCCAAAAGTGCCTTTGTGAGTTGTTTCATAGCAGTCCTCCTTCCCGCATTGGCGGGATTCTTCAAAAAGTCAATCCAAGGCCATAACTAATCGACATCAAGAGGATAAACTCCTTAATGACTGAGGTTACTCGCCGTAGGCCGGAATAAGCCCGTTTACGGGCATTTACGGCATATGTGCAAGGCGACAAGGCAATCCACTTCGCCGGAAACGCCCACTGGAGTGGGCTTATTCCGGCCTACTTCCAAGCTTCAACAACACCGAGCGTAACATCGGTTAATCAGGGTTTACCCCACGGTCATTGCTGCTTCCCACCCTTGTCAGGACCGCCGCGATGGCCAAAGCGGAAACCTTTGTCGAAAACTTGCTGCTGTTCAGGCGTGAGAACGGCATAGAAAGTCTTCGTGGCAGCGAGGACCGTCTCCTGCTTGGCGATATGCTCTTTCGAAAATTCCAGCATTTTTTCCAAACGCTGAGGTGCAGGCAAGTTCTCCAGCGATTCAAAATCCTTGCGCTTTTCTTCCCAACCTTTACGGTCCCCCTTTATCTTGCCAGCCCATTCAGTCCAAGCAGCCTCTTGGCTCGCGGTGAGTTTGAGATCGGATTTAAGTGTTTCCAGTCGCTTTTCCTTTCCTTCCTTCCAGTGTTCGCATTTTTTCGGCTCCCCTGCGGCAGGTGCTTGTTTGCCAGGGGCAGCAGACGCATCTGCCGGTTCGGCTAAAACCTGCCGACCGGCTAACAGACTCGAAACAGCAAATACGATAATGGTAATTTTAGAGAGTTGTTTCATTGTAGTTTCCTCAAACAGTGTTGATTTGGATTTAAAACTTAGGAGGGGAAAAACCGCATCCTAGTGCATATTAAGCAACTTCTGTGTATCGGTGATATTTCTACGCTGTATTTTATTGTATCGTTTGCAGGATAGGCGGAGGCTAAACTCGACAGCAATAACTCCCATGTTGATTAAAATACAATCCTTGTCTTAAATCGCGTCAAGGGGACGTATCACCGATGCCCACCTCCTCTTGATCCCCCGCCACCATGGCCCATTGAGTTTCCGCCGCCATGGCCCATTGAGTTTCCGCCGCCGTGAAATCCCTCAAACGACCCACCACCGCTGAAACCTCCACCCATAGGTCGGGGCATATTGAAAACCCGACCCTGCGCCACAGCAGGCGGGGAATAAACTCTAGGCGGGTTCGGAACATAAGCCCGCTGGTTGTACACCGGTTGGTTAAAAACCCTGCCGCCGGCGTAGGGGGCTGGCCGATATGGGTTATTGAACGCCGTTGCCTGACCATTTGTAATTGCCTGAGCATTGCCCCTATAGCTGGGTTTTCCAGCGACCGGAAACCACTGTCTTGGCGAGACACTTCGAGAAGCAGTCGCTCCGTTTATAGGGCCATTGCGGTTTTGGTTGAGCGTGACAATGGCTTGTGCGCTGGTCTGTGTTTTGGATGTGGAAAACCAGCCGGTCGATACCCTTTGATTTTGTGACGATACCCTGCCAATCGGGCTAAAATTTTGCCCATTGTTGTAGGACAGTGTACCGTTATGGTGGGCGACATAATACCTTTGTTGATTAAAATAAATGTTCCGATGGAAATTATTTAACACAAAATACCCTGGAATATAATAACCCGTGTACCAGAATGGATAAGGAACCCAAGAGTAGAGATAATAATACGGGTCTGGCGGTGAATAGTAGGTTACAACGGGGGGGCCTTGATCGTAGTAATAATCATCAATGATACTAGGGTCTGGAACTGGCATGTACTGGGTATCCGGTATTCCTGCCACAACCGCTCCTGCGTCGTTTGAAGACCTAGGTGGCGCTGAATTACTAATGACTTTTATGTTTCCTCGATATTCAGTGGGTATGGAATCATACGCATCGGTGTAGTGAGTTACCCCTTGTTTATCAGTATAGCTATAAATCGTTGTATTGCCTGGCTTTGCAGTGACACCAACCGGAACCGGAACGGTTGGATCTAGGTTAAACTGAAGCCCAAGCTTGGTTTTCACCTCGCCAACCAGCTTAAGTGCTTGATCCTTCGTCATAGAAATTTTTCCCTTGTCGCAAGCCATGGAAACCCCCTTCTCAACATCGCCCAACACATTCGGAGTGACAGGGTATTCTGTAATCCATCCATTGTTAGGCTCTATACCCAGGCTGCTCAACAGTTCTTCCGCTTTCGCCTCATCCGATGTCGGGCCTAACTTCAATACATCGGCAAGTTGAATGGCAAAAACACCTTCAGGGATGAGAGCTTGCTCTATTGGTGGAAGGTTGGCACCCGTAGGAAGGGTGGAGGGGGTTGGCGGCGGCGCACTATTCCCCGCATCTTGGGCATAGGATGCCGAAAGCAGACAAAATATAGCCAGCATTGCGCAAAACGTGCGCATAATGTGCCATCTGAAGCCATGTGTGGACATTGTGTTCTCCCGTTTTAGGGAACTATCCCTTTGACCTTGCATAGGGGTTGCCGTTCGCCACTTTTCGCGATTCTAGCGAAAGCAATGTGTTCTTTGGGAAAATCATGCAACACAAAACTTAAGGGAGGCTTAAGGCTAGGCCATCATGTTAGCATTAGCTAGCTAAAATTAGAATTGCTGAGAAATCCAACATGAACCGAAGATTCCTACTGGGGTTATTATTCGCGTTTTCAACCGGGATGTCCGTCGCTAGTGCCGGGATGCCTCCTGCCAGTCTGAAACTTAACCAAGCCCGGCTCATAATGCCAGCATTGCTCGCGTATGTGGATGTGCGTGACGCCAACGGCAAACAGATTGTCGATTTCAGCACTGGGCAATTCAGTGCGAGCCTAGGTGAAAGAACACTCCCGGTCGAACAGATTCAGCCGTTTGATAAAACCGGCGAGGGGGTGGCCTATATTTTTTTGGTTGATATGTCCCGCTCAGTAAAGAGTGGGCAGTTCGCTAAAATACGCGCCGCATTGTCGGCATGGGCCGACACACTGACGGGGCAAGATCGCATGGCAGTGCTGGGTTTTGGCGAGACAGTCCGCCAAGTGTCCGACTTCACTGCCGACAAGGCTAGTCTCAAGCTGAAAATCCACGACTTGAAACCGTTGGACAAGCAGACCGCTTTGCATCAAGGTTTGATTCAGGCTATGCAAATGGGGCGGCGGGCCAATGTCGATTTGCCGGGTCGTCGGGTCATTATCGTATTGTCCAATGGCAGGGACGACCTGCCAGGCGGACCCACTCAGAACGAAGTGCTGCGGCAGATGGAGGTTGACCGGGTTCCGATCTACGCGATTGGGCTGGAGAAGCTACCTGTAAACGGCAAGCACGAGGACGCCATAGACACATTGGGGCTATTCGCCCATATTTCCGGCGGGGAATATGTCGGAGTTGGCAAGCTCCCTCTAGCCAAGGTGACTGCCGGCTTGCGCGAAAAGATCAACGCGGTGGCGATGGTCCGCCTTGATTGCAAGCTCTGCCCGACAGACGGGCTTATCCAGCGTCTGCAAATCACCTTGCAGGACGGCGGTTTGGCCCTAAGCGATGGAGTGGATATGCGGGCATTGCCGCCATTGCCCCGCAAGCCCAAACCCGAATCCAACCCTTTAGGGGAAGTTAAGGCTGTGCCGCCTGCCAAGGCGCAAAACTGGGCTTACATCGGTCTTGCATTGGCTGGCTTGCTGCTAGCGATTGCCCTTGTTCTCGCCTTGCGCCGCAAACTATCTGGCAAACGGCGGTTGTCGCCTATGGTTGATGGGGACGGTGGGAAATCGGGCTGGTCCGATAAACTGCCTACATTAGCCAAGGCTGGCTCTAGCCCAAGTCGTGTCACGCAGCAACCTCAAGTGCGTCTTGTGAGGTTGGGCGGGGGTGGGCATGGCAACACCTATGAGCTAACTATTTCCAGCGAGACTGTCATCGGTAGGAAAGCCGAATGCGAAGTGGCTATCCCAGGCGATACCGAGATTTCAACCCGCCACTGTGCCTTGCTCCGCAAAGGCAAGTCGATTTTCTTGCATGACCTAGGTTCGACCAACGGCACGCGGGTCAATGGTGTGCCGATAACGTCGGACTATCGTTTGCAGGAAGGCGATATCATCGGCATCGGTCGAACGGAATTGCGCGTTTTTATATTTCAATAACTTCGCCAATCAGCATGAGTAATTTTGGCGTTGTTCACGATCCAGCGAGACTCGCCGCATCATGACATCTCGGGGATTCAACGATGACGGTGGGCAGGACGATGTCAAAGGCGTAATTGTTGTACAAGGATGGGTGGTCAGAAAAGCTAGAATACGGGGGTTCATCACAACATCCGACATTTGAACCGAATCTGACCATGAGTGCCGCTCCCGTCGAATAATGGCCAAAAATGCATGTAGCAAGCGTTGTAGGCATTAATTTACAAGCAGGGGGGATGCCGAGAGGGGGTACATTGCGTTATGCTAGTTGCAACAGGGTAACTTTCAGAGAGAATCAATGTACAGGAAATTAATGTGGCTAGTGCTCGCATTCGCGGCAGTAGTCCAAGCCAATGCACCAGAAGTTGAACCGCAGCAATTCCCGTCCTTGAGGCCGTTGCAGCAGCAAGCAGCGGCGGCACAGTTGACGGCAAAATTAATCGGGGAACATCACTACAAACCAGTTTCCCTTGACGATGCCTTATCGGCGAAAATATTCGGCAGCTATCTGAAAGCGCTCGATCCCGAGAAGATGTTCCTACTCCAGGCCGACATAAATCAATGGAAGGAAGCCCGGACTAAACTCGATGATGCCGTTCTGACGGATAATTTGGATATGCCTTTCGCCATTTTCAACCTTTATGCCAAACGTGCGGTCGAGCGCTTCACTTATGCACGAACCCTACTCAAGAAAGGGTTTGATTTCCAGCAAAACGAAAGCTACCAATATCTTCGTGAAAATGAACCTTGGGCGAAGTCCGAGGAGGAAATACAAGAATTGTGGCGTAAACGGGTCAAAAATGACTGGCTACAACTTAAACTTGCCGGAAAAGATGACAAGAAAATCGTCGAAACCTTAGACAAGCGCTATGAGAACTTCCTGAAACGGATGGCCAAGCTAAAAAGCGAGGATGCCTTCCAAGTTTTCATGAACGCCTACACTATGACGGTTGACCCCCACACCAATTACATGGTCCCCAGGACATCGGAAAATTTTGACATATCCATGCGGCTCTCCCTAGTCGGCATAGGCGCTGTGCTTGAGGACAAAGACGACTACACCACAGTCAAAGAACTCGTGCCCGGCAGCCCTGCGGCACTGTCAGGAAAGCTGCAAGCGGGAGACCGCATCTTGGGCGTGGCACAAGGCGAGAAGGGGGTCATGACGGACGTGGTGGGCTGGCGTATTGACGACACTGTCGCACTCATTCGGGGGCCGGCGGACACCGTTGTCATACTTGATGTCATCCCTTCCGATGCCAGCCCGGACTCCGAGCACAAGCTGGTTTCGCTGGTCCGCAAAAAAATAAGCTTGGAAGACCAAGCAGCCAAAAAATCCATTCTTTCCCTGTCCGACAAAGGTGCGTCTCATCGCATCGGGGTAATTTCCCTGCCCACTTTTTATGAAGATTTCGAGGCCCGGCGAAAAGGCGAATTGGATTACAAGAGTGCCTCCCGGGATGTGTCGCGCTTGCTAGGCGAATTAAAAGCTGAAAAGGTCGATGCCGTGCTGATAGACTTGCGCAATAACGGCGGGGGGTCGTTGGACGAGGCGATTGAACTAACCGGCCTCTTTGTCGGTGCAGGGCCTATCGTGCAACAGCGGGATGCGAGTGGGGAGATCACCGTAGCAAAGGACAAAGCCCTAGGCGTGATTTGGAACGGTCCTCTCGGTGTGCTAATTAATAGGGGATCGGCATCCGCCTCGGAAATATTTGCCGCCGCCATTCAAGATTACCATCGCGGACTAGTGATAGGAGAAACGAGTTTTGGCAAAGGCACCGTGCAAACCATGGTCAACTTGGATCAGCTTTCCCACACCCAACCCCCCCAACTCGGAGAACTAAAGCTGACCATAGCACAGTTTTTCCGCATCAACGGAGGCACGACGCAATTGCGAGGGGTGACACCGGACTTCAGTTTGCCGACAATATCGGATTCAGCGCATTTTGGCGAGTCCAGTTATGACAACGCGCTTCCTTGGATGCAAATTAGGGCTACGGATTATCACCCGTCCACCGCCACTGATATGCATGACATCTTGCCTGTGCTTCAACAGCGGCATGACCAGCGTGTCGCCAATAATAAGGACTATCAGAATTTGCTCGAGGATATCGTAGAGCTTAACCTGCAACGCAAGAAAAACCAGATTTCCCTCAATGAGGCTGAACGGCGTCATGAACGTGATACCCTGGAGGCGAAGTTGAAATCGCGCCAAAAGGAAAACGGTTCCGAGGCGGAAAAACCCACTTCAAACCCCGACGTAACACCTTTGATTGATGCCAGCACGGATTTGGATAAAGAGAGCGACGAGGCGCAAAAAAAGCAGGCGAAAAAATCCAAGGATGCCTTGCTATACGAGGCGGCCTATACACTGGCTGACCAAATTGACCTTCTAAAAACGCATCCTGACACCGTTTCACGGACGCTCGGCAAACCTTCTCGGGCGGGAAAGGCTCATTGATGGCAAGGCTCCGAGGCATCCCTGCAATCTGGAAAGTCTCTTAAAATCTGATGTTACGCACGTTGGTAGGCCAGCAATTCTCAGTTTGGACCAGAAACGATAAATATAATGACGGGGCTTTTATCCAAACTGAGAATTGCTGTTGGTAGGCAGCAATTCCCACTAGGCGTAAACCGTATAAAAAGTGCTATAAGACGATGAATAGCCACGAACCAATTTTAAAGTTAACTATTTTATTAGTTATAATTTTGAATGTTTCAGCCTGCGCCCATAAAAAAGTCCGTCCAAAATCGCCTCAAGTGTCCATACTTGAATCATACGATATAGATCAACTCCTTATATACCATGAAGGTTTAAAATTAAAACCCTATATGGACGGCAGAAACAAATTGACTATAGGGGCAGGTAGAAACCTTGAAGATTTAGGGATAAGCAAAGAGGAAGCCTTACTCCTTCTGCACAACGACATTGACAGGGTTAGAAGAGAACTTGACAAAAGCCTGCCATGGTGGCGGAAACTCTCTGATGTACGGCAGAAAGTGCTCATTTCAATGGCATTTAATCTTGGGATGGGGAGGCTACTCCAATTCAATCGAATGTTATCGGCTTTGCAAGACGGCGACTATACTGCTGCGGCAGAAGAAATGCTTTCCAGCGTATGGGCCAGACAAGTTGGCACTAGAGCCATAGAATTGGCCGATATGATGGAAAACGGATAAAGGCATCTTTACTTGGATAACGTCTTCGAGCTTGGGCAAGGCTCCGTTCTGCCATCGGTTCGCTTTGAGATCAAGGTAAGCTGCGGAACAGTGGAGGTTTTGATTCGTGAATCACGTCTGCACTCCGGGCAGGAATAGGCTTGTGTTTCCTGGCTGGCTTTGTAGGAATAGGATATCCACCAAGTAATTTCAACGCGGAACACACAACCGCAAAAGCCGCAGGTTTGTTGAAAATCGCATGGAGTAAGACAAGGGTCACGGGGCATAAACTTTGTGGATGGCATTTGAACCTCTGATAAAATAACGGCATGAACAAATCATCGCCAATAATGACACAACTGCCCATAAAAATCGGACTTACATCAAAGCAACTTGGTTCAACGCCCTTTGCATATTTTACCATGCCCTCGATTTTATTGGTGTTGATGACCATCGCCGGTTGCGCGTCTCAAACCGAAATGATCCGCATGCAAGGGCAAGTGGTGGAATTGCAGAAGCAATTGGAATATGAGAAGCAACGGCTAAAGCAAGCCACTGAAAAAGCCGGTCCGGGCGCGGATCAAAATGCGGGACAGCCACCGCCATAAACTAGGTACTATTATAACATAGCTTGCAAGGCAGGGTTTGCCATGCTGGAGTTCTACAGCAATTCTCATTTTGAGCCGAAACGATAGTTGTGGCCCGTCATTTCGGCATCCCTGCCGAAATGACGGTTCTTCCCAGTTTTGCTCGTTCCCAAGCTCATGCTTGGGAATGGGGTCTTTAACGCTCCAGCTTCCCGATGAAAGGCCACGAAAAGGCAGGATATCTCGTCGTTATGCACAAGTCCGTGCAAGCCGGAAAAGCCGTCATTTCGGCAGGGATGCCGAAATCCAGGCCATGGAGGGCAAGCTGGAATATGCCGAAAACATCCCATTAACCACAAACTAACCCATCGGGCTGAACGATGACCAAGGCCTCCCGAATAATGGCACTTTCCATGTTTTCGTGCTGCTGTATTGTTTTCGGGGACCAGCTAATCTCGATGCAAATCTTCAGGCATAAAATGCCGCCGCTTATGAATGATGCCGTGTATGTATATGACCTCACCTATCAGTTCATACATGATGCGGTAAGAATAAATACTAATCTCCCTGACATTGTCTTCGCCTATTTCTGCCACTATCTTACCAATACGCGGCAACTCTAAAAGCACTTCCACCTTATTAGTGATGTCCCGAATTACATGCTTGGCATAGAGTTTGGAGTCGTGGGCAATATACTGATGAATCAATTGGAGGTCCTTACGCGCCGGGATTGACCAAATAATCACCACTGTTCTATCTCGCGCTGCAAATCTTCGTGCGCGACAACTTGACCTTGCTCAATCGCTTTGCGGCTCTTGAGCAATTTATTGATAACATGTAGGCGGTACATGATTTCGTCAATGTCGACATCGTCTGGCAGGTGTTTTATAGATTCCAAGGCTTCTTGTTTCAGGGTTTGGGTCTGCATGTCAGGCTCCTTAATATGAGGTATTTATAGGATTGTCCGAGTCAAAAACTGGACTGACGGGTCTTCATCACTTGTGCATAGCAAGGTGACATGGGGTTTGCTTGTTCCGAAGCTCCAACTCTCATCGTTAGACACAAGTCCAGCCAAGCCGAAATGACGAGCTTAGGTCTACTTGTATATAACGGTGTGGGTAGGCGCTTGGAGACTATTGCGCCCACGGTAACAATTAATTTTCTAATTTTTTAAGCCTATCGTTCAATTCGCTTAGTGCGAGGATTACAAAACCAAAGATAATAGTTAAATTAAAATCAAGAAGAGCATAAAAATCATATTGTTTGTCACTGTGAACGATATTTATATATATACTGAAAAGTGTTAGAATCTCAAAAGTAAATACCAATGGATAAGATAATTTATGCCACTTTTCAGACCCATGAAAACAGTAGTGTATTCCCATAAAAAAGAGCCAAAGGAATGAAATTATAGGTTTATACAAATCCCATCCTAGTCCTATTAAATCACCACGATATACAGCATTTTCAACCTCAAAGAGTTACTTGGTAGTGGGTATGATAGCACAGGTTATTCGGTTAACCTGAAGGTTTAACGGAATGTCTGTTTTAGGTATATTTTTAAGATGAAAATGCTGTATATCA
>Ga0209083_1000870_pt1 | contig 39216 bp, 38 predicted proteins | sample AM7aDNAmetaG_FD_184132 | JGI IMG/M metagenome (GOLD analysis project Ga0209083, IMG submission 184132) | Freshwater microbial communities from Finland to study Microbial Dark Matter (Phase II) - AM7a DNA metaG (SPAdes) (version 3) | ecosystem: Environmental > Aquatic > Freshwater > Lake ... | reverse complement strand
CGACCGACAGCCGGAATTTACGCAGATCGACTGCGAGATGGCTTTCGTGACCCAGGAGGATATACTGAATACCTTCGAAGGCCTTGCAAAACATTTGTTCAGCTCGGTCCTCAATATCAAAATGGATGATTTTCCACGGATGTCATATGATGAAGCAATGAGTCTTTACGGCTGCGACAAACCCGATCTCCGCTTCGGTATGACTTTTACGGAGATCACGCCCTTTATGAAAGGCAAAGGGTTCAGGGTGGCTGATGATGCCGAATACCTGGTTGGCATCAAGGCTGACGGCTGTGCAGAATATTCGCGCAAACAGCTCGACGAACTTACTGAATATGTTAAAAGGCCGCAGGTTGGCGCAAGCGGACTAATATACATCCGTTATTCTGCCGATGGTTCGGTTAAATCGTCGGTAGATAAATTTTATTCTGCGGATGACCTGGCTCATATTTTGAAACAGTTCGGGGCTGTTCCGGGTGACCTGGTACTGATACTTGCGGGCGCAATTGAAAAAACACAGAAAGCCCTTTGCGAACTCAGGCTGGAGATGGGCCGCAGGCTCAACCTGATGAAAGCCGGTGAATTCAAGCCTCTCTGGGTAACCGATTTTCCATTACTTGAGTGGGATGAGGAAACAAAGAGGTTCTATGCCAAACATCATCCTTTTACTTCTCCAAAACCAGAGGATATTTCTTTGCTCGACACCGACCCTCAAAAAGTAAGAGCCAACGCTTACGACCTTGTCATCAACGGGACTGAAATCGGCGGAGGTTCCATTAGGATCCACAATAAAGACCTGCAACATAAGATGTTCCAGGTTCTTGGTTTCACCGAAGAAGATGCTGCCAATCAGTTCGGATTCCTGATGAATGCTTTTGAATACGGAGCTCCTCCCCATGGCGGGATCGCCTTTGGGTTTGACCGCTGGTCAACCATTTTCGGAGGAGGAGATTCAATCCGCGATTTTATTGCTTTTCCAAAGAACAACTCAGGGAGGGATGTGATGATCGATTCGCCTTCAGCCATCAAGCAGGAACAGCTTAAAGAGCTTAGTATAAAAATAAATAGCGAGGTAGCGAGGTAGCGAAAGGCGAAAAGCGAAAGGCGAAAAGCGAAAGGCGAAAAGCGAAAAGCGAAAGGCGAAAGGCGAAAGGCGAAAAGCGAAAGGCGAAAAGCGAAAGGCGAAAAGCGAAAGGCGAAAAGCGAAAGGCGAAAAGCGAAAAGCGAAATCTCAGGTTCCCAAATTAAAAAATTTACTATCATCATATAAACCATGCTTTATGAAACAATTTGTGAATGTTATTTTCATCAGCGCTGTGATCGCCCTGGCTTCCTGCGGAGGAAACAAAGAACTGCAGCAAGATGCCAAAAACATTGCAACAGCAATGTGCAGGAATATAGAAACCATGAATAACCTGAAGGCGGTGGATCCGGCAGATTCTGTAAAAGTTTTGCAGCTGCGCGCAAAGGAAAAACAGGCTGAAGTGGAAATGACGATATTGTACCAGGAATTCAAGGCTAAATACAAGGATAAAGTGTCGGATAAGAAATTCAGCCAGGAATTCGCAAAGGAGTTACGTAAAGCGATGCTCGATTGTCCGTATCTTTCAAAAGAAGACCGCGCCAGCTTCGAGAAAGACATCGATAAATAGCGAAGTCATTCTGCTCATCACGCCATTCCATCAGTAAATTATGAAGGAGAAACCCAAAGTCGAAATTACCGCTCCGGTGGGCAGCTGGGAATCCCTCCGGGCTGCGATACAGGCAGGAGCAAATTCCGTTTATTTCGGTATAGGCGTGATGAACATGCGCGCCCGTTCTTCCATTAACTTCAGCCTTCGCGACCTTGTGAAGATCTCGCGCATATGCCGCAAGCACGGGGTTCGCGCGTATCTCACGATCAACACGGTGATCTTCGACAATGAACTGAAAGAGATGAAAAAGATGGTGGATTCGGCCCTAAAGAACCGTATCGACGCTGTGATTGCTTCCGATCAAGCCGTGATTCAGTATGCCGGTTCAGTAGGGATGGAAGTGCATATGTCGACTCAGGCAAACATCACTAATCTTGAGGCGGTGAAATACTGGTCGCAGTTTTCCGGAACCATGGTTACCGCCCGGGAACTGAGCCTTGAACAGGTTGCAGCGATCCACCGCTCCATCATCCGCCAGAAAATAAAAGGGCCTAAGGGGCACCCGGTACGCCTGGAAGTGTTTGCCCATGGAGCTCTGTGTATGGCGGTTTCAGGGAAGTGTTACCTGAGCCTTGACCATTATAATGCTTCGGCAAACAGGGGAGCTTGCTATCAGACCTGCCGGAGGCCTTATAAAGTCACAGATACTGACGGGGAGCTCGAGCTGCTGGTCGATAATGAATATATCATGTCACCAAAGGATCTTTGTACTATCGGGTTCCTCGATAAGATCATCAATGCAGGTGTTACGGTTTTGAAGATTGAAGGGCGTGGCCGTAGTCCGGAATATGTCAAAACCGTGGTTTCCTGTTACCGGGAAGCCGTGGATGCCTTGGTTGACGGGACTTACAGTAAGGAAAAGGTTGAAATCTGGATTGACCGGCTCAAAACTGTTTACAACCGTGGTTTCTGGGATGGGTATTACCTTGGGAAAAAAATGGGTGAATGGGCTGAACAGCATGGATCTGTTGCCACAACCTACAAGGAATATGTAGGGAAGGTCACAAATTATTTCAAAAAGCTGAAAGTGGCTGAGATCAAAATGGAATCGGGAAAGCTTTTAAAAGGTGACCGCATCTATATCCAGGGCCCGACGACAGGGGTTGTGGAATTTACTATTCCTGAAATCCGCGTCGAACTGAATGAAGTGAAAAAGACAGTGAAGGGTGAATATTGTTCAATCCCTGTTGATATCATGCTTAGGAGGGCGGATAAGGTGTATAAAATATTAAGTAGCGAAATAGCGAAAAAAAACTAATTTCATTTACTTCTTCAGCCATTTGATTCATTCGTAATTCGTAATTCGTAATTTGTAATTGAAATACAACCTCCATACCCATACCCGTTTTTCCGATGGTTCCTCAGAACCGGAAAGATATATCGAAGAGGCCCTGCGGGAGGGTTTTTCAGTGCTGGGGTTCAGCGACCACTCCCCTGTCCCTTTCGAGAATTCCTTTGCTCTCAAAGAAAAGAACCTTCCTATGTACTGCCGCGTGATACGGGAACTGCAGAAGAAATACGCCTCTCCCTCATCCGAAGAAAAAGCCTTAGAAATATTACTGGGAATCGAGATTGATTTCATCCCTGGAATGACTATGCCTTTTGAAGAACTGCGTAAAAAATATCAATTCGATTATACGATCGGCTCAGTCCATCTTGTACGTGACGGAAACCGTGATAGGCTCTGGTTTATCGACGGCCCCGATATTTCTGTTTATGACGACGGCATACAAAGCATCTTCAGGGGTGACGGGCGTATTGCTGTTACTGCTTATTACAAACAACTCCGGGAAATGATCTCCCTGCACAAACCTGATATTATCGGCCACCTTGATAAAGTTAAAATGTACAACCGCGGAAGGTATTTCAATGAGACCGATCCCTGGTATGTCGGGCTTATCGACGAAACCCTTGATCTTATTGCCGCTTCGGGAACAGTAGTTGAAGTAAACACCCGGGGGCTTTATAAGAAGCGTGCCGAAACTTTTTTTCCCGGTCCCGACGTACTGAAAAAGATCCTGAAAATGAATATTCCGGTCACTATAAGCTCCGACGCCCATAAACCGGAAGAACTGTCGAAGATGTTCGAAGATGCCGTATCCACCCTGAAACAACTTGGATTCAGGTCCCAGCGGGTCCTTACTGGAGGAAGATGGCAGGATGTCATTCTGTAAAAATCCTGTAATCCGCCTGGCACAACAATTATCTTGATTTTTATTTATTTCTGATATATATTTGTTCATTCCATTCTACAGCTGTGAGAAAGTCACTGATTGTCATGACATTCGGGTTCTGCCTCATTCTGCTTGGTTCATGTAAAAAGAAAGACAGCAGTCCTTCAGGAAGCAGCCTGGGGTCCTTCTCATTTACTCCATCGGAACTGGCCATTTTACCTTACCCTACCTCTGATACCCTGATCTTTAAAAGTAATGAAGGAGACTCCATCATCTTCAAATTCGCAGGGCGTAATTCGATGATGAAAACGTATTATGAACACCCCGATAACCCATCGGGTTACCAGGGGAATTATTACAGCTGCGAGTTAAATTCCTCCGGTTTTGTTTCACCAAATTCCGACTATCTTTTTTTTAACCTTCATTACCTGGACCCGTTTTTGGGATATGCGGGAACAAAGTATTTTAATATCGGCATAGCGACCGGCAACAGCGGAAGCTGCATCTATTCCGCAGAATTTCGTTTTGAAATTGATACCCTGATCAGTTACCTGCCGGATCCGGCATTTAAAAAAGGCGGTTATGTCCAGGCTTATTATAATACCATCACCATTGGACCCAGGTTGTTTGAAAATGTATATGAGCTTATCGGGCCGGGCTTCACAATTTATTGCCCGGTATATATTTCCCAGGTTTATTACAGCATAAAAGAAGGGATTGTCGGCTTTGCCCAAAATACAGGCAAAACCTGGTTTCTTCTTCCCGGGAAGATATCCCCTCCCGTCGATGCTGTAACTCCCCGTCCTTATCTGCCTGTTTACCCTGCGTCATACTGGATCTATCAGACAGCTGCCTCAACTGTTGTCAGCAGGACGAGCAATAACTATGTAAGCTTTAAGGGGATGACATTGACCACATTTGACAGCAGGCCCATAAACCAGTATGAAGGGTTTTTCACTTACGGAACCTATGAACTTGGCTGGGTTCCAATTCTTTCAGAAACCCCGGGAGCAACATGGGAAATGCCTCTTGGTAACCCGAATACAAATCCCGGCACCCAGGTATTTCAGGTAATGCAAAAAACCGTCGATGCAAACCTGGATTCGATCATCATACAAAGGTATTATACCTGCCATAAAGATCCATTGGTCAGAAACTCATTATACGTTTGGCAAACTTTTAAGAAGAACGTTGGGCTGGTATTCGAATGCTGGGTTGACACAACAACGAACGATACGATATTCCGAAAGGAACTGATTGATTACCATATTAATCGTTGATACGCATTCGCTTCGACTGAGATTGCTTTTTCGGGCCTCACCGGGCAGTAAAATTCACAGGCCCCGCAACCATTACAGAGTTTCGGATCAACTTTGGGGATTCTCAGTTTGCCCAGGTATGGCAGCATTTCTATTGCTTTCGCGGGGCAATGTTCCGAGCATTTTGCGCAGGGTTTTTGCTTTTCAACTACCAGGCATTGGTTCTTTGCAAACACGGCCAGTCCTGTCTGCGTCCTTTGTTTTTCATACAGGCCCAGGGGCTGAATTGCACCCGAAGGACAAACCTCCGTACACTTTATGCAGTCATATTTGCAGAACGACCGTTCGAAATCGAGTTTGGGCTGGAATAATCCACTAAGCCCGTACTCAAAGAAGGATGGTTGTAATACGCGGGTCGGGCATGAAGAAACGCAAAGCTGGCAGGCCGTGCATTTTTCTGTAAAATGCCAGAGGTTGACAGCCCCGGGCGGCATCACGGGAAGCGTTTCAGGAAGCCGCCCCGATGCCGTAAAAAGCCCGGAAACCGGCAGCAATCCGCTGACTGTGGCAACCCCCATGGCCGAGGTTTTAATAAAATTGCGACGGGAATTGTTTTCCACTGCCGGTTGTGCAAAAGCAGGCGTTTTCTTTTTATCCCGGCCTGCCCTGAAACTGATCGCCTTTTCGGGGCAGGAACCCAGGCAGTTCATACAACCCACGCAGCGGTCGAAATCAAGCCTGTGAGACCTGTAATCTATGCAGTTCGACTTGCAAACCCCTTCACAGCTGCCGCAGGCAGCACATAATCCGCCTTCAATCCTGATCCTGAAAAATGAAAGCCTGGATAATAGTCCTAAAACAACTCCCAACGGGCAAATCACATTGCAATACCAGCGGTTCTTCAGGGAACCAAATACCGCGAAAACCAGAAGCAATATGGCTGAAAGCAGGAGCGAGCCCTGGAATCCCGCAAAGATCCTGCCGCTTATTCCAAAGGGATCAAGCAGGTTCAAAAAAATGATATTTCGAAAAAACAGCGGCAATATGCATATACCAAGTATCAGAAACGAAATGACATACAGCGGGCGTTTATAGGTATTTGTTTTTTTCAGGAGGACAGCCGATACCCTGATAAAAACATCCTGCAAAATACCAAGCGGACAAATGAATGAACAGTATACCCGGCCAAACAAAAGAGCTGAAATGACAACGACAATAAAACCCGCGGAACTTAAGGAAACCACTGCAGTGAAGTTCAGGAGGGATGGAATGAATTGCAACCACAGGACACACTTCACCGGCAGAAACACTGCCAGTCCGGAAAACAGCAGGGCCGTCGACACTAAAAACAGCAAGGCGACAGCCCGCCTGAGTGGTTTCAGAATAGTATTCCGCATTCCAGATCAATGAAGTGCATAAAATTACTGAGAAACTTCAAGCGAATTTAGTATTTTCGCTATACGCTAATAACAGCTTATGATCAACCGGGAAACCATAGATAATATCACTTCAGCTGTGAGGATCGAAGAGGTTATCGGCGATTTCATAAGCCTTCGCCGCAGGGGTGTGAACCTCCTCGGGCTTTGCCCTTTCCACAATGAGAAAACTCCTTCGTTTACCGTTTCACCGGTAAAAGGTATTTACAAGTGTTTTGGTTGTGGAAAAGCCGGGAATGCAGTTGGGTTCATTATGGAACATGAACACCTCAGCTATCCCGAAGCGCTCAGGTATCTCGCGAAAAAATACCAGATCGAAATCGAAGAGGAAGCGCGGACCCCCGAACAGATCCAGGAAACCAGTGAAAAAGAAAGTCTGTTCAACCTGAATGAGTTTGCACGCAAATACTTTTCCTCGGCACTGTTTGACACTGAAGAAGGCAAAGCCCTGGGATTAGCCTATTTCAGGGAAAGGGAGATCAGGGAAGATATTATCAGGAAATTTCAGCTTGGCTTCAGCCCCGACCCCTGGAATGCGTTTTCGGAACATGCCATCACCGAGGGGTATAAAAAGGATATCCTGCTCAAAACCGGTTTATCCCTCGAAAAAGAAGGCAGGCTATACGACCGCTTTCATTCCCGCGTGATCTTTCCGATACATTCGGCTTCCGGTCGCACCCTGGGATTCGGAGGGCGCATCCTGACTTCGGAAAAAAACCGACCGAAATATGTCAATTCGCCTGAATCGGATATCTACAACAAGAGCAGGACACTTTATGGAATTTATTTTGCCCGGACGGCTATTGCCCAAAAAGACAACTGTTACCTGGTTGAAGGATATACCGATGTGATCTCGCTTCACCAGGCTGGTGTTGAAAATGTGGTTGCTTCTTCGGGGACTTCGCTCACCACCGACCAGGTGAGGATGATACAGAGATATACCTCGAATATCACGATTCTTTATGATGGTGACCCTGCCGGGATCAAGGCTTCTTTCAGGGGCATTGACATGGTGTTGGAACAGGGGATGAATGTAAGAATTGTTCTTTTCCCGGATAATGAGGACCCTGATTCATATGCACGAAAACATCATCCGCAGGAAACAGAAAAGTTCATCACGGGCAGTGCCGTCAATTTCATCAGCTTCAAAACCAAACTGATGCTCGATGAAACGAAGAATGATCCCGTTAAAAAAGCCGGCCTGATCAAGGATATTGTTGCTTCAATTGCGTTGATCCCTGATGTTATTACCCGCACACTCTTTATCCGCGAATGCGCCGATTTGATGACGGTTCCGGAACAGGTACTGATGAATGAGCTGAATAAGATCAGGAGAAAAAGGCTGAATAAGGAGCTCCAGGAAAGGGGCGGCACCGATGATATTCCCGCTCCGGAAATCATAGCCCCGCCCCAGCCTTCGGCCGAAACGGATACTTCTTCAGCTGAAAGCCAGGAAAAAGAGATCATGCGGCTGCTCCTGCTTTACGGCACCGATATCGTGCATATTGAACAACCTGACGAAAATAATGACATCGTGAAGGTCCCGGTGATGGTTGCCGATTATATGGTGCATGACATCCGCAGGGATGAGCTCGGTTTCGATAATAAGATTTACGCGGCCATATTTGAAGAATACATTGCCGGGCTTGATAAGGACCAGATCCCGGAGAGATCGTTCTTCCTGGGGCACGAAGAGAAGGAAATCGCTTATGCGGCAGTTGATCTCGTATTCACCCCTTACGAGCTCAGCCAGAACTGGAAAAAAAACAATGTCATGATTGACATCGAAGAAGAACGGCTGATCGTTCGCCTCGATTATTCTCTTCTTTCATTCAAAGCCAGGAAAATAGACCGGCTGCTCGAGGAATTACATAAGAAACTTCACGGAAACGAGTCAACTGAGGATGTGAAACAGATCCAGACACTATGGAAAAACCTTAAAGCAAAAAGTGTACAGATCCACCGCAAACTTAACCGGATCGTGATACGCTGACCGCTTGCAGTTTCACGACGTGGCTACGGTGTCGCAGGTCGCAACTTCACACCACCGCTACGGTGTCACTTCGTTCCACCTGATGCGGCTTGTGTGAATTGCTCCCTTCGCTCCACCTAAGGCCGCTTGTGCAAAATGCTCGCTACCTCACTACCTCGCTACTTAGTATGACTTCCCTTTGCCTCGGGTTGTTCCAGTTGTCCATCAGTGCTTTGAAATCGCTATAATTCTCAGGACTGACGATACGGCTGCTTAGTCTGATCTTCCTGCTTATACTGAGTTTGCCTCCTTCCTGTTTCAGCTCGAAATAATACCGGCCTGCTTTGTTGTCAAGCTCTATTTTGGTGGCCGGGCTGAACAATGAATAGCCGGAAGGCAGGGTCAGGGTATATTCATAATTTTCTTCGCCCGAACAGGGGAGCTCAACCGCCTGATGGCGTTTTGATGAAAGAATTTTCATACCCCAGCTGTCGATCCCGGCATTGCAGAAAGGAATGGTGAAATATACCCATGATGAATCTTTTCTGAGTGGCTTTTCTTCTTTTACAGAAAATGTCTGAAAGGAGGTTTCCGGAGAGCTCTGGCTGACTTTGATTTCTTTTAAACCGGATTTTGAGATACTGCCGGCCACCAGGTTTTTCATCTTGTTCTTATCTGCCGTCAGGCCCAGGAATTGGTTGGCTGCGCCAGCTGTTTCAAGGCTCAGCTCTCCTGCAAGTTTCAGCTCTGAAAGAAGGACAAGCGATCCGCTCATGTTCACCGATAGCTTTGCTGACCCGGAATGATGATATTCGGGTTTTTCACCCTGCCCGAGTGCTGTAAAAACTTTTTCTGATAGCACTTTTCCCAGGTCCTGGGAATTGGTTGAAGTAACTGAAAGATACTGGGTTCCTGCATCTTTCAGATCTATCATTACCACAAAATCATCAATATCGGCAAGGGTTCCCAGTTTTTCATCGAAAAAAGTTTCCCGGGTGATTGCAACCGGGTCGGCTTCAATTCCTGCAGCTTCAATCAGGGCTGCCATCAGTATTGCCTTTTCGCAAAGGCTTCCTCCCATACTGCTCCAGGTTTCATCAGCAGTGCGAAGGCGGTACCCGGTTAATTTCAAAGGAACCGGCCACAACCGGAGATCATTGACCACTTTTTCCTGGATCTTCAGTGCCAGGTTCAGCTGATCGGGATTTTCTTTCTTCAGGGTCTGAATTATACTTTTCATCGAATCCGTGATTTTCATCCCAAAAGCCGGTTGGTTTGTCAGGTATGCGTATGTTGTATTTCTGTTACCGGACGAGCTGAAAAGTATTCGGGAGTAAGCTTCATAAGAGCTTCTCTGAAATTCCTCCTGTGAAAAGGCGGCTACGTTCAGGAGATGCCAGGTATAAACCTGGAATCCGTTTTCAAGAGATTTCCGGGGCTCTGATGCTCCGTTTATCAGTTTATAAAACAGTTTTTCGTTTGTCGGCACTTTTACGATTACTGTCAGCTCTTTTACCGGTTCATATTCGGCCAGGACCTCATTTCCCATAAGTGCCGGGATATTGCCTTTTTCTGTATGAATTGTATAATCAAGGTGGACGACAGCTCCCCTTTCAAGCCCGGTATGTGTGATTACCATTTCGCGCAACAAATTGAGCGCTGGCGCATTGGCAGCAAATGCCGGAAGTACCAGGTTAAAAGAATTGGAAGGAGCTTCAACTTTCTTACCATCTGCCATTACCGTGTAACACGAATTGATATCGAGTTTCTGGAAGCCGGGATTATAGCTTATGAACGTTTCCCCGTAAAGATTGTGAAATGCCCTGTATGTCAGGAGTTTCTGTTCCTTGACAAAGCGATAATCGATGCTTCCGTCGGCATTCAGTGTATATTCTTTTAACAGGGAAATATATTCAGCATCAGAGCCGGGGGTTGATGGAGCAGTTTCTTCTTTCTGGGCGCAGACCGCCAGGCCGGAAATAAAAAAGAAAATAAAAGGAATTATTTTTTTCATGATCGATGGTTTACAATTCAATGACGACTGCTTTATCCGTAAATGTATTCTGTGCCTCAACACTGGCCCTGAATTCAGGCCATTCGGATGGTTCGTAGATCCTCCTGCTGTAGACGGCTTTCGAGGTGAATTCAAGGGTGTTTCCTTTCAACATATAGCTTCCTTTGTAACTGGCTGCATTGCCTCCTGCACCTACCGCAACAGGAATTCGTCCGGCCTTGCTGTTCAGGGGTATTGTCATTGTCTCATGTATGTTAACCTGCCTTGAACAACGGTCCCTGAAGGGATATTTTCTCTCTGCAAGATCGGTATCAAAACTAAGTTGTCCCTGGAATGATTTGAATATTTCAGCAGCTGCGAGAGGTGTAAACATCATCATTTTTCCACTGATTAGTGCGAATCCGGGAATAACAAATTCAATGTTAATCTTTTCGGAGCTCTCCCGGTAGTTCACAGGATCGGTATAATCGACTTTGGTCACAACGGCCTGGGGCCAGAGTTTGAGTATTTCTTTTTCCACATTCTGAAACCAGACCGATCTGGAGGAATTCCTTAAAAGGCCTCTTATGGCTGCATCGCTCTGTCCTTCAGCCTGTATTGAAAAGCTGCCTTTCAGGCTGCCGTCGGGCATCAATTCAGTATTGCCGTCTATTTTAATGTAATGATTTGCAGGGTCAGATTCGTGGGTTGTTTGAAGGTCGGCGCCTTCGGGAACACCCATCAGGTATTGCTGCTGTTGTTCTGCACTTGACCAAAGCTCCCTGATGAAGGGCACCCAGGTTGGATCGAGCAGTTTGTATTTTCCGCTATGCAGCTTTACAATTGTAACACAGTGGTTAAACTGGTCAGCAGGGATATAGTCAATTCTTGACCCGGCCATCGTCATCGCCGGATATGACTTAAACCCGGCAGCCCTTAACATGGTAATGAGCATTCCTGCTTTGTCCTTGCAAACTCCGCAACGGTCGGTAAAAGTCATCGAGCCTTTGTGCAAAGTGAAGCCTTCCCCGCAACCCATAGAAATTCCTGAATACCTGATCTCATCGGCACACCAGTGGGTCAGAATGGCAATGGAATCCTGTTCGTTTTTAGCGCCTTTCAGGATTTCATTTACCTTGGCCCTGATCTCAGGGCTTGATTCGAAACTTCCGAAATCCTCATTAACCTTATAAAACCATTCTGATTTGGTCTGCCAGTCTGGGCTGGTCGAAAGCAATAATTTTGGCGCCACATCCGATAAAGCCACCATCCTGGGTTCAGCTTTGAATGGAACCATCTCCCTTTTCGAAAAGGTATATACGATTTTATTATTTTCAATTGATGAGGAAACCCGGGCTTCCCCGTTGTAAAACTGGAACTGAAGAATCTTTGATTTGGGAATACTTACTTTATAAACCTTTTCTTTTACGGGGCTAATGTCAAAGAAATCAACGATATCATAAAAATGACCCCTCATAGGAGGGATATATTTGTCATCATCGTCCTGCAGCAAAGCATAGGTGAAACCCTTTCTGAATAACACCACTTCCACGGCATCCCCGGGTTCCAGCCTGCCGACCTCCACCATCTTTTCCCTTGCTCCCCAGTAAATTGCCCTGGCCGGAGCAGGATAATCCATTACATTTTTAAGATCGAGTCTGACCACAGTTCCGTCTTTCTTATAAACATTCACCTGCCTGAATTCAATAAATGACGATAAGGGATCATAGCCGTATTTTATCACGTTTAATTCCAGGGCGCCTTTTGCATTCAGAGCTTTTGAGAGGTTGTGAGTAATCACATAAGTAAGACCGCTTTCCTGCATATCGACCATGGTGCTGTCGAAAATAACCAGTTGGGCATCATTTGGATATTGTAAAGCATCTCCTGCTTTTGCAACAAGATCCAGCATGGTTTGGGCATGAATATTCATGCCCGACAATGTCAATAAAACGGCAATCAGGATTGTTCTCATGGTTTATGCGTAAAATTTATTATACTGATTTCTCATTAATGACCTCCCAGTAAGAGGTAATGTCGAAATAAACATTATGAAGCGCCGGGGCGTCTTTATAATTAACCACCTTGGCATACGATTCAACATGGCAAATGCTTCCGTCCGTACGCATAATTCTGAACCTGCTTGAATTAGGTCCGTCTTTTCCCTGAATCTTCGAGGTGAATCTTAAGATGATCTCCTGTTTGTCATCCGGATGGATATATTCAAAAAGCCGGTCTATGCTCATGTCGATCAGGTCCTCAAGGTCAAAACCCGTCATCTCGGCAATCTGACTGTTGGCAAATACAATTTTATTGTCCTGGGTAATTGTCATTCCTACAAGGGAATTGTTCACCATAGTCTGGTAAAGGGCCGAGATCTCGTCGTTTTCGCGTTTTCTTTCCTCAAGCAGCATTTCAAGTTGCTGCTGATAAAGCAGGTTTTCAATTTCAAGATTTCTCTGGTAGGCAGCAATTTCGATGGTCATCTTCGTTTGCTCCATATCTATGGGTTTCAGCAGATAGCCGAATGGTTTGATCTTAAAGGACCGCTCATATATTTCCTTCGAGCTTTGCCCGGTTAGAAAGATGATGGCACAATTGAATTTTTCAACCAGAATTCTTGCAGTTTCAATGCCGTCAATCTCTCCCCGAAGGTGTATGTCCATCAGGATGATTTCAGGTTCTTTGCCCTGAGCAGAAAGTTTTGTTATGTCTTCAATACATTGCCAGCCCCTTGTGCTGGAGCCAAGAATCTCATATCCGAAGTTCTGCAGCTGGGATTTCAGGCTTGCTGAGATCAACAGTTCATCTTCAACAATAAAAATACTTATCTGGCTCATTATCTGAAATTGGTTAAATTCAGGAACTGATCATTTTTAATAAATTGACTTCATGCTCCTCGAGAAACCGCCAATGGCCGCGGGTCAGATTTTTCTTCGTAAGCCCTGCATAAAACACCCTGTCAAGTTTAACCACTTTATATTCAAGGTGTTCAAAAATTCTTCTGACCACCCTGTTTTTACCTGAATGCAATTCTACTCCCAGTTCTTTTTTTGACTTCGAATCTTCAATATATTCTATTTTATCAACTTCGACTTTCCCGTCATCAAGTTCAAACCCGGCCCTGATTTTTTCAAGATCAGACCTGCTTAAGGATCTGTCGAGTTCAACATGATAAATCTTTTTTATTCCGTACTTAGGATGAGAAAGTTTTTTTGCAATTGTTCCGTCGTTTGTAAACAAGAGCAGTCCGGTCGTGTTTCTGTCAAGCCTGCCGACAGGATAAACCCTTTCCTTACAGGCTCCTTGTATCAGGCTCATTACTGTTTTTCGTTTTTCGGGATCGTCAAGGGTCGTGATATACCCTTTAGGTTTATTCAGAAGTATATATCTTGTTCTTTCCTGGCTGATGGTCTGCTCCTCATATTGAACTTTATCGCCCGGAGAGACTTTGATCCCGAGTTCGGTAACAACTTTTCCGTTCACACGGACCACTCCGGCAAGTATCAGGTTGTCGGCTTCACGCCTGGAACACACTCCTGCATTCGCAATGTATTTATTCAAGCGTATCAGTTCATCTTTCTGTGAATCTTTCCTGCCGGTTTTTGGTCTTGAGAAATCCCTGGATTTGCGTTCTCCCCAGGGTTTCTGTCCTGGTCTGCCAGTTCGTTCAGGACGTTCCGTCCTTTCTGATCCTTCCAGCCTGGGCCGGCGGTTTCCCGAGGGCTTTTCAACAGGTTTGCTTCGCCTTTCCGGTCTCCCGGAATCCTCGGTCTTTGGTTTACGTTCTTCCCAGGGTTTTGACGGCGGCTTGCTTCGCCTTTCCGGTCTCCCGGAATCCTCGGTCTTTGGTTTACGTTCTTCCCAGGGTTTTGACGGCGGTTTGCTTCGCCTTTCCGGTCTCCCGGAATCCTCGGTCTTTGGTTTACGTTCATCCCAGGATTTTGTTGGCGGTTTGCTTCGCCTTTCCGGCCTCCCGGACCTTCCAGTATCTTCTGGTTTTGACCTGCGCGATTCAGCAGGTTTACCCCTGCCCCCCTGTCCTGGTCTTCTCTTTTCCATCTTATTCTCTATAAAATTACCGGCAAATCCGCCGGCCTGAATGTTTATTCTTCTTTTTCAAACGGGGGTTTTATTTTGACACCGTCAAAGCGGATCTCAACTCCGTTTTTATATGTAATCACAAGGAACAGGGTGCCGTCGGAATTATTGATCATCCAGTCCCCTTCCTTTCTTCCCATCACAAAAAGCCCTTCGTCGTGAACCTTTCCGTTATCCCAGTACCAGATATGCTTTCCATCGGGCAGGTCATCTATGTAATTTCCTCTGAACATCAGCAGGGAATCTGTCTTGCCGCCGTTCTTCAGCAGCGAATAGGTAGACCATATGCCAGCACGTAATCCATCCCGGTAATTTCCTTTCACAAAATCGTTACCTGTCAGATAAAACCATGGACCGTCTTCTTCCCCGTTCACAAAATCACCTTCCTGGATCAGGGTCCCATCTTCGTCGTATTCGCTCAGCAGTCCATCCCTTAATCCGTTCCGGTAATTTTCTTCCCTTAACAGTTTCCCGTCATCATAAAACCACTTCCATTTTCCATCAGGTTTTCCCTGCTTGTTGAACCTGCCGGCCTGCTCTGTCTTTCCGTTTAAATGAAAGTATTTCCACTCTCCTGTGGGTTTCCCGTCTTCATAATTACCCTCAGCTTTCAGTGAACCATCGGTGAAAAATTCTTTCCAATGCCCGTCTTTATTACCGTCATCAAGCATGTTTCCTTCCCCGGTAATAATCCCGTTATGGTACATGGCCGATTTTTCAAGAGTCCCGTCGGGTTTAAATTCCCGTCTCATTCCCTCCGGTATCTCATTACGATACATGGCCGATATTTTCAATTTCCCGTCTGGATAATACTCATTCCTTACCTGCAGTTTTGCTATTTCTTCAGCATCGGGCTGAAGATCCCCCATTACGTATTTACTGATCTTCAGGAGGTCACCGGTTTCGGTGTAATCCTTAAAATACCCGTCTTTTAAATCTTCCCTGTAGGCCCCTTCCTGTTTGATGTTCCCGTTTTCATAAAACAGAAACCATTTTCCCTGTTTGAGGCCGTTTTTATCCTTCCGGTTTATCCTTAGCCGGTCGACAATAAATCCTTTTTTGTATTCCGTCAGGGTAATGATGGTACCATCGGTGGCATATTCCTTTCCATATCCCTGTTCCACGCCCTTCACATAAGGTACTTCGAGTTTTAACTTCCCGTTAGTGTAAAAATACCTGGTATACCCGTCTTTAATGTCATTTTTATAATTTTCCTTGATCGTCTCCTTGTCAAGGTAGCTGGTCCTGATACCGTTTTTCTTTCCCTTTTTATATGTTATTTCGAGGATGAGTTTTCCGTCTTCATTATAAAACGTCCACAGAGAGTCAAGTTCAAAATTTTTTCTGTTTCCTTCGGATTTTATCTTCCCGTTTTCATAGTACGATTTCCAGTATCCATCGGGTTTGCCTTCCCTGATCGTCCCTTCACTGGAAAGTTTGCCGTTCGGATAGGTGAATTTCTGGTAACTGTTTTTAAGTATCGTATCGTTCTTCTGAGCTGAAACCTGTGAACCCGGTGTAACAGAAAACAATAACAGCAAAACTGTAAAAATGTATAGAAGTCGGCTCATCCTTTTGATTATGAAGAAAGTTCCAGCATTTTCCTGATCGGAGATCCGGCTGCTTCAATCAGTTCGGCAGACAGTAAAATTTCCGGTTTTTCATTCTTCATGCTAAGATACAGCTTTTCGAGCGTATTAAGCTTCATATAAGGACAATCATTACAGGAACATTTCTCATTCATGGGAACGATTATGAATTCCTTATCGGGAGATGACTTTTTCATCTGGTGAAGAATTCCGCTTTCAGTTGCAACGATAAATTTGCCGGATGAATCTTTTATCGAATAGTTCAACAAAGCTGTTGTAGAACCAATGAAATCGGCTAACTGAAGAATTACATTCCTGCATTCGGGATGGGCAATGAGTTTTGCATCCGGATGTTCCTTTTTCAATCTGATGACCTCTTCGACTTTGATTATATCGTGAACTTCACAGCTTCCGTTCCATAAAACCATATTCCTGCCGGTGATCTGGTTAATATACCCTCCAAGATTTTTATCGGGAGCAAAAATTATTTTTTGCTCCCTGGGAAATGATTCAACGATTTTAACGGCATTACTTGAGGTGCAAATTACATCCGATAAGGCTTTTATTTCTGCCGAACAGTTGATATACGATATAACAGCATGTTCCGGATGCTGGTCAATAAATTTTTTAAATGCTTCAGGAGGACAGGAATCGGCTAATGAACAACCTGCTTCAAGATCTGGCAAAAGTACTCTTTTATGCGGACTTAATATTTTAGCAGTTTCGGCCATAAAATGAACACCTGCAAATACAATGATCTCAGCATCTGTACTCCTGGCGTTTTGTGAAAGTTGAAGGCTGTCGCCAATAAAATCTGCAATATCCTGTATTTCAGGAACCTGGTAATAATGAGCAAGAATTATTGCATTCTTATCTTTTTTAAGTTTAAGTATCTTGCCGGCGATATCCTGATTTGAAATAGTTTTCATGTGTTAATATTTTTTTTAATGGTCACATGGAATACCCATAATTATTATTCATGGTTTGTATGAATATTGTTCGTAAGGGTATTTCATAATAATAATAAATATTCTTTTTATTGTTATTTATAATAGCTGTTGAAACGGTTGATTAAATAATGACTTAAAATTTGGATTTTAAAAAATCAACTTTAAGTTAACAGTCCGGATTCATTATTCGTAAATTTAATTTATTGTCATACAGTAATATATATTATTTCTTAACAATTGTCAATTTCAATGGTTGTGGATAACAACCTGTTGCCTCATAGCCATTTTCATGTTGACACAATGTAATAATTTCCTGCTAACTTTTCATTTTTTAAATTAAACATGCTGAAAAGGGAAAACACCGTTTTTTTTCAAAAAGTTTACAACAAAATTAATAGGTTGTTAACAACAGCATGTGTAAATTTTAAGAAATTGATTTTAAGGCAGATATTTATGCTCATTTTATGCTTTCGGTTCATTTTGATTTCATTATGATTACTTTTGTAAACAAACAATATTAACAATGCTTGATTCTTTAAAAAAGATTGCAATTGGTTCTGATCACGCGGGCTACAAATTTAAGGAGTGTTTAAAGGAATATCTTCAGTCTCAACAATATATAATTACAGATTTTGGCGCCTATTCAGAAGAGAGCATAGACTATCCTGATCCCATACATCTTCTGGCCAATGCTGTTAACAATAAAGAATTTGATAAAGGTATAATTCTTTGCGGAAGCGGTAACGGCGTTGCGATGGTTGCCAACAAGTACAGAAAGGTTCGCGCCGCGGTTTGCTGGAATGAAGAAATCACAAGGTTGTCGCGTCAGCATAACGACGCCAATATTATAGCCCTACCTGCACGGTTTATTAGCAAGGAACAGGCGCTGAGTTTTTTGAAGACATTTCTGAACACTGATTTTGAAGGGGGAAGGCATTTAAGAAGAGTTGAAAAAATATCCCGAATCATATAAACTCCAGGCATGAATCATGCACATCACAGGTTTCTTGAAGACGCCGGCAGGCGGGCTTTTGACAAGGAACAAAAACGAAGGCTGAATTTCAATATTGGCAGATATGATGCCGCGGTAACCCGGGGTTTAAGCCAGTTTAAGAATCTTGAACTGGCTAAAAGAAGGGCTGCTAATATAAAATATAAGGTGATTAATAATCTGGACAAATACCTGGTTGAGTTTGAAAACAATTTCGAACGCATGGGGGGTAAGGTTATATGGGCTACGAGTGAAAAGGAAGCCCAGAAAGAGATCCTTAATATTATTAAAAAAGCGAAGGCACAGATCATTGTGAAGCAGAAATCGATGATTTCAGAAGAGATAGAGATCAACGAAGTGCTTGAAAAAAACAAACGGGAAGTATTTGAAACTGATCTTGGGGAGTTCATTGTTCAGGTAGCCGGAGAGAAGCCGTATCATATTGTTACTCCGGCCATGCACAAATCAAAGGAAGATGTAGCCAGGCTCTTTCATGAGAAATTTGGCCTTCCCGAGAACAGCAGGCCCGAAGAGATAACGTTGTTTGTTCGGGACAAACTCCGCAAGGAATTTATCAGGGCCGATGTCGGAATTACAGGGGGAAATTTTCTTATAGCCGACATGGGGGCCGTTGTGCTTACCGAAAACGAAGGGAACGGCCTTCTATCGATTGCCTTTCCCCGGATACATATTGCTATTGTTGGAATCGAAAAGATCATTCCTTCCCTTGAGGACCTTGATTTGTTCCTTCCGCTTCTTGCTCATCACGGTACTGGCCAGCATATTACAGTGTATAACAATATCCTGCTTGGCCCCAAAACAGAATGGGAAGTTGACGGGCCGGAAGAAATGTACGTGATTTTGCTTGACAACCATCGTACAGATCTCCTGAAATTTAAAGAACAAAGAAAAGCCTTATCATGTATCCGTTGCGGGGCATGCCTGAACGGATGCCCGGTTTATAAAAGTATCGGAGGGTATACTTACGGTACAGTATATTCAGGCCCCATAGGTTCCGTAATATCTCCTCACTTCAATGGATTCAAGGAGTATCATCATCTGAGTTTTGCTTCCAGCCTTTGTGGAAAATGCACAGAAGTATGCCCGGTGAAAATCCCCCTGCATGAATTATTGTTGCATAACCGCAATGAGGCTGTTTCAAAAAAATATATTTCGTTTTTCTGGCGTCAGGCGAACAAGGGCTGGAAAATGGTCATGATGAGACGCTGGATGCTTGATAAACCCGGAAGCAGGCTGAAAAACCGCATGATAAACAGGTTTGGCAAGAAACTCTGGGGGCCAGGGAGAACCCTTCCGAAAGTTGCACCGAAAAGTTTCAGGGAACTCTGGAAGGAAAGATCAGAATCTTCGCAGAATTTGTAAGATTGATCCCAGGTAACTGCACCCGAAAAGATTAAGATGGATAAGCAGGGGATAGAGTTTATACAGGTCGAGCCTGTTTCTCCATCCTTTTATAAGGGGATACTCCTCTTCATAAGAAGCATAAAATTCAGGGCTAAAACCCCCGAATAAAGTCGACATGGCAAGGTCCACTTCACGATTTCCATAATAAACCGCAGGATCAATAAGGCATGCCTTTCCATCTTCCGACACAATGAAATTTCCGCTCCACAGGTCGCCATGTACGAGACAGGGCGGCTCTTCAGGCAGCAGGTCGTCCAGTTTTACATATAATTTTTCGAAAAGATTTTCAACAGAAGGGTCCAATAACCCTTTACGCAAAGCCAGCTTCACCTGCTTGTCGAGCCTTTCTTCAACGAAAAAATCCACCCAGACGGAATGATAGCAATTATTCTGGGCCAATGATCCCATATAGTTATTGTAATCCAAACCGTATAATTCACCTTTTTGTTTATGGAGGCGGGCAAGATTTCTGCCAAAATCCTGAAAGAAATCTTTTATCTGAGGTGCCGGTTGAATGTATTCCATAAGAATAAAAGAGTGATCAGGAAGACGATCATAAGCGATAACGCCAGGAACCCTCAGGGTTCCGGCCATTGAAAGAAGTTTCAGGCCGCCGGCTTCAGTTTCAAACATTTTTGGAAAAGCATCACTGAGGTTGTATTTAAGACAGAAACTGCCGGCCGTTGTTTTAAGACAGTAAACCTCGTTGATAGATCCTCCCTGAAGGGGTTTTGCAGAAAGAATTTGTAAATCAGAATCCTGATGTTTTCTAAAGCAGGCAGAAAGTGCGTTCAGTATTTGCCCGGGGATCATTGAAACTGTGAATTCATAAAGCAAACCTGCGGGAAAACAATTTATCGATAATGAAAAGGAAACCCGCTGAAACACTTATAAGAAGGAAATATGTGATCAGCCGGGATGATAAAAGAACTTTCATGGAAATCCAGAACGGATGAAAAGCCTTGACAAGCATCCCTGAAAAATATTCTTTCCCATAGATGAAATTCAGATTCGGGATATCTGAAGAATACAGGATCAACGCTATTATTAACCCAACGCCAAGATATGGAATCAGGGATTTGAGCCACTCAAAGAAAGTCCGTTTATGGGTTATCGTTGAAGGAAGGGGCTCAAGCCCGGTCATGACTTTATTTATAAACCCATCAGAAGGGCTTTCCAGCGGCATCTTCCGCAGAAGGCTTGCCAGGAAATCATCGTTTAACATTTCATCCGTATCCATATCCGTTGTATTAAAAGCAGTGTCAATTCAGTCGTTGCGCCATCATCGCATTCATGTCATTATACAGTTTTTTCCTGATCCGGTGCAGCCGTACTTTGACGTTTGAAGCTGATAAACCCGTGATGCTGCTGATGTCCTCAATAGAGTTGTTGCCATGGTAAAACAAAGTGATCAGCAGATTATCCTCATCCGACAGGTTTTTTGTTGCTTTTAAAAGCAACGCCTGCTGTTCATTTTCATCAACCTCTTCAATACCAGGCCTTACGGATTCCTCAGAATAATTATAGATCACATAATTATCCATTGGAATTGTTTCCAGGATTCTCTTTCTTGTGTGAGAAACGGCTGCGTTATAAACAATGCGGTAAAGCCAGGTAGAAAACTTTGATTTATTTTCAAAGGACTTTAACGATTGATATGCTTTAACGAACGCATCCTGTGCGACCTCTTCAGCATCCTCGCGGTTATTCAGAATTTTAAGAGCGATCGAAAATACCAGGTTCTTGTGTTTTGCAACCAGGGCAGCGTAGGCAGAAGAATCACCATTCAAGACCTTCTCAATGTAGAAATTGTCGTCCTGGTATTTCATGTGGAATTTAGACGTTTAAGCCTGGTTCAGGTTACAAATCATCTTTAAATTTTACCCCTATTCCTGTTCCTGGGAAACAAGAAGGGACCCCGAATATACAAAACCTATTAGAAACCAGGGTGTTTTTTGTAATTTTGTATAAACGGAAATAAAAACCAGTCAGACACTTTGTTAAGGAAATATTCGGTACTTCAATTGTTTATTTTGGGTTTATCGCTTTCGCTGGCCGGGCATACTGAACAATTGCTGTTCACTGCAAAGGCATATGCTTATCCGGATACCATTTGCCAGGGACAGCATTCACAGCTTTTAGTAATCATTCAGGGTGGGCCTGGTTCGTATACCTATTTATGGTCTCCCGCGGCCACTCTGTCGAATCCCGCCATCTCCAATCCTGTTGCGACGCCTCTTGTAAATACGATGTATCATGTTGTGGTTCAGGACCAATGGTTAAATTCATCCACGGACAGCATAATGGTTTACGTGCAAACCAACCCCCTGCCTCCTTCTCAAATTTACGGCCCGGCTAATGTTTGCGCCGATACTATTTGTGATTATTATATCAACCCGGTCGAAGGGGCTACATCATATTCATGGACAGTGCCGTCAGGAGCGATAATAAAATCAGGACAGAATACCCCTGCCATTCATCTTGAATGGGGAAGTGTTTCCGGTACAGTGTCTGTAATCATTACGAATAATTGCGGAGCCGGTGTCCCTGGTGTACTTGCTGTCAACGTTACATCTGTTCCTTCTGTCCCTCAGGAAATCGATGGACCTTCCCATATATGCCCTTATGATACCGGATATTATTTTACAGATCCTGTTCCTTATGCAGTGAATTACAACTGGATCATTCCGGGAGATGCAGTCATTCTCAGCGGTGAAGGGACCACCTCGGTCAGGATAAAATGGGGTATGAGGGACGGAAATATCGGTGTCGGGGCTGAAAATTCATGCGGGGCCGGACCGTCAATTACAAAAACCGTTGTACTGGATTCGCTTCCTGCCAGCGCAGATGCCATTGACGGACCGGATACGGTATGCATCGGGAAAGGAGGGTATAACTATTTTATCACGCCTTTAAAGTTTGCAACAACTTATGGCTGGACATTGCCCCAGGGAGCATTCATTGTTTCCGGAGAACTTACTAATAGTATTACTGTGGATTTTGGAATGAATGCCACATCCGGGCCCATTACGGTTTTCGGCATTAATGACTGCGGTAACGGCCTGGCATCAAGTGAACAAATCGTTACAAGAACCTGCAGCGGTCTTGACGCATTTAATACCGGTTCTGAAATAACGATTGCCCCAAATCCGGTTTCCGAAAAAATATTGATCCACAGCAAAGGCCATGAGAACCATTATGAAGTCATAATCGTTAATCAACTCGGGGAAATAGTTTATCATACCCTCCTTGCTGTTCCAGGACAGGGGCATTTCTTTGAGATTGACGCGAGGAGATTCCCGCACGGAATGATATATTTGAAAATGTTTAATGAGGACGTTTCGTTTACCGCAAAACTGATGGTTCTATGATCTTCTGCTGTAACCTATGATAAACATCTGCGTCATAAAGGTTGAATACACAAAAACCCTAAACACAAACGGATATGAACGCAGAAGTTATTGTACCGATCACAGTTTTTGCCGCGATCTTCGGTATTGTTTACATCGCACTCCGGCACAAAGAACGGATAACACTGATCAAAACAGGGGGTAATGCTTCCAGCCTTGAAACAAAGGGCAATATCCTCGGATCACTCAAATGGGGAATGATCTTTATAGGTATCGGCCTTGGCATTATTGCAGGAAAAATTATTTCAACCTCAACCAGCATGGAAGAAGAAGCTGCCTTTTTTTCAATGATTTGCCTGTTCGGCGGCGTAGCATTAATGATATTCTATATTATTGCAAACCGGTTTAAAGGGAAAATCAAAACCGAAAATAACCAGTGATTTTTTTTCATCAGGTTTTTATGGCCGGCTGTGAATAACCGGCCATTTTTATTTCCCGAATGGAAACTTCCCGAGCACTATATAGCGGGGCCCCTCCTTCTGCAGTATACTTTCATATAAGATGCATTCTTCAGTTTGTATTATGCCTGAATGAAGCTCGCGGTTCGCATCTATAACTTTTTGAAACAATGGCTTGTCTTTAAGAAATTTTATCCTTCCCAGGGTAAGGTGAGGTACTGTATTCTGACGGCCGGATTCAAAACCAAACTGCTCCATTTCTTTTTGTATGGTTTTCATAAAACCGGCCAATGTCTCAGAGGGATCAATCCCTGACCAGACCACCCTGGGCTGATAACGGCTTCCAAAGATGCCGAGCCCTGACAGGCGGAAATTGAGAAACCCCCTGTTTCGGGCAATATTACCAAGTGAAAGCGAAATGCCAGGTAAAAGGCTTTCGCTGGTTTCTCCGAAAAATTTAACAGTTATATGGATATTATGCTCTTCAACCCATTTAATATTCTCGGAATTCAGTGCCGACCTGATCTCCCTGAATGATTTCATGAATTTCTCACCAGGGTCGATTTTTATTGCAGCAAATATGCGTTTCATGCGAGGATGTTGTGTTATAATGTAGCTGCAAAGTAAAAAATTTTTATTTTTGCAGCCCCAAGGGGTATTAGCTCAGTTGGCTAGAGCGTTAGACTGGCAGTCTAAAGGTCAGGGGTTCGACTCCCCTATACTCCACAGGCTATTTACATGAAAGCCCTGTATTTATTGAGAATGCAAGGCTTTTTTCTTTTTGATTGCAGAAACATTGCAGAAACTATCTTCATTTTTAGCCTGTTTTTTCTTTTTAGTCTTCAATCTCTTCTTCCGAATTTGATATTTTGCCGAATACTTTACCTTCAGCCCGGGTTAATTGAATAATGAAATATTCCTTCTTCAACTCTTCAACTTCCAGGGCTGAAAATTTCTTTTTAATCCCTTCAATTTCTGCATAAAACATTCCTTTCTCATTCTGATCAGGCCTGACTAACATAGAGAAATTTTTAGTTGTCATTAATTTTTGAAGCCTTTTAACTTCCTTAATATTCCCTGAAGCAATGGCATTTATTAATAATCTCCGGGTGTTCATAGATTGTCTGGTATTAGTTTTTCTTCAGCCCTTATCCATTCATCTATTTCCTTACCTGATCTAAAGGATATCCCCTTCATTTTTTTAGATAAATATGCTATTTCCAGAAGTTCTTTCAATATTTCCTGATATTTTCTTTCAGCTGTCATTGTTGGATCAGGTGGAATATAGGCTTCTGAATGTTCAGGGAATTTTGTATTAACATAGAAACCCATTGCCATTACCTGATAATCATATTTGACAATTAAGGAAGCAAAGTCTTCATGTGATAGGTTTAAATATTTTCCTGATTGCATCCAGACTTTCCCCTTTTGATAAAGCCCCAGCAAAGGAAGGTTCCATGTATTTGCACAGACTTTACTTTCAGCATCTAAGTAGTTTAAATGAGCAAAGCCTATATTACCACCCTGTTTTTTTTCTTCATCAGCTTTTTTGAATTCTTTAATTTTTTTCAAATTGCCGGAAGTCAAAGCTTCAATTATTTCTTTCCTGTTTTCCATTGTTTTCAAATCTTTCAAGAATTTCTTCACATAAAGCATTTATCCTGTCATCGGAAAGACTTTCAATGATCTTCAATTCATTCACATATCCCCCCAGGTGTTTCATCAGCATATCATAAGCCTTCAGCCTGTTTGATTCTGAATCAGCTTTAAGGGCCAAAGCCCGGATTTCCTTTACAACTTCTGAAACAGTTAATTCAGTTTTCTGGCTGATATTTTTCCGGTGCTTTTCAATTGCTTTCTGAATTTCAACATTTTTCAACAATCTTTGACCTATGGAATAAGCTGTTTTTTTTGAATATCCGGCCCGGATTGCTGATTCACTTGCATTCCCGGTCTTCAGGTATTCACTTACAAATATTGACTGTCTTTCATTCATAGCAGGATAAGATTTCTTATCTTTTTAGTACACAATAAAGAGGGTCTTCAGTTTTCCAGCATCAGCTTTGCTTCCAAAATGGAATAAAGATCATAACCATTTCCAGCCCGGATACCTTCACCGGGATCAGAAATCTTCTTTAGCATTTCCCGGATCTGTCTTTTCCTTGCTTTTTTATCATTCTGGTTCAGGATTTCTTCAGGGATTGCCTTTAGCATTGAATTAATCCTTTCTTCAGCATTGATATTAAACAGGCTTTCTGTTTCTTTGAATGCCAAAAGGATAATATTTCCAGCGGATAAAGACTTTTTGTCTTTCGGGATCAGAATGGATTCTGTTTTCATAATGTTTCGGTATTGTGACAGAAGATCAGCTTTGCATTTTTCGTAAAAATCCGGGATCAGAAGATCATTGACCAGGATACGGATTCCAGAATTAAGGGCTTTATATGGCTTCTTATAATGATTCTCAATCTTCAAATAATGCTTTCCCTGATCATAACCGTAATCATTGCTTAAAAGGCTTCTTATTGCTTTATCCAGCTTGTTTTTCATGTTCCTTCCGGCATCATAAAGCTTCAGGGATTGAATAATCCCTTCAAAGATTTTTGCATCAGGATTAATAGACCTGGTTTGCATTCCTTTGATCTTTATATGGTGCCTGATCAATTCTTCTGGCTTTGCCTGGACTTCAATAATACTGCCATATTCAAACCTGGATAATTCGGCTTCCCAAAGATTCACTTTCAGCCTGGATGAAATATCATTGATTGATCCCTGAAAGGATTCCCGGCCAAAGGTGAAATTATGCTTTTGCCAATAGTAAGGAAGGCTTCCTTTCACTTTCAGAAGGTTGTTTGATTCATTATGCCATACTTCCATTTCTTTGCATCCTTTCAGAAAGAATTTATTCCAGCCTGATTTATAAGTTGCTTCATGTTGCAAATAATCAAAGCATGGATTATCTTTGCATTGGTGCTTGGTTATTTCAGTATAATCAATCATTCAATATCCAAATGAAGCCCGGCTTATGCTGGGCTTTGTTGCTTCAATAGCTTATATAAATATGGGAATACCTGATCTTTTTGGAATAACAATCCCCGGAAAATATGGACTGATACAGTTTTCCATTCATCAGAAGAATGAAGGATCAGAAGATCCCCGGTTCCTTCTGTTTTTCCTGTTTCATTGCTGATCCCAATATCCCCATATCCAGCAAACACAGGGAAATCCGGGATTTCATAAACTGAAGTATGAATCCAGCCGGGCTTATGCTTTTTATATATGGATTCATCATTCTTTTTGAAGGTTGCTTTTATCTGGCCTGTTAGTTTTTCAAGGTGGCCCCGGCCTGTTTGGTGAATCATTGAAAAGGATTCCCTTGTAATTCCGATCCTTGCCGGAAGGATTCCGCTGGCCCCGGCTGTCAAATAATAGCTGGTTTTGGTGCCTGACTTCAATTCATACATAAATTGAAGGTGGTTTGATTTCAGAAATTCAGCATTCATTTCAATATCCCTTTTATTGTTTGATGTAATTTTTCTGCATAAATTCTTCCAGATCAGCCTTTTTGATATAAATTTTCCGGCCAAACTGTGAAAAGGGAATGACTTTCTTATCCCGGTAATCCTGCCAGGTTTTCCGGCAAACTCCAAACATTTTCCGGGCTGTTTCAGATTGAATCCATTGATTAACCAGGGATTCTTCCTTCTGATTTTTAATTGCTGATCTGATTTCCGATATTTCGGAAAACAACTGATTCAGCTTTTCTTCTTCCAATACAATGAAATTCATAAGGTTACACTTTTAAGTTAAAATATGTTTGTGTTTGAATTGAAAAACAAAGTTTATATCAACCTAAAAGGAATTTGAATCAACTATTTTCAATGGAATCAACTTCCATTTTTGATAACAATAAAAAAGCCCTTCCAAAAATGAAAGGGCCGGATCAAAGAAATTGATCTTTCAGGCTTAAACTATGGGCTTTCTTAAATTCTGCATTGTTTTGACAAGGTAATATCTTTCAGTTTTGTTTTTATAGGCTGTTGTATAGGGCTTTGGTTTAATGATCCCGGCAATAAGGAATAATTTTCCGGCAAAGTAATTTTCTTCTGTTTCTGAAAAATCCTTCAATTCAGGGAATAGTAAATTATTTAGGAATTTCAGCAAAGTGAAAAAATGTTCCCTTATCATTATTCCCGGAAGTTTGACTGCGGCCCCCGGCCTTTGCTTATAAAAATCCAATATTCCCCTTTCTTTGCAAAACTTATAATCATTGATCAAACTTGAAAATCCTTTGATTGCTTCTTTTATGAATTTTGGATCATTCAGGGATATTGAATCAGGTTCCCTGGCCCCGGTGACCTTGCTTTCTCCTTCCAAATGAATAGCTTTGATAGTGTTTTCTTCCAGAAACTTCCCAAATTTTGACAAAGCTAAATGATAGGTTTTCCGACTTTCTTCTTCAATGTTTGGCCCCGGTTCATTGGCCCAGGTGCTTTGACCCCGGAAAATCTCTATCAGAAAGCAAAAATTATTAATGGTTTGCTGATCCTGAATGTTATATTTTGAAAGAAAGTCTTTGACCTGATCATATTCTTTCTTTGAAATAATATGGTTTTCTTTTTTATGAGAGAATCCCATAGGGCCAAAGTACTTCTTCAGAAATGGAATATCAACTGTTATTTTGACAGGTTCATCCGGGTTCATGGCTTTGCTGTTTTTAAGGTGCTTCCACCTGTTACGGATTCCAGGGAATTATCCATATCAGCATTTCCAAAGCCCTGAAGATATGCTTTTGTGATTGCCATTGAAGAATGATTCAATAATTCTGAAATCATTTCAGTTGAAAGTTTCTTTTCATTCTTTGCGATATTGGCCCAGGAATGCCGGGAAATATGGAAGGATACATTCTTTTCAATTTTTACAGTTTCTAAACTTGCAATCTTTTTTAAATATTTATTAATCAAAGCATTCTTTGAAGATACCTGATTGAAAAGGAAGACCCTATCAGAATAATCCTTCCGGGAATCCAGCAAAGGGAAAATATAATCTTTGGCCCCGGTTCCCGGTCTTCTGTATAAGTTCAGAATTTCTTCAGCCTTTGGCATTAGTTTAAGGTTTAAGGGCTTTTCATTTTTATCCATGTAGTATATCAGCCTTCCTTCAATAACATTACCCCAGGTCAATTTAATGCAATCTGAAGCTCGGATTCCGGCCTGATAGAAGCTGAAAAGAAACATATTCCGGGAATGCCATATCAGGGTGCCTTCAGGAAGCTGAAGGGCTTCAATCCTTTGGATTTCTTCCTGGGTTAATTTGTCCTTGCTTACTTTGGTTTTTTTCAGTTTATAGGCAAGGAAAGGTGAATCCTGTGGTTTAATCAGCCCTTCTTCAATGGCATCATTGATCAGGGCCTTAATGAATCCCATATTCTTATGAATGGTGTTAGTTGAATTTCCCTTTCCTTTTGGTGGTTTGGTGGAAAGAAAGGATTCATATTGCTTCAGGAAGGCCAAAGTAATATCAGAAAACAGAAGATCAGGGATTCCCTTTGATTCTGCAAAGGGCTTCAGCTTATTGAAAAAAATGGAATTGAAATGCTTTACAAAGGAATAACTGTATTTTGTGGATGTTTTATAATATTCTAACTGACTTTCGGCAAAAGGAAAGAAGGAATGCGAAGCATTAGGATTAACAATCTTTTGCTTAATGCTATGAAGGGATAAGCTTTGCTTCTTTTCTTCCAATTCATTGAAGTTCCTTTTTGCTTCATTGAATTTTGATTCCAGCTGTTTATTTAAGGAATTATATTCCGGGTTGGATTGCCTGATCCATTTACCGTATTTTACTTCCCTTCTTTTCTTTCCATTTTTGTCTTTAATAACTGATCCCCATTGCTTTTTATCAGGGATTGAGATTCCCAGCTTTATCTTTTTATGTTTCCGATTCTGGGTAATGCGAAGGAAGACTTCATAAAGACCATTTTGGCCCGGTCTTCCACTTAATTCTAAATTGAAGGTGGTGTTCATAATCAATCAATATCCACCTTAAAGATAATACATAAATGAATTGCAGAAACATTTGCAGAAACAATTTATTAACTTTATTAGCTTTTTTTATATCCTATTTCCAGAATAAAATTAACTTTGTATTGATTATCAGGGCTGTTTGATAAGGAAGAATTTCTTAGACAGTAAAGGTTGTATTCCCCTATACTCCACCAAAACCTTCGCAAACTTATGAAAATAAACAGTTTGCGAAGGTTTTTTTATAAGGTTGATACTTAGGACTTCTGAATGAAGGCCTGCAAAGTTTCATCTTCCGGGAAATAATAAAACATATTATTTATCAACCGGGCTGGGTACTTTTGTCTTGAAAAACTGAAATATATGAACAATCTGGAAGAATTATTTAATGCCCTGGATGCAAGTCTCAGAAGCGGGCAAAAACTGAAAGACCTTGGAACGATATTATCCGCTTATAACGGAGAAGATTGGAAACAATATGAAAAGTACAATGCTGATCACTATGCCCGGAACCTTGTGAAGATCAACGACCAGCTTGAAATGCTTATCCTTTGCTGGGAGGTTCACCAGGGCTGCCCTGTTCATGATCACCCTGTAAACGGTTGCCTCGTAAGGATACTTCAAAGCGAAGTTACTGAGAATGTTTATGAATTATCCGGAAAACCGGAATTATTGAGCAGCAGCATCCTTCCTACCGGGGGTATCGCCTACAAACAGGGAAATATCATATTGCATGCAATTTTCAATCATTCCGAAAAACGGGCCGCCTCCATTCATATTTACAGTCCCCCGAATTACCGGCCGAACTACTTTTATGACATTCCGGAGAAGAAGAAATAAGAGGTAAAGAAACGGAGATAAAGACAAAACGGCCATTGGGAATTCCAAAAATCCCTGTATTTTTGCGGTATCTTGTTAATAGATTAACAAAAATAAATTCTAATTGTTTATGAAACCAACTCATATTGAGCATATTGGAATAGCGGTAAAAAACCTTGATGAGTGCATTCCGTTTTATGAAAAAATTCTGGGAACAAAATGCTATTCAATAGAAGAAGTTAAAGACCAAAAAGTGAGGACGGCCTTTTTCATGATCGGTCAGACGAAGATAGAGTTGCTAGAAAGCACTGATCCGGAAGGCCCGATTGGCAAATTTCTTGAGAAAAAAGGCGAAGGGATCCATCATCTTGCCTTCGCAGTCGAGAATACGGACATCGCGCTGAATGAGGCAAAAGAGGCAGGAATTGAGCTTATCGACAAACAGTCGCGCCAGGGGGCAGAAGGACTGACCATAGGGTTCCTTCATCCGAAGTCAACAAAAGGAGTATTAATGGAATTATGTTGCAAATAAATTTTTATATGGAAACCAATAAAGCGATCGACATCCTGAAAATGGCAATCCTCATGGAAAAAAGAGGGTATGCATTTTATGCAAAAGTGGCTGAAAATTCAAGTGATCCTGACATCAGTCATATTTTTCACGTTATGGCCGATGAAGAAACAAAACATATAAAGTTTCTTTCAGACCAGTTTGTACATTATGAGAAGGAGCATAAGTTTGCCCATTTGAAGTTGTCAGACCTTGAAAATGAAGAGTTTGTAAACCTGATCCTGAGTGAAGACATGAAGAAAAAGATCTCTTCAGCAGGGTTTGAGGCTGCTGCTATTTCTGCCGCCGTTGATTTTGAAAACAGGGCGATCGATGTTTATACAAAACAGGCCGGCTTAACAGCCGATCCCAATGAAAAAGCCTTATACCAATGGCTTGCCGATTGGGAAAAAGGGCACCTGAAAGTGCTGAATGACATTGACAACGAACTGAAGGAAAAAATCTGGAACGACAACCAGTTCTGGCCTTTCTGACAAAATCACATACTTGTCCTCATTGCTTCCACCGGGTCAAGCTTCGACGCTGAAAAAGCAGGGATAATCCCGGATATCAATCCGATTAATGCTGAAACACCTACTCCCAGGAAAATATTTCCCTGGGTCAGTATGAGGTGAAAACTTGTCAGGCTGGATACTATCAGGGTCATGATCAGGATGATGAGCAAGCCTACGACCCCTCCTATTATTGATAAAAAGATGGCTTCGAACAGGAATTGCAGGAGGATAAAATAGTTTTTCGCACCCAGGGCTTTTTGTATGCCTATAATATTGGTTCTTTCTTTAACCGAAACGAACATAATATTGGCGATGCCAAATCCTCCAACCAGCAGGGAGAACCCGCCTATGATCCAGCCCACCAAAGCAATCACCCTGAAAAGGCTGTCGAATCCTTTTGCAATGATGTCCGTTTCATTGATCGCAAAGTTATCTTCGGCCGAAGGTTTGATTTTCCTGATGGAGCGCATGATCCCGGTAAGCTCATCCTTAAGTTCGGCATTTGATGCCAGGGGCTTGGCTTTTACAGCGATAGTGGTGCCCATTTCTTTGAGGTCAACAAGTGTTTTAAAATAATTGACAGGCAGGTAAACAGTCTTATCGTTGCTGTTGCCGAAAAAATCCTCACCTTCTTTTTTCATTACACCCACGATCTCGATATTTCTACCGAAAATCTTGATCTTCTGCCCAATAGCATCCTGGTTGGGAAATAGACCCGTGGCTATGTCGGCGCCGATTATCGCAATAGGACGGCCACTGGCATCTTCGTTGGCTGAAAAATACCGGCCGCTGGCAATTTCAAATTTCCAGACCTTGTCAAAATCAGTGGAAACGCCAAGGATTCCGACGTTTTCAACATAGTTACTCCGGTATTTAACTGTTTTATTGACCTGGGAGAAAAACGCAGAATTTTCAGCAAGGCTGCTCCTTCTTTCAATTTCGCGCAAATCGTTAAGAGTCGCTTCGGGACGCTGGTAGTATTTCCACCATGGGTAATCCGAACCCATTGACCATGGCCATTTCTGGACATAAAGCACATTGCTGCCGAGAGAAGCAATGCTTTTTCGGATGGCTGCTTCCATCGAATCGAATACAGTGAAAACGGAAATAACACAGAAAATACCAATCGTGATGCCCAGCAAAGAAAGGATGGTTCTTACTTTATTGACCACAATTGCCTGAATGGCAAAAAGATAACTTTCCCTGAATAGCCTGAGGAAAATAAGATATGCCTGAAATTGTTTCACTGCAGTAAAGTTACGTAAATCCTTTAAAATCTAAGCTCTCTTTATTGTTAAATTCCCCGATTTTTAATATCATTGCAGGAAATTGAGCATACTGGTTTTAGACGAAAAAATCCTTTTGGAGTTACAGATATCCTTATGATCGATCAAATTAAAATTACCTCTGCATTGATCTCAGTCTATTCGAAGGAAGGGATTGAAGAGATCGCGAAAACGCTGAAAGCCCATAATGTGAGTATTTATTCTACCGGCGGAACCTATGATTTCCTTAAGGGCAAGGGCATTCCGGCTACCTCCATAGAAGAGGTGACGACTTATCCTTCTATCCTTGGCGGCCGTGTGAAGACCCTTCACCCAAAGGTTTTCGGAGGAATTCTTTGGAGAAGGGACTCCCTCTCGGATGTGAAGGATGTTGAACATTATGATATTCCTTCAATTGATCTGGTGATTGTCGACCTTTATCCTTTTGAAAAGACCGTAGCCGGCACGGATAACGAGGAAGAGATCATAGAAAAGATTGACATCGGCGGTATTTCGCTTATCAGGGCAGCTGCAAAAAACTACCGCCACGTGGTTGTTATCCCTGCTGCCGGCTATTACAAACCCCTGATGAAACTCCTTGAAGAGAAAAACGGTTTTACCAATGTTGATGACAGGAGGTATTTCGCCGCCCAGGCCTTCAATGTGTCCTCGCATTACGACACCCAGATCTTCAATTATTTCAACCGCAGGGAGAACATTGCTGCATTCAAGCAGAGCCAGATGATCTCAACTCCAATGAGATATGGCGAGAATCCCCATCAGAAAGGTTCTTTTTATGGCCACTTGCACGAAAATTTTGAACAATTACACGGGAAAGAGATTTCATACAACAATCTTGTGGATATCGATTCTGCCATCAACCTTAGTGCAGAATTTTCGGAACCATCAGTTGCAATTATAAAGCATACCAACCCTTGCGGACTTGCATGCAGGAGTGCAATAAAAGAAGCGTATCTTGATGCCCTGGCATGCGACAGCATTTCCGCTTACGGAGGTGTGGTGATTGCCAACAGGAAGATAGATATGGAAACAGCCGAAGAGCTTAATAAACTGTTTTTTGAGATCCTCCTGGCGCCTGAATATGAAAAGAATGCCCTTGATGTCTTAAAATCAAAGAAAAATAGAATAATTTTACGTCAAAATCCGTTATCATTCAGTTCCAGGCAGTTTAAATCAGTCCTGAACGGAATTCTGGAGCAGGACAGGGATCTTAATACCGAAACGGAAGCAGATTTTCAATGTGTAACGAAAAAGAAACCTTCTGCTGCGGAAACCTCGGAATTGCTTTTTGCAAATAAAATTGTTAAACATTTGAAATCTAATACTATAGTTATCTCTAAGAACAAACAACTAATCGGTTGCGGAATGGGACAAACATCTCGTGTTGATGCAATGAAACAAGCCATTTTAAAGGCAGAGACGTTTGGATTTGACCCGAAAGGCGCTGTTATGGCATCGGATGCCTTTTTCCCTTTTTCTGATTCTGTCGAGATTGCACACAAAGCTGGAATCATTGCTGTAATTCAACCCGGTGGTTCAATACGCGATACCGAATCGGTGAAATTTTGCGATGAACATGACATGGCCATGGTATTTACCGGTATTCGCCACTTTAAACATTAAAGAACTATGGGATTATTTACAAAGGAAATTGCTATTGACCTGGGTACAGCCAATACGATTATAATTTATAACGACAAAGTAGTGGTTGACGAACCATCTATTGTCGCCATTGAAAGAAGTTCAGGAAAAATCATTGCTGTTGGCAAGAAAGCCCAAATGATGCATGGGAAGACCCATGAGAACATAAAAACCATCCGCCCGTTACGTGGGGGGGTGATAGCCGACTTTCATGCCGCCGAGCATATGATAAGGGAAATGATAAAAATGATCGAGATTGGAAAATCATGGTTCCCGCCGGCAATGAAAATGGTCATTTGTATCCCTTCCGGCATCACTGAAGTTGAAGAGAGGGCAGTGAAGGATTCAGCAGAACAGGCCGGGGCCAAAGAGGTAAGACTTATCCATGAACCAATGGCTGCAGCTATCGGTATCGGCATAGATGTGCTTGAGCCTGTCGGGAACATGGTCATTGATATAGGAGGCGGAACCAGTGAAATCGCGGTTATTGCCTTAGGCGGCATAGTGAATAACAAATCAATCCGGATAGCAGGAGATGAATTCAACTCCGATATCGAGGAATACATGCGTAAGCAGCATAATATCAATATCGGTGAGCGGACTGCCGAAAGGATTAAAATTGAAGTTGGAGCAGCAATGGTTGATATTGATAATCCACCTCCCGATTACGCGGTACACGGCCGTGATCTGCTTACAGGCATTCCAAAGGAAGTTATTGTTAACTATGCCGAAATAGCACATGCCCTTGATAAATCTGTTGCCAAAATTGAGGCTGCTGTTCTTAATGCTCTTGAAATGACGCCCCCTGAACTTGCTTCCGATATTTTTGAAACCGGCATTTATCTTACCGGAGGCGGCGCTTTGCTCCGAGGACTTGATAAACGTATTCACCTGAAAACAAAATTGAAGGTACATGTTGCGGAAGATCCCCTTCGCGCCGTAGCCAGGGGAACAGGGATTGCTCTTAAAAATTTCGACAAATTCACATTCCTGATCAAGTAAATCCGGTATATGCGGAACTTATATGTATTTCTCCGCAAACACTATTTCATTTTAGTATTTCTTTTGCTGGAAACAGTATCGCTGGTTCTGTTTTTTAATTTCAATGAATTCCAGGATACAGCGATATACAATATTTCGAGCACGCTTACCGGCATTATAAACACAACATTCAGAAACATCTCCGAATACTTTTCACTCCGAAAGACCAACCAGACCCTGGTTGAGGAGATGGCCAAACTGCATTCACGCCTTCCCGATGCCTATTATAAGTCAGATGCTTACTCTTTCTACCGGAATGATACGGTGTATCAGCTTCAATACCGGTACATCAGCGCAAAGGTCATAAGCAACTCTACGAACAAAAGAAACAATTTTCTGATGATCAGCAAAGGAAGCCTTCAGGGAGTGAAGAACCATATGGGAGTGATTATAGGAAACCGCATTGTTGGCCAGGTTGTCAGCGTCTCGCCACATTTCAGCTGGATCATGTCGATGCTGAACAAAGACAGCAAAATATCGGGAAAATTCAAAAAGAACAACCAGCTTGTAAACGTGGAATGGTTAGGTGGAAATTACAGGAATGGAATCGTAAAAGAGATCCCTAAACATGTTGAGATCAGGAAAAATGATACTATTATAACAAGCGGAAATTCAGATATTTTTCCCGAAGGCATATTGATAGGAACAATCAGTGATTTCACAGTTTCCCCCGATGAAAACTTCAATTACGGTGTTGTACAGTTTTCTACTGACTTTAACAGCCTGGGCTATGTGGAAGTCGTTGTTGATCTGATGAGAAAAGAAAAAGAAGATATTAAAGCATCATTTAAAAGCCAGTAAGAAAAAGCAGAATGACAACATCAAAAGTGGTTTTATATAACGTTTTGAGGTTTTTTGTGCTGATCCTGCTCCAGGTGCTGATCCTGAATAATATATATCTGGGAGGCTTAATAAATCCTTATTTTTATATTTATTTTATTCTCCTGCTCCCATATGAGACTCCGGGCGGATTATTGTTAGTTCTCTCATTTTTGTTGGGTGCAGGAATTGATATTTTTACCAATACACTTGGATTGAATATTTCGGCCTGCCTGGCCATGGCTTTTGCACGTCCGCATATCATCCGATGGATCTCCTCCGGTCCGGATTCGCTGATCGGCGACAGCCCATCCCTGAAAAACCAAGGCCTCAAATGGTTCCTGTATTATTCAATCAGCCTTATACTGATCCATCATGGAGTGCTTTTTTATCTCGAAACCTTCCGGTTTACTGAGTTTTTTACGACCTTTTTCAGGATGGTCCTGAGTGGCGCTTTCACCCTTTTGCTCGTTCTCATCAGCGAATACTTGTTATATCCCCGGGATAATTAAAAAGGCTGAACCTTTTTCCGGAACAGCCTTTTAATCCTGAGGTATCGAGCGGAGTCGAACCGCTGTACGAGGTTTTGCAGACCTCTGCCTAGCCACTCGGCCACGATACCCTGTTATTTAGGGAGTGCAAAGGTAAAAAAGATTTACGATTTACGAAGTACGATTTATGAATGAATTCGTATTTCACATATTGAACAGGGTAAAGCCTTTTTTATTTGCGGTTCCAGGAGGTGATGAAACTGACCTGCTTCACCTTCCCTCCTACCGGCGGATTAAGCTTCGAAACCTTAAGCTCTATGTCTGTAACAGAAGGAAATTGATCAATGACTGATCTTATGATTCGCATGGCCAGATGTTCCAGCAGGTGGGATTTCTGCTCCATTTCAGTTTTTACACAATTATAAAGCGCTACATAATTAACAGTATCATGCAGCAGGTCACTTTGTTCGGCTGAAGAAGTATCAGACTCAACACACAAATCAACGACAAATTTTGACCCTGTCAGTTGTTCTTCCTTATAGCAACCGTGATATGCAAAAAATTCAATCCCATCCAAACTGATCTTTCCCATAATGTTTTGTTGATTTTATCCTTTTCAGAGAGCATGCTAAATTATTAAAATCCGTTCAATCCGGCCCTGTTTCCCTAATTTTAAGTAGCTTTGCAGGCTGTTTTCAGGCAGCAGACTGAATAATTTTACAATATGATGGAAGAGAGTACAAGCAAAGAGGACAATACAGTCAGGTCACTTAATTTTATTGAGGAAATCATCGAAGAGGATCTGCGCATGGGCAAGAATGAATGCAGGGTGCATACCCGCTTTCCGCCGGAGCCAAACGGGTATCTTCATATAGGTCACGCAAAATCGATCTGTCTTAATTTTGGCCTGGCTAAAAAATACAATGGGAAGACTAATTTACGCTTTGATGACACCAACCCGGTTAAAGAGGACATTGAATATGTTGACTCGATAAAAGAGGATGTTAAATGGCTGGGTTTTGACTGGGAGGACAGGGAATTCTATGCTTCGGATTATTTTGAGCAGCTTTATGAGTTTGCTGTAATCCTGATCCGCAAAGGGAAAGCTTATGTATGTGACATGAGCGCCGAAGAGATGAGCGAAAGCAGGGGAACCCCTACCCGGCCGGGCAGGGAAAATCCATACAGGAACAGGACAATTGAGGAGAACCTTGATCTTTTTACCCGCATGCGTGCAGGTGAATTCCCTGATGGCGCCAAAGTGCTGAGAGCCAAAGTCGATATGGCATCACCAAACATGCATATGAGAGATCCCGTGATTTACAGGATCCTTCATACCTCTCACCACCGCACAGGAGACAAATGGTGTATATATCCCATGTATGATTTCGCCCATGGGCAATCTGATTCCATTGAAAAAATAACACACTCGATATGCACTCTTGAATTTGAGGTTCACAGGCCCTTATATGACTGGCTGATACAGGAGATCGGGATCTATGCCCCCCGACAGATAGAATTTGCCAGGCTGAACCTGAGCTATACTGTAATGAGTAAAAGGAAGCTTTTGGAACTCGTCCAGGAAAAGCAGGTGAGAGGATGGGATGATCCCCGTATGCCGACTATTTGCGGCCTCAGGAGAAGGGGCTATACTCCCGAATCAATTAGAAATTTCGCTGATCTGATCGGAGTCGCGAAAAGAGATAATGTTATCGATATAAGCCTTTTGGAATTTTGTATCAGGGAAGACCTGAATAAAAGGGCAATGCGTATCATGGGAATAATAAATCCCCTGAAAATCGTACTTGATAATTATCCTGATGAGCTGGTTGAAGAAATGGCGGCAGTGAACAATCCTGAAGACCCTTCAGCAGGAAGCAGAAAAGTCCCTTTCTCGAAAGAACTGTATATTGAACATGAAGACTTCATGGAAAATCCTCCGGGCAAATTTTTCAGGCTGGCCCCGGGAAGGGAAGTTAGGCTGCGATCAGCATATATCATTAAATGTGAGTCGGTTACGAAAGATCCTGTAAGTGGCAGGATCCTGGAGGTTCATTGCTCATATGACCCCGCTACAAAAAGTGGGATGCCCGAAAGCAACAGAAAGGTCAAAGGAACCCTCCACTGGGTTTCGGTGAAACATGCAATAACAGCAGAAATCAGGATGTACGACCGTCTTTTTATGGTTGAAAGCCCCGATAATGCAGAAGAAGGAAAAACATATAAAGACTTCCTCAACCCTGATTCCCTGGAAATAAAGACAGGATTTATAGAACCTTCGGTCAGGAATGCAATACCAGGCCAAAAATACCAGTTTGAACGTTTAGGGTATTACAGTGTCGATTATGATTCAACCCCCGATAAGCTTGTTTTTAACTGCGTCGTGCCGTTAAAAGACAGCTGGTCTAAAAAAGAAAAAACCAAATAAATTTGAAATTTGCCGCAAGTATAGTAATTTTGCAGCCGCATTGTCCGATGGTGTAACTGGCAACACGTCTGCCTCTGGAGCAGAAGAGTCTAGGTTCGATTCCTAGTCGGACAACAACAGAAAAACCCAATTAACTTAATTTCAGTTAGTTGGGTTTTTTAATAGTCGTTTTGTTAAAACAATGTTAAAACAAATTGGATATTTTTAGGTT
>Ga0209083_1000867_pt1 | contig 39332 bp, 15 predicted proteins | sample AM7aDNAmetaG_FD_184132 | JGI IMG/M metagenome (GOLD analysis project Ga0209083, IMG submission 184132) | Freshwater microbial communities from Finland to study Microbial Dark Matter (Phase II) - AM7a DNA metaG (SPAdes) (version 3) | ecosystem: Environmental > Aquatic > Freshwater > Lake ... | reverse complement strand
TATTGCCCTTCCTGTAAGGGGAAAGGAATTCTGGGATGGAATGGTAACACACAATCCAACAGTTCATTACTACAATGGGAAGTACTACCTTTACTATACCGGCAATTATGGCGATGGAAAAGTGACCAATCCGCAACTGAACTTTTCCCACCGCAACCATCAGCGGATTGGTGTAGCCGTTGCCGATAATCCAAATGGTCCATGGAAAAGGTTCGACAAACCGATCATCGATATTTCGAAAGATACAACTGCTGCAGATGCCCAGATGATGGCCAATCCATCGGTAACCCAAATGCCCGATGGCCGTTACCTGATGGTTTACAAGGCAGTGGGCCGGAAACGTCCCCAACCGTTCGGTGGCCCAGTTGTACACCTGACCGCGATTGCAGAAAAACCGGAAGGCCCTTTTGTGAAACAATATAAACCTATCTTTACAGCAGAGAATGTGGACTTTCCTGCTGAGGATCCGTATGTCTGGTACGACAAGAATTGTTACTATGCGGTGGTCAAAGATATGAAGGGGGCTTTCACAAATGCCGGAAGGAGCCTGGTCCTCTTTTACTCATTGGATGGCCTCGATTGGAAGTTGGCTAAACATCCATTGGTCTCCACCCTGAACATCAAATGGGCCAATGGCACGACCCAAAAACTAGAGGCGCTGGAACGCCCGCAGCTTTTCTTTGAAAACGGGAAGATGGTCGCTTTGCTTTGTGCTGTCAATGAAACACTTGGTCATTCGTACAATGTGCAGATACCTTTGAAATAACCAAAATTGAAGCATGAGATGAAAATACTTCCTGTTTTAGTTTTATATCTGCTAATTACTTGTCCCTTATACCATTATGCACAGAAATCGACTTCTGTGCATAATTATTTCCACCCTGCCCAAATCTGGTCTGATAACAACGGAAAGCCAATCAACGCCCACGGGGGTGGTGTCCTTTTTTACAAGGGAGTTTACTACTGGTATGGCGAACACAAACTGGAAGGGAAATCGGAAGCGCAGTTTGCCGATGGCGGGATTCATTGCTATTCTTCTACAGATCTGATGAATTGGAAAGACGAAGGAGTTGTTCTGAGTGTTGATTATCAGAACGATAAAAGCGACATTGCTTATGGTTGTATCCTGGAAAGGCCAAAAGTCGTCTATAACGAGAAAAATAAGCAATTCGTTGCCTACTTTAAACTTTACCTCAAAGGTGTTGGCTACGAAACAAGCAATGTTGGGGTGGCAGTAGCTGAAAAACCCAACGGGCCGTTTACTTATCACCATAAATTTCACGGGGGTGGTTCACCCAATGGATCGGGCGATTTTTCCATGTTCAAGGACGATGATGGCACACTTTACCATTTAACCGTGCGTAAGCCAGACAAAGCCTTTGTAATTGGCAAGTTGGACAGTGACTATTATTATCCGGAAGGTGATTATACAATTTGCAAAGGAATTGAATTGCATACCGAAGCACCGGTAGTCATCAAAAGAAACGGATTGTACCATTTGCTCGGCTCTGGTTCAAGCGGATGGAAACCCAATGCAGCCCGTTATTACACCACCGATCATATTCAGGGTGAATGGACCTATCACGGAAACCCTTGTCATGGTTACAATACGATGGATAGCCTCGGAATTGAAAAAACTTATGGCGGACAGTCGTCCTATATCATTCAGATTCAGGGATTAAACGGTGCATACATTGCCATGTTCGATATCTGGAAACCCGAAAATCTGATTTCTGGAAGATATATTTGGTTGCCGATTGAATGGAAGGATGGCAAAATGTCGGTTTCCTGGCGGGACAACTGGGATTTGAGCGTTATTGAAGATAAGATTGAAAATTTGATCGCGGCAAGTCAGGCAGGGGCAAGTCCTTTGTTTTTTGACCCCGCAACCTACACTGCTCCGGTAATTCAGGCTCAGAATTTCTCGAATCCTGATGAATTCAAAATTCGTGAAGGCCTTCCCAATTTTTTCAACAAAGCAAAAAAAGGAAATGATGTTACCATTGGCTATCTTGGTGGAAGTATCACCCGTGCAGACAATCAATACCGGTTGCAGTCTGCAAAATTCATCCAGGATTTATTCCCAAAGGTCAAAGTTACAGGTATAAATGCAGGTGTTTCGGGTACCGGATCTGATCTGGGTGCTTGCCGGCTGTCCGATCAGTTACTGCAATATCATCCAGATTTGATATTTGTGGAATTTGCAGTCAATGGAGCTTTCCCCGATGGAGTGGAGGGAATTATCCGCCAAATCTGGAAAACCAATCCAAAAATTGATATCTGCCTGATCTATACAATTTCAGTCGGCCAATCAAAGATTTATGCGGAGGGTAAGGTGCCGGAGAATATCAGGCGTCTGGAAGTTATGGCAGATCAATATGCGATTCCATCTGTTCATATGGGGCTGCAAGCTGGAATACTCGAAAAAGAGGGAAAGCTGATCTGGAAGTCAGATACCACATCTACCAACAAGCAGATTGTCTTCTCAGCGGATGGCACCCACCCGTTGGAAGCTGGAGGAAATCTTTATGCAGAAGCCATTGCACGGACTATGTTAAAGATGAAAGACATTGCAAAAGCCAAAGTCCATCACATAGGAAAACCACTGATCGACGACAATTGGGAAGATGCAAAAATGCTTGATCCGAAAAGTTGTGCGACATTTAGTTCCGACTGGAATGTAATAGATCCGTCAACGATAGAACCACTTAAGCAATTTGCCGGTTGGTTCCCCACTGTGATGAAAGCTGAAAAGCCCGGTTCATGGATCAAATTCCGGTTCAATGGAACAATGTTGGGTATCTTTGATATCGGGGGACCTGAAGTGGGTCAGATCGAATTGGAACTGGACGGCGTTCAAATGAACCTGAAAGAATCCAGTCCCACCAATTTTACAGCAGTCAATGAAAGCACTGATCCAAGGGTAATTAATCGTTTTAACAGGTATTGCAATAATCGCTATCGGGGACAATGCCTTTTCATCAAAACTGATCCAGGAAATCACACCGTCACACTTAAAATTTCTACTGAAATTCCAGATAAGATTAAAATACTGGGCGACAAACAGTTAGATGACATCATGAGTAATCCGGGAAAATACAATCGTTCGGTCATTTACCTGGGAAAAATTTTGTTGCGGGGTGAGATATTATCAATTCAATGATCTGGTTTAATAGCTGATTGGATAGGACGAATAATACATGAATTTCTAAACCATATAAAATGAAAAAACTTTTGCTAATTGCTTTCAGTTTAATTTTTTCAGTTTCTGTTCAATCTCAGGAGATATCCCTGAACGGGAAATGGAGTTTTGCCATCGATCCAACGAATGTGGGAGAGCAGAACGATTGGCACATGCCTTGGGAATTGTCGAAGGACAATACAAATCTGTTAGCTGCCGGATGGGATCAGGTTGAGGTTCCCCATTGCTGGAGCCTCGACACTCGTTATAATTTCATCGGGAAAGCTTGGTACCGGAAAGGGTTTAAACTTCCGGCAAATCCTTCCAATTCATCTGTCAGGATAAGATTTGAGGCTGTTTATTCCAAATGTAGAATATTCCTGAACGGGGAACTGGTGGGAATTCATGAAGGTGGTTACACCCCGTTTACACTGGATATCACCCCAAAGGTAAAGTATCCCGAGGTCAATTTTTTGGTGGTCGAAGCCGACAACTCATGGGACCAGCTTGCCATTCCGGGAGCCAGAACCGGCAAAAATCCCAACGACCAGCTTTTCCCATGGTATGAATTTGGTGGAATTACAAGGGATGTCACACTTGAAATTTCTTCTAAAATTTACATCTCCAAACAAAAAATCGAATCGGCTCCAAACCTTCAGACAGGAAGTTCACGAATCAAAATCATCACCTGGATTGAAAACAAAACGTTCAGGGATACAGTGATCACGCTTCAACCTGTAATCACCTTCCGGACAAATCATAAGGTTGTACGTTCTGGGGACCAGCTTTCAAAAACGATCAGGCTGAAAGCCTGGACACAAGCCAAAGTGGTTCAGGAAGATACGTTATCCGCTACAAATACCCTTTTGTGGGATTTCGACAATCCCAATCTGTACGATACGGAGTCAAACCTTGTGTCTGACAAAAGAATAATTGGTTCTTACAAAACTTACTTTGGGATCAGGGAGTTTAAACAGGCTGGGACTCAACTGCTACTCAACGGGAAACCGGTAAGGGTGGCAGGGGCAAACCGTCATTCCGACCATCCGAAGTACGGATCGACCGATCCTGCGGAACTCGCTGCTTTGGATATGGGACTTCAGAGAAATGGGAACATGATCATGGCAAGACTAAACCACACGCCAAGCAGCCGTCATTTCTACCAATGGGCTGATGAAAACGGCTCGCTGATCATCGCCGAAATACCCAACTGGCAGATTCCTCCGGTCCTGATGGCCAATGCAAGGTTAAAGGAAGTATTTCGCCTTCAGATGACCGAGATGGTGGAATCATACTGGAATAGTCCCTCGATTGTAGCCTGGAGTACCGGAAATGAATATTCAAGCTGGACACCGGAAGGAGATGAATGGACCCGTTATCAGGCTGAGAAATACCGAGAATTGGATACCACCCGTTTGATCACCTTTATCTCCCACAAACCGGCATCGGATGTTAAAAACATTTCAGTTCCCCACGACAGTTACCGGTATTGCGATTTTATCTGCATCAACATCTATACTGATTTCCCGACATTTGAAATTGCCATAAAAAGCGTTCATCAAAAATATCCCGATAAACCGATATTTATCTCTGAATGTGGTTTGCGTTCCGATGAGGTCAAAAATGAACAGGAGCGAATCGACCACTTAAAGGGAATTATTGAAATTGTGAGGAAGTTTCCCTATGTCACAGGCTTTTCCTACTGGAGTTTTAACGATTACCTGAGCCGTTTTACCAATACCAATCCCAGCGGTTACAGGGAATGGGGAATTGTGGATGCCAACCGGAAACCCAGAGGACTCTATACTTCATTTCAGAATGATCTTTCCCCGGTGATAATTACCTATGATAAAGGATCTTTGAACATCACTGCCAGGGCAGATTTCCCTTCCTATACCCTGAAAAATTACAAGTTGGTCGTAAGTACGGGCAGCAAAATTGTCAATGAATATCCGTTGCCCATCCTGAATCCTTGTGAATCTAGCCAAATAAAGATGGCAAGGCCATCACCAACAACAATGATTTCATTGACAAATGCAAAAGGGTTCAAGGTATTTGAATCAGTACTTAAACAATGAAAAGAGGAGGATATATTGAAATAGTATTGTTAATTAATTGATATAGTGATAGTATCACTCGAAGTGATGCTATCACTTTTCTCATTATAAAACTCTGATTGATAGCCTGAAGCAATTTGAAAAGAACATGATCCCGGAAAAACCTGAGACCATTCAAAAGGCGAAGGAGAGTTCGGCCAGTTATTTCCAGGCAGGGATGAAAAAGATTGGACTAAACGAACAATCAACCGATGAAGAAATTGTAAAATATTGGATAGAAAAGCTCAAAATATCACAACGTTATGATCATCTAAGGAGTAAGTTATGATTGAAGATAGCAAGGTACCATTCTCTGGTAGTTCAGAATGGAAAGGTGAAGCTTTTGCTTCGGCCTGGTACGAAAAAGTGATTATTCCCACCTACGGCATCGGAAAACCGGAAAAGAATCCGATGTTTCTGGAAAACCGTGTTTACCAGGGAAGTAGTGGAGTGGTTTACCCTCACCCCGTCATCGAAAAAATACTCGATGAGAAGGAAGAACGGATTTGGAACGCTATCTTCCTGGAGAATCAATACCTGAAAATTATGGTCCTCCCCGAGTTGGGAGGAAGGATCCAAATGGCATATGACAAAACCAAACAGCGTCATTTTGTCTATTACAACCAGGTCATCAAACCGGCGCTCGTTGGACTGACAGGCCCCTGGATTTCTGGTGGAATAGAATTCAATTGGCCGCAGCACCACCGACCCTCCACTTTCGAACCGGTAGATCACAGCATCGAAGAGAACAAAGATGGAAGCGTGACTGTTTGGTGCAGCGAAGTGGAAAGGATGTTCCGCACCCGTGGGATGACCGGTTTTACACTTTATCCGGATAAGGCTTACCTCGAAATAAAGGTGAAACTATACAATCGCACCAATTTTCCACAATCCTTTCTCTGGTGGGCCAATCCGGCTGTCAAAGTCAACGATGATTTTCAGTCCGTATTCCCTCCCGATGTACATGCAGTATTTGATCACGGCAAAAGGGATGTCTCAGAGTTTCCATTGGCAAAGGGAACCTATTACAAGGTCGATTATTCACCAGGAACAGATATTTCGAGATATAAAAATATTCCTGTACCAACTTCCTACATGGCAATCAACTCAAAATACAATTTTGTGGGTGGATACGAACACGATACCGGCGGAGGTTTGCTCCACATCGCCAACCACCATGTTTCACCAGGAAAAAAACAATGGACATGGGGCTACAGCGATTTCGGGCAGGCCTGGGACCGTAACCTCACCGATGAAGACGGACCTTATATAGAACTGATGTGCGGCGTTTATACCGATAATCAGCCCGATTTTTCGTGGCTGATGTCCGGCGAAGAGAAAACCTTCTCCCAATATTTTATGCCCTACAGGGATATCGGCGTCGTAAAAAATGCCACCAACGAAGCCATGGTAAACCTTGAATTCCCAGACGGAGAAATAATCATAAAGGTATATACTACTGCTGTTTACATGAATGCCAGAATTGTCCTTCAAACATTTGGTAACATCTTGTATGAAGAGATTTTCAATTTCACTCCCGGGAATTCCTATGAAAGGCGGCTAAGGATCTCAGGCCAGATTGATCCCGTTGCTTTTAAAATCGATGTTTTTTCTTCAGATGGCAAATTGCTCGTTGACTGGAAACCCGAATCCGACCAGCAAAAAACAATCCCGGAGGCGGCTAAACCCGCTCAATTGCCTTCAGAAATTGAAAGCAACGAACAGTTATACCTGACTGGTTTGCACCTTGAACAATACCGTCATGCAAACTACAATCCTTGTGATTATTATCAGGAGGCACTCAAAAGAGATCCAAATGATAGCCGTTGCAACAATGCACTCGGTCTGTGGAACTTGCGACGAGGGCAATTTGCCTTAGCCGAAAATTATTTCAGAACCGCAATCAGCACACTTACCCAGCGGAATCCAAATCCATTTGATGGGGAAGCGTTTTACAATCTGGGGCTTACCATGCTCTTTCAAGGCAACGACGAGGAAGCTTACGACTCTTTCTACAAATCGGTCTGGAATGCCGCCTGGATGGAAAATGGCTATTTCCAGTTGGCAAGGATCGCTGCAAAAAGAAGTAATTGGGACGAAGCGTTGGAGTTGATCGACCGCTCCCTGATCCGAAACGGACACAACCACAAGGCAAGACAGCTAAAAGTCAGCATACTCAGAAAACTTGAAAGAAGGAACGAAGCAGATACGCTTATTGAAGAATCGCTTAAACTTGATCCTTTCAATTTTGGTGTTTTGTTTGAAAAGTACCTTCTTCAACCTGAAAGCATCGCAGACCTGTCAGGCTTAAAAACAAAGATTCGAAACAGCATCCACACTTACATCGAATTCGCCCTCGATTTTGCGGGTGCCGGTCTGTTTGAGGAGGCTATCCAATTGATTTTATTGGGGATAGAAGTTCAGGATCATCAACCTGTTTACCCGATGGCACTTTACTACAAAGCCTGGTTCGAATTCCAGGAAGGGGATTTAATTCGGGCAACAAATACTCTGGAAATGGCCTCTTCGGCAAGTCCTGATTATTGTTTTCCCAACCAGACCGAAGCTGTGGTAGTTTTGGAGTGGGCAAAAAAACAAAATCCAGCCGACGCCCATGCTCCATATTACCTGGGCAATTTCTGTTACCATGCACGTCAATACTCCGAAGCCATTGAGAACTGGGAACTGTCGGCCAGACTCGATGACAACTTTCCTACGGTACATCGCAATCTGGCCCTTGCCAGCTTCAACAAGCAAAATGACCCGGGTAAAGCATTGGCTGAACTCGAAAAGGCCTTTTGGTTGAATCCAACCGATGCCCGCGTCCTGATGGAACTCGACCAGTTGTACAAAAGACTCAATTCGTCTCCACAAAAAAGGCTTGAAAGACTACTAAAATACCCCGATCTCGTCAATTTCAGAGATGACCTCTACCTCGAGCAAATAACACTTCACAATTTACTTGGGCATTATGAATTGGCGCTGCAATTGTTAATGGGTCATAAGTTTCACCCCTGGGAAGGTGGAGAAGGAAAAGTCACCTCACAATATGTTATCAGTCATACTGAATTGGCAAAAAAAGCCTTATCAACAGGTCAATTTGAGGAAGCCGCGGTCATGCTGAATGCCGCATTGCACTATCCGGAAAACCTGGGTGAAGGAAAGTTATACGGAGCCCAGGAAAATGCAATCTATTACTGGCTTGGTTTGGCTTATGAAGGAGTTGGAAACAGGGTCAAATCAAAAGAGTGCTGGACCATAGCTTCAAGTGGATTGCAGGAACCTCAGCCGGCCATCTTTTACAATGACCAGCAACCCGATACCATTTTCTATCAGGGACTTGCGTTTCTCCAGTTAAATCTGCCGGAGAAAGCCAGGCAACGATTTGATACACTGATTAATTTCGGAGAACTGCATAGAAATGAAGAGTTCAGACTGGACTATTTTGCCGTCTCAATGCCCGATCTTCAAATCTGGAACGATGACCTAAACCTCCGGAACAGGCGGAATTGTGAACGCCTCATTGATCTGGGCAAGGAGGGGCTCAGAATTCTGACGAATGGAAATGATGACTTATAAGAATGATCCACAAATTACAACCTTATGAATAATACACTTTTAATCAAATTATGCATTGCCTGCTTGTTGGTTTTTAATGGAAGCAAAGCATTCAGCCAGACCCAAAGTCTTGGTAAATACAATGTTGTTTGGACCACCCAAAGTCAAAACTCCTCTGAATCAATGCCTTGCGGAGGTGGCGATATCGGACTGAATGTATGGGTAGAAAAGGGGGAGATTCTGTTTTACCTCTCCCGAAGTGGGGCCTTCGATGAAAACAATGTCTTTCCCAAATTCGGAAGGGTGAGGTTGAAGTTGTCACCGAATCCCTTTGATGGGGGAGATTTCAGACAGGAGTTGAAACTGAAGGATGGGTATGTTGAAATAAATGGAAATAAAGGTGGAAATAAGGCGGTTGTTAAAGTTTGGGTGGATGTTTTCCGTCCGGTGGTGCATGTGGAAACCGAATGCACCCAGCCAGTTACAGTACAGGCAATTTACGAAAACTGGCGGATCAATGATCTGGAGTGGACCAACCAGCGGATGACCAATGCCAGTCTGGGTTTTCGCGATGCCCCGATGAACGCTGTAATCCGCAAGGATTCAATCAATTTTGAGGGCAATACCGTGCTTTTTTACCATCGGAACCGCGACGAATCGTTGTTTGACATTACTGTGAAACAACAGGGTCTTGATCCTGTAAAGGACAAGCTTTGGAACCCGCTTAAGGATCTCACTTTCGGTGGAATGATGGTTGGTGAAAACATGAAACCTGCTGGGAAAACCTCCGGAAAATATACCGATACACAATTTGAAGGATGGAAATTACAATCAATCAGGCCATTACGAAAGCAAGAAATTAAAGTTTATCTTCATATTGAAAACGCACCCGATGTTTCAAAGTGGAAGGAAGGACTGGCACAAAACGTAAAAGAGGAGGGTGCTGCCCAAAAAACGGCCAAAGGAAAAACCATTCAATGGTGGAGCGATTTCTGGGACAGAAGTTACATCTTTATCAATTCCGACAAAACCGATCCAAAATCCCCGGAATGGCAGGTTGGTAGAAACTATCAGCTTTTCCGTTATCAGTTGGGCTGCAATGCTTACGGCACATATCCGACCAAATTCAATGGCGGAATGTTTACGTTTGATCCGGTCTATGTCGATAAAAATCTTCCTTTTACACCCGACCATAGGAATTGGGGCGGCGGTACGTTTACCCAACAAAACCAAAGGCTTGTCTATTTCCCGATGTTCAAAAGCGGTGACTTCGACATGTTGCCATCGCAACTTAATTTTTACCTGCGTGCATTGCGGAATGCCGAAATCCGTACGGAATTTTACTGGGGACACAAGGGACCTTCCTTCAGCGAGCAGCTTGAGCAGTTTGGACTTCCGCTGGCGACCTCCTACGGATGGAACCGTCCCGACTACTTTCCAAAGGGGTTGGAGTACAATTACTGGCTCGAATACCATTGGGACAGCCAGATGGAGTTCTGTCTGATGATGCTGGATTTGAAGAGCTACAATGATGAGGATATTTCAAAATACATCCCTTTCATCGAAAGTTGCCTGACCTTCTTCGATGAGCATTACCGCATGGAAGCAAAAATACGTGGCCGGCAAGTCTTGGATGGCGAGGGGCATTTGATCCTTTATCCGGGTACCGGGGCTGAAACCTACAAAATGGCCTACAATTCCACATCGACAATTGCTGGTTTGCAAACCGTTTTAACCCGTTTGCTTGAACTTCCAGAGAAGTACATTTCGGCAGAAAAACGCAAGCATTGGCAAGAGATGCTCAAAACTATTCCACCAATTGCTTTCAGGGAAAAAGAGGGTCACAAAACCATTTCACCAGCCTGGACATGGTCACGCATCAACAACCAGGAGATACCCCAATTGTACCCGGTTTATCCATGGGGCATGTACGGCATTGGCAAACCCGATCTCGAGGTGGCGATCAACACCTGGAAATACGGCACCGACGAAGCCCGGCAGAAAAATTTCATCAGTTGGCACCAGGATGCCATTTTTTGCGCACGGCTGGGATTAACAGGTGAGGCTGCAGCAATTACCATTAAAAAACTTCAGGATTCGGAACGGAGATATCCAACCTTCTGGGGACCCGGCCACGACTATGTCCCCGATCACAACTGGGGAGGATCGGGTATGATCGGACTTCAGGAGATGCTGATGCAAACCGATGACAAAAAGATTTACCTCTTTCCGGCATGGCCCAAAGAATGGGACGTGAGTTTTAAACTGCACGCACCTTATCAAACTACCGTGGAGGGGGTTTTGAAAGATGGGAAGGTGGTATCGTTGAAAGTGGTTCCTGAAAGCAGAAGAGGTGATATTGAAATCATGTTGAAATAAAGTTGAAATATATACTGCTAAGAAGAACCAGATTTTAATGTCATTTTTATCCTGTCGACAGTTTGTACAAAACGATCAAGCAGCGTTTTGACCGTTGCGGAAGTACGATCTTATTTTCGACTGCACCTGACAAGACCGGCATGTACAGCAAGGCCAATTGCGACAGTATCGTCAAACTGGGGAAACTTATCAGCGGATACAAAATCAAATGATTTGAGATTTTACTTGCTTTTATTTGTCATTTTACTAGATATTATTAGTAATTTTACTAAGGATTATGAGTAAAATGTAATAATATGATTGAAAGACAACATTTACAGGTAGTTAGATCCAGAATCGCTGAGGGAAGGAAGTTCATTCAGGTAGTAGTTGGGCCTCGTCAGGTTGGAAAAACCGTGATGATCAATCAGTTATTGTCAAAGATCGAAATACCTTATCTATTTGAAGCAGCCGATGGAGTAACTGCTGGCAATACGACATGGTTATCCCAAATCTGGGAATCAGCCAGAATGAAGATGAAATTGTCAGGCAGACCAACATTTTTGTTGGTGATCGATGAAGTTCAGAAGATCGAAAACTGGAGCGAAATTGTCAAACAACAGTGGGACAAGGATACAAATAATGACCTGGACATCAAACTAATATTGCTCGGTTCATCGCGGCTTTTGATTCAAAAAGGGCTAACAGAATCACTTGCCGGCCGTTTTGAAACAACGTACATGGGACATTGGTCTTTCGCCGAAATGGAAAGTGCTTTTGGCTGGTCGGTCGATCAATACATCTATTTCGGAGGATATCCCGGTGCGGCTTCCCTGATTTTGGACGAGGTGCGTTGGAAGAATTACATTAAAGATTCGTTGATCGAAACCAGCATTTCAAAGGATATCCTCATGCTTACTCGTGTCGATAAACCTGCATTGTTGAAGAGGTTATTTGAATTGGGATCAGCTTATTCTGGTCAGATCTTATCGTTCACGAAAATTCTTGGTGAATTGCAGGATAAAGGCAATACAACGACCTTATCATATTATCTTAAATTATTATCCGACAGTGGATTGCTTGGGAGCATTGAAAAATATGCCGGTAGTTTGATCCGGGAAAAGGGTTCGATTCCGAAATTTCAAGTTTTCAACAATGCCTTGTTGAGTAGCCAAATTGGTGATTCTTTTCATGTTGTGAATAGTAATCCAAAAATATGGGGAAGGTTGGTCGAGTCTGCTATTGGGGCACATCTGATCAATCAATCAATATCTGAACGTTACTCTTTTTTCTACTGGCGTGAAAGAAATGAAGAAGTTGATTTTATCATTCGGCAAGATACCAAGGTGATTGCTTTGGAGGTAAAAAGTGGCCGAAGGGGAGAAAATAAAGGTATTGCCACATTTTCTGAACTCTATCATCCGCTAAAATCACTTATAATTGGAACAAGCGGTATCACCATTGAGGAGTTTCTTAGGATGAATCCTTCCGAATTGTTTTAAAATATTAAAAATAAATTAGAACTCATGAAACCAAAATTTTTCACAACTCTTATCCTTTTTTTGATTAGTGTTTCTATTGCATTATCGGTCAGTGCTAAGGAGATCCAAATCTATGTCTCACCAACGGGAAACGATCAGAATGACGGAACGCTGAAAGCGCCTCTTAAAACGATTGAAAAGGCCAGTGAATTGGTCCGTGTCCTACGAAAAACATCACCCGAGAAAGGTGTTATTGTTTCAGTTGGTGGAGGCGTTTATCCGCTTGAAAAGCCTGTTATTCTGACCTCAGAAGATTCGGGAAGCAAGAATGCCCCGGTTATTTTTAAAGCAGCGGATGGTGAGAAACCTGTTTTTACGGGAAGTGTTCCACTGAAAAATTGGAAACAGCTCTCCAATCCTGAAAAACTTAAAATACTGATTCCGGAAGTTAATGGTAAGATTTATGTGGTTGATTTACAGGCTGCTGGAATTTCTGATTTTGGCGATCCTACCGATATCGGCAAACGTCCTGAATTGTTTTGCTACGGCCAGTTACAAACCCTTGCGCGATGGCCCAATGGCGGATTCACAAAAGCTGGACTGGCAAAAGGAAAAACGGCATTGCCACCAACTTACACCAAGGAAAGGGGAACTGTTGAAGGGATATTTGAATATACGAATAAAATACAGGACCGCTGGGTAAACGAAAAGGATGTCCGGTTGGGCGGTTATTGGTATTGGGATTGGAGTGATGAATTTCAGAAAGTCGATAAGGTAGATGCCAATACACGCAACTTAACTCTGAAAGAGCCCTATCACAACTACGGTTACAAGGACAGTCTGCGCTATTTTGCGTTGAACCTCTTCTGTGAGCTCGATCAGCCCGGTGAGTGGTATCTCGACCGGACAGAGGGTTTGCTTTATTGGTATCCACCAAAAGAGGTGAATCTTCAAAAAGATGAAGTAACGTTGTCGATATTTGGGTCTCCTTATATGCTTGAACTGAGAAACTGTTCTTACGTGACGATACAGGGTTTGACTTTTCAGGAAGGGCGGGGAAGTGCCATTTTGGTGAACGAAGGAAAAAATTGTTTGATATCAGATTGCCGGATCGAACGTTTTGGAAGCGATGGCATCCATATGCTGGATGGTTCAGAAAATGGTATTTCGGGTTGTTTGATCCGGACATTGGGTTGCGGTGGGATCCGGATAAAAGGGGGTGACCGCAAAACACTCACTCCTGCCAATCATTTTATTGAACAGACTGTTGTAGAAGATTTTTCACTCTTCAAACGGACCTACCAACCTGCCGTTCATATTGATGGATGCGGTATCCGGATCTCAAACAACCGTTTCCGGAATTCTTCTTCCTCAGCGATGCGGCTCGAAGGAAATGACTGCATCATCGAATACAACCAAATTTCAAAGGTTGTCAACGAATCGGACGATCAGGGTGGAATCGATATTTTTTACAATCCTTCCTACCGTGGGAATGTGATCCGCTACAACCATTGGTCGAATATTGCAGGTGGTACGCGTCACGGTGCAGCAGGTGTCCGGCTCGATGATATGATTTCGGGAGTTCTCATTTTTGGGAATGTGTTTGAACGGTGTGGCGTACTCAATTTTGGTGCCGTCCAGATTCATGGAGGGAAAGACAATCTGGTGGAGAACAACCTGTTTTACAATTGCTTTGCCGCAGTCAGCTTTTCTTCATGGGGCCAGGAGAGATGGCTCAAAACATTGGATACACCTATAATTCAGAAGAAAATCTATGAGGAGGTGGATATCAACTCAGACCTCTATCTAAAGAAATATCCGCAACTGAAAGACCTTCGGCTGAATGCCGACCAGAATACGGTGAAGAACAACCTGATCGTGGATTGTGGCCAACCCTTTTTGAGAAAAAGTAAAAGCATGATCGAAGAGAACAACCACGCCATAGCCTCCGAAGGAAAAGGGATTGAAGCGTTTTGCGATCTTAAGATTTTGAAACAGTACGGATTAAAAGCCATTCCCTTTCAGAAAATCGGGCCGAAGAAAAATCAGTGGATAAAAGACAAATAGGCTTTTTAACACATAGGTACATAGGGAAAACACATAGGAACATAGAAAATTAGAATACAATGAATATTGTCAAGGAAGGGCAAAAACCATCAGTTAACCAATAATAAGGGCAGCACCCCGATGGCGACTGAAACCTATGTGCCTTTTATTTTAACCTATGTTCCTTTGTGTTTAAAAACCTGACACATAGGAAAAGAGGTAAAACACATTAGGCCCATAGGAAAACCAACCTTTAAAATGAAGACTAGGTGTTTTCGGAAACGTTTCCGATAAATAAAAACGTTTTCGGAAACGTTTCCGGTAATAATAAACCTCGCCAATTCGCTTCATTATCCTTCATTACACTATCTTTAAACCAAATTGGAAACAATGGTATTTTGCAGCAAGGTTAAGAAACCGTCATTTCGGTCAATCCGGCCAGGAATCCATCCGGTTGCAAAATCAGCTACGAATCAAAAGGAAAACAAATTGAGGAGTCTGTGAACAAGTCTGAGGTTGAATACATTAAACTTCAAAATACTGAGAAACTGGCCATTAAAAACATCCAAATCAAGGCATTACCATAACTATCATAATTACAGATCCTTACAATGCGAGAAGTATTTATCATCCTTTTAGTATTCCTTTTAACAAGTTCGGGTCACGCTCAAAATCAGTCTAATCTGCCTCGTTCAGTGAGAAGGTCCCAGAGAATGGTCACTGAGCGAAGTCGAAGAGCGGTCACTGCGCGAAGTCGAAGTGTGGTCACTGAGCGAAGTCGAAGTGTGGTCACTGAGCGAAGTCGAAGCGAAGCGCCGATTCCGAAGGCATTTACAAATCCTGTCCTTCAGGGATTCTTCCCCGATCCTTCAGTCGTCAGGGTGGGGGAGGATTACTATATTGTGAATTCAACTTTTGAATACTTTCCGGCAATTGTTATATCACATTCAAAAGATCTCGTGAACTGGCAGCAGATTGGTCATGTGTTCTCCAAAAGCGAAGATCTCGACCTAAGCTATTTCTTTGATGGAATGGGCATTTGGGCTCCCGATATCTCCTACCATGACGGTGAATTTTACGTTTTTTTACTGCCTTGTGCAATTGTCGAAAGACCGGACCACCAATGTGCGTGGCAACTACATGGTGAAGTCGAAGAGTATTCTTGGTCCCTGGAGTAAGCCTGTCCAAATCACCAATTTTGGAAGCGACCCTTCACTTTTTATCGATGATGATGGTGAACATTACATGCTCTTTGCCGCAGGTATTCCTACCGGGAATGGCACAAAGATCGTGAAGCTCAATCAGGAGTGTACCAAAATGGTCGAAGAACCGCACTGGCTCGAAACTGAAGGGAAAAAGGCCGCACCGGAGGGTCCGCATATGTTGAAAAAGGATGGTTATTACTATTTTGTGATGGCAGCTTCAAGCGGTTTGTTCAATGGCCACCATATGTTGATTGCCCGTTCCAAATCGGTATATGGCCCATTTGAAAACTCTCCCAATAACCCTTACCTCACACAACGCGATCCGAATGCGGTAAACTTCCACCAGGGACATGGTAAAATTATCAATACCCAGAATGGGGAGTGGTGGACAATGGTGATTTCCCAACGTCGGATTCCGGGTGAAATCAAGGGAAAGAAGACAGGAATCAGTCAACTTGGACGCGAAACTTCATTGGAAAGGATCGCCTGGGGGGATGATGGTTGGCCAATCGCCAATGGTGGGAAAGGTCCGCTCGATGCCAATATCCGTCCCATCCTGCCCTGGACACCGGTTACAAATCCAACCAGTGATGAATTCAATGACAAGCAGTTAGGCATTCAGTGGATGTTCCGTCGCAACCCTGTTTTCGAAGATTTCAGCCTGACTGAAAAGAAAGGGAACCTGCGTATCTATAGTGGCAATGCTGATATTGATTCGATCCGAGGTCGCAACCTGATAGTACAACGCGAAAAGTGGCTCAGCTATTCAGCCACAACAAAACTAACTTTCAATCCCAAAACCAAAGAACAAGCTGGTCTGACTTGCTATTACGACACAAAAACATACATCCGGCTTGGTCTCCAACGTGGCGAAACAGGTGGCCTGCAACTGCAATTGGAAGAGTGCCGGTATGGAAAGAAATCGTTGGTCAATATTGTAAATGATATTACGCAAATCCCAATTTATCTGAAAGTTAAGGTCATCAAACTCAGGCGTGAATTCTACTACAGTTATGACGATAAGAACTGGTTGGATGCGGGTGTCATTGCTGATGCTGCTTTCCTGAGCGATCAGGGGACACCCAACTGGGGCTTTATGGGGACAACAACTGGTATTTTTTGCTTCAATCGCGGAACAGGAAAACGGATTCCGGCAGATTTCGATTTTTTCAGGATAGTGGCTGAGGATTGACTGTAATCCATTATCTTACGGTCTGAAATGCAAATGAAGACATGTTAAAACGAATGGCCAAAAAAATGATGAAACTATGATAAAAAATATTTTTAAAATATTCATAATCAGATATTTAATTTATCTGACCGGTCTATTCCTTTTGTTTTTCAGTTCAGCCCTTTTCTCACAGAATCAAAAACCAACGTTGACAATACCCTCACTCGAAGAGGTTTTCGAAAATCCTCCGGCATCCACCAAACCGCACGTTTATTGGTATTGGATCAGCAACAATATTTCGAAGGAGGGAATCAGGAAAGACCTTGAAGCAATGGCCAAAATTGGGATAGGAGGGGTGAAGCTTGCGCAGATCGGATACAAGGATTCACCAATCGGGAAAGTACACATGTTTAGCAACGAGTGGTGGGATTGCATGACCTTTGCCATGGAAGAGGCGGCCCGTTTGGGAATCGATGTGAACCTCTTCAATTCTCCTGGATGGAGCGGTACCGGTGGTACATGGATTAAGCCTGAGCAAGCCATGCGTTATCTCGATATTCATGAATATCGGGTTAAGGGACCCCAGAAACTGGTGATGCAATTACCCGATTACAAATCAAATGAGCGTATATCACAGTCGTCCCTCTCTTTCCAATATGATATTGATAAATCGAAATTTAAATTTCAACAAGTTGGTTTACAAGCCTTCCCGGCACCAAAAGGCATTAACGACCTGATATCCAACCGACAGCCGGTTATCACTTCAAATCCAAAAATAGAGGGAATCGAGGCAATGTTCGACGGGAACGAAGCCACCAAAACCCAGATTTACACATTGCCTATCTCCATCGAATTGAACGTGAAAGATCAGTTCACCCTTCGCTCTTTGGAAATCGTTCCGGCGGATATCGCCTTCAATGCCTGGTGCATTCTGGAATACAAGAATTCAAAAGGCGAGTGGGAAAAAATCGTCTCACACAGGATCAATCGCGGCGAAACCAGAATTATCGCCTCTGGCTTCCTTCCATTTGCCCCGGTTTCCCAATCGTTTCCGGCTGTCAGTTCAAAATTTTTCCGGTTAACTTTTTCCGAGAATGAAGCAGTAACTGCAAATGCCTCTGAGACAAATGGTTCAAAAAAAGAGGAAAAAGGACGAATTGCCGAAATTAAACTTTGGGGAGCGGTCCGGGTCAGCAATTATGGGGAAAAGCAATTGGGCAACAAAGCCGCTTATGATAAAGGCAATCCAATAACAGTACCTACAAACGAAGTCGGGTATACGGTCAAAAAGGATGAAGTACTTGATCTTACCTCGAAAATAGATGCAAATAGGGAATTGACCTGGGATGTTCCGGATGGCGACTGGATTATTGAACATTCGGGCATGAGCCAGACAGGTGTTCAGATCCACCCTGTCCCTTCCGAAGAGGTGATGGGTTTTTCAGCCGACGTTTTGAGCAAAGAGGCGATCCAATCAAGTTTTGATGCCTATATTGGTCAGATATTGAAGCATATTCCTGCTGAAAAACGGAAATCACTTACCAAAATCGTGCTCGACAGTTACGAACAAGGTTCCGCCAACTGGACGGATGGTTTTGCCGGGAAATTTAAGGCCCGATATGGGTACGATCCAATGCCCTGGACACCTGTTTTAAAAGGGCATATTGTTGAAAGTCAGGAACTATCTGACAGATTCTTGTGGGATTTGCGCAGGTTAGTTGCCGACCTAATCCCTGAGAATTTCTCAGGTGCCATTCAGGAAAGAAGTAAGCAAAATGGTTTGGCGCTTTGGCATGAGCCCTATGCCGGCCACGGCTTTCCCGGAGAATTCTTTAACCTTGGGAAATATACCGATGAGCCTGCCGGTGAATTCTGGTGGGCAGAAAAGCCTGGAGCCGACTTTTCCTATTGCAGGGCTGCATCGTCGGTTGCCAGCGTTTATGGCCGGAAGATTGTATCTGCCGAGGCGTTTACTTCAAGTGGGAACAGTTTGTACAAGTTGGTGCCACGGGATTTTAAAGTTTTGGGCGATTGGGCTTTTGCGCAGGGGATCAACCATTTCACATTTCATGTGTCTGTACATCAGCCCAATGATGAGAAACCTGGAATCAATACCTGGTATGGAACCGAATTTAACCGGAACAACAATTGGTTTCAGGATGCCGGCACCTATGTCGATTACATCAAACGGATTTCGGCACTGGTCCAAAGAGGTCAACGACAAACGGATATCGCCATCTATATCGGCGATGAGGTGCCTTGTGATAAACCAACATTGTCCTATCCCTTGCCGCAAGGTTACGATTTTGATTTTATCAATTACGATGCGCTGATCAATCTCGCAAAAGTGGAAAATGGCCGTCTAGTTTTACCTTCCGGTGCCAACTATGCTGTGTTGATCCTCCCCAATTACAGGACGATGCGCCCCGAACTTCTCCAGAAATTGGAAGGGTTTGTAAAAGCTGGATTAATCGTTTATGGCCTAAGACCTGAGAAATCACCTGGTTTAAAGGGCTATCCCGAATGTGACAAAGTTGTGCAAAACATAGCCGCATCTCTTTGGGGAAACATCGATGGGAAAACTGTTTTGATGAACAGCTACGGAAAAGGGAAAGTTGCTTTTGGGATGAGCCTAGCTGATCTTTTTGCCAAAGTTGGATTAGCACCTGATATAGTGATGCCTGCCGATTTTGTTTATACCCACAGGAAGGAAGCAGATACGGATATTTACTTTATTGCCAATCAAAAAGACGAACCACGAAATTGTGAAATCTCTTTCAGGGTTGCAAACAAGCAGCCCGAACTCTGGGATCCACTGACAGGTGAAAAGAGAAAACTCAACAATTTCGTTGTAAAAGACGCTCGAACTATTGTGCCAATGGAATTTTCAAGATCAGGCTCCTGTTTTATTGTATTTAAGAAAGGTATTGTTTCACAGGATATTAGCAAGAAGGAATTTCCAATTTATATTGAAAAACAAATCATTACTGGAAAATGGAATGTTTTATTTTCTAGTCCATTATATTCTCCATTCACCAAAACCTTTGAAAAGCTGGCAGGCTGGACATCATTCGATGATAAAGCCATCAAATATTTCAGTGGCAGGGCGACTTATACAATCAATTTTGATTTTGACGGAAAACTGCCAGGCAAGTGGTACTTCAACCTTGGCAAAGTGGAATCTTTGGCCAAAGTACGGCTCAACGGAAAAAATGTCAATACTTTGTGGTGCTATCCTTACAGGGTAAATGTATCGGATTTCCTGATAGCAGGTGAAAACAAACTTGAAATTGAAATTGTGAACCAATGGTGGAACCAACTGATTGGAGACGAACAGCCCGGGGCAGTGCGCACAAGCAACGTTTCGGCCCGCTTGTTCTGGAAAGCCACGGACAAGCTTGTTCCTGCAGGTTTGTTGGGACCGGTGGTTTTGGAAGCCATTCAATAATAGGTATATATGTTGACCACGAATTTATTGAGTTTTATACAGAAAGTCCCTTTTAGGGGATTTAGGGGTAAAACATGGAAACAATTAATCATTATTAAATATAATTATAAATTTTAGTCAAATAATAAACACGAATTAAGTAATACAAAATGAAGAAATTATCATCCCTTTTATTTTCGATCCTTATCTCCTGCAGCCTGATGGCCCAGAATGGTGATGGGGCTTCTGCTTCCAAACAGAACGATCCCAAAATGCAATGGTGGAAAGATGCCAAGTTTGGGATGTTTATCCATTGGGGAATCTATTCGGTTCCTGCCGGAAAATGGAACGACAAGACCATTTATGGCGAATGGATCATGCACCAGGCCAAAATCCCGAGAACTGAGTATGCTGCCTTGGCCAAACAATTCAATCCTACACAGTTCAATGCGGAGGAATGGGTAAGACTGGCTAAAGATGCAGGTCAGAAATACATCGTGATCACCTCCAAACACCACGACGGTTTTGCAATGTTCAAATCTGCTGCCGACCCTTACAACATTGTGGATGCTACCCCTTTTAAGCGCGATATACTTAAAGAGCTGGCCGAAGCATGCCGGAAATTCGATATGAAATTGGGGTTCTACTACTCTCAGGCGCAGGATTGGTACCATCCGGGCGGGGCAGTCTCCGGAAATGTCGAATGGGACCAGACCCATGTTGCCGATATGAACCAATATGTTGAGAAAATCGCAATTCCTCAGGTCAAAGAGATTCTGGCCAATTATGGCGATGTGGCCGTACTATGGTGGGACACCCCAACCAACATGACCAAAGAGATGACCCGAAAACTGGCAGACCTGCTGAAACCCTATCCCAATATCATTACAAACAACCGGTTAGGTGCCGATATGGGAGGAGACCTTGAAACACCGGAGCAATTTGTCCCTGCCACAGGATTTCCTGGCCGTAACTGGGAGGTGTGCATGACGATGAATGGTCATTGGGGTTACAATGCCTGGGACGACCGCTGGAAAAGCACCACTGACCTGCTTCAGAAACTGATCGACATTGTCAGCAAAGGCGGAAACTTCCTGCTGAATGTTGGTCCGAATGCTTATGGCGTAATCCCGGAAGTGTGTCAGCAAAACTTACGTGAAATGGGTGACTGGCTCAAAATCAATGGGGAAGCCATTTATGGAACGAAAGCTAGCCCTTTCCCTTACCTCTCTTACGGTCGAGCAACCCGAAAGGGGCAGATGCTCTACCTTCACTTGTTCGAATGGCCCAAAGATGGAAAATTGAATGTGCCGCTTACAAACAAAATGACAAAGGCCTATTTGCTGGCCGATCCAAAAACATTATTGAAGATTTCTGCCGGAAAGGAAAACGCAACGATCCAGTTGCCAAACTATGCGCCAGATAAAATAGCTTCAGTGGTTGCCATCCAATTTGAGGGAGAGCCGGTTGTTTTGCCAGTCCCTTCACAAGGTAAAAAGGTAATCGCCTCATCCACAGAAGAAAATAATAATACGACCCAAATAACGGATGGTGATCCCAAAACCATCTGGAAAGCTGTCAAGGGGGAGAAATCGGCCACGCTTGAAATTGACCTTGAAAAACTTGTGGCGATCCAATGTTTGTCGTTGGTTGAACCCTGGCATCCATGGAGTGGTATCCGTCAAAAACAGGAATTGCAATATCTGGATGGAAGTTCCTGGAAGACAATATTTACCGAAGAGACCGATGGCACGGGCCTCACAAAAAGTTTTCCGGTTGTGAAAGCCCAAAAGTTCAGGTTGATTCTCCGGAATGAAAAAGAAGCACCTTCAGTTGGCGAATTGCTTCTTTTCAGGGCTGAATAAAGTTTTGGCTGAATCTGATACTTTACCTTCCATTCGGAAGATCCTCCGTAGGAGATAAACTATTGTAGAAGATCAATCAATATGATCCGGTTTACCTCGTAGAGGTTAAACATATCTTTAGTCATCATGGGATCAAAATTGCATATTGTTGTTAATCAATATATTCGTCTTTTGGAATGAAAAAAACACTTTTTGTCTGTTTTTGCATTGTGCCACTTCTTAATTCTTTCATTGTCAATGCCCAACATATCACCTCCAAATGGGGCGATCTTGGCAACGGCAATTACCGGAACCAGATTTTACCTGCCGATTACAGCGATCCCGATGTGCTGAGGGTTGGGAAAGATTATTACCTGATCTCCTCCACTTTTCAGTTTTCGGGTGCGATCGTCATTCTTCATTCCCGGGATCTTGTGAACTGGAAGACAATTGGCTACGTATCCAATGACATCGCCAATGACATGAAGGACAAGCGGTTTGACTATACGGTAATGGACCATTACAACAAAGGTGTTTACGCCCCTTCGATACGGTACCATGACAGAAAATTCTGGGTCTATTTTACAACTTACAACATGGGTGGAATCTATGTGGCGACGGCTTCAAAAATCACTGGACCCTGGAAAATCAGGCTAATGAAGGATAAAAATGGTGTAGATCTTTTCGGACTCAACTGGGATGACAATTGTCCGTTATGGGATGACGGTGGTAAAGCTTACATGATTGCGAGTAATCCGCAGAAAAACTGGTTTCCGATACTTTTTCAAATGTCGCCGGATGGGACACAATTGCTGGATGGCGACATCAATAAAATGAAGATCAAAACATTGGATCAGACCGACCGCGGCACCAATATTCTGCCCAATGCTACCTGGGGCGAAGGGAATAAACTATTCAAGAAAGGCGGTTATTATTACCTCTATCACAACGAATGTTTTGGAAAAGACTACGACCGCAGGGCGGTTATGATCCGCTCGAAAAATCTGTATGGTACCAAACCGGATGGCACTCCCGGAAAACCAGGTGACCCTGGCCTGTATGATGTTTCGCCACAAGGTTCACAAACGTACCTGATGGTCCATCCCGACAGTACAGGTGGACGTTTTGATCAGGGAACCATTATCGACTCGCCTGATGGCAAGAAGTGGTACTTCCTGACCCATCAGGGTGGTGGGTATACCAATGGTCGCCCGATCAGTCTTTTGCCGGTGACATGGGTCGATGGCTGGCCAATGGCAGGAACCGATTACGACAAGGATGGCATTGGAGAACCGGTTTGGGAAGCCGAAAAACCTGTTCAGGGAGAGCCAAAAACCTTCCCGCAAGGAGGTGACGAATTTAATAAGAAAAAGCTCGACCCGCAGTGGCAATGGAACTATCAACCCCGTGCCGATAAATGGTCACTGACTGAACGGCGAGGTTTTCTGCGCCTTCACGCCTTTAAACCATTGGTTAGTGGAACATTCTATAAATCAGGCAATACGCTGTTCCAACGCTATGTAAAAGGCGAAAACGTAACAGCCGAAATCAAAATGGATATCTCGGGAATGGCCATCGGACAGGAAGCCGGATTGGTTCATTTTAATGGTGGAAAGGACTATTGTACTTTTGGCGTTATTCAAACCGAAAAAGGTAAGCTATTGAAATACAACGATAACGATAAAATATCAACAGGAGAGACCATCAATACTTCAACAATCTGGATCCGCTCAGTGATTGACAATCAGGATGTCAATTCGTATTTTTACAGTACTGATGGGATTACTTTTCAACCTTATGGTGGGAAGTACAATCTGAAATGGGGAAGTTTTCGGGGAGACAATATTGGAATTTACAATTACAACAATCTGGAAGAGAAAGGATATGTTGACATTGATTGGTTTCATTATCAATTTTGAATATTAGTAAATATCTAAATAACAACAGATTATGAGATTATTAAAAGGCCTGATCGTTTTTATTGCCATTATTGCCTTATCCGGAAAGAATGTTTCTGCCCAAAAACCCGCTGATCCCTTTGCCGATTTCTATGTTTCAACCCTGGGAAACGATTCATGGAGCGGTAAACTGGCAGAACCCAATGTTGACAAAACTGATGGCCCTTTTGCATCGGTCAATCGGGCCAAAAAGGCGGTCAGGTTTTTTAAACAGGGTATTTACCGCGACATTTTTGTGATGATCAGGGGTGGCGATTACCGGCTTACTGAAACGGAAGTGTTTACAGCAGATGACAGCCATTACGATTCATACAAAATCAATTACATGGCTTATCCAGGCGAAGTACCTGTATTCCATTCGGATATCGAAATTACCGGTTGGAAATTGGCCGGCAATGTTCCCGGATTGCCTGTGGTTGCAAAAGGAAAAGTGTACACGGCAAAAATGCCAAAACTACCTTTGGGGAAGGAGCATTTTTATACTTTGTACGATCATGGCGAATTGCAAACCCGTGCCCGTTCCAAAGGTTTTGAACCAACCAAACCTTTCACCGGAGGCGATGGTGGCGGCAACGAATGGAAAGCTATGCTGGATGCAGATCGAACGTTACTTCGTTTTGATAACAATGCCCTCAAAAACTGGCCGAATCTGGAAGATATCGAGATTTTCATTGAGCCAAACGTGGGCTATGTCACCAATTACCTGACCCTTGCATCGGTTGATGAAGCCAAAGGGGAAGCACATACCACCATGCCTGCAACCTATCCGATGGGCAAAGTGGATAAACACCTGCACGCCATGGATGGTGGCAGTTACCGTGTTGAAAATGTGATCGATTACTTAGACACACCCGGCGATTGGGTGCTCAACACCCGCGAAAATCTGGTTTATTTATGGCCAAAAAAAGGTTCTCCTGCAAAAGTTACCGTTCCGGCTTTGATCCAATATTTTCTGGTGGATGGTCATGAAAAAGGTGAAATTGCCCGGAATATTGCTTTCCGGGGTTTGACTTTTACACGTGCAGATCGTGATCTGGTCACAAAAAATGATATCGGTCTCCAACACGAATGGGATTATTGGAACAAGGCCAATGCCATGCTCCGTTTCCGTGATGTGGAATATTGCGAGGTTGAGGGTTGCCGTTTTACCAATTCGGGTTCGGCAGGTATCCGCTTCGACCTTCATGCCCAAAGCAATGTGGTTAAAAACAACCTGATCGATTACATTGGCGGTACTGGAATCCTTTTGTGCGGTTATGGTCCAGGCAAACTGAATGTGAACAAGTCGAACCGGATTTTGAACAACCAGATTCACCATTGTGGAGAATTGTATTTTCAGTCGAACGGCATCATGGTATGGCAAAGTGGTGAAAACCTGATCAAAAACAACAAGATACACCATCTGCCTTACGATGCGATTGTACTGAGTGGATCACGCCCCATGTTTTACAATATGAATCAGGCAAACCGGGAAATGGAAGGTACGCTTCGACGAAGTGAAATTGCCCCGGAGGCACAGTTTCAGGAAACCGGCACCCGTCAGCAAATGATTGACCATTACTTTAAAGTGGCCCCTTACTCCCTGACCCGGAACAACCTTGTGGAGGACAACGATATTTTCTGCACGATGCAAAACATGTTCGATGGCAATGCCATTTACCTTTCAGACGTCGGCTTTGGCAACGAAATCCACCGCAACTATATCCATCACCTTTACGGGAAAGGGATGCAGCAGGGGATCCGCACCGATGCATTTATCAAACAGACAACCATATCGCAAAACATTGTCTATAACTGCAATGGCGGCGGAATCAACGTGAAACTTTTCGAAAACAACGTCTATAACAACATTATCGCCGATATCCACGACATTGTTTACGAAACCTCCTCGGGCAAATCGACCACCATGTTTTTGGGCTATGTCAGTCTGCTCGAAGTCTATAACCGGGATGAAATGCCGCCACACACAAACCTCGAAGTGAAGCACAACATCTTTTACAAGACCTACGCCCACAACCCTTTCTATCGCGAGAGCATGGTCAACGGAAAGAAAATCCAGGTAAAGCTGGAACAAACCGATATTGACCAAAACCTCTATTTTGATGCAAAGGCAAAAGACAAAGGGCTTTCATTTTTAACAGATTACCAGAGCCGTGGGGTGGATTCTGCCAGCATTGCCGATGATCCGCTTTTTGAAGACTTGAAGAAAGGTGATTTCCGCCTCAAAAAAGGTTCCCCGGCGTATAAGATTGGTTTTAAGGATATTGACCAGAAAAGCATTGGATTGACGGATGAGTTTCCTGCAAAATTTATCCAAACCGTTAAAAATCAATTGGGTAACGATTATGACAATTTTGATGTATTAGAGAATCTTTGCAAACCAATGATCGGAGCAACGAGCAAAGAATTTAAAGAGATACCGGGTATTTGATTGCAAATTGAATCTTTTGATTTTTTTGGATTGGCAATAGGGACAAGCCCACCAAAAGATTGGCTAATAGTAACTACAACTAAATATTTATCAGATCATCATGAAAATAAACGCATTGACCTTCCGGAGATTACTTCCAACATTTCCGAATTTTGGAATAGTTTCTTTGTTTTTGCTGCTTTCGTTCGTTAACGTGGCCGGTCAGGAGAGCCAATCCAATAATAACAAGATCCTTCGCAACAAAACCGATTACCGGCAATTACTTGCTAAACATGACCTTGTATGGGAAGTGCTGCCGTTGCAGTGGAATGAAGGTGCCTTTACCGGAAACGCCCATTTGGGCATGATGGTGTTTGCCAACCTGAAAGAGAACCGGATCGTTTTTCACATCGGCAGGCAGGATGTAACCGATCACCGCAAGGCACCTGACAAAAAGAGTTCGATAGGTACTCCCGGGGCTGGGGTGATGTACGATTTTCCCCGGCTTGACCTTGGACGGCTGGTGCTGGTTCCTGCCGGTAAAATCATCTCCGGAACCATGAGGGTGGATTTGTGGAATGCTGAGATCCGGGCGAAAATAACGACCAGTCTCGGCGAGGTCTCCTTCAGGGCCTTTACGCCTTATCAGGAAATGGTTCAAATTATAGAGGTCGCCTCTACTGAGAAGGAGCAGGGGAAGCAGGTACCCTGTCATTGGAATTTCCTGCCGGGAAATCCTTCTTCACCCAGGGCGATCGTCTTTTCTGACAACAAGGAATCCAAAGAATATATCCCCAATCCGAAACCAGTTTTGACGAAAGAGAACAACATCAACCTGTGTGTCCAATCGTTGGTGGCAGGCGGAGATTATGCCACTGCCTGGACCGAAAAGAAGGGAACAACGGCAGGTCAATCAACTCTCTACCTCACGACAGCCAACGAAGTTCCTGCATCAGGGCTTTCACGGGAGGTTGCGGTAAAGAATTTGTATAAATCAGTCAATCAGTCAATAACAAAAATTGAACAAGGCCACCGTGATTGGTGGCATCAATTTTACTGCAAATCATTCCTTTCCATTCCCGATGTCAGGATGGAGTCGTTTTACTGGATACAGCTTTACAAAATGGCGACTTGTTCACGACCGGATGGACCGGCGGTTGACCTTAACGGACCTTATTTCAGGATTACCCAATGGCCCGGACTTTGGTGGAACCTGAATGTACAGCTGACTTACTGGTTGGTTTACGAAAGCAATCACCTGGAAATGGGCGAAAATCTGATAACACTGATTGACAATTGCTTCGAAACCCTGCTGACCAGGTTCAAGGGACCTAAAACAGGCGATCTCGCCTGGGCTTTGCACAACTATTGGCTTCACTACCGCTATGCTGGCGACAGAAAAGCTATTCAGGAAAAATGGGTCCCAAAAGCGATGAAAATTTCTGAGTTGTATGAGCTGATGGAGCAAAAGGATCCTTCCGGCAAAATTGGGCTTTTGCCGATGGAATCCCCTGAATACAATGGGTTTAAACTGTACACCAATTCGAGTTACAACCTGGCCATTTACCGCTGGCTGTTGAGCACGTTGATTGTATTGGTCGGACAGACCGAAACGAACAACCCTGTTGTTGCCAAATGGAAACACACACTATCCAACCTTGTACCTTTTCCGGTGGACCAAAACGGAATCCGCATCGGAAGTGACCAGGCAGTGGATATGTCGCACCGCCATTACTCTCATCTGCTGGGCTTGTATCCCTTGTTTCAGTTGAATCCTGATTCACCCGAAGACAGGGCGTTGGTGGACAAATCGGTGGTTCACTGGCACAAAATTGGCGATGGCAAAGGATTGGCCGGATATTCCTATACCGGAGCCGCATCCCTTTATGCCGCATTGGGCAGGGGCAATGATGCTGAATCCATTCTGTCTCATTTCCTGACGGGAAGCATCGGAATCAGTCAGTTGCTTTCCAACACCTTTTATGTCGAATCGGGCGGAAAGAACCCCGTCATAGAGACTCCGCTAAGTGCCGCTGCCTCCATCATGGAGTTGCTGCTGCAAAGCTGGGGCAATAAGATCAGGATATTCCCTGCTGTTCCTGATAAGTGGAAAAGTGCCTCTTTCAGCGATCTCAGGGCACAGGGCGGTTTCCTGGTAAGTGCTTCACGTTCTGAAGGAAAAACAGACTGGGTCCAAATAAATAGTCAGGCCGGGGAACCATGCATTGTAAAGATACCCGATTGGACCAATGCATTTCAGGTTGTGAAAGGCAAAAAATATGAAATAACCTCACTTGGTCACAACGAATTCAAGATCAACCTGTCAGCCGGTGAGGAGATACTTCTTGCACCATCCGCCAGACCTGTCAAGGCAATCGTGCAACCGGTTAAACACCTGACGGATGAAAAAAACCTTTATGGGGTCAAAAATGGCAAACAACTGCCCAACAACCAAAACTGGCCCGAACCTGATTATGAAGTCAAATAAAAGCTACAAAAAAAACTACTAAGAAAGTAATATCATGGCACGAAAAATCACATTTGTTTTATTGGGATTATTTCTCTCCTTCAGGTTATTACAGGCTCAGCCAAAGCAAATCCTGCCTTATTGGAACTGTCCTGAAGAAAAATCAAAAAATGCGCAGAAAATGGACGATGCAATGAATCAGGCCATTGCAAAAGGGTCTTTTAAACCGTCGTGGGAGTCGCTGAAAAGTTACAAGGTGCCAGACTGGTACCGTGATGCCAAATTTGGGATCTTTATGCACTGGGGCCCCGAAACACTTAACTTCCCGGGAAAAGCTGACGGAAGCGATGGTGGGAAAACCGACTACAAAAGCCGTGCGAATGCTTTTAAAGGCGGGAAATTCGATGCCGGCAACTGGTCAAAACTATTGGCCAAGGCCGGAGTTAAATATATCTTACAGGTGATCGAGCACCATGATGCCTATGCGTTATACAATTCCAGTTTCACGCCATTGTCAGCGGTAAAGATGGCGCCAAGGCGCGATTTTGCACTGGAAATGTCTAAAGCGGCACGCAAGGAAGGGTTGTTTTATGGGGTATCTTCACATACAGAGGAACATTGGTGGTTTTATGCAAATCCCCCTCAGAAAACTCCACCGGCACCTCAGGCAGGCCGTCCTGCTCCGCCACAACCCGACAAAGAATTTCTGGATACCTGGCAGCGGCGTATCACCGAAATGGTTGAAAAGTATAAGCCGCAAATTTTTTATTTCGACTGGTGCATTGAGCAGCCTGCATATGAGCCTTATATGCAACGATTTGCTTCCTACTATTACAACCGGTCGGCAGAATGGAAACGAGAGGTTGTCCTGAATTATAAGTACAATGCTTTGCCACAAGGAACCGCTGTAAAGGCCATTTCTGTCTATTCCGGTCAGCGAGCCGCCTGGGAAACACAGGGAGCCAGTCCGCTTCCATGGCAATTCGACGGTATGTCGAGTACCGCCTGGTTCTGGAAACCAAATATCAGGCCTTATCCGGCAGGGAATCTTATCTGCGATATGGTCGATGTGGTGAGCAAAAACGGTAACTATGTGATGAACATTACGCCCGATCCTGATGGCTTGCCGGGGCCCGAACAGGAAAAGCTATTACAGGAAATCGGACAATGGATGTCGGTTAACGGGGAAGCCATTTACGGAACCCGTCCCTGGACCATTTTTGGAGAAGGTCCAAACCATGGGATGAATCCGACTTTCAGTGGCGTTGCTGCTCAGAATCCTTTATCACCCAACAATCCCAATTATTCTGGGCAGAATAATTATACCTCTCAGGATATCCGGTTTGTTAAAAAAGGTGATGTACTGTATGCAATGGTAATTGCCATCCCAACTTCCGATATCCGGATAACTTCATTGGGGAAATCATCTCAGGTTTCAGGAAAAAAAATCACAAGTATTGCATTGCTGGGTAGTAGTGAGCCATTGAAATGGAAACAGGAAAATGATGCACTGGTGATTGAGAAACCATCAATGATGCCTTGCAATTTTGTTCTTGCATTCAAAATCGGGTTTGTGAAATAAGTCTCTGAGCAGACCATTTATCCCCTTTAATTAGCAACTAAGGGATAAACCTATGTACCTATTTTTAAAATCTATGTGCCTATTGTGTTTAAAGATCTAACACATAGGTACATAGAATAAACCACATAGGAACATAGTCTTTTTAATAGATCAATGTCACAGTACCTGTTTGTTTGTGGTGGCGGCCCAGGAAATCGAAGTATTCCAGCAGCCAAAGATAGACTCCGGGTTGGGCATATGACCCATTGGCCATGAGTCCGTTCCACCCTTTGATCTCGTTTCGCGCCTCAAAAACAATGTCGTTCCAGCGGGTCATGATCCTGAAATGATACCCTTCTGTGTTCAGCCCTTCCGATCCAAGCTTGAATTCCCTGTCAAGGGGGTTGGGCGAATTGGGCGAAAAAGCATTGGGCGCAAACAATCTGTCGAAGGCTACCAACACATTTTGTGATGTAGTATCTGTACACTGGTTTTCATTTGCAACTTCGAGCAAGACTTTCATGTGGCCCATTTTTACAAAGTGGTGGATCATGCTTTGTAAAGAAGAGGTTGTCCCATCCCCAAAAGTCCATAGATATTCGGTGGCGCCAATACTTTTATCTGTAAAAGTTACATCCGGCAAATCGTTATAGACAATGTTGTGGTCCATTGCAAACGATGCTGTTGGCTTAGGATAGGCTTGTATCAGCCCTTTGCTGAGGATGGTATTGGAACATCCTGTCAATGAGGACAATGCTGTTAACCCGATATCATATTTTAGTCCGGGTGTACTGTATTCATGTACTGTTTGGGAATTTGAACCACTTTTGCCATCGCCAAAATTCCAGCTATAACTCACCCGGTCAACCGGATCTGTGGTATTTCCAGTCAATGTAGTCGAGAAAGGTGTACAAGCTGCGAGAATGGAGGCACTGATCGTAAGATCGGGTTTCCGCTTTACAAGCAACACGGCAGTATCGCTAAAGCACCCAAACTTTGAAGTTACCCGCAACCCAATGTTGGCTTGTGGTTTGTTCTTCAGGTCAAAGACAAATGGTCCCTTTGTCAGGCCCGGATTTGTAATAATCTCTGCCGGATCAAATTGCGACAGGTTCCATTTGTAAAAGTCAAGTTGGTCACCTGTACCTGAATAGGAAATGTCATGTTGACCCGGTTCAAGGCACTCTGCCGGAAGGGCAGTAAAACCAATTGTCGGTTTGGGATAGGTGCTTAATAAGTTGTTAATTGTCAAAGTATTGGAGCAACCTGTTGTTGTGGAGGTTCCTGCAAGTGTGATGTTATAGCTTTTATCGGGAAGTGCATAGGTATGTGGAAGTGATGATCCGGATCCGGTTGACCCATCCCCGAAATTCCAGTTGAAATTGACCTGATCGACCTTGTCGGTAAGAACAGCCGACAAAACCGGCACAAACGGGATACAGCCAATTGCTGATGAGGGATTGATCGTAAAGTCGGGTTTCCGCTTCACAAGTTGAGTGGCTTCAGGGCTGACGCACCCATATTTGGAAACCACCTGAAGTTTAATGGTCGCCTGAGGTTTGTTTTTCAGGTTAAAACCAAATGGCCCCTGTGTCTTTCCCGGATTTGCAACAATCTCCTCTTTATCAAATCCCGAAAGGTTCCAGTTATAGGTCGCTTGCAAATCACCAGTGCCGGTATAGCCAATCTGATGGTTTCCAATTGCAAGACATTGAGTGAGCAAAGGTGTAAACCCCGCAGTGGGAATAGGCGCAACATGGACCATGCTATCAATTTCTACCTGGTTTGTACAACCTTTGTCGGTAGTAATCTTTAGTTTCACAGCATAATAACCGGCAATCTGATAGGTATGCGATGGTTGGGCTGTTGGACCACCAAGTACGGAACCGTCCCCGAAATTCCAGTCATAACGAACTGTTTCTGTATTGTTTGCAACTAATTTGGTCGTAAAAGGTTCGCACCCAAGGTTGTTTTCGACCCCAAGCTGAAGTGTCGGGGTTACTTTAATATCGGTAATCAGTTTGGAATTTGGGCATCCTTCATCGGTGACTGTGAGCTTTAGGTCCCGTTTCGCCCGGTTTACACCAAGCGGAACCACATAGGCATCGATCCCCTTCCCATGAACAATCGTATCGCCCCCAAAAATCCAGGCAAAATCAGACCCTTTTGTGTTTGCATCACCCAAATATTTGATATCCAGGTTATAACCTTGGCATTTGGTAGAATCGACAGAAAAGTCAACTGTTGGGGTCTTGTGGAATCCAAAATGGATCATGGAATCCGAGAGGCACGAAAACTCGTCGGTCGCCTTGATCCTGAATTGATAAGGCCCAAAATCCGGAACTGAAACATTTTTCCCGGTAAAATTGAATCCATCACTTAACCTTTGACTTGAAAAACTGCCCTTATCGGCTGTAACCTGGAGAACAGCGGTTTTTTGCCCACAGATCAATGTGTCGAGCCGCGAGAAATCGATTTTTGGCTTATTCACAAACGACAAAGCGATCGTGTCATTTGCCTTGCATCCAAAGATATTGGTTGCCACGACTGAATAAAGCCCAGTATTTTTGATGGTGATCTTCCGGTCAGTTTGGGACGTGGACCATAAATAGCTCTTAAACCTGTCGGTTGCGTCAAGCACAACCGTATCTGGATTGCAAATTGTGCGATCCAGCCCTATATCGACAACCGGAGCCTCGTGAAAACCAAACCCAATGACAGAATCCGAAAAGCATGAAAATTCGTCCGTCGCTTTGATTTTAAATGGGATAGTACCAAATTCAGGGACAGATATTTCATTCCCGGTGAAAGTGAAACCATCGTTCAACCTTTGGAACGAAAAGGTCCCTTTATCGGCAGTAACAGCCGGAAGTGTTGTTTTCGCGCCACAGGTGAGCGTATCCAATTTAGAGAAATCGATTTTCGGTTTCTCCACAAAAGTCACTGTTATGGAGTCACGCGTTTTGCAACCGTATTTATTTGTAACCGCAACTGAATATTTGCCTGATTTTGAAACTGTTATTTTTTGGCTTGTCTCTTTTGTTGACCAGGAATAACCAGTAAACTGGTCACTGGCATTGAGGGTATCTTTTTTGGGAAGACAAATGTTCCTATCCATCCCCAAATCGACAACGGGTTTACTGATCCGAAGCTCGACACTGTCTTTTAGTTGACAACCATCGAGGGTCGCCACATTCACCTTATACCAACCGGCCTGAGAAATTTGTATCTCAGAGGAAGTTGCACCCGTGTTCCAGGAATAGGTGTCGAACGCATTACCTGCACTAAGTGTCAATGGATCATCGCCTTCGCATCTTATAAGCAGTTTATCGCCATTGGCATTGATGTTGCTTCCCAGATCGAGAACAATATCAAGGTTGTACCCAACCCCGTATCCATAGGCTTCAACACCTCCAAATCCATAAACATAAGCGATAAAACCTTTTCCCGCAACAGTCGATTCAATGTAATGATTTCCCTTTGTCAATGGAACCTGAGCATAAGAAAAACCGGTGCCAGTAACTGGTTTGAAAGTCACAACATTGTTGTCAAGTTTGATTGCACCAATGGCATCGTCTTTAACGACAACATTGATAAAATATTTACTATTGATTTTTGGGGATTCGTAAGCAACAAAAGATACTTTCTCGCGGGTTTGGTTTACCGGGCTGACGATCACCATAAAAGGATCCCCATCACCGTTAGTCCAGGTTTTGTCAACTGAATTTGAATTGCTGAATTGTGCTAGTAAGATTGGTTTGTCGCTTTCAATCAATGATGGTGTTGTATATAACAAACTAAATTCATAGTAAATTCCTTTTTGCAAAGTAACAGGTGAATTCGTGCCAATTCGAACAGTTGTGTTGTTTTCTGCTGCCAGGATCCTATAAGTATCTTCGTGCCGTGTGCTTAGTGGAACTGTTATAAATTTCCGCCCCCATGATTGCAATGGCGGGATTTGCTCGTACAAGTGGTCCCAGGCTGATACGTTGGCATCAGCAGGAATTGTTGTGGACAATGAACCTGAATAGAATGCAACAGGTTTATCACTAACAATATAGCTACCTGTTAAATCACCTTGTCCCTGCGCACCCGTACCCGGAAGGTTCTCGGACTGTACTTGGTAGAGATCACCCTTGTTAAGGACTACTTTGAATGGGACATTCGCAGGTTTAAGCTTATCGGTGATTTTGGTTGGCGTAATTGTAACGGTTGTATTGTCCTCTGCGGCGACAACCATAAATTCACTGTTTCTTCCACTGCCACTATTGATCCCATTCCCATTGATGTGTGGTGTATAGCACATCGCATAATATTCGCTCCCCAGCGATTCTTTGGGAAAAATCAATGCAACCTCAGATGAGGCATCGCTCCAGTTGAGGGCGTAAACATTCAACGGATTGTCTGATATTAAATGTATCGCTTTAGATTGTATTGCTTCTGAACCTGTTGCTTCTACCAGGAGCCAATCTACCCACACTTTGACGGGAATATTAGGAGTTACTGGCCCTGAGTAGGAAATAGTCGCTGAATTGCCTATATAAATCTGATAATTACAGGTATAGCTTGATGAAAGGGTGATTTCACAATAGTGTCCCACTTTATATACTGGATCAAGAGGCGTTTTTTGATAATTCCTACCCTCCATAAACCCAAACCAAAACTCTGTACCTTCTGTGGATTTCCGGCATTTATCTAATTGTCCGAAAACTTGCCCGGAACAAATAACAATGATCGTTATTGTGAATAGGATTATTCTCATTAGTAAAACAATGTTACAGTTCCGGTTTGCCTGTGTCGGCGACCCAAATAGTCGTTAAAATCCAATATCCAGATATATACACCCGAAGGGGCAGATCCACCACTTACCATTTGTCCGTTCCACCCAATAACTTCACCTGTATCGAAAACAATGTCGTTCCATCTGTTCAATATTCTGAGATGATAATTATCCGGGGCAACACCCTCAGAAAAAAGCCTGAATTCGCGATCAACATTGTTTGGCGCATTTGGTGAGAAGGCATTTGGTGGAAAAAGATGGTCAAAAGCGATCAATATTTTGTGGGAAACCGTATCAGAACACATGAAGTCGTTAAAAGATGTCAAAATAATATTTTGATATCCTTTTACTGCATAAACATGGGATGGATCTTTGAGTGAGGAGGTTGTCTTGTCCCCAAAATCCCACAAATAACTGGTAGCTCCTAACGATGAATTGATGAAACTAGCTGATGGGCTATCGGCATAAATGATCTTGTTCAAAATATTAAATCCTGCCGTGGGATTTGGATAAGTTGTAATGAGGTCTTTACTAACCAGTTCTTGAGAACAACCTGTGAGCCTCGACCTTCCAGTAAGTGTTACGGTATATTTCTTATCGGCTTTAACATAGGTATGGGTAATAGGGGCACCAACTGCAGTCGAGTCATCCCCAAATTTCCAGCTAAAATCAACGACATCAATTCTGTCAAGGACAACTCCTGTCAATTCGGTGACAAAAGGCGCACATCCTTGATTGAATGTAAGCCCGACTGTAAAATCGGGTTTCCGCTTTATTGAAAACGAGTTATTCCCACTTTTACATCCGTATTTTGAAATCACTTCCAACCCTATTGTGGCTTGGGGCCTGTTTTTTAGGTTCAGGATAAGCGGACCTTTGGTTTCATGCGGATCCACAACGATCTCTTCCTTGTCTAATGCCGAGAGGTCCCATTTGTATTTATCGTGAATATCTGCATTACCTTCATAATAAACTTCCTGGTTGCTTTTTTCGAGACATCCCGATTGGAGTGGACTAAAGCCAACAGTTGGGATAGGTGCAACCTGGACAAGACTATCGGCTATAACCTGGTTGCTACAACCCTGATTAGAAGTAACTTTCAGATTTACAGTATAAAAGCCATCTTTTTGATAGGTATTTGCAACAACCCCTAAATCAAAACCACTTTGGGAATTGCCATCCCCAAAGTCCCAGTTGTAATTAACAGATTCAGTATTTTTTGCCATGAATTGGGCAGTATAAGGAACACATCCAAGTGTGTCTTTGGTCAACATCTGGAGTTTTGGGATCACTTTTATATCTTTAAGGATTTTGAAATTGGAACATCCCTTATCCGTGACAGTGAGTTTAAGGTCCCTTGAGCTCCTGTTTATTCCAAGTGGGACAGCGCATGAGTCGATCCCAATGCCATGTTTTATCGTTTCATTACCAAACACCCAGGAAAAATCAGAAGTTTTGATTTTGGCATTTCCCAAATATTTAACAAGTAAATTGTATCCGTAGCATTTCAATGAATCAACTGAAAAATTAACAGTTGGAACAGGTTGGAAATTTATTGGAAAAACCGTATCCGTTTGACACGAATATTGATCTATAGCACTGATTTTAAATTGGTAATGGCCGAAATCAGGAACTGAGACCTGAGGATCGGAAAAGATTAAACCATCGTTCAAACGTTTAAAGGTGAGTGTGCCTTTGTCATTTTTAACATCCAGAAGTACATTTTTACTACCGCAAACCATTGTATCGAGCCCTGTAATATCCAACTTCGGACTATTAATAAAAGATAAGGAAATGGTGTCTTTAGCGATACATCCATATTTATTGGTTGCCTTAACTGAATAAACAGCTGTTTTGGAAGTTTTAATTTTTTGGATTGTATCCTTTGTTGACCACAAATATTTTGAAAATTGAGTTCCTGCATCAAGTGTCATTGTTGCCGGACTACAAACCGTCTGATCTGCACCCAAATCAATGATTGGTTTACTTACCTGTACCTGAACACTATCCTTTAAATTACAACCGTCACTTGTAGATACTTTTACATTGTACCATCCATTTTCAGTCACTTCGATCTTTGAATCTGTCCCACCAGTGTTCCACAAATAGTTATCAAAAGTTGTTCCGGCATTGAGCACTATGGGTGCACCATCATAACACTTTACGATCAGTTTTTCTCCATTTACATTGAGGTTTCCTCCCAAATCGAGGACAATGTCCAAATTGAAACCAACACCATAACCATATGATTCGTAACCCCCATAGGCATAGGCATAAGCGATAAAACCTTTCCCGGCTTCGGTTGTTTCCAGCACATGGTTGCCCTGTGCAATGGTTGCCTGAACGTAGGAATAGCCAGTCGTTCCAAGGGTTGTAAAATTAACCAGATTGCCATCCAACTTTATTTTGCCCAGTGCGTCATTTCTTACAATAATATTAACAAAATATTTATCCTTAATCTGGTCTGAATTGTATGCCACAAATGCCACTTTTTCGCGGGTCTGGTTTACCGGACTGACAATCACCATAAAAGGGTCTCCATCACCACCTGTATATAATGAATCGACACTGACAGAATTGCTGTACTGGGCCAATAAAACTGGTTTATTACTGTCAATCAGCGAAGGTTCGTTGTATTTCAGCATAAATTCATAAAATTGACCTTTGTTCAGGGAAACAGTCGAAGTTTGATTACCAATTTGGATCAAAGTATTGTCTTCTGCAGCCAGGATCCTAAATGTGTCCTCATGCCTTGTTTTCAATGGAACGGTAATAAATTTCCGGCCCCATGAATGTAAGGGTGGTATTTGTTCATACAAATGGTCCCAGGCCCTTATATCTGCACCATATGGGACAGTTGTAGCCAATGCTCCGGAATAAAATGCAACCGGTTTAGTGCTTTTTATATAGCTTCCAGTCAAATCGCCCTGGCCCGGCCACTTTGGGATGGGCAGGTTTTCTGATTGAACCTGATAGATCTCCCCTTTATTAAGTGTTACAGAAAAAGGTATATTTGCTGCTCTTCCCTGATCGGTAACCTTTGTGGGGGTTATGTTTACAAGTGTATTGTCTTCCGATGCAACAATGGCAAACTCACTGTTCCTGCCACTCCCTGTATTGATTCCGTTTCCATTGATATGTGGGGTATAACACATGGCATAATATTCGGTGCCCAGTGCCTCAGTGGGGAATATAACTGCAACATCCGAAGAATTAATGCTCCAGTTCATGGCATAGACATTCAGTAAACTATCCGACTGCAGGTGAATTCCCTTTTCCTGGATATTTTCAGAATCCAATGGTTCAGCAATTCTCCAATCAACAGGAATTCTAACAGGCTTATTCGGTAATAAGACACCTGTTGCAAAAGGGGTTGTTGATTTTCCAAGAAAAACTTTGAATTTACAAGTGTAGATCGAAGTAACAGTTATATCGATATAATGATTGTTTGTATATGTTCGGTTCTCCAAAAAGCCAAACCAAAAGTCTTTTCCTTCGGTTGACTTATGGCATGGGCCTGTCTGTCCAAAACCATTTAGGATATTTGAAAAAAGAAAAATAAGAATAAGCCTTGAAAATTTCATCTTTAAATGAATTAGGCGTTATGTAACAATACTTTTAAAAAACAGGTCATTTTCCAAATATTAATTAAATCTTGTAACCCTTAAAAAAGCAGCACCACAGTTCCTGTCTGCCGGTGTGCCCTTCCGAGGAAATCGATATAGTTGAGCACCCAGAGGTAGCTCCCCGGTGGTGCGAAATTGCCATTGGGCATTCGCCCGTCCCAAC
>Ga0209083_1000865_pt1 | contig 39362 bp, 36 predicted proteins | sample AM7aDNAmetaG_FD_184132 | JGI IMG/M metagenome (GOLD analysis project Ga0209083, IMG submission 184132) | Freshwater microbial communities from Finland to study Microbial Dark Matter (Phase II) - AM7a DNA metaG (SPAdes) (version 3) | ecosystem: Environmental > Aquatic > Freshwater > Lake ... | reverse complement strand
AAATCTTGCTACTAAACTATCTGTGGATATAGATATTCCTCCTACGTATAGGACGTTGCCTGTACCGATAGTAGTAGTGTTACTTCCGTTACCGGTGGTATCGTAGCCGATGACGATTTCATTAGTTTCTCCATCTAAATTGGCTTTAGTCTTAGCTCCTATAAAAACTGAATTACTTCCATTCGTATTATTATTAAAACCATCTGCTATATATGAACCTGCAGAATAACCTTGAGCAATATTGTAAGAACTTGAAGAAATAAAAGATAGAGATAAATATCCTTGAGCAGTGTTATAAGAACCAGAATTATTATTTTGTAATGAAAATACTCCTTGGGCAGAATTATAAGAACCTGAAGTGTTAGAAACTAATGAAGAAATCCCTTGGGCAGAATTATAAGAACCTGAAGTGTTAGAGGTTAAAGATTGACCACCAATTGCAGTATTTCCATAACCTGTCCTATTATTATATAGAGACTTATAACCCATTGCTGTATTAAAATCTGCATTATTGGTACTATATGTTGAACTTGATCTCCCTGCTTCGTAACCTACAAATGTATTATACTGTGCATAAGAAACTAGATACAATCCTGCTTCTTTTCCTATCTTTACATTATAATCATAATTATCTTGTGATAATGGTAAATCATTAATTGAAGTTGCAGTTGCTACTCCCAATGTTGGAGTTATAAATACAGGAGAAGTCTGTAAAGATAATACTGTACCAGTTCCTGTCGTTCTCATTTCATCTAAAGTTCCTGAATTATTATAAAGTATTCTTCCTGATACACCTGCTGCAATAGATGAATCCCCTACTGTTAACATTCCATTAATTACCAAATCACCTGATCCTAAAATAGAGGTACCATTAATAGTTTTGATATCAGTACCTGAAACAAGTATAGATTGTTTATTATTAAAAACATTCCAATCTATTGAAGTTAAATATCCATCAGTAGAAATAGATGCAATTCCTAACTTTGTTTTAATAGTTGAATTAGTTTCATCTCCTGTATTAAATCCAGAAAATGATAAATTTGGAACATTACTTAACCCAACCATTGCAGGGGTTATTCCTAATACAGTTCCAGTAAATGTAGGTGAATTACTTAATACAATATTTGTCCCACTCCCCGTAGTAGTATATGAAGTTCCCCAACTACTCCCTGTAGAGTTAGGAATACCAAAAGATGGATAAACCATAGATGATAATGATACGGTGCAATCTACTGCTCCTGGTGCACAGTTAGGGTTTAGTGTTTCTCCAGGAGAGAATACAGCAAAAGTACTTACGTATGCAGTAAATAGTGATATAAAGAATATAATTGATAGTAGTTTAGGCCATTTAGATTTTAATAATTTGAGTTGCATTATTTTAATTAAATATTTTAGATAAAATATAGAAAAAAGTAGATTTTATCTAATTTATTTTAACATATGTATCGGGAGAAGGAAAGAACAAATATTAAATTCCTGTAAGGAAATGATATGAGATTAAAATAATTGGAGAAACTTTATTCCAAAGAAAAATTATAAAAAAAAGTAATAGAAACATTCCCCATTTTTCAAGAAAATTTTCAATATGTCTGTACTTATAAGGTAAGAATGAAAATAATACTTTTGAACCATCAAGAGGAGGAATAGGTATTAAATTGAATAATACAAGAACCATATTTAATATTATTATAATAAATGTAATTTTAAAAAATGAAACTGATAATGAAATTCCTAAAAAGACAAGTAATCTTATAAGGAGGCCAAAAGTAATTACAATTATTAAATTTGTTAATATCCCTGCAATTGCAACCAGAAAAGTTCCACTTTTTCCATTACGAAGATTTTCTGGATTATAAGGTACAGGTTTTGCCCATCCAATAACAAAACCAGCATTAGATAATACTAAAAGGAGTGGAAGAAGCACAGAACCAAAAATATCTAAATGTTTTATAGGGTTAAGAGTAAGACGGCCACTATTTCTAGCAGTATTGTCACCCAAAAGGTATGCTGTATATCCATGAGCAACTTCATGGACAACTACAGACATAATAAGCACAATTACATAGAATATTCCATCAATCATTTTATATATTTTTCAAATGCATTTATATTAATGTATTGCATTTATATAAACTATATGATAGCATGGAAGTCACATATGGCAAAAGTCTGTGATATAACAAAAAAGGGATCAATTATGGGAGGTGGATACTCGAACGTTGTTCGTGCTACCAAGTTCAACCCTACAGGTATGGTTCGCAAATATGCTAATCTTCAGAAAAAGCGTATATACGTTCCTGAACTTAAAAAGTATTTCCCTCTTACAATATCAACTAAAGCTATTAAAACTATCAATAAGCATGGAGCATACACCGTACTAAAAAAAGCAGGAATCATTAAATAAAAATCGCGATACAAATCGTGATTTTTATTTTCTATACAAAATATTAATAAATTAACTTATTCCCATCACTTTCAAACATTATATTACCCTTATCTGCTGTACTTAGAAATGGTATATGAAGATTTAATAATCTATCAATAATTTCTTTATGTGGATGACCATACTTATTCCCTTTATCGACAGAGATAATAGCAACTTTTGGACTTACTTTCTCAAGCCACAACTCACTCGATGAAGTTCTAGAGCCATGATGCCCTAACTTTAATACATCAGCATAAAGGGTACTATCTTTTTCATTCCATTCTATCAAATTCTCAGTATAAGTGGTTGCATCTCCTGTAAACATAAAAGAATTTTCTCCATATGTTAGCTTCCCCACTATCGATGCGTCATTGGTATCAAAGTTTTTAATATCCCGATCTGGATATAAAATATCAAAATATATATTTCTCTTTTCATCTATTATTATATGCATTCCTCTTTTTGCAATTATTTTATGTACTTTTCTTTTATTTATTTTATCCTCTAAACTAAGATAAGCTTTTGAATCTGAAACAGATCCATTCTCTATAATACTTCCTACTTTATAAGTATCCATTAATAATGGGAATCCTCCGATATGGTCTTGGTCTGGATGAGTAGCGACTATCATATCGATAGAGCGATCAGCAAAAGGCATAACCTTTGCCAAGCTTGAAAGTACTTTAGCATCAGGTCCTCCATCGATAAGCAATTGTCTTCCATTAGGAGCTTCTATGTAGATAGAGTCACCCTGACCAACGTCCAAGAATACAACTTTTAGATAATTACTATCCCTATGTTTAAATACAAAAAACCACAAACATAAAGTGGAAATAAATAATGAAATAATAAGTAAATATGGAAGATATTTTTTTATATTTTTCATGTTATACTTCATATATTAACACTAATTTAGATTAATAAATATTTGTATTTAAATAGTCCTATCTGAGAGGCGTGCGCAAGGCTGTCGAGCCGAGCAATGAGAAAAATTTCAGCAGAAATTTATCCGGACTCTCTGAGAGGAACTATTTAAATACAAATATACAAATACTATGGAAACATTTAAAATAAAAACATTTGATATCAAAGAATTAAAAGGTATCTCAGGTAAGACTATTGAGGAGCATTTAAAACTATACAAAGGTTATGTAAATAATTCAAACCTAGTATTGAATAAAATAAATGAATTAAAAATTGATGGAATGACAAATGCTTATATACTAAGTGAGCTTCATAGACGTTTTAGTTTTGAATTCGGAGGAATGAGAAATCATGAGTACTACTTCTCTTCTTTATCAGGAGAACCCAAACAAATATCTGAGAATTCGGAACTTAAAAATGCAATAGAAAAAAGTGGAATAATTTTTGGGTCTTGGTTAGAAAATTTCAAAGCTTTAGCTTTAACTCGTGGAGTAGGCTGGGCAATGCTTTACTATGATAAAGAAACAGATAATTTATTCACCCAGTGGGTAGATGAGCAACAATTGGGCCACCTTGCAAGTTGTTCTATCATTCTTGCTTTAGATATGTGGGAGCATTCGTACTATCTAGACTATACTCCAGCAGAAAAGAAAAATTATGTAGAAAGCTTTTTTGCAAATATAAATTGGGAGGCTATTGAAGAAAATTATAAAAATTCTTTATAATAAACCATTAAAATACAGACCAAATTGACGTAGTCAATTTGGTCTGTATTTTTTTATCAAATACTAAATTCTTAATTATTATTTTTCTTAAATACCCACCAGAGTAATAATATATAAATAAAAATAGTTAATATTAGTGGAAAAGATTGGATAGATATACTTGCAAATGATAATGAACCAAAGAATGAAATTACAGATAATATGTATAAAAGTATTAGGTATGATATATATCCAAATGGTATAGATAATACTGGAGAAATAAAACCAAAAATACCTGTTATAAATATAAAAAGCATTGCAAGTGGTATGAATAATAATATTAAAATATTTGTCGGCAATGAAACTATAGAAAATACACCTGTAAGATAAAGTAGTATTGGTAATACTGAAATAGTCGCCGCGACAGTAGTTGCCACCATTTCTCTAAAACCAAAACGAAGTGGTAAAATTCTAAACCAACCTATAACTTTTGGTGTTACAAATAATACTCCACCTGTGGCAATGAAAGATAATTGAAATGACATGTCGGTTAAAACTCTTGGGTCAAATGCAATCATTATTAATCCTGCTATTATTAAAGCTCTACCTGCGAGATATTTTCTGCCTGTCATTCTACCTAAAAGCATAATAGTTGCCATTATTCCAGCTCGAACTGCAGTACTAGTCGCCCCTGTCATTATTATAAATAATAAAATAACGAACATACCGAGAACTATAGATACAACTTCTGAGAAGATTAAACTGAAAGTTTTCATAACTCCATCCGCGACGATAGATACATTATAACCAGATAAAGCTATGATATGTATAGTACCTGTCTCTATAAAATCTTGCTTTATATCTTCATCAAAACCTCCCCTTGCTCCAAGGATGAGGCCATTTGCTAAATCACTTTCTGGCATTGGTATAACATCATTTATATTCTTCATAAATGAATTCCTTACTCTATATAAAAGTGATTTTAATTTATTTCCACTCTCTCTTGAAATTATATTTATATCAGCATTTTTAATTAAATAATAAATATCTTTATTTGAAAGATATCTTTTATAATTAAATTCTTTACCTGTATTTGTTATAAAATTCTCAGGCTCTTCTAAAACTCCTTTCACTTCTACTTTATCTCCGTAAGACACATCAACATCCCTACCGACAAAGACTAAAATATTTATATCTTGATTATCAATTTTAATATTTAAATGTTTATTCCTCAAACGAATATCTGGGTCCTCATTAACAATTCCTACTAAAAACACACTCTTCCCTACTACATTTATAAAACTAGGAACCTTCGGTATAAAAAATAAAAATCGCACAATAGCAACTATTATTAAAATAAAAATTATTACAATTTCTCTTTTAGACATATAAATAAAAGTAATTTACCCGTATAGATTTTTTATAATAGTTCTTGAAAAATGCCTTGCGCAGGCTGACGAGCCGAGCAGAGCAAATTTTTAGTAAAAAATTATGTGTGCATTTTGAAAGAAGCTATTAAAAAAATCTAAAACAAGCGAATAATTTATTTCTGACTACCAGCAAAAGTTGTCGCTATTTCGTCTGCTTTGTCATTATATACATGACCAGAATGTCCTTTCACTTTCTGCCAAATAATTTTCCCTTTAAATATTCGTACTTGCTCGATTAATTCTTTCCATAAATCTTGATTTAAAACTGGATCCTTTTTTGATGTCTTCCACCCATTCTTCTCCCACCCAAAAATCCAATTTGTAATACCTCCCAAGACATAAGCTGAGTCAGCATATATAGTCACAGTATGCTCATGATAATGTTTATTCATATATTTAAGAGCTTCTATCGTAGCTTGTAACTCCATGCGATTATTCGTCGTATCCTTATCACTTCCACCTATCTCTTTTATTATTTTATTATCCTCAACTACAACAGTCCCCCAGCCTCCAGGACCTGGGTTTCCAAGTGATGATCCGTCTGTATATATTTCTAAATTTTTATTCATAAAATTTATTGTTAGAGTTGGAATAAATAAAGCTTCTCTTCGCAAGGTCCTCAGACGAGGGAGATGGGATCGGTGCCAGACCATTGCTCATAGAACTTTATTTATTCCAACTTTATTATTTTATCATATAATATCCACAATTCTTAATCTTAATTCTGTTTTTCTACCAAAAGTACTTTTTTCAAAAGTCGCTACTAGGTTTATTCTTTCCCCTACTGAAATATTACTATAACTTTCTTTATTTTTGAAAAATGCTATTGCTTTTACTTGTTTACCTTTACTATTTAAAAAACTCAACTCCAAATGATTTTTCTCTTTTCCAAATTCTTTGACTGCATATATTGGTAATTCTTTAAAAAGAAATTTTGGCTTAGGATTCCCTACTCCATAAGGAGCAAGCTTCTCTATCACACTATAATTAGGAGAGTTTACATCATCAATATTTATAAATACTTCTACTCCATCTTTTATTACTTCTTCTATAACTTCTATCTCTCCATAAACTTTCAAAATTCTTTCTTCTAAAAAGTGTATCTCATCATGAGAGATTGAGAACCCCCCTGCACCTTTGTGTCCACCAAAACCCGTTAAGCTATTCTCTGGCAAACTACTCATCATCTCTACTAAATTTGTATCACCATATGATCTACAAGAACCTTTGAGTTCATCACTGCCATCTGACCCCCATACGAACACAGGTCTTTTATATTCTTCAACAATTTTTGAAGCGATAATTCCCAGTACTCCTATACGCCATTCTGGATTCCCTATAACTATCACCTTTTTATCTTCTCTTTTACTTAGTACTTTTTTAACTTCTTTCATGATATGAGCCACAATTATTTTCCTTTCATCATTTATCTTAGCCAAGTTATCTGCTGATATTTTCGCGAGTACTGGATCAGTAGCGCTCAACATCTGGAATGCAATCATCGGATCATCCATTCTAGAGGCAGCATTGATACGAGGAGCAAGAGTAAAAGTTATGTCCTCTTCATTAAGAAGTTTTATATCCACATTCGCTTTTTTGAAAATTTCTACCAACCCCATCCTCTTCCCTTTCTGCAAAACTTTCAACCCATAATAAGCGAAAACTCTATTCTCATCTATAAGTGGCACTTGGTCTGCAAGAGTCGCAATACCTACCATATCAAGTAACCACTTCTCCCAACCCTTACTTATATTCCAGTACTCTCCATACTTCACTATTAGTGCTTGTATGAGCTTATACGCAACTCCTGCACCACAGAGCATTTTATCTGGATACTGGCACCCTTCTTGCTTTGGATTTAGTATACCGTAAGCATTTGGTAAGCCTTCCTCACTTGGTAAATGGTGGTCTGTAATTATCACATCTATTCCCCCTGCTGTCGCTTCAACTACTTCTTTGATAGCAGTAATGCCTAAATCAAAAGTTATTAAAAGTTTTACTTCTTCATCTATAAATTTCTTAATGGCATCTATATGAAGACCATAGCCTTCATCGTGTCTATCTGGTATATATATACTAAAATTCTCATAACCAATTTTATGAAAAAAGTCATGCATTATAACTGCTGAAGGAATACCATCGCAATCATAATCCGTATAAATCATAATCTTCTCTTTCGCTTCAACTGCTTCAAATATTCGTACGCAAACTTTCTCCATATCTTTCATCAAGTACGGATCATAAAGATGCTCTCCGTAAGAAGGATTTAAAAATTTCTCTTTGTCTTTCTCCTCGATTCCCCTATTTTTCAATAATAAATCAAGTAATTCAACTTCATTCGGCATAATATGATTGTAACACAATTTAAATAATACGATATAATTTTTACAAATTTGTAACTTAAATATATAATATAATTACAAACATAAAATATATGATAAATTTAATGCATCATAAAAAATCACCCAATATATTTATAAAACCTTTCTCTGAAGCATTAACTTATTTCCCTGAATTAAATAATATTTATATTCTCATACAAGAAACATCGTTCCATGGTGTCCAACATACACTAAGAGCATATCCACCACTAGTCACACTGCATTGGAAAATAAGTAATTGGGTATATGCTATAACTATAAATAAAAACAAGAATATCAATTTATCTTTCTATGATGTCCCTTTTGAAGAACAAGTAGGATTCTTCTTACACGAATTATCTCATATAGCTTATTATATTAATTTTAAAAAAAGAGATGTATTCCTTTTCTCAATCAAGTATCTTTTTAATAAAGAATTTGTAAGAAAACTGGAAAAAGAAACTGATTTAAGAGTTATAGAAAAAGGAGGAGGTGTATACTTAGTACTACAAAGAATTCTTCTTTTAAATTTTAGACAGAACAAACCATACAAAGAAGTAGCTGACACATATATCACTATAAATGAGCTTATTGAGAATTTAAAAAAGTATCCTAATTTATATAAAAAAGAAGAAATAGAAATGTGTATTGATAAATACAATGAGATTAAGAATACAAATACAATACATCACCCTCAATCATATATATCAATTACTAGAAAAATAAAACACACACTAAAAACCGTTCTGGCATTTATATATGCATACCCAGAAATGTTTTATTTAATTACTATCAAGAAAACTCATTTAAAATAAATCTTTTATTTTAAGGCTTTTATTCCCGGAAGTGTGCCTTTGGCTAAGAAGTCGAGTGTTGCTCCCCCACCAGTTGAGACGAAGCCTATCTTATCTTCAAGTTTTAATTTAGAGATTAAAGCTACTGTATCACCTCCGCCGATTATACTATTAGCTTTACTCTTAGAAATTATTTTAAGTAAACTCTCAGTTGACCCACCGAAGCCTGCTTCGTATTTACCAAGTGGTCCATTCCAAAGTATAAAGCTTGCTTTCTCTATTAATACTCTTAATGATTCTACTGAATCCTTACCTATATCTACTATACATTCACTACTTGTAACTTCAGAAGGTTTTGTTGTGCGACTTTTGCCGTCTTTTGTCACAACCACATCTACTGGTAGTATCAAATTCTTATTTTTGAAAAATGGTTTGACTTGTACTTTTCCTTCACTTACTAAAGATGTACCCACTTCATATCCTTTACCTTTAAAGAAATCATTCGCAATTGCTCCTCCTATGAATACTTCATCAGCTTCACGAAGGAATTTTTTTATAAGTGGAATTTTAGTTTCAAATTTAGATCCTCCAAGTATGAATAAGAATGGGTGCTTTGGATTAAATGCTTTCGATAAATTATTCACTTCTTCAAGTAGTTGAAGTCCTGCATAAGATGGTAAACACTTTGTAATACCTACAATAGAAGAGTGAGCTCTATGAGATACAGAGAAAGCATCATTTACATAAATGTCTGCATATCTAGAAAACCCTCTTGCGAAAGATGGAGAGTTTGTTTTCTCCCCTACTTCACGACGAATATTCTCAAGTAAAACTACATCTCCACTCTTCAAACCTGTTATAATATTCTTTGTATTATCTGAGAATACTGGAGTCTCTATAAAGTTAAGATTGGGTATGAATTTCTTGAGTCTTATGGATACTGGTTTTAGACTTTTCTCTCCATCGTCCCCGATATGAGCTATGAGTATCACGATTGCTCCCTTTTTCTTTAGAAATTCTATTGTAGGAACTGATGCTTTAATACGAAAATCATCTAGTATTTTACCTTCTTTTATTGGAACATTATAGTCCACTCTCACTATTACTCTCTTGCCTTTCAAATCTTGTATATCTTTTATAGATTTCATATAAAATATTATTTAACTAAATTAATAATCGCACCAAACTTTTTAGGATTTAAACTATCCCTTCCGACTAGTAATCCATCGGCTCCACCTTCTTTAATAAATGATTCTGCATTAAGAGGATTTACTGATCCTCCATATATTATCCGAACTATATTCGCTGTCTTAATATCATATAAATCTGAAATAATCTTTTTAATATAAATTCTTATTTCGGTAAATTCTTGAGGCACTGCTCCTCTCTCTGCATTACTCCCTATCGCCCAGATCGGCTCATAAGCAAAAATAATATTCTTGACTTGAGACTTTAATATACCTTTCAATCCTTCAATAATCTGCTCTTTTATAAAAGATAAATAGAAACCATTCATATCTCTCATACTTTCTCCAATACAGAAAATTGGATTAATTTTAGATTTTAATACTGCTAAAATCTTTTTATTCACTATATCATTTGTATCTCCAAGTATCCTTCTTTCTGAATGTCCGATAATTATATATTCTACTCCCAAATTTTTAAGCATAGAAACAGATACTTCACCAGTAAAAGAACCTTCCTTTTCATAAAAAACATTTTGTGAACCTAAAACTATTTTCTTATTCTTAACTTTTCCTGCTATAAAAACGAATGGAGAAGGTGGACAAACTATAATATCTATGTTGTTTAAATTTTTCGTAAATATGGATAAACCTTTTAAAATATTTTCAACTTCAAATTTACTTTGTGGATTCATCTTCCAATTTGCAACTATAATCTTATTCATACTGCTATTATAACATAAAACTACTAAAACTGTTATTCTACTTCTTTCCAACTAGAAATATTCCAAGTCCCTGACGGACCACTTGAAAAATTATTATTCATCAGACCAGATTCATAAGTAATATTTGAATTACCAATTAAATTCAATTTATATCCTGTTGCAGACTTAACAGCAGAACCACCAGTAATAGTAATAGTGCCATTTGGAGCATAAGCGACTAAAGCTCCTGCATCACCAGAAATACTAATAGCTGTATCAGAATTACTATTGGTTAAAATCATAAGATAACCACCTGTAGTACCAGATCCAATTGCTTTTGCCCCTCCTGAAATTGATACTGTTCCATCTACAATTATAACTCCATCATTTGACCCATAACTTGAAGATAATTTAGTTAAGCTTCCTCCATTTAACATAAGATTACCTTTAACCCAGATGGTACCCGTTATCTTCATAGTTCCACCACCACCTACAGTCAAATTACCTGTAATAATTCTTGGGCCAATAGATGCTCCAGCATATCCTACAGAATAATTACCACTATAGGTACCTCCAATTGATGCATCAGTTTCCCACTGTTCTATATTTCCACTTGAAACTGGAAATGGTATATATGTTGGATCTGGTTGTGAAATACATGATTTATTATTATCATTTCCAACTTGGCAATATATATTACCAGTAGAATTTACATAGCTTACATTATGTGCCTGAGCACTTCCTGATACTGTCCCTATATGTAATTGATTCCATTCACTTATACCTACGATCGAACCATATATACCACCCAAATAAAGACTAAAATAATAATCTATTAAATTTGAATTTGTATTATTCCAGATTCCACCTAACTGACCGATTTTACTTGATCCATTTATATAAGCATTATTTGTTGTTCCTCCAATTATGTAATATTTAGAACTTGAAGTACTTGCATCAATAACAATCCAATAGGTTTTAGAAGTATCTAATATTGGATTTGTTGTAAATGCTACTTCTACCCACCCGTAAGTATTAGTAACTGATGAAGCCGAAAGGACTCCTGTTACTACGACTGTCGTACCTACACTACCACTCACATCATTCATAATATTTATAGTTGCATTACTAGGACTACCAATTTTTTTTACATATATATTCACTTTATTTATAGGCATAGAACTTACCGTATGAAAACTTTGTGCTATATCTTGTGTTGCATTTGCATTTCCAAAAGATATATCATAAGTAGGAATACCAGATCCATTAAACTGATCAGAAACTCCAGCTGGACTATTTGCAGAAACAGCAGTTCCGCTTATAGAGTTGCTCCCTGATGAACTAGCAGATATTGGGCCATTTGCATAAACACTTCCATTTATTATTCCACTATCTAGATAAACTCCGCCTTGCCCTGTCAAAACTCCATAATTAAAGGATATACCAGTTGCAGTATTTACTATTGTATCTATCTTTCTTTGTACTGACCCTATACTTCCTAATGTACTTATTTGCTTCTGGTCACTATTAATATCAGTCACTGTTGTAATAGCCTGCGAATCACCTAAAACTAAAGTTTCAGAATTACTTATATATTTACTATTTTTTAATCTATATAAAGCATCTTCAACTCCTGATTCAGCTAAGAAATATGTCTGTTTTGATTTAAAATTATCAGATGTTATCTTGTATTCACGAACCGTAGGAGTAATAATACCAACTAAAATAGTTAAACTTAAAAAAACAAAAAATAATACAATTATCATCATTGCTGCTCCAGTATTATATTTAATTTTATTATTTATTTGCATTTAATTTATTCTAATTTTGTAATTTTATTTTCAACTATTTAATACCCTCCTCTTAATGTTACTGTATCATAAAAGTTTTCATTTTTATTTATTTTGCTTCTAGAATCTTCTAAGTTAATAACTATTTTTACTCCTTCCGTATTCGAAGTAAAAAACAGATTAAAAGAAATGGAGTTAAAAATAATATTTTGAGTCAATAAATTTCCAACTAATGTTCCATCTTTATAAATATTTAAAGCATTCCCCTCTTTTATAAATTTAATAATTATATTATTACCAGAAACATCTGTACTGTTTAATTGTAAAGTATCAGAAGATGTATTTGCTATATCTATGTTCTTAGCAAGTCTAATTTCACGAGAAATTCTCTCCATGATCATGGTACCTGAATCAGATAAATCATTATTAGTACGAATAGTAGAAAAAGAAGATAAAACAACTATAAATGAATTTATCACTACAACAGAAATCATACTAAAGATAGCTAAATAAATTACTATTTCTATTAAGCTAAATCCACTTTCTTTAAAACTATAAACTATTTTCTTAAAAAAAATCTTTTTCATAATTTATTAATTAAAAATATCAAAAATATAAAATGATATACTTTTTGAATTTAAAATTCCACCACTGTTCCATGTAACAGATATATCTACTTTTTTAGATCTTGGGTCAAGAGTACCCCCCGATGATACAATATCATCATTTATATCTCTGTTAACAGAATTTATCGTCACATTTCTATGAAAGACACTGTCGATAGGATAACTGGGTATATAGCCATTCAATGAAGTAACATTGGAATTATTCAACACCCAATTCTTTGTAGAATTATTAAAAAATAGATAATATGTTGTATTTAAACTAAGACTACTTATGTTTGCCCAATTATTGTCACGAATAGATTTTACAGCCTCAACTCCTTCTTCAAGCAAAAGACTTGCTTGTGATTTTTTTAATGCAAATTGTGATAAAGTTAGACCTTTTTGAGCTATCTCCATTAATGCAAACATGGATATAGATATTATGGTACAAGCAACAATAACCTCAATTATAGTAAAACCTTTTTTGTTTTTATTGTTTAATATCATTTTAATTTGAACTTATAATTCCAGTTTTACTAATAGTAATTATTTTCATTTTTGTATTATCAGATGACAACTGTAATATTATTGTACCACCTATAGTTTCTCCTGTTAAACGATCAAAGATTACATCACTACCTCCTCCAATATTTAATCCATTTAATGAGGGTATCAATATAGCAGGACTGAATATTACTATTTCATTAGAAATATCAAGTTGTGAATATGATTGACCACCAAAAAGAACCATTTTGTTTGTCTCAAAATGTACCCCATAATTCTTTGAATTTATTGATGATAAAGTATTTTGTCTCGCCTTATTTAATAATGATACAACATCTATAGAAGTATTCTTTAAGATTTGTTCATTTTTAAAACTAGATAAACTCACTAATATAATAGAAGAAATAATTCCTATAATAATAATAATAATGATAACTTCTAGTAAGGTAAATCCTTTTTGTAAATTATTTATTTTTGTTTTGTTAAACATATATCATTACTTTATACTATCCATAACAGTATACATTGGCTTAATCATAGCTATAGCAAAAAAACCTACAGCAACTCCAATAAAAACCATAAGCACAGGCTCTATAATAGTAGATAAATTCTTTGTTTTATCGTCTACTTCGTTCTCATAAAAAGTTGCAATATCAATAAGCATTGAAGAAAGTTTACCGGTTTCTTCTCCTACTTCCATCATTTCGCCCATCATCACAGGATAAAGATTTGTATGTTCTTTAAAAGATAAAGATAATGGTATACCTTTCTCAATACAACTGACCGAATTGTGAATTAATTCTTTGTAGTGAATATTTTGTAAAACTTCTTCCGTAATAATTAAAGCTTTAGTTAAATCTACTCCTGAACCTAATAATGAGGATAAAGTTCTAGCGGTTCGAGCAGTGTTCATTTCTTTAATAAGAGTTCCCAATATTGGGATTTTCAAAATAAATAAATCGAAATACCTTTTTGTCAAAGAAAATTTACTAAGAAAAATACTAAAACTAGAAATTAATCCTATAATAAATACGAACAATAAAAAATGATCTTTTAATGAATCTGATATAAAAATGATAAATCTTGTAGGTGCTGGCAGTTTTACCCCTGTATCTACAAAAGTTTTTGTAAGAGTTGGAACAACATAAATCATCATTAATACTCCGATGATAAATATAGCTCCCACTATAACACTTGGATATATCATTGCTCCTTTTATTTTCCTATTTAGGTCATAGGTTTTTTTAAGAGTCAGACCTATCTCTTTAAGTGTTCCTGGCAATCCTCCAGACTCTTCTCCAGAGTGAACCATAGAAATAAAAACCCCAGAAAAAACTTCTGGAAATTTCTTCATACCAGAAGATAAAGTATCTCCTTTATTAATATCAGAGGTCAAACTTTTTAATATATTTTTAAAAAAAATATTCGAGGTTTGTTGTTCAAGAACTGTCAACGCACGGGTAAGAGACAGACCTGCAGAGAGCATCCCACTTAAATTATTTGTAAACATTATCTTTTCTGAAAGAGACACTCCACTAAATATTTTTAAATTCATATTTAAACCACTATTTATTTTTAATTCTTCTACAGAAACGGGAATGTTACCCCTGGCTCTTATTTCTCCAGCTAAAGTAAAAATATCAGAAGAATCTTGTTCTCCTTCAATCACATCCCCTACTTTAGTTTGTTCTTTAAATTTAAATTTCATTTATAAAATTTTACTAAAAAAGCTTATTCTGAAACAACACGTAAAACTTCTTCTTTAGAAGTAATGCCTGAAGCTACAAGAAAAATACCATCTTCAAGCATAGTCATCATACCTTCATTTTTTGCAATTTTCTCAATTTCATCAGCCGAAGAACCTTTTAAAATCATTTCTTTTATTGTATTACTGACTTCAAAAACCTCATGAATACCTACACGTCCTTTGTAACCATCTGGATTATCTTTAGTTGGTTTTGGTCTATAAAATGGTACCTTATCCCATGTCGCAGTCTCTGCAACTATTTTCTCCTTTTTTAAAGCATCTAATACTACATTCAAATTAACAATTTTATTCAAAGCTTCTAATTCAACATCATTTAAAAAATATTGTTCTTTTTCTTCTGCAAATTTTCGAACTAAACGCTGAGCAATAACAGTTTTTACTGTAGAAACTATAAGAAATGGCTCTACCCCCATGTCCACCATACGAGGTATCGCTCCAGCAGCAGAATTCGTATGTATTGTTGAAAGAACTAAATGTCCAGTTAAAGATGCATTGACTGCTAAGGAGGCCGTCTCCCCGTCACGAATCTCACCTACCATTATTATATCTGGATCTTGACGCAATAAAGTTCGAAGTCCATTGGCAAATGTTAATCCTATCTCAGCTTTTGTTTGAGTCTGATTTATACGTGCCATCTGATACTCAATAGGATCTTCGACAGTTGAAATATTAACATCTGGAGTATTTAATATATCAAGCATTGTATAAAGAGTAGTAGTTTTACCTGACCCTGTAGGACCAGCGGTTAAAAGCATTCCATTCCTTTTTTTCATCCCTCTGTGAATTCTTTCAAGTGCTTCTCCATGAAAGCCAAGTCCTTCGAGTGAGAAACCTTTAGAATTTTCTCTTAAAATACGTATAACGGTTTTCTCTCCAAAATACGTTGGAAGAGTTGAGACACGAAAAGAGACTCCACCTTGTTCATTTACAATTTTAAATCTTCCATCTTGAGGAAGACGTTTTTCATCGAGCTTCAAATTTGAAAGCACTTTTATACGAGCCACAATTCCCGGAGAAGTATCTTTAGGGAGCACCATCGCATCATGTAAAATACCATCGATGCGATATCTAACGATTAAAGAATTCTCACAAGGTTCTATATGTACGTCTGATGCTCCTTGAAAAATTGCATGTGATATAAGAGTATCCACAATCTTAACAATAGGAAGGTCTTCTGCTAATTCTTTTTCTGTCTTATCTCCCACTTCTATTTTCTCACCAAAAACAGAATTATCAAAAATTGGTTTTATTGTATTCGTTTCTTTTTTAATTATATCCTCAAAATCAGCCTGAAGACTTTTCTTATATAAAGACAGTGCTTCTTTTATAGAATCCGATGAAGTCATACGAAGTAAAATTCTAAGCCCTACTTTCTTTTTTATAAAGTCAATAACAGGTAAATTATCTACATCAAGCATCGCAACTTCAAGTCCATTCATGGATTTTTTATATGCGATAATGTTATTATTCCTTGCAATTGGTTCTGGAATTAAATTTAAAACTTCCGATGGTATTTTTTCTCCTTTTAAACTTACAAAGGGTATCCCTAAGGAGACCGCTTGCATACTATTCCAATCTTTCTCAGTGAGTTTACCTTCATTCATTAAAACAGCTCCTAAGGATTGTTTAGTTTCCTGAGCTTTCTTTTGAGCTATTAAAATATCTGTTTTATTTACAAGGCCTGAAGTATTTAAAAGTTTTATAATAGAATCTTCGTCAATACGCATAGAATTATTATACTACCCTTTCAATTGTTTTCAAAGAAAAATTTTATTTTTTATTTAGAAATATATTTATAATTCACTAAAATAGTAATTATAAATAAAGATAAAGTTAGAGCCATAATAGGCATAGTGATATAACCAAATTCATATATATATCTTACAGCACAAGATACTCCCCCATGTGAAGGATCTACACAAGAGGGTCCAGAAGCTATACCTGCTTCAACAAAGATATGGTATATAGACACAATTGAGCCTATAGTTGCAAAGACTATAGAGAAGTCAACAATTGATCTGTCTTTTTTATATAACTCCATTCCAAAAAGGATTAACTGTGGGTATAAGAATATCCTTTGTATCCAACAAAGCTCACAAGGAGGGAAACCAACAATTTCAGAATAAAATAAAGACAAACAAAAAGCTCCAAGTGCTGATAAAAATCCAAATATAAATGTATACTCTTTTAAAAAAACAAGAAAAGGATTATCTCTTTTTCTAAAAAATATTAAAGCAACTAATATAGATATGATAAAAAGCTGTAAACAAATTGTTCCTATTGATAAAACCTTATTCACAATATCTACGTATGCTGGCATATTATTTATTATTTTGCTAAAACATTAGAATTTACTTCCACCTTAGGAAGAGTATATTGTATTTGTTCAGCTAATGCTTCGACAGATATTTTTCCACTTACTTCTGCAGTAGATGGAAACTTCCATACATTCCCCTCTTTTATAGGAACTGTCGGGCTTTTTATAGCATATGGGTAATCTGGAAACAACCAAGTCTTGTAATATTCAGAAGACCTATTCTCACAAATTGCAGATTCCTTACTATCTTTTGTTTTAATTTCACAAATGACTGGTTCTTGCTGTGAATTTATAGAGATACCATCTTTAAACTTCCAAGTTGGATAACTTTCTATTTTATTGTCTTTACAAATTTGAGTCTGGCTATTATCAGCATTTGAACATTCTATATATGGTAAATACTTTTTTGATGAACCAAATTCTGCTTTCTGTTCTTGACAATGAGGACACCAAAAAGCTCCGTAGAATTGAGCTCCTCTATCTTTTAATGCTATTGCTAATCCACCAAACTTCGAACCCCCTGGTCTGTTTAAGAATAAACCTAAACCCACCACAACAATAATAGTAATAACTACATACAATACAAAAAATTTAGCTTTCATCTTAATATTGTATCAGAAAATAATATTAACTAAAAGCGAATAAATATACTTTTAAACACATCTTTTAAGTGTTTAAAAGTATATTTAACTGTATTTACCTTTTGTTTACTATTATTAACTATTGGGTTGATATTTACTTCAAAAGTTTCATTATTTACAACTTTATATTTCTTAATACTTTTTTTCTTTTCAATAGTGATATTGTCTTTGATAATTGGTTTAGTAAATTTATTCAAAATAATATTCCAAGGCTTGTGCAATATAGCAGGAATAACGTAGCTGGTCATCCAGATACGAGTATCTATATCATCAGATAATTTATCATCTACTCCTCCATCATTACCTTGTTTCGATACTAAATACTTTTCAGTTTTCAATATATCTTTATTCTCAAATATAGTTTGCAGCACCCAAGAAGCTGAAAAAGAATTCCCAAAACCACCATCTATTCCTTGTTTAGAAATTATAAATGATTCTCCTTTTAAGATAGACTCTTTTACTCCTTCTACATCTTCAAATCCTTTTAAAGCTTCTATAGCAGAAGCTGTCATATCTACACTTCCCCATGAACCATCCTTTGATTGCTTAAATAATATATAATCAATTTCTTTTTTAATTATCTCATCTTTATAATCATAACCTGCATTTTTAAGCACAATTAAACCAAAAATATCATCATTTACTAAATCCTTTTCTCCTAAAGAAATTCCATCAAAAGTATCTACTATCTTTTTAATATAATTTATCTCTGCCCCATTATATGGATTTATATTCAAAGCCATTAATGCCATAGCATGTCTTTCATTATCAGTAAGAACTTCTGACACTAATGGATGTGTTTTAAAATATTCTATTAATTTTATTTTTATAGATTGATTATCCCCTGCTCCTACTGCTACTGCCACCCAGTCTGTATACATATATGAACCAAAAGAAAAGTCAGATTTCTGATTATTTAGTAAAAATTCAAAAGCCTTCGAAACAGAAAATTCTTTTTCTTTTGTGGGCATAACATACCCACCACTACTACTTGTGGTTGTAATAGTATTAGAAGGGAGAGTACTTACCTCAGGGATGATAGGTATAAATTCCTCTTTTGGATCAATAAATTCTAATAAAATTGTATCATTTGTTTGTATCTCGTACTCATTCAAACCAGTCATTCCTAAATTGCCATTTGAAGACCAACTCCAATAATGATAAACATCATTGCCACTTTTATCTTTACTTGTATATCCAGCTATCCCATTAATTGAATTTACAAAAGCTCCAGGTGCCCACTTCCAGTCCCAATCACTTGAAACACCAGATTGGGTGATACCACAATATGCAGTTAGTTTGTCTGGCGTATCTACATTATTATCACTATCACATGGTTTTACTTCTATATTATTATCATACAGAGAATTCGTACCTGATATTATTTTAAGATGTATATTCTTAGTTAAAATAACTGGAGCTTCTGGTAAAACAATAGGAATTACACTTACTAAAGGATCAGTCGATATATCTTCAGCAAAACTAATATTATATCCAAATAATACAAAAATTAATTCAACAATAACTATAAACTTTTTAAAAATATTTTTATTCATATGATTCTTCTTGTTTCCAACTAATAATATCTCCCTCTTTTAATATATATTTTGAAACTCCAATCCCTGCTTTAATATTATTCACATAATATATCCAATATTTTCCTCGTGTGTCTTTTACTCCATTTATCTCTGTAATTAAAATTCCCAGACTTAAATATTCTTTATATTTAAAATTAAATTTACTGTTATTATTATTTTCTTGCTGAATTTTTTTCATTACGTTAAATACGGTTGATCCTTCTTTTATTGTAGTTTCGTATTTATTATCTAAAACTGATAATGAAACTCTTATATTTTTTAAAGTTAAATCATTAAAAGAAATTTTAGAATTACTATTTATTATTAAATTTTCTTTTATTCTGTTCTCATAAAAAAAAGAAAGTTCTGAAAAAATAACTATTATTAATATAACAATAGTTATAGACAATAAAACGATTATAATATTTTTTTTATTTTTAATTTTCATATATTCTATTTAAAATAATAAAAACCCTGCAATAGAGCAAAGAGGGCTTTTGACCAAAATATATAAATATATCTCCTGCTCGGGAAACACCATTGTATTAAGACCGGACTTGTTCTTAGATTATTAATCTAAGGCTTTACCGTTGCGGCACAGTAGAGGAATCACACCTCACTTCCAAATACATTGGTTTAAATTTTAAAATTGCACTAACTTCATCCACCAATAAGGTGAAAACTAACTAAACATTACAATCTTTTCAACACTCTCTGTTTTCACTTCTTCTTTCGCTAACCATTTCTCGATAACTGGTGAAAGTACTATAGCAAAAGATACATTTCCTAGCAAATGAATTACTGTAAATGGAATTTGCCCTACTAAGGATACTATAAATGATTGATGGAAAAATAGTGGACCAATAGTAAGACCAGTAATAGCATCATAGAAAATAGTTGCTAATACTGCATATAATGCATAATTCTTCCATCCAGTATGATTCTTGAAAAAATAATTTGATCCTAACCCTACAAGTCCATACGTAACTCCAGTAATAAAAGTCCAAATACCAAACCCCGATGTTATAGAATCAAATAATACAATACTTACAAAACCAAAAATAAAAGACAAAACTTTTCCTGATGTCTTGCTTAGAGGCATTAAAACAGCCATAATAGGCTCCAAGTTTGGAGCCCTAAATGGTATCAATCTAACTAAAAAGGTAGACAAAAATATAATTGTGTATTTAATCCCGTTTTTCATACAATCTATTTATCGTAAGGTATTAAATAGTTTTCATCAAAATAGCTTTCTCCATCGGGTCCGGATAAATTTCTGCTGAAATTTTCCTCATTGCTCAGCTCGACAGCCTTGCGCACGCCCCTCTGTAAAAACTATTTTAATGAAAACTATTTTATTTGATTATTAATTATCTATACTATATCACAAACACCAGCGACGCAAGCAAGCTCTCTCTTCACTTCAGTCTCATCCCTCATTTCATAAGTTACAATCTTTGAAAAATCAAAATCAGGCATTTTACTTATAAGTTGTTTATAAGTTTTCTCATCTATCGCTTCATAAGGAGCAAGCTGATATACATGATTTGTTCTTGGTAAGAACGAAAGTCCTCCTACTATATCCCAATTCTGATATAGCCAATGAGCAACTTGGATCCACTCATTCTCCCCTACTGAAATAGTTACAGATGGATTATGCTCGGTATAATTTACTTTTACAACTTTCCAATGTTCAAGCTGGTCGAGGGCTGTTATATCATCTTTACAAATTGCATCATTAGGAGCCTTCATCGGGAATTCAAGTACGAAAGTATTTGCATCATCATGACTCTGGCCTACTTCTGGATGATAAGGTACTCCTTGATCTTTCATCATTTTAAATAGAGAATCAGTAGCACTTATACGGACACGACGAATATAATAAGGGGAATGACGAGGATGCATACCTGAAGCACAATCTACAGTCTGAGATACTGTCCCGGATGGCTTCACAGCAGTGATACATGTTGATTCACTAATACCAAACTTTTTTGCATATATTTTGTTTACACGGATAGCTTCAAGTCTAAGCTTTGTGAGCATTTCTTTACCCCTAGAAAGTTTGGAATCCCATTGCCCTGTGACAGATACTCCAAGTAATCTCTCGTCGTCACAATTTTCTTTCCATTCTTTAGATAAATATCCAAACTTAGTAAGTGTAGACTGATATGTACCCAAAATAGTAGCTACTCGAACTTTCCTTAATAAATCAGCCTCTGTATCTTCAGCACGAGCTACAACCTCTGATAAGTTACAAAATTGCTTCGAGCGAAGAATAATTTCTCCACAAGGGTTTGTACCCATTTCTCCTATATAACTGCCAGATTTTTCTATTCTTCTTTTTGGTAATGATTTATAAAGTGAACCACGGTTAAAAATACCTCTTTCTCCTGATCCTGATTGCATAAGTGCTATCCACTCTTTCAAGAATTCTGTTTCAGTAGGCTTTGTATTATAAACTGCTGAATTGTTTGCAAGCATTCTCTGTCCCTCACTATTCCAAAACTGACCACTTTTTGCATCACGCATATCAGAATCGTCTAAATCAGAAAGTGAAATAAGAGCACTCCTACGTACCCCTCCTGAAACTACGCACTCACCTATTTTACAAATTATATCGTGTGCATCTATGTTCCTTAAATGTCTTCCTTGTCTTCTTAATATTCTTTCTCTGGTAAAACCAAGTAAATCAATTAATGGTTTTGGTCCAGAAGATTTACCTCCCATGGTCTCAAGTCTAGCTCCGGCTGGACGAAGAAGGGAAAAATCAAAATCAATATCATCTCCTTCAAACCATGTCTTCATACCTAAAACAAAAGCATCAGCCCATCCCTCTTTTGTATCAGGTATAGTATATGTAGGAAACTTTTTACCACTTTGAGCTTTTATCTGAGGAAGAGACTGGATATTCTTACTTTCTACTGAAAATCCAACTCCAGTTCCACACATTGATATATAAATTATCTCTCCAAAATCTTGAAACTTTGAAGGGGCAATGAAAGAACAATTATAGGCACAAACATTTGTCTTCTCTGCTGCCGGACCAGCAAACTGCAAAAGTCTCATAGACGGCATTGCTTCTTGCTTGAGGATTGCTTCACGAATTTCACTATATTCTTTTTCATTTAATTTATTCCCAATCTTTCCTTTCATAAAACTCATATATCTATCTATAGTCTCTATCCAAGTTTCTCTTCTTCCTTCTTCTTTTATCCACTTTGCATATGAACGATAATAAACAAATTCAGAAAGAGGATTTCTAAAATACTTTTTACTTTCTTCAGCAAGTTTTTTAACATGATCAGGAACCACAATACTATGAGATCTTAAGCGGGCTCTCTCTTCACGATATAGAATATAATTCTTAGAAGTTTTTACAAAATCAGAAAGCATAAGTTCCTGTTCAACAGTATCTTGAACACCTTCAACTGTTGCTATAAAGTTCTTATATTTCTTAGTTATTTTAACAATTTCCATCATAACTCTATTCGCAACCATCTCAGCATCTTTCAATGATCCTTCCCCACTTGCAAGCATAGCTTTATTAATAGCATTCGCAATTTTATCAAAATCAAAAGGAACTATTGCTCCATCTCTTTTAAGAACGCTTTTAATAAAAATATTCTTGTGTGATTTCTTTTCGATTACAACTTCTTCTTTTTTATCTTCTATTTTTTTGATTTCTTTTTTAACTTTAAACACTTTCTTTTTGGAAGACATATTTTTATAATTTTAACTAATAATGATCCATTTATCTTATGGGACTACATTATACATCCACTCTATTTAGAAAGGAAGACAGAAACAGGTAAAAAGTAATAAAAATATCACTACAAAAAAATATTATAAATCAGTCAATAGTTTTATAAAAAAAATAAAAAAATTACCTTGAAAGTACTATCAATAAAGGACATTTTGACATCATAATTTATGATGTCAAAAAAATTTAAAAAACTTCAAAAATTGTAATTAACTTAGACTATTTTTATAATTAAACATCGTATATAATATATACATATGATATTAACAATGATAATTACAGTTTTAGGTTTGTGCTTATTTGAGATTATAAGTAGTATTGATAATGCAGTCATAAACGCAGAAGTATTAGAAACTATGGGTAAAAAAGGTAGAAAATGGTTCCTTCTTTATGGTTTTTTCTTCGCAGTTTTCGTTGTCCGTGGTCTTCTTCCTTGGGCTATTATATGGGCGACTATGCCATCACTAGGACCTATTGGTGCATTAACAGCAGCATTCTCGAATAACCCCAGTGTTCATACTGCCATCGAACAATCTGCTCCTATACTACTTCTGGGGGGTGGAATATTCCTTATATTTCTATTCTTTCATTGGCTTTTCCTTGAGACAAAAAATTTTGGACTTCGTCATGAAAAGTTTTTTCAAGCATATGGTGTTTGGTTCTTTGCAGTTGTTTCAATTATATTAGCCACGACAGTATGGTTTGCAATTAAAATAAATCCAATGCTTGCTTTTGCTGCTGTAGTAGGATCTACTGCATTTTTTATTACTCATGGATTTAAAGAGAATGCTGAAAAAGGAGAACAAACACTTCTTTCTTCAGATAATAAAATGTCAGACATAAGTAAAATACTTTATCTAGAAATTATTGATATGACTTTCTCCATAGACGGAGTATTAGGAGCATTTGCTTTTACATTATCTGTACCACTTATCATTATTGGTAATGGCCTTGGTGCTTTCGTATTAAGAAAGTTAACCTTAAGTAATATAGATAGAATTAAAAGATATATCTATCTAAAAAATGGAGCAATGTATTCTATTTTTATACTTGGCATAATTATGATGGCAGATGCTTTTGGAGCAGAAATTCCATCTTACATATCTCCGCTATTAACATTTATAATTATAGGATACTTTGCATATAAATCTGTAGAGCATAATAAAATCTAATATGTACTCACGTTATATATTTATATTTTCTATATTTCTAATTATTATATTTACTGGTGAATATTTTGTTTACTTATCTTTTCATAATATAGGATTATTTAAAAATTCGTATATTAGAAACGCCACAATTAATCTTGGCATAATATTACCTATAATATTCATAGGTGCTACACTTTATGGAGCAAAACATTTTTCACTATTAAACTCTTACTTATATACAATAAGTTCAATCTGGCTAGGATTACTCACATACATAGTAATTACAACTTTTTTTGTATCAATTCTAATATTAATAAATAATTACTTTGGTTTTAATATACCTATCAAAATAATATATTTAGTATTAATAATCTTATCAATAATAACTATAATTTATGGTATTTATAATTCAAATAATCCTAAAGTCGTGAACTATGTAGTGTCCTCCCCTAAATTATCTCCATTCTGGAAAGATAAAAAGATAATATTTACTTCTGATACACACTTAGGCCTAATACGTCGAGAAAAATTCTTAAAAAGAATTGTGGATACTATAAACAAAGAAAATCCAGATATAATCTTTAATCTTGGTGACTTAATAGACGGACCATCATTCCCCTATCAAAAAGAATTTACCCCAATGGATGATTTGAAATCAAAGATTGGTAACTTCTATGTCGAAGGCAACCACGAAAGATACAGTCAAGAGTATGAAAAATTTAAAGAAAATTTCCCAAAAAATTTAAGTGATATAACAAATAAAAAAGTAATAGTGAATAATACTCAGATCATAGGTATACCTTATGGGGCACTAAAGAGTAATGATGATATAAATAATGAATTAAAATTATTAGGATATGATGAAAAAATGCCAAGTATTATACTTATGCATGATCCTATGGATACTTCCAAACTGGTAGAAAATAATGTTTCATTAGTACTATCTGGTCACACACACAGAGGACAATTCTTCCCTTTTACACTCTTAGTCAAGCAAATTGCTGGTAAATACTTTTATGGAGTCACCAATACAAAAGACACAATCTCTATTATCAGTTCAGGGGTAGGTACTGCTATGATACCTATAAGAATAGGCACAAACCCTGAAGTAGTTGTCGTTACAATAAAATAATTAACTAAAAATATTTATTCTCTTAAAATTTTTACCAAATAAATTATCAATTAATATTAATTCAGAGATAAGTTTTTCTTTTTCAATTTGATTTGGTGAAAGTACATATTCAATATATTTATTTTCATTTTTCTTTAATACACCTACACCAACCCAAAATTTAACTATTGATGTTTTAGTTGTACCAACAGCAATACACTTGCCATCTTTTTTCGAAGAAGTCCATACAAATATTTTATCTTTAGCTCTATCATAAAGTCTACGCTTAGAAACACAATAGTAAGCTTCACGTAATAATATTGTTTTTTCTTTCCAAAATAAATCTTTTTCTTGTTCTAAAGAAAGTTTTACATTCAGTTCAACCATTTGTCTATTATTATTATCTAAAACTGGTAGACCAGAAAATTCTATCTTCTTTTTTTCAATTTTATCGACTAAATCTTTTTCAAATTCTTCAGGCGTGTATAAAGATGAAACAGGGGTAAAAGTAAACTTAATATTTACTGGTATGTATTTTTCAAGAAATTTTATTAATTTTTCAAAACTTATTCTATATGATTCAGTATCTTTTTTGGGAATATTATTCATTCTCTCAACAATTATATCATCTGAAACGAAATCAAATATAACTCCTGGTATATATACTTCAGTGATAGGTTTTAACCATTTTGTATAATACATGAGAGTAAATAATTCAGCCCAGTCTACTTCTGGGGCTTCTTCAAGTCTCCATAATTTATAACCTCCAAAAGTAAAAGAAAATTTAATGGGTAAGTTATTTTCAATACTTTCATTTACTACTTGCCTAATATGCTCAATATATTCAGTAGAGATACTTAATTTTCTGAATTTTTTAGATAAAATTGTTTTACATATAAAATCTGATAATTCATCTTGCGAGGAAAAACTACCTACTTTTTCTGTAGATTTTAATTCATTTAATTTATATTCAATATAATCTTTAGGATTCATAGAGATGTGGGTAGGAATTGAACCTACGATATTTGCTTTGCAAGCAAATGCCTTATACCACTTGGCTACCACATCAGCTATATTCTATCACATACTACTCAATACTAGTATCAAAACCACCAGACTGTATATCCCAAAGTCTTTTATATATACCTCCCTCTTTACCTACTAGTTCATCGTGATTATCGTCTTCAATTATTTTCCCATTCTCAATCACAATAATTCTATCCATTGTACGAATAGTTGAAAGTCTATGAGCTATCACAATCGTTGTCTTATTCTTTATTAGATTTTGCAATGCTTCTTGGATAAGCATTTCTGACTCAGAGTCTAATGCAGATGTCGCTTCATCAAGTATGAGGATTGGTGCATTTTTCAAAATCGCACGAGCGATAGCCACTCTCTGGCGTTCACCACCTGAAAGTTTTATACCTCTTTCCCCTACGAATGTATCATATCCTTCTGGCAACCTATCTATAAATTTATCACAATTAGCTAGACGACTTGCCTCTTTTACTTCTTCGTCTGTTGCATCTCGTCTTCCATATCGAATATTATCCATAAGAGTTCTATGGAATAATGCTGGATCTTGAGGAACGAAACTAATCTCTTCACGAAGATTTTTCTGAGAAATACTTGATATATCTACCCCGTCTATCATTACCCTACCTGAAGTCAGATTAAATAATCTCATAAGAAGATTCACAAAAGTAGACTTACCTGCTCCTGATGTCCCCACAATTGCGATTTTCTGACCTGCAGGAATGGTAAGAGAAAAATTATCAAATACTTTTGTATCATTCTTATCATATATATAAGTAACATTATCAAATACAACTTCCCCTTTAGTTTGTTTTAATATTTTTAAATTTTTCGAATCTTGTATACCATATGGAGTATCTAATATAAGTGCCATCTCTTGTGCATCAGAAAAACTATCATAAAAAACACGTACTATACCTGCGAAACTCCAAAGATTTTCCGACAAACGCCCAAGATAACTTTGTAAAAGGACAATTATTGGTAAGGTAATCAAACCATATTTCCAATCATTTATAGCAGTCCAAAAAATAATAAATTCAATAATAATAATGTAAAATGATTGAATAAAAATTAATCCATCCCATAAGTACCAATTAATAGAAGTTATATCTTTTTGATTATCAATAACCTTACCTACTCTTAGTTCTTCGTGTTGATGACCAGCAAAAAGCTGAATGGATGAATGATTACTTATAGAATCAGCTAATGCTCCTGTAGTTTTAGTGTCAGACAGTGCAGCCATTACATCATATTTAAGTTTACACCTAGTATATATTAAAGCTGTTACTAAAAATACAAAACAAAATATAGCTAATATATATGCATATTTTGGAATAAGAGTATAAATAGCTATAACAGTACCTATTGATCTGATAATTAATGGTATTCCATTATCTACCAACATATCCATCAACCTTTGAAATGCTTTCGCATATTTATTAATTTTCTGTGTAAGAGAACCACCAAAGTTATCAGCAAAAAAAGAATGCGCATGTCCTATCATATATGAAAATGATTGCTTACGTAAACCAGCCAAAACATTTGCTTGAAAATATGAATTTAAAAATCCACTAGATCTTTTAATTATTAAACGAATAAAACCTAAAATAAAAATTAATATAACTATATGTTGAGCTCTTACAATAAGATCAAAACTATTTGAACTTAATACATTCCAAAGTTTAAGAAATTGAAGAGGAATATAAATATCAAGACCAGCTGTAATAATTGTAGATATTATAACGGTAAAAAACGATATCTTAAATCGTTTAACAACTTGCCAAAAGTACCTCAAAACAAGTCCTCTATGTAAATTTGAGTAATCTTTTTCTTTATCCATATAATATATACTAGGTTTTTAACCTCGTATATTATAACACATTTATAATAAAAATACAAATATTATTTATCTTCAAGGCTTTTTCCGCGGAGTAGTGCCTCTATAACCCTAGATAGTTTGATTGTAGCGACTCCTGTAACCTTATCCCCTCCTCCATAATATATGAAAAGATTTTTACCTCGGAGAATAATACCACAAGGAAATACTACATTATTTACAATACCAAATTTTTCATAATTTTCTTCCGGAGAAAAAATGGGATCTGAGGTACGAGCAAGTACGATTGCTGGATCTTTAAGATCAAGAAGTAATGCTCCGACACGATAAGTATTATGACTTTTAGAAACACCATGATATAAAAGCAACCATCCATACTTTGTTTTTATCGGTGGAGCAGTTATACCAACCTTAGCACTGTCCCAAGTATTTCTCCTTGGACCTATAACTCGAATACATTTATTAACTTGCCCTGCATTAAAATCTAGTGAGGAAAGATAATCTCCACACATTTCATTATTCATACGATGTATTATAAAGTAACCATCTTTAAATTTTTCAGGAAAAATACAAGTATCTTTATCATCTAGTCCTGGAGGAGTAATAAGGAATGGTTTACTCCAATTGAAATTATGAGCAAGAAAATCTTTTTCATTTATAGATGATACCGCAACCTTTGGAGGATTAATACTATCATAAGCTGTATAACATATATAAATAATCTTCCCAATTTTTGTAAGTCTTGGATCTTCACAACCAGAGTTTGCATTTATTATCTTTTTCATTTCAAAATCTTCTCTAGGTGAATATACAGGAAGATTAAGTCTTTCATCTATCTTAAAACCATCTTTACTTGATGCATAACCTATAAAAGAAGTATTATCTTCAGATAATGTCCGATAAAGAATATGTGTCTTGCCACCTAAGTATATTGCAGCAGGGTTAAATGTCGCTTTCATTTCCCATTTATTATCTTCGTTTGGAGTTATTATAGGGTTAGAATCATAGCGCTTAAATTTCCATTCATTCTCTTTATCTAGACTCATAGTATTTATTAAGTCAATAAGTGATACATAAGCTACACATACAGTAGTATCAGCAGCTCCATAATAAATCGACAATATGTCTTTATCTATAAGTACTCCAGATGGAAAAATAACATTTTCAACATAACCAGTCATTTCATAATTCTCTTCTGGTACCAAGATAGGTCCACTGGTCCTTCCAACTATTTTTGTAGGATCTTTCAAATCAAGTAGTAAGGCCTCTATCCCAAATATTCTATCAAGCTTTTCTGGGTCAAGAAAATAACTTTGTATGTGAGAATAAACAAGAAGCCATCCATCTTTAGTCTTAACTGGTGTTGCTCCTATTTCTAAGTGATCATAAACATTGCGTCTGAAATCTACAATATAACTTTCAAATTCAAGTTGCCACTTATCCCAAAAACTTTTATCCCAAAGCTGTTCCATGTTATCAAGTTTAGCAATACAAACTTTAGCTGGAGGCATATCAGTGTTTGCTGAGAAGATAACTACTATTTTCCCATTTATTCTCTCAGGAAATAAAGTCATAGCTTTTGCATTAAAAGGTGTAACCAAATGTCGTTCATCTACTTTCTTTAAATCTTTTGATATAGCCACAGCTACTTTTATAGTATTTGCATTAAATGGAAAACTAGAAAGAGCTGTATAGAAGATATAATACTTACCCTCAAAAAAAGTTACTCTGGGATCTTCACAACCACAAGCATCCCACTCCTCTTTGGGTTTTATAAATGGAACTCTATCTTCAAAATGAATACCATCATTACTTTTACCTATACCTATCACTGATATTTGCTTTTGTTTCTTCATATTATCCACAGCTGAAATAGCACGATATAAACCATAAATTTTTTTACCATGTTTTATTGGACTTAAATTAAAGGTAGCAAATTCTTCCCAATAATGATCATTATTCGGACTTAATATTGGATTCTCGTCAGACTTTTTCGCAACATACATATATTATTTATTTTTGGTATTTTTAAATTTAATAATTTTATCCTCTTTTAGACTATCTAATAATTCTTTCAGTGAGATAGAAGCTATGCATACATGCTTATCTCCACCACCGTAATACACATATAATATACCCTTTTTTACTATTGCTCCACTTGCATATATTATGCCTGGTTTCCAATCATTTTCATACCATTCATCTGGTTCTAAAATAGGATGATTTGCTCGATAAAGAACTTTTCTGGGGTCTTTAATATCTAATAGCATTGCACCAAGTTTATAAAGATTATTACCATCCTTATCCATAGCATGATACAAAAGCAACCATCCATCTTTAGTTTTTATTGGAGGACAAGAAGCACTACGTGTATGCTTATGCCAAGCTACAATATGGTCAGGTAATCTTTGTGGATCTGGAGCTGCACTTCCTGGTGCACTACCAAGCGGTGATTCACTCTCATCAAGATTATTTACAAACGAAACACCAACACGCACAGGATCACCTAAATCTAAATTATGAAAAATTGCAAATTTACCATCAAACTTTTGTGGAAATAAAACCCAATTCTTTTGTCTATCACCCAACTTAGTAATATATGATAAATTACTCCAATTCCATCTCTTTTTTAATAAATCACTCTCTTTTATTGATATCACTCCTACTCTTAATGAATTCCAGCCATTAAAAATATTTAATGTAATATAAACTATTCCATCTATAATTACTGATCTAGGATCTTCACAACCACCCCAACTTCCACCAGAAGGATATAACTCTCTGTCATAAACTAACCTTGCAGGAGAAGTATATGGAAAATGCTTTTTGGCTTCTTCGTATGATTGTGATACATAAACAGGATAAGTTAATCTTGTGTCAAAATGAATTCCATCTTTACTCGAAGCATATCCTACTCTAGAAATTCCATCATTACCAAGAGCTCTATAAAATAAATGAACGATTCCATCACACACCACAGTAGCTGGATTAAAAGTACCTTGAGATTCCCATCCATACAAACTTGGGGAAAGAACAGGATTATGTGATACTTTTTTTAATTTAATTACTTCATTTTTATCTTTTATAATATCTTTTTTTATCTCTATCTTTTTTTTATCTTTCAAAGATACAAACTTTTTCTTTTTTAAAATGATCAAATTCTTTAAGTTTAATGGTTTTTTTATGATATTTTTTATTTCTTTTTTAATAGACCTATATTTTCTTTTATCTGTTTTAACATCTGAAATCACTTTTTTTAGTGTAATTTTTTTAGTAACAGAACTATTACTTTTTGCTTTTACACCAACAGAAGAAGCCATTCTATCAAGAATTGGTTTTTTTAAGTTCTTTTGTTTTTTATTTATATTTACCACAATATATTATTATACTCTCCCATACTTATCTTCAAAACGAGTAATATCCCCCTCATCAAACTCTCCTAACCCTATTTCTAGAACCTCCATTCCACTACTTCCTCCTGACATTTTATGTTTTGCTAAAAGTGGAACAAATTGTTCACTGCCAATATTTACATTTATAACCTCATCATTTACAAAAAACACTCCACTTCCCGATATAACTCTCCAGAACTCACTTCTTTTTTTATGACTTTGCAAGCTTAAAGTTTCATTTGGTTTAACTGTAATTATTTTAACTGTAGAGATAGTATTTTCTGTAAATTTACGGAATTTTCCCCATGGTCTTTCTTCTTCGTAAATTTTTATCAAATTTTCCATAAAAATAGTATATCACAAAAAAAAATTATTTAAAATAATAACAAAAAGCAACTTAATAAATAAAATTACTAATCTTTCATCCTAAAAACTATATATGAAATATAAATGTATGAAAAAAATAATATAATATAATAATATACACTTATATCATCATTTACCTTTGTAAATATACCCCAAATACTTGAAAGTAATGACTGATGACTTATAAAAAAATCCCAACTATTATAACGAAGAAATCTACCTAAATAAATACCAATACTAGAAAACAGAATGACAAATATAATAATAATATCCGTAATCTTTTTTGTAAACTTCAAAAGTAATATTTTTTCAATATATATAATTGAGTAAATGCCCATAAGTAAAGACACAAAAGAAGAACTAGAGAGAACAAATATATCATACATAACTGGCACTCCGTGAATCCTACCTAAATGTATAAAGTCAGTTATTACATAAAAAGCATTAGGTAAAAATATGATCCATAATATGAATCCTAAAATGAATAATGGTTTAAATATATTGCTTTTGTTTACACATATAATAAGTATTGAGCTTATCAAAAAAGGAATGGATGCTAGAAAAATATTCCAAAACATATATACAAAAGTTGTATTTTGAAATATAAAGATACGTATAATATTTAAAACAATTGCAAATATAAGTAAAATCAATATTTGCTTAGGAATTTTAATTTTATATATATTCATAATTAATATTATATATTAGTTACTCCTCTTTTTGTTAATTCGATAACTATTTTTTTTATATCTTCGCTCCGTCCTTTTGGAACTATTACTATAGCCTCATCGGTAGTTATAATTATAAAATTATCAAGACCAACAGTAGCGATAATCTTACTTTTGTCATGTGAAAGTATCGTTGTATTATGAGTATCAATACTTATAACTGTCCCCTCTTTATAATTACCATTCATATCTTTATCTGAAATATTCACCATATCAGCAACAACATCCCAACTTCCAATATCAGACCAACCTATTTCAACTGGTAAAACAAGTAAATTCTTAGTTTTTTCCATTATTAAATTATCAACTGCGATATCTTGAAATTTTATAAACTCTTTATCTAAAACTTTAGAAAAATCTTTTTTATTTTTCAATTTTGCTATCTTAGTGACACCTGTATAAATTTTCAAATTAAACTTTTTTAACTCAACTAAAAAATGTTTAGCTTGGTAAATAAAATATCCTGCATTCCAAAAGAAATTTCCAGAAGCCACGTAACTTTTTGCTAAATCTAAGTTTGGTTTTTCTACAAAACGTTTTGTATTATAAATCAACATACCATCAGTTTTAGTAAAAAGGTTATCCTTTTCAATATAACCTAACCCTGTATGAGCAGAAGTAGGATTTATACCTATACATAAAATATATTTAGGATTATCTTTTACAGTCTTTATTCCCGTTTTTATCGATGATACATATTCATCTGTCTTAATTACCAAATGATCAGAATGAGTAACAATTATTATGGCCTCTTTGTCTTTTCCATAAATTAAAGCAGTAGCAAGTGATATTGCCGGACCTGTATTCCTCTTTATGGGCTCAGTTATATAATTCTCTATTGGAATATTTGGAAGATATTTCTTTATCAGATCTACATATTTATGATTTGATGAAATATAAATATGACTCTCATCTACAACCTTTATAGCTCTATCATATGCTTGTTCTATAAGAGTTTTATCTCCGACAATTTTTTGGAATTGTTTAGGAAGGCTATCTGTAGAACGAGGATAAAGTCTAGAACCTGAACCACCAGCCATAATTAAAACATATTTATGTTCATCATTTTTATTCATATTATTTTATCTTAAAAAACTTTTTATAAAAAATATTTTTAGCTACTCCAACAATGAATAGATAGACAACTACAATCCCCACGATAGCCAAAACTGTCATAAACGGTAGTGGAACAAAACCAAATAATTTACCCAAAAATGTAAGTGCAAAAGTCCAAGCTATAATTACAGCTCCGATAGTAGTATAAGTGACTACAGGGTGTGGAGATACTGACTTAAATATAGAATCTCGTGTACGAATAAGAAATATCACAAGAGTTTGAGTTGCAAAAGATTCTATAAACCAACCAGTCTGAAAAGACGCACCAGAGAGAGCAAAGACTTTATACAAAACATAAAACGTTAAAAAATCAAAAATAGAACTAACTCCTCCAAAAACAAACATAAAACTTTTTATAAATTTAATATTCCAAGGATTAGGACGTGATAAGACCGACTTCTCTACGTTGTCGTGAGTTAAAGCAAATTGAGAACTTTCATATAATAGGTTATTAAGTAGTACTTGTACTGGAAGCATTGGTAAGAATGGAAGTAAGAGTGATGCACCAGTCATTGAGAACATATTCCCGAAGTTTGAACTTATCGCCATTGATATATATTTATTCGTATTAGCAAAAGTCTTCCTTCCTTCTGTCACCCCAGAGATTAACTGATGAAAATCTTTATTCAAAAGAATAATATCTGCTGACTCTTTCGCTACATCTACTGCATTATCAACAGAAATTCCAACATCTGCAGTATGAAGTGATGGAGCATCATTTATACCATCTCCCATATAGCCAACCACATGTCCTAAACTTTGCAGTGATTTAATAATTCTATTCTTTTGTACTGGGGTAACTCTTGCAAAAATATTTGTCTTAAATGCTATAACCGCGAGCTCTCCATCTGACAATTTTTCAATATCCTCTCCATTTAATATCCCTAATATAGGAAGTCCTACTTCTTTGGCTATCTTCTCTGCAACAAGAAGATGGTCCCCTGTAATAATCTTGATACTTATACCCAGAGATTCTAATTCATCAAGAACTTCTTTTACTCCCTTTTTAGGTGGATCGATAAAGGCAATCAATCCTTCAAATTTTAAACCTAACTCATCAGCAATTGTATAATCCTTTTCTTTTGGAACTATTTTAGAGGCTATAGCTAAAACTCTATAACCTTCTTTTGATAAATTCTCAAATAAAACTTCCACTTGTTTAGTTTCTTCTTTGGATAGATTTGATATTGGGAAAATCTGCTCAGGTGCACCTTTTGCAACTATTGTATTCTCGCCATTAAAACCAAAAACAATACTATCTCTCTTTCTTTCAAAATCAAAAGGCATTTCGTCTATCTTTTCATAACTAGAAATATCAAAATCTCTATACGCAGATATTGCAGAATCAAGTGGATTCTTCGTACCAGTATGGAATGAACTTACGATATACGCATACTTAAGTACGTCTAGTGAATCTTCTCCTTTTATATTCAAATATTTAACAACCGTAATTTTATCTTCTGTAAGTGTACCAGTCTTATCTGTACAAAGTATATCCATACTTCCAAAATTCTCTATAGATGACAACTTCTTTATGATAACTCCATGATCCGCCATCTTTGTAGCAGATCTAGAAACGTTAAAAGCAATAATCATCGGTAGAAGCTCTGGGGTCACACCCACAGCGATAGCCAAGGCAAATATAAGAGACTGGAGTATATCATTCTTTAGTAATGCATTTGCAAGGAAAACTACCACCACCATAACAATGACAATCTTTGTAATTAAAATACTAAAATCCTTTATACCCCTTTCAAACTCCCCTGTTCTCTCGCGAACTTGTAGTAGTGAGACAATGTTACTAAACTTTGTATCCTTAGCTATAGCCGTAATCTCTACGTATACATGCCCTGTCACTGCATTACTTCCTAGATATATACTATCCCCTATATTCTTTTCTATCGGAAGTGATTCACCTGTAAGAGAGGATTCATTTACGAAAAAGTCATGCCCTTCTCTTATGATTCCATCTGCTGGTATTACATTCCCTGCTTCTACAACTATAATATCACCAACAACTATATCTGAAGCTAGTATCTTCTGCTCTTTACCATCTCTTACTATTACGGTCTGAAGAGCTACTTTTTTTAATAATAGCTGGGTTGCTTTCTCTGACTTATGAGAAACAAAGAAGTTTATAACCGAACTAATGATGATAATAATGACAATTAATATTGCACTTATATATGATCCAGTGATTAAAGATATGAACGAAGCTCCTAAAAGTAAAAGGACCAAAGGATTTTTAAATTCTTTTAAAAAAGTCGCAAATGGCGAATATGGCTTACTTATTATTAAAATATTCTTACCATTTTGTTTTAACCTTTTCTCTGCTTCAATTTGAGTTAGTCCATTTAACATATTCTACATAATACCACATCTTACATTTTTGTAGAATAAAAAAACTCCCCGAGTTTTACCCGGGGAGTCTATTATATTTCTTCTATACAAAATGGACCAAAAACTATACTTCTGGCTACTTGTTTTTCTAAACCGGAAATACTTTCTTGAAAAAGAAGAATTTCTTCTTTTGGTATTTCTATTTCTGCCAAAAAGGCATACTCACTACCACTAATATTAGCTGAGTGGAGATGAATTAAATTTACATTTTCAAGAGGATTTAAAGCTTTAACTAAACTTCCCCTTTCATTTTTTGATATAAAAATTACCAATGCTCTATTATTCTGAGCAATATCTCTTTTTAAATTACTTGGACCAAATATAAAAAATGTGGTCCAAGCTTCCTCGTCTTCAAAATTAGATTCAAGAATTTCTAAACCCATTTTTTCTGCAGCAAATCTTGGTCCAATAGCTGCATATTTAGCATATTTTTTATTATTTGCAACCATTTCAGTTGCTAGTCCATTACTTCCAACTTCCACCAAATTAGCAGAAATTAATTTAGTATTTTTTTCACAGGCACCAAAGGCTTTTTCGTGAGCTAAAATACCTTTGATTTCATTTTTATTCACTCCTGGTCTAACCATAAGACAAAAACTGATTTTTATCTTGATAGCACAAAGAATATAAATCGTTTTTTCATTGAGCAATTTCATTAACTGTTCAACGGATTCATCTATCCTTCCTTGTGCTTTTGTTTCTACCGCTAAAATTCCATAAGAATCGGAGTTTGAAAAAATTACTGGTAAGACATCTTTATTTGATTTTACTGGTAATAATACAACATTTTCATCATTAAACTTTGGTAAATAATCATATTTAAGTGATGCCTTGTAATATGCTTCCCAAGAAAAAGTAGAACCATAGGGACCTAAAAAAACAATTTTTTCCATATATATTTAATTTTAAAGTTACAAATTAATTAAAAGAACAAAAAAATAAGCCCTCAGTTTGAGGACTCATCTTTTTAATTAAATATGTTAGTATATTTTAATCAGAAAAATCAACCCTCAAATCGATGGGGCTAAAGAAGAAAAATGTATTTCTCTGATTAATTAATTTCATATTTTTAATATAGCAAAATAACATATTTTATGCAAATACTGTGAATATTTAAAGGTAAATGCCAAATTTAACCATAAAACTAAAGGTAGTATTTTTTCGATTAATAATTAAGAATTAATTTGAAATTTACACTCATATTAAGTACCTTTTTGGGTTTTATATAGTAGGGGTCATCGATAAGGCCATTCAGTCCTTTCATCATAGGTTCTATGCAGATAAAGTCCTTCCCAGGCATAGACCAAACCCATATTTTTTCATATTCTATACTTACATCTAAAACTAGAATACCTAAAGATGGTATTTCTATTTTGACATATGCTTCACTATCTTTTAATTTTGGATTATCTATGTAGAAAGTTCCTCCATTATTCCAAACTTCTATATTATCTTCTATCTCTTTTCCGCCATCAAACACAAACTTTATATAACCCTTTTGTATATTGGGAATTTTAAAATACGGATGAAGCCCCATACTTATAGGCATGTCTTTCTCTTCTTCATTATTTTCAATTATCTGTTTATAAGTAAACGACCCATCTTTCTCAAATTGACCAATATTCTGAAATGAAAAGTCATATGGATAAACTTCTCTTGTTTTTTCATTAGATAATAGTGTCTCTGTAAAACCATCTTCCCTAGTTTCAACCTCCCATTTTAAATCTCTCGCAAAACCATGTCTTTCTAGGTTAGGATATATGTTATTTTTCTCAAGAGCTCCTGCGTTCGGGAAAAGGATAGGCACTCCACCTCGAACTTTTTCATCAATGTTTAAGAATGTTTTCTCATCAAAATATAGTATTTCACTCCCTTGAAGCTTTATAGAGGTTATCATTCCTCCCCTTTCAGCGCAAAAAGAGACCTCATTACCATTCTCTCCCTTTATCGTTTGTATTTTTAAGTCGGGCATTAGTATTACTTTGCTATTTGGATATTTGTTTTTTGAAGAATGACTTCTCTTATATTCTCTGCAATTTTTGAATCGATAACATCAAAAAATCCTTCAGCTTCACCACCATTCGTATTATCATTTGATGCAGTCTCTATCACAAGCTTACTTACTCCCATCATTTTAAAATTAAAGCTTTGCTCTATATTTATATTTTCTATCTGTCTATAAGGTATGAATACTTCTTTCTTACTTAAAAAACCTTTCCTAAAGCTAAAAGCATTCTCTCCTAAAGTAAAATCACAGCTTATATAATGAAACCAACTTAAAACTACACCAAAAATTAACACTAAAATAGAAATAACAAATAACCCTAATGATAAATAATTTACCAACGTTTAAGAAAAATCTAAAGGAAAAATCATAATCATTTTTGAAACAATACTACTTTTAAAAAAAGAAAAAATAAATGAGACTACAAGTAATATGATTCCTGCTGTAATCTTTTTTGATAAATAATAATAAAAAACTTTAATACCTAACTTTTGATTTGTATTCATATTTATATTATAACTCTTAATTAAATTAAATAAAGCATATAGAGAATAAATTTAGCAAATTAACTAAATATTTTAATATCCTTACTTAATATACTTCCTGTTGATAACACTTCTCACAGTATACTATCTCAGGACGTTCGGGTGAATATGAAGTCTCAAAGGTATTAGTACAACCTTCTTTCATACAGGATCTATGCCAGAGTTTCATAGGATTACGTTGTAATAGTC
>Ga0209083_1000864_pt1 | contig 39369 bp, 49 predicted proteins | sample AM7aDNAmetaG_FD_184132 | JGI IMG/M metagenome (GOLD analysis project Ga0209083, IMG submission 184132) | Freshwater microbial communities from Finland to study Microbial Dark Matter (Phase II) - AM7a DNA metaG (SPAdes) (version 3) | ecosystem: Environmental > Aquatic > Freshwater > Lake ... | reverse complement strand
GACCCTACCGGGCACGGCGCAGGTGCGGTTGGAAGTGGGGGCGATCTACGGCACCGCCGTCGCGTGCTTCTCGGACATTGCGTTCCGCGAGATGCCGGATGGAACCCCCATCGGCCTGCGCGTGACGGAGGTGCAGAAGAAGCCGTAGGTCCCGGCGGAAGGGACCTTCTGAATGTCCCTCTCGGCGTCCGGTAAGACGGGTGACCGGACCCCGTTGGATTTCCACGCACATGGAGGCGCCGCTGACAATCGTGTGGAAGAAATCGCTGAGTTGCGTATTTGTTCTGGCCCTGGTGCTCGGAGGCATCGGGATTAGCACGCACTCGCTTCTTGCGGCCACGGTGCATGTTTCCCCCTCGGGAGATGACGCGAACCCCGGGACGCCGGAGCAGCCGGTGGGGACGGTTTCCAAGGCGCTGGGCCTTGTGGCGGGGAAGGAAGAGCCGTGCGAGATCATCCTTCACAAGGGTGTCTATCCCGGCGGGGTCACGGTGGGCCGGCAGCTTGAGCGGAACAAAGGGCCGTTGCCGGCGTTGCTGATTACTGCCGCGGAGAATGCCGACGGAAGCTTCGAGGAGGTGGTATTTGACGGTGGGCGGACGATCTCCGAATCCGAGCCGGTGGCGGGCAAGCCGGGGGTCTTCAAGGCGCCTGGCGCGTATGACCTGAGCGTCACGAAGCTGAATATGTGGGAAGCGGACGCGCGCATCCGGTACACGCTGGCGGCCGACCGCGCGGCGGTCGAGCAGTTCCCGGCCAGCTTCTGGTGCGACGGGGGTTCGCTGTTCGTTCATACCTCCGACGGGCGCGCCCCCGCCGCGCACGAGATCGGCATCACCGGCATTCCTTGCGAGGGGATCATGGTCTGGCGGCAAAATACGACGGTGCGCGGCCTGCGCTTCCGCAACTTCCTGGCTTGGTGGTGGTCCGGCGGCGTCATATTGCGCGCGGCGAACTCCGCTGTCGAGGATTGTCAGGCCTGGAATTGCGATAAGGGGTTCGAGGCGCTGGACGAGGGGGTGGCCGGTATGCGGATCATCCGCTGCCGTAGCGACGACTGCTTCGTCGGCGCGTATCTGAGCGGCAGCGGCATGGTGGAAGATTGCCGCTTCATCAAGGTCCGCGACCGCTTCATGATCCGGCGGTATCCGCAGGAGGACTGCGGCATCAAGTTCTGCCACCCCGGCCTCGATGGGGCGGCGCGGCGCAATCTCTGCGCCGGCTTCGCCAACGGCATCTTCGTCATGCGCAAGGCCAGCGCGTTCACCTGTGAGAACAACAGCTGCATCGATTGCGCCGCCTGCGGCATCGGCGGCAACGGCTATATTCCGCAAAGCGTCTGGCGGCTTAACATCGTCGCCGGCTCCACCTGGCCGGTTCCGTCGCGGGGACCGTGATGGACTACAACTGCTATTGGCGCAACCGCGAGAAAGCGTCGTTTGCTGCCTGCGTCGCCGGCATGCGCAAAGCCGCCACGGGGGAACACAATCTTGTGGCGGACCCGCGCTTTGCCGGGCCGGCGACGGGGGACTACCGGCTGCTTCCAGAGAGTCCCTGCCTGAAGATAGGGCCTGGTGGCGAGAACTGTGGCGCGTTCGGCGCGGTGGGGCCGGACTTCAAGGATGTCGAGCCGCCGGTCGTGGCTGTTACCTTGGCGCCGCCTGCAAAACGCGCGGGGGGCGCGGGCGAACTCTACTTCGAGCGCGACCCGTGGATCGGTGGGGGACGCAATCTGGTGCGGGAACTCTCCGGCGACGAACACGCCGAGGAGTGGCTCACGAGTGAACCGTTTCTCGGATTGATGATCGGTGTTGAAGACGCCGTCAGCAAGCCCGTTGAGATGAAGCTGCGCATCGGCAACGGCGAATGGAGCAAGCCGGAACCCTATGCCGTTCGGAAGGAAATCGCCTTCCCCGCCGGCGCGGCCACGGCCTCGGTCAGCCTGACGGTCTCCGACGCCGCAGGCAACTGGAGCGCGCCCAGGACGGTCATGGCAAGGCTCCTCAATAAAGGCCCCGCGCTCAAGGGGAAGCCGGTCAGCTATGCCAACAACTCCGGCGTGGTGGTCGCCTTTGAGACGGACACTCCCTGTCTGGCCAGGATCGAATACGGCCCGGACAAGAAATACGGGCCCGTGCTGGAACAGCCCAAAGACGTGCATCACTCCTGGACCTCCAGCGATGGCGGGGATTACGTAGCGATACGTTCGAACCCCCGTGTCACGCACCATCTGGTGCTGCTGACGCCCGCCGTCGTTGCGGGCAAGACTTATCACTATCGGCTGGCGCTGGAAGACGAGCTCGGTAACAAGAGCGCCACTGCCGATGCCACCTTCACCGTCGGCGGCGAGGGCAAGTCTTATTTCGTTTCCCCCCAGGGCGAAGACACGGATACGCCGTCGACGCGGGAGAAGCCCTGGCGGACGATCCAGTTCGCCGTGGACCGCGCTCTGCCGGGAGACCGGGTCGTCCTGCTGCCGGGGGTCTATGCGGGCGAGACGAAGTTGACCCACGGCGGGGTGAAGGGCACGCCGATTAGCATCGAGGCCGATCGGGCGGGCACAGCGATCCTCGACGGGCGGCGTGAGGTCCAGTCTTGCCTGCAGTTGGAGAGGGCGCCCGAGGTGGCGATCAAAGGATTGGAGATCCGCTGGTTCGAGCACTCGGGCGTGTACGTGGTCGATTCCCCGAATGTGTCGGTGCTGAACTGCCGGATCTGGAATGACTTCTGGGGCGCGGTCTGGCTGGAAGGTTACGGCATCTTCGCGCATCGTTCCCCCGGCATGACCGTGGACCATAACGTCATCTACGGGTTCGAGTACGGGATATTCCTTGTGCAGAGCGCGCAGTCGCGGGTCACTTTCAACACCGTCCTTTACAACCTGTACAGCGCGGCCGGCTACGCCTACTCCGCCGAGGGCACCGTCTCCCGGAACAACTCCTTTGCGTACAGCGGCAACGACCAGTACATCGTCCAATATGCCGACCGAAAAGAGATGGCGACGTTTGACAGCGACTACAACAACATCGGCACTAACATTGAGGAGAGTTTTCGTCTGGGAGCCGCGTATGGCCAGGGGGCCGTGGGCGCGCCCGAGGAATTCGTCGTCAAGGACGCCTTCATCAACGCGCACCACAACTCCGCGGCTCTCGTTGCGGAGAACGGCAAGCGTTACCAGAGTCTGAAGGTCTGGCAGGCGGCGACCGGCCAGGACAAGCACACGATCTTTGCCGACCCGATGTACGCGGATGCCGAGCATTTCGACTTCCGCCTCAAGCCCGGCAGCCCGAACATCGGCGCGGGGGAGAATGGCGCGACGATTGGCGCGCTGGGGGTCAAGGCGCAGTGAGTATTGCGCGGCGATAGCGAATTACTCTTCCTGGCATTGCGGCGGGCGTGCCGTCCGAATAATCATCTGCGCATGTTTTCTGCACTGATGCGAAGCTGATGACTACGTGGTATCCTTGCACTCCTTCGGGACATTGCACATTGAGGAGGCAACGACGTGGACAAGGATACGAATACGGGTGTCAACTGGACTGGTTTGTCGGTGATCGCAACAGTGGTACGGCTGCTCTGCAATTAACTCGCGCTCCAGAGCGAATACCTGCGGGCCGAGAACAAGACGCTCAAGTCGAAGATCAAAGGCCGTGTCTGGTTCACGGGTGACGAACGCCGATCTTTGGTGGCTGCCGCGTCTGCCATAGGGTCGGAAGCTGACGCCGCAAGTGGCGAGCATCGTCAGGCCGGAAACGATTCTGGCTTGGCAGCGCTTGAAGCTTGACATCAAACTCTTCAAGGGCCGCATTGCCGACATCTTGCGGCGCAACAGTCTGGCCTGCGTGGCGTTCATTGCGTGCGTCAAGCGCGCCCTGCCACCAGGTGGCCTGGGTCTATGCGGATATCAGGGCGGACGATCCGGTGTGGTCCGCGTCGCATCAACGACGACGGATGCGTTGAACGCTGTCCAACATCGGGACTTCTTCTCAACGTGTGCGGAATTGGTGGTAATGACTCGACGAGTGAGCCCTAGGCGTCTTCGTGACAGACTGATCCTGTTGCAGCGCGACCACGAGGCGATACCTTGTGGCGAACGCCGCGCGTTGGCGCTGGAGTTGGTTCACCTGCTGGCTGAGGATTGTCATCCCCCCGTGGCCGGGGCGCTGGTCCAAATTCTGACACGCGATCCGTCCCCCACCGTGCGCCGCGCGGTAGTCAACCTCCTACCCTTGCTGCCTCAACAGGAATTCCACCAACTCGCTCTCCAACTCCTGGGCGATGAGAGTCCGCGGGTGCGTGGGGCCGTCCAGCGTCTCGTTGACCGACAGTGCCAGAGGCTCTGTCAGTCGCTTGGACGTCAGGACGCGCGCGACCACAATGGCATGGGAAGGCCCAACGTGCCGCAGGGCCCAGACCCGATACAGATCGTGGTGCCCGCCGACAGCCAACTCGACGTATGGATGGGTGCCGTCGTGCGTGACGTGCGGCACATCCTGAGCCCGCTGGAAAAGGGGATCGCCGGGGCTCTTCTGCATGCAGGGAAAGAGCCTCACGGGCGTCAGCTCCTGGGGGCGCAACTGGCCAAGGTGGGAAGGAAGCTCGCGTACTTGCAAAGATTCGTCAGCGGCTTGAGCGATAGCATGTCGGACCTCGATGGCGCTTTGACCGTGGTCAACCGTCGGCTTTTCAAACAGGGTTCTTCGTCGAAGGCCCATGCGCTGGAGGTAACATCCACTATGTCCGAAGACCCTCCCGCGCCCACGTCGACGAAGGCCCCCAGAATCCCCCGCCGTGGCCGTCCCGCTCACACCGACCCAGCTCATGACGCGAAAGTGCTGGCTGCGTGGAGGACGAAGAGTTACCAGACCTATTCCGAGTGCGGTCGAGCCATGCAACTCTCTCGCGAGGCAGTCGCGCGTGCTTTGGACCGGGCGAGAAAGCGTGAAAAAGCCATGCCGGAATAAATCGCCCGAAAAGGGCTGTCAAGGACAGCTATTTATTCCGACGCACATTTCCTTATGACGTAACTCCTTTCAGCACCTTCCACTATGAAACCCTACCGCCGGAATAAATCGTCGGAATAATTCAGCGCCGATGTTTATTCCGACGCGACCCATACAACTCGTCTTCGTTGATGCCCGATGGCGGCGTTTTCGAACTGTTGGTTCGGAGGAAGTAGCGCAGCGCGTGAGAAGACGCGCCTCAAGAGTAGCGGGTTGCACCGCCTTCAGCAGCGAAGGTGAGCCTTTGCAGCGTGGGTGGTCGCACGCTACACGGTGATGGCGTATGACGATGCCGCCGAATCGCCGCCGCAGATGGCTCTGTTGGACCGGACGTTGGGTGCATCGTAAATTCTTGCCGCGAAGGGCAGTCATGCCGAACCGCAACAACGTTACGCTGTCGTCTCTTCCGCCGGAAGGGCGCGGGCTGGTCGCACTCATGCAGTACATGAACTTTGGTCGGATCGAAGAACTGAAGGTCTTGAAAGGACTGCCCGTACTCAATCCCGTGCCGCGGCTGTTCAGGGAGATCAAGCTCGGCGGGGAGAACGGGCCCCACGCCAAAGGAGCGTTGGGAGAGTTCCTCGTCAGGGCCGAAGTCCGAGAACTCCTGGGAGTCCTGACGCAGATGGGCGAGGGGGTCATCCTGCTCATCGAGGTGCGATACGGACTGCCCGTGAAGATGGTTTATGAGGAGTGCGGGATGCCCCAACTGAATTACAACTGACGCTTCGCAAAGACGTTTCACCGACGCTAGATAACTGACTGGCCACACAGTGGAGGCAGTTGTGAGCGCCGCCGAAAGGCGAGCTCGCACTGCCTCCATTTGTTTTCCCGCCATCGGCCGGCGTCCACACGCCTCCCCAACAAGGAGGTTCTCATGGACACCCATCGCACACCGCAGACGCTGGACGCCTATGCCGAGAAACTCGTCTGTTGCACCGTGCGGCAACTGATCAATTGGGGGACATTCCCCGAGTCGGATCGCGAAGACCTTGAGCAGGAGCTCCGGCTCGCCATCCTCACGCGCCTGCCGCAGTTCGATCCCGGCAAGGCCAAGCTGACGACCTTCGTCGCGCGGGTTGTCGAAAACAGGGTCAAAGACCTGCTGCGACACCGGCAGGCGGAAATGCGGGCGGTCAGCCGGGAGGGACGCTCGCTGGGCGATGCGGTCGAGACGAATGATGGCGCCGAGCCCTTCGGAAATATGTTGACCGACGCGGACCGAACCCGACGATTCGGCCAATCTCCCCTTTCGGACGAGGAACGCGCCTGCCTCCTGGTTGACCTGTCGCGAGTCCTGGACACCCTTGCCGGGGAATTGCGGCAGCTTTGCGAAGAACTCAAGACCAGGACGGTCACACAGATCGCCGCAGAGCGGAAAGTCCAGCGGCTCACGGTTTACCAACGCGTCTGGAGGATACGCAAACTGTTCAGGAGGGCATCCCTCGGAGATTACTTGAAAAAGGGGTGATACACACCGGGCTTCCGATACGTAAGTAAGTAATAGGGACACTTCATGTCCTTCGTCCGGGTGGGATGGCGTAGCGCTGCCGGCCACGGCGCTCAGACTCCCCGCGCCCGCCCGGACGTTTTCGGTCATCGGTTCAGAAAGGAGAACACGGCTTGAAACTTATCGGACAGATTCACAGCGGGAAGCAGCCCGCCCCGCGCCGCATCATGCTGTACGGCACGCACGGCATCGGCAAATCCACCTGGGGCTCGATGGCGCCGAAATCCATCTTTGTCCAGACCGAGGATGGCCTGGGCGAGATCGCCTGCGACAAATTCCCCCTGGCGAAATCCTTCAGCCAGGCCATGCAGGGACTATCGGACCTGTACACCGAGGAACACCCGTACCGCACAATCGTTGTTGACTCGCTCGACTGGCTCGAACGGCTCATCTGGGAAGAGGTCTGCCGCCAGAAGACCGTCGAGAGCATCGAGGACATCGGCTATGCCAAGGGATACGCCTTCGCCATCACGCAATGGCGGGAGTTTCTGACCGGCCTGGAGGCGCTGCGCTCGGACCGGGGGATGACTATCATCCTCATCGCCCACGCCAAGATCGAGAAGTTCGAGAACCCCGAGACAGAGAATTACGACCGCTACGTTCCGGGCATCCACAAACTGGCCAGCCACATCGTCCAGGAGTGGTGCGACGAGGTGCTCTTTGCGACCTACCGCGTCCACGTCAAACAGACCAAGGAGGGCTTCGACAAGAAGTCCAACAAGGGCGTCGGCACGGGCGAGCGCATCATTCACACCGCCGAACGGCCGGCGCACGTGGCGAAGAACCGGCTGAACCTCCCCGAGGATCTCCCCCTGGACTGGAACGCCTATGCGCAGTTCCTGGGCGATGGGAGCGCAACGCCGTCGAATTAGTCCCCATTTCAATTCCATTCACTAGGAGAATATCGTGACGAACCTTAACGGCTTTGACGCGAACACCGTCGAACCGACGACCGAATTCGATCCCATCCCCGCGGCGAAGTACCTGGCCGTCATCACCGGAAGCGAAATGAAGCCGACGAAGACCGGCAAGGGGAGTTTCCTCGAGCTTCAGTTCCAGATCATCGAGGGCCCATGCGCCAACCGCTGCATCTGGGCGCGCCTGAACCTGGACAACCCCAACCCCACCGCGGTCCAGATCGCGCGTGGCCAGCTCTCGGCGCTCTGCCGCGCTGTGGGGGTCATGACGCCGAAGGACTCCTGTGAGCTGCACAACCTCCCGCTCGTGATCGACGTGAAGTGCAAGAAGAGGACGGACAACGACGAAATCACGAACGAGATCAAGGGATTCTCAAAGAAGGAATCGCCGACCGCTCCGGCTCGTCCAGCAGCCGCCTCAACCCCGCCCTGGGCGAGACGGTGAGCGACGCGAGCGCCGTGATCGAACTGGCACTGCCGTACCCGCCGAGCCTGAATCACTATTACCGCATCTGGAGGGGCCGCACGCTGATCAGCCGTGAGGGGCGCGCCTACCGCGAGGCGGTTTGCGCGCTCTTGGCCCGGCGCGGCGTGCGGCCCATGCTCGGTCCGCTGGCCATGGCCGTCGAAGCCTATCCCCCGGACAAGCGGCGTCGGGACCTGGACAACCTGCAAAAGAGCCTGTGGGATTCGCTGCAGCATGCCGGAGCGTATGGGGATGACGGCCAGATTGACCTGCACCTCACACGCCGGCATGCGCCGGTCCAGGGCGGTGCGGTCGTGGTCCGAATCGAGGCGCTGCCGCTGCACTGCTGCCCACTGTGCGGCCACAGCCTTACTTAAGAGACATTCGGGGAATCGTGGGATGGAAAGACGCCTGACGCTTGGCAGCCTGTTCCGCGGCATCGGCGGATTCGACCGGGGCTTCGAGGACGCCGGACGACGCATCGTGAAGGCGCTGCGCCGGGAGGAGACCCCGGATTGACGCAGCCGATCTTCTCACCTCCCAAGGCTCCAGCGCTCGTCCTTCGTCCCTATCAGCAGGAAGCCGTCGACGCCGTCTATCGGCACCTGAGGGAACGGGACGACAACCCCTGCATCGTGATCCCGACAGCTGGGGGAAAAACTCCCATAGCAGCGACGATCTGCAAGGACGCGGTCGGTGCGTGGAAGGGGCGCGTCCTGATCCTGGCGCACGTCAAAGAGCTTCTGGAGCAGGCCGCAGAGAAGCTCGACCGCATCGCGCCTGATCTGCGCGTCGGCATCCATTCCGCCGGACTGCGCCGGCGCGATACGGAGCACCCCGTCATCATCGCCGGAATCCAGAGCGTCTACAGACGGGCCTGCGACCTGGGGCCGTTCGATCTCGTGCTGGTGGATGAAGCTCACATGATTGCGCCGGAGGGTGACGGGATGTACCGGCAGTTCCTGGCGGACATGAAAGTGATCAACCCCCGCATGCGTGTCATCGGGCTGACGGCCACGCCGTTCCGGATGAAGTCGGGGATGATCTGCGCGCCGGAGAACTTCCTCAACTCCATCTGCTATGAGGTCGGTGTCCGGGAGCTCATCCGCGACGGCTACCTCTGCAGGCTGATCACGAAATCCGGCTGCCAGAAGCCCGATACGTCGGAATTGCGCCTGCGGGCCGGAGAGTTCGTCGCCAGCGAGACGGAAGCGTTGATGGACCAGGACGCCTTGGTGGAGTCCGCTTGCGCGGAGATCGCCGAATACACCAGGGACCGCAACTCATGCCTTGTATTCGTCAGCGGCGTGAAACACGGCCAGCACGTAACCGACGTCCTGCACCGCAGGACCGGCGTCGAGGTGGGTGAGGTGTATGGAAACACGCTCGCCTTTGAGCGTACTCGGATGCTCGACGATTTCCGCAGCGGGAAGCTGAAGTACCTCGTCAACGTCAACGTGCTCACCACGGGCTTCGACGCCCCCAACATCGACTGCGTCGCCATGCTTCGGCCCACCATGTCGCCTGGGCTTTTCTGTCAGTGCTGCGGGAGGGGATTCCGCCTCCACCCCGGCAAGGAGAACTGTCTCATCCTGGACTTCGGGGGCAACGTCCTTCGCCACGGGCCTGTGGATCAGGTCATGGCGAAAACCTCGCGCGGCGGCAACGGCCCGACGCCGGTGAAAGAATGCCCGGAGTGCCATTCCGTCATCGCCGCCGGCTATGCCAACTGCCCGGATTGCGGGCACGAATTTCCACCGCCGGAGAAGAAGAAACATGAGGCGGAGGCGACCACCGCAGGCGTCCTGTCGGGTGAAGTGACGATGACGGAGTACCCGGTCGAGGCGGTGCTCTACGGCGTCCATGCCAAGCGTGGCGCGCCGGCGGACCATCCCCGGACGTTGCGCGTGGACTACCAGGTGGGGCTGAACGACTTCATCTCGGAATGGGTCTGCCCGGAGCATACCGGCTTTGCGCGATGGAAGTTCGAGAAGTGGTGGAGAGCGCGTTCGGACGTGCCGCCGCCGGTCAGAGTTGAAGAGGCCGCGGCGCTGGCTCAGGAGGGTGCATTGGCCCCCGCGACGGCGATCACCGTCCGGCACGTTGCCGGCGAGAAACATGATCAGGTCGCCGGTTACGTCCTGGGCGGGAAACCGCGCATGGCGGGGTGGGACGAGGCGCCGATCCAGAAGCCTGCCGGCAACTCCCTGGGCGTGGCGGACGAGGAGATTCCGTTTTGACAGACAACGTCAACCACCCCAGCCACTACACCAGCCATCCCAGCGGCATCGAGTGCATTCAGGTAACCGAGTGCATGAACTTCTGCATCGGGAACGCCGTGAAATATTTATGGCGCGCTGGCCTCAAAGGTGACGCTCTGGAAGACCTGAGGAAAGCCCGCTGGTACGTCGACCGTGAAATCAAACGCCTCGAAACCGCCCAATCACGGGAGGCGCGGTGAACGAACTCCTCCAGGCCGCCCAATACTACCTGAGCCGGGGCTGGATGCCCGTCTACGTGCCGCCCGGGGTGAAGGGACCCAGCCGGCATGGCTGGGAGAAGCTGCGCCTGACCGAATCGGAGCTGCCCAGGCACTTCAACCGTCCCGGCAACATTGGGATCATCCTGGGGGATGCCAGCCACAACTTGGTGGACGTGGACCTGGACTGCCCTGAGGCGCTGGAACTGGCCGACCAATACCTCCCGGCCACCCCTGCGGTCACCGGGCGTCCGAGCGCGCCGCGGTCGCACCGCTGGTACGTCTCGGACGTGCCGGCGATAAAGCAGTTCCGGGACCCCAGGACCCGGGAGATGATCATCGAGTTACGCAGCAATGGCGGACAGACCCTTGTAGGCCCCAGCCGCCACGATGAGACCGGCGAACCCTACGACTGCCTTGACGGCGAACCCGCGCACGTGCCGGCGGACGTTCTGGCAGCGGCAGTCCAGGGCATCTATGAAGCAGTCGTTCGCCGCCGGTATGGCGACATTCCCCAGAAATGCTCATCCGCGCCGCCGACAACCCCGACCCACGTGGCGGACGCCGATTCCGTCGAGCGCCGCGCGCTGGCGTACCTCCAGGCCATGCCGGCGGCCGTCAGCGGCCAGGGGGGCCACAGCGCCACGTACTCGGCCGCCACGGTCCTGGTGCATGGCTTTGCTCTATCCACTGGTCAGGCGTTCAGCATGCTCCTGGCGCACTATAACCCCCGCTGCCAGCCGCCCTGGAAGGAGAAGGAACTGCGCCACAAGGTCGAGGACGCCGCGAAGAAGCCGCATGACAAACCCCTGGGCTGGTTGCGCGACCAGACCCCAGCCGCTGAACCGGCAGATGGCATGGACCTGTCAGGAATCATGGCAAAGGCTGTTCCACAAGATGAGCGCCCATTGGCCGCGCCTGAGGATCCCGGTCCTATTCCGGAGTCCATGCTGCGCGTCCCGGGCCTCGTCAGCGAGGTGATGGACTACACACTAGCGACGGCGCCTTATCCGAACGTCGCGATGGCGTTCTGCGGGGCGCTGGCGGTGCAGGCCTATCTGGCCGGGCGCAAGGTGCGCGACAGCGGCGACAACCGCACGAACCTCTATCTCCTGGGCCTGGCCTACTCAGCCGCCGGCAAGGACTGGCCGCGCAAGGTCAACACGCGCATCCTTCACGAGGTCGGTCTCGCCGACGGTCTGGGAGACCGCTTCGCCTCGGGCGAGGGTATCCAGGACGCGCTCTACGTGACGCCGTCAATGCTCTTTCAGACCGACGAGATCGACGGGATGCTCCAGTCGATCAACAAGGCCAAGGACGCGCGGCATGAAAACGTCATGGGGACGGTTCTGACGCTCTATTCCGCGAGCAACACGGTCTATCCCATGCGCCGAAAGGCGGGCAAGGAACCCCCCGGAGCCGTCGACCAGCCCTCGCTAGTGATCTTCGGCACGGCGATCCCCAACCATTACTACGAGTCGCTCTCCGAGCGGATGCTCACCAACGGCTTCTTCGCGCGCATGCTCATCGTCGAGAGCGGCCCCCGGCCCAAGGGACAGGAAGCGCGCGTCGAGGAGCTTCCGCAGCGCATCCTGGCCGCGGCCAAGTGGTGGGCGGACTTCCATCCCGGCACCGGCAACCTGGAGGACTGGCACCCGGTCCCGCGCGTCGTGGAACACACCGAAGAGGGGCGGGACCTGCTGGTCGAAGTGCGCGAAGAAGCGGACGCCGAGTATGCCAAAGCGGAACAGCGCAAGGATTCCGTCGGCACGACCGTTTGGGGGCGCGTGAACGAGCAGACGCGCAAGCTGGCGCTGATCCATGCCCTGAGCGAGAACCACGTGGAACCCGTCATCGGCCTGGCGGCCGTGCAATGGGCGCGGGCGTTCGTCATGCACCAGACGCGCCGGATGCTCTTCATGGCCCAGAACCACGTCGCCGACAACCCCTTCCACGCCGCGTGCCTCAAGCTCCAGGAGAAGCTGCGCGAAGCGCCCGGCCGCACCTTACAGCACAGCGTACTGCTGAAACGCATGAAACTGGACGCGAAGACCTTCGCAGAGCTGATCATGACGCTCGATCAGCAGGGGGACATCGAGATTCTCATGGCGCCGCGCGCCGGGACACCCAAACGACTCTACCGGCTGCGTGAAGTGTGAGGGTGAAAAGTGAAACGTGAGGCTGAAATCCGGGTCGCAGGGGGTGAAAGGAGAGAAACGAGGGTGAAAGGTGAAATGCGGTTTAACCTATATAGAATATATATATCTCTTCTCCTTTCTCTCCTTTCACCCCTATCCCCCCTCACGATTTTAAGTGTGCTTTTTTGTGTGTATACGCGAGGGGGGGTGAAAGGTGGAAACGTGGGCTGATGCCAGAGCTGCGGCGGGCCGTTCGGCAGGGCATACCCCCACGCGCGCACAGGGCGCGCGTGTTGAACCGTCAGGCAGGTTCCATCTTGAGGAACTCTTCCGGCGTCACAATGGGGATCGGTTCGTTGGGAAAGTGCCGCGCGTTCCTGGTGAGGATGAAGTCGGCCCCGGCATGGTGCGCGGAGAAGAACTGAATGCCGTCCTCAAAGTCCGAGAACTCCGAGTCAATCGCACGCTGGATGATCTGTTCGTCCAGAGCCACGACGTGAAATATGTCCCGCAGCAACTTCAGCCCGTCGTGGGCCGTCGGGCGGTTTGCGACGCGCCGCAGCACGTAGTGGACGTTGTTGAAGCTGATCGCGGAAATGTATCCGTCGAGCGTCCCATGTTCCACGCGGGACCAGACCTCCGACGCCGCGACGCAGTGAGGCTCGCGCCGGCCCAGCACGTCCAGGAGCACGTTCGTGTCAAGGAACACTTTCATTTCTTGAATCCATACTTCTCAAGCAGGGATTCTTCCAGAAGCTCCCGGTCCGACTTCCCCGGCGGCAGCTTCACCAGGCCGAGCGCCTGGCGCGTGAGCGGGCCGAGTTCAGCAGTGGACTTCGTTTCCGCGCGCTTGGACATCGCCAGGACCAGCCGGCTGAACATGGCCGAGATGCTCGTCTTGTTCTTGCGCGCCAGTTGCCGGGCCTTCCGGACCACTTTCTCGTCGGCGCTGAGCGTGAGTTTTACGGTTGCCATAGAGGCTCCTCCTATACGTATGCCAGCACTAATAGTATACGTATCGTCCGTTTCTTGTCAAGAGCCGGATCGCGTGGGCTGTTCGGCCCCCACGCTCGCACAGGCGCGTTCGGGGCGCAACGGGCGCGTCACTGCGGGCTCAGGCGCGTGTTTGGCAAAAGGACGCGACGTGCGCGCGCTGTGCGCGTCGTGGGCGACGCACCAAGTGCCGTATCTCCGAGCAAATCGCTTAGGTACTACCTTGTCATAAGTCCTTTCAAGGCATCGGGAAGCTGTAGCCAATGAGGAGTGTCTTTCTTTTACGTGTGCATGACCTTGTTTGGAGGAGACGAAGATGCAAATCGAGATGCGCAAAGTCAGTGAAATCAAGCCGTATGAGAAGAACCCGCGCCTGAACGATGGTGCCGTGGACGCGGTCGCGCGCAGCATTCAGGAGTTCGGATTCAGGCAGCCCATCGTGGTGGACGCCGACGGCGTCATCATCTGCGGCCACACCCGTTGGAAGGCAGCGCAGAAACTCGGCCTTGAAGAAGTGCCGGTCCACGTGGCCCGCGACATGGCGCCGGAGAAGGTCCGGGCGTACCGGATCGCTGACAACAAGCTGGCAGAGATGGCGACGTGGGACATGGACCTGCTGCCGATCGAATTGACGGAACTGCAGGGGATGGACGTGGATCTGTCGCTATTGGGATTCGATGCCGATGCCTTGGCGAAGATCCTTAACCCGGACGGGACGGACGGTCAGACCGACCCGGATTCCGTGCCCGAACCAGGGGACGCGGCGGTCTCCAAGACGGGCGAGATTTATCAATTGGGCAACCACCGGCTGATGTGCGGGGACTCCGGAAGTGTGGCCGACCTTGACCTGCTCCTGGGCGGGCAGCCGGTCCATTTGGCAAACACGGACCCGCCGTACAACGTCAAAGTGGAACCGCGCAGCAACAACGCCATCGCGGCGGGGTTGTCGTCGTTTGGTGAAAACGCTTCTGCCAAGCGCCGTCACCTTTTCAAGACGATGCGCGACCCGGAGCATGAGGAGGGCGCTCCAGGACTGCGTCACCACCAGGCATTTGACCTGGCGCGCGGCAAGAGCAAGGCCCACGCCACCACGAAGAAGATGCGGCCCAAGGATCGGCCCCTGGAGAACGACTTCGTCTCCGACGAGCAGTTCGACCGGCTCCTTGATGCGTGGTTCGGCAACATCGCCCGAGTGCTCCTGCCGGGGCGCGGGTTCTACATTTGGGGCGGCTATGCCAACCTCGGCAACTACCCGCCGTTCTTGAAGAAACATGGCCTTTACTTCAGCCAGGGGATCGTCTGGGACAAACTGCACCCGGTCCTCACCCGGAAAGATTTCATGGGCGCTTTTGAGATCTGCTTCTACGGGTGGAAGGAAGGGGCGGGCCACAAGTATTACGGCCCCAACAACGCCACGGACCTCTGGCACGTGAAGAAGGTCAACCCCGCCAGCATGATTCACCTGACCGAGAAGGCTGTGGAACTTGCCGTGCGCGCCATTCAATACTCGTCACTGATCGGCGAGAACGTCCTGGACCTCTTCGGCGGGTCGGGTTCGACCTTAATAGGCTGCGAGCAGACGGGCCGGCATGCGTTCTTGATGGAACTGGACACACTCTACTGCGACGTGATCCGCAAACGATGGGCCGAATTTGCTCATGGAGAAGGCTGCAATTGGCAAGAACTGACGCCGGTCTGTGGCGAGTCACAGGCCGTCGCCGCAGGGAGTGCCGAATGAACACCTGGCGCAAAGGGATAGCATCCTGGAAGTGCGGCGGCACATTGTACCTGAGCGTCCCGTTCACATGGCTGCTGCCGGAAGCGGAAGCGCTGGCCCTGCAGCACAAAGGCAAGGTCATCGCTGGGGGACCGGCGGTGGCCTTGATGGGTGCGCCGTGGGCGGACGAGACCCCGGTGGAATGCCCGTTCGACGTACTTGGGATGCACAACCCCTGTGCCACGTTCACGACGCGCGGCTGTCCCAACCGTTGTGCATTCTGCGCCGTGCCCCGGATCGAGGGAGAGTTCCGGGAGCTGCCGTCATGGAAGCCCGCACCGCTGGTCTGCGACAACAACCTCCTCGCGGCGAGCAAACGGCACTTTCGGCGGGTCATTAAGTCGCTGACGACATTTCCTGAAGTGGACTTCAATCAAGGATTGGACGCTCGGCTGTTCACCTGCTGGCACGCCGACCAGATCGCCCGGCTGCGGCGGGCCAAGGTGCGGTTCAGCCTGGACCACGTAGGCATGATCGGCGTGGTGGACGACGCCATTGCCACGGCGCGGGTGGCGGGGCTGAAACACTTCGGCGTGTATGTCCTGACTGGGTTCCAGGACACGCCGGAGGATGCATTCATGCGGTTGGAGCACGTCCGGTCGCTCGGCATCCGACCCAACCCGATGCGCTACCAGCCGTTGGACACGCTGGAGCGCGATTCCTACGTCGCCCCGGGCTGGACCGACTTCGAGTTGAAGCGGATGACACGCTACTACAGTCGGCTGCGCTGGCTGGAACACATTCCGTACGCGGACTATCAACCTTCTGATCAGCCGCTATTTGCCAGCCTGCGAGGCCCGGCAACAACGGAGGTGCAATGAACTCATTCCTGAGCAATCGAACGCAGGAAGGCAGCCGCGTCGCCCTTTCCGGCCCGTCCCGACGCGACGCGCAACGCGATGTCGACCAGGCCGTCTTCGTCCGCTTCCACCGACACGCCGTTCATCGCCAGGAAGATGATCGCGGCGGCCGCCCCCGTTCGCTTGTTGCCGTCGATGAACGGGTGGTTCTGGACGATGTGGTAGAGATAGGCGGCGGCCATCTCGAACAGATCCGTGTGCAGGAAATGACCGCCGAAGGATGCCTGCGGCATGGCAATGGCGGAATGAAGCATACCGGCATCCCGTATGCCCTCTTCTCCGCCGTACTGCTCAATCATGCTGCGATGAATCCGGAGGACGCGCTCGATGTCGAGAAACAAAGGAGCCATGGCTCACTCCGCCAGTTTCTTCAAGGCGCGTCCGAAACGCGTGTGGACCATCGCCAGCGCGTCCTTGAACTTCTTCTCTTCCCCGGGGTTTCGCACCGGGCTGAGGAGAAGCGACTGGCCGTCGGTCACGACCTCGAATGGGGTCTGCGGAGTGGCGTGGAGAAGCTCCAGGATCGGCTTGTCGATGACCAGAGCGTAACTGTTCCCGTGCTTGCACAGCGTCTTGCGCATGGCTCATTCCTCCAAGAAAGGTTCTACCATAGTATATACGATGATAGACCCGCTGGCAAGAGAGAACGCCCCCGCAACGGCGGGGGCGTCCAGAGGCAGATGGGCGTGATGAGGCTACTTGGACAGTTCAAAATATCCGCGCTGAACTTTCTTGAAGCGCGCCTGGCCCCCTTTCTTCTGAATTTCGCGCAGGATCGAGGCGTACAGCGTGGCCGCCGGCGTCAGGCCCTTCCCGAACTCATAGAGATGCGAACTGCGCATCTCGTTGATGATCTGCGGGCAGTTCATCGGGACCTTCATCTTCGTCAGGACGGCCACGGCGGCGTCCAGAAGGCCCGTCTTCTTGGAAGCGCGTTCCGCCGTCGTTTTGGTGGTCTTGGTCGTCGTGGACTTGGCGGCGGCCGTCGGAGCGATCTCAGCGCCCTTCGCGACTGGTTTGCCTGGGGCCGGGCTGAGGCGCGCCGGGTCGGCGATCTTGATGGTCTTGTTCGTCGCCACCGTCTTCAGGGTGATCGCCCCGACTGCCGGGGCCGAGACCGCCGTCACGCGCACGTCGTTGCGTCCGATCTTGCACAAGTACTCCTGCCCGATCTTGACTTCGCTCTTCTTCACGGCACACTCCTCCTCGTCATTGGGGTTCGCGGGGACCGAGCGCGCCGCCGCCGCTTCTGCGGCAGCCCTTCGAGCGCGCATGGCCATCTCGAACCGATCCGCCGGCAGCGTCGCAAAATACGCCGGCACGTTCAGCAGTGTTTCCACCAGCCTTCGCTCCTTTCAGTTGTTACGACCGTCTACCCACGCCACTACGTATGCTTTGTGCCTGGGGTTAACCGTGCGGTACTCGACTACGTCGCCCCGAGATGGCTGGTCGCCGTCGAGGGACACCACGTTGGAGAGCAGGATGCCGATGCCCGCGTTATGGTCGCCGTCGGCGATGAGCACCCAGACCCCCTCGCTCCCTCCCGCCGTGTCTCCAGGACGTTCGAAGAGCAACACCTTTACGATGCGGTCGAGGCCGAGGTTGTTCATGCGCTTCGCGATCTGCTTCTTCGTCATGTGCGGCCACACTTTCATCGTTCACCTGCCTTTCTTGGCGGGGATCAGTTGACGGACCTCGTAGTAGTGGAAGGGCCTGCCGGTCCTGGTATAGAAGCCCGTGATCTCCACGAGGTTCACCAGCGCGCCCTTGGCGCGCAACCGGCGCAGGCCGGTGAGGGCGTCCTTCTCGCTCTTCCTCTTCAGGACGGTCTTCACCCCGGAGTTGTCCGTTCTGCGCTGCCCATTCCTGACGGCGTTTGCTCTCATGACTTACTTCCTCCCCCGGCGCACTGCCGCCAGGCGCTTCTCGATAAACGCCTCGTCCTGCCGGGCGAGGAAGGCCAGCGTCTCGACAAGACCTTCACGAACGTGCGCCATCGAACCCACGTGCGCCCAGTTCACCCCGTCGTTCCGGGCATGCTCTGCGGCGTGCGTCACCTCCTCACGGAGAAGGTCAAGCAAGCCTTCGATGTCACCCCGGTTCCTCTGATATGCCTCGTTTGCCGTCCGCTTCGCCATCGTCGTTTCCTTTCGGTTGGTCCTTCAAGCGTCCAGCGCGATCGGCTGGCCCTGCTCGTCGCGGACGATGATGCCCTGTCGTTGCGCGAGGCGGATCGAGTCCTCGCTCATCATGTTGCCGAACCCCTCTTCCTCGACCGTGACGGCAACATCCGCCAGGGTGGTCACGTCCACCTTCTTCTCGGCGCTATTGAACGTCGTCTTCGTCCTGTAGTTGTACGGATCGGCGTAACGCGCATCCCTGAATGCCTGCGCCACTCGCTCGGCCGCTTCCGGACTCAGGTAGCGGCCCACGACGCTGGACATGTTGCTCTCGCCGGAGTTGTTGACCACAACCTTCCACGTCTTCACCCAGAGGCGTTCCTTCTTTGCCATAATCCTTCCCTTTCATTCAGGAACCGAAACCCAGACCTCGCGGCCGTCGCGCGTGACGTGCCGGTACGTCACCACCCAGTAGTTGCGCCCGGCCATGTCGGCCAGCGCGTCCATCGTCCTCGCCGTGGCGATCACCCCTTTGAGGGAGCGCATGGCGTAGAGGCTTCTCATCCGCGCCGATCCCCTGGCGATGGGCCTATAGATGCGCACCTCCAGGCCCAGGTATCCCCAAGGCTCCCTCTGGTACTTCCCATCCACGTGCAGGTAGTTCATCGCGGTTTCCTTTCAGAGGCATGCGGTCAGTGTGATCTTGCCCTGGCGCGCCATCGAGTGTTCGCCGTTGGTCGGATGCCAGCCGACGTAGGCATAACGGCGACCCACCTCAGCCAGCCTTCCGCCGCGAAGCGTCAGAAGGTTCTCGTCAACGTACACGGTCACGCGGCCATACCTGCGCGGGAGCCTCGCGCCCACCGGAAGGCTGTAGACCTTCCCATTCTTCCTGCGTTCCAGCCATCGTTTCTGCGCTGCGTTCATTGCGTTGTCCTTTCTGTAACATGCTGTCCAGCAATGCATTACACACATGAGGCCATGATTCCGCAGGAACATCCACTGAATTCCTGGAAATTCCGCATGCCCCATGCTTCGCAGTCATTGGGAGTTATGACTTCGGTGAAAGATTCCCTGAAAGGGGGCCTGCGTCCATGACCGAGAAACTGCAACCCACGTCCCTGAGCATGGAGCATGCGGCGCGGTTATTGAGCGCCGTCGGCGGCAGGACCGTCACGGCGGAGATGATCGCACGCGACACTGACAGCGGCGCGCCCGTTAATTCCGACGGCACGCTCAACCTGGTCCATTACGCCGCATGGCTGGCGAAAGCGCATGCCCATGGCAGTTGACCCCCGGCAACTCAGACCATCGGAACTGGTTCGCCTCCTCAACTCCACCCCGCTGGGCGCGGTGATTGGGGAGCCGCAACTGCGTCGCCACCGCATGGAGGCCGGATTCCGGATCGGGGATGGCAAGACGGTGGACCTGTTCCGGTACGTCGCCTGGCTGGTCTGGGAGCGGCACAGCCCCGCGCCGCAGAAAGCCGTGCGCGACTATGAGGCGATCAAGGAGGCCGCGCGGGCGCGCAGCGACGCGCTCTCCACAGCCGGCCGCGATATCGGTGAACTGCCTGAAGTCGTTGAGCCAGAGCGGAAGCAGAGGGCGTCGCGGGACTTCCGGTTCTTCTGCGAGCAGTATTTCCCGGAGACCTTTCACCTGGAGTGGTCGCCGGATCACCTGCGGGTCATCCACAAGATCGAACTGGCCGTCCTGCACGGCGGGCTGTTTGCGATGGCCATGCCGCGCGGGTCCGGCAAGACCAGCCTGTGCGAGACGGCGTGTCTCTGGGCGATCCTGTACGGGCACCGGGAATTCGTCTGCCTGATCGGGTCGGATGAGAAGTCGGCGCTGGAGATGCTGGAGAGCATCAAGATGGAGTTGGACTCCAACGACCTTCTTCTGTCCGACTTCCCTGAGGCCGTCTACCCCATTCAGAAGCTCGACGGCATCGCGCACCGCGCCAACGGGCAGCTCTACCAGGGGGAGCGCACGCACATCGGCTGGACGGCCAAGGAGGTCGTCCTGCCGACGATCCCCGGCAGCGCCGCGAGTGGTGCCATCATCCGCGTGGCGGGGATCACGGGCCGAATCCGCGGGATGAAGTACAAACGTCCCGATGGGCGTGGCGCGCGGCCGTCACTGGTCGTGATTGATGACCCGCAGACGGACGAGTCCGCGCGCTCACCATCCCAGTGCCAGAACCGCGAGGCGGTCCTCGCCGGTGCGGTCCTTGGCCTGGCGGGCCCGGGTCAGAAGATCGCGGGGGTCATGCCCTGCACGGTGATCTGCCGGCACGACATGGCCGATAACATCCTCGACCGCGACAAGCACCCGGACTGGCAGGGGGAGCGGACGAAGATGCTGTATTCGTTCCCCAGGAACGACCGGCTCTGGTCGGAGTATGAGCAGATACGGTCGGCTGAGCTGAAGGCGGAACACGGCCTGGCGAAGGCCACGGAATTCTACCGCGAGCACCAGGCGCAGATGGACGAGGGGGCCGCAGTCGCCTGGCTGGCCCGGTACAACCCGGACGAAGCCACCGCCATCCAGCATGCCATGAACCTGAAGTTTCAGGACGAGGCGGCGTTCTTCGCCGAGTACCAGAACGAGCCCATGGACACGGTGAACGAGGAAGGGGTTCTGACCGCCGATGAGATCGCTTCCAAGACCAACGGGATGGAGCGGGGCGTTCTGTCCATCGGTTGCACACACCTGACCGCGTTCATCGACGTGCAGCAGAAGCTGCTTTTCTGGGCCGTCGCGGCGTGGGATGAGGAGTTCACGGGGTTCGTGGTGGACTATGGGGCCTATCCGGAGCAGGGGAAGGGGTATTTCACCCTGCGCGACGCCCATCGGACGTTGGAGCGCATGGCACCGCGGGCGGGGATGGAGGGCGCGATCTACGCCGGGCTGGAATCGCTCACGGACCGCGTCCTCGGCAAGGAGTGGCGGCGCGACGACGGCGCGATGATGCGCGTCGAACGCTGCCTCATCGACGCCAACTGGGGCCAGAGTACGGACCTGGTGTATCAGTTCTGCAGGCAGAGTCCGTTCGCCCCGATCCTGCTGCCGAGTCACGGGAAGTATGTCGGCGCGTCGAGCGTTCCCTTCTCAGAGTACACCCGCAAGAAGGGCGAGCACGTCGGCCACAACTGGCGCATCCCCAGCGTGAAGGGGAAACGCGCCGTGCGCCACGTGGTCTATGACACCAACTATTGGAAGTCCTTCATCCACAGCCGGCTGTCGGTGCCGATGGGCGATCCCGGCTGCCTGTCCCTCTTCGGGCACAGCCCGGACACGCATCGCCTCTTCGCGGAGCACCTGGTCGCAGAATACAAGGTCCGCACCGAGGGGCGCGGCCGCGTGGTGGACGAATGGAAGATGAAGCCTAGCCAGATGGACAACCACTGGCTGGATGGCATTGTGGGGTGTGCCGTGGCGGCGTCGATTCAGGGAGTCTCACTGCCTGGCACGGAATCGCGGGAGATGAAGGTCCGGCAGCGGGTCAAGCTCTCTGAACTTCGGAAGGGCGGAAGACGTTAGGCCACTCGTAAGCGTCTTTCTAGCGGGACCGGCATTTGTAATCGTTTTTCTAGAGCCGTAACGGTTTTTCTTGCCGCAGGCCAGGATTGCGCGCAAGAGATGGCGGGGGCAATCGGGCTCTCGATCGGGGGGAGGCTTTCCAATGGCGCCCGGCCTTGACGACGGGTGGCGGTATGATAGAAACCTCAATACTTATGCACAAGTATATAGGATTCTATCATGGCCTCGAAGGCGCCACACATCTTGACGAGCCGCTTCAGGGGGTATGGCTGCCCCGGGCGCAGGAGAAAATCATACGCATGTGCAGTCCGACACCAACAGCAGCACCAGCAGCATGATGACCGCGTCCTACGACTTCTTCTTTCTCTCTTCATGCTGCTTGGCGTTTAGCGCCTTCCACTGAATAAGCGGATGGGTCTTGATACGTTCGACCATCGCCTTGTCGGACGTCAGGGTGGATGGCTCGATCTCCCCGTGGTCCAGGAGGCGGTCGAGGAACTCCCTCTCTCCCGCGGACAAGGGCAGCACGACGTCGAGCTTCCGCCGGCACTCCTCTTGAAGCTGCGCCGCCCATGCCTTCGGCTTGGCGGCCTTTGCGAGGAAGTCCTTCCGCACCACCGGCACGAGCTGGTTCTCGATCTCGCGAAGGTCAAATGCGACATCCTCGGGGCTGACCGTCCTCCAGTCCTTGCGGTTCATCGCGCCGTACAGGACAAACCCCAGCCGAAGCTTCCGAGCGTCCAGCTTCCCCTTCGTCAGGAGCAAGTGCGCGTCAAACAGGTCGCGGCTTGCGTGGCGCGCCAGCAGGGCGGCCAGCTTGCCCGCGGCCAGTTCATGGGCGTCCATGACGGGAATGCCTCTCGCGCTGTAAGAACCGATGGCGTGGGAATCTCGAACCGTCACGGGCCACAGGGGGACGCGGAACATGAAATTGAGGTCCAGTTCCAGATTGCCGCTTTCGCCGATCGCGCTGTCGTAGCGAAGCCGCCACTTGCCTCCGGCGTGGTCGCCCGGCTGCCGAGTGACGTTCAGCCCTTCGCGCGAACAGACCGCCCCTACCGCCTGCTCGACGAGGGGCCGTTCCGCATTCATCTCTTCCAGCCCCGCGGCCCCGACGTAGTTCAGGTCGACGTCGACGGACAACCGAGGCAGGTTGAACAGGAAGAGGTTGAGCGCCGTCCCGCCTTTCAGCGCCAGCCGCCCTTTGAGAAACGGGTGGGACTGGAATCCCTCCAGCAGGTTCAACAGGTGGATGACCTTCTCCAGGACCTCGGGCCGGAAGCCTGTGGCTTCAGCCTCCGCCAGCAACTTCTCGCGAGAGACTTTCACGATGGTTCCTCCCATGAACGCCCGGCCACGTACGCCGGCACGACAAGGTTCCATTCTTTCACCAGGCGTCCCGTCGTTCGTTCCCCGCGGTCGAGGTAATGAGGCTGTTTCGGACGACGCTGCTTGAGCGGCTGGAGATGCTCCTCCTTGACCATCAGCCTCTCGCGATGCTGGTCGAGGAAATACCCCACCTTGGCCGCCGTCGTCGCGTTCTTCAGGAGCAGCGCATATTCCACGACCTGGCCCAGGTCGAAGAACTCCACGGACTCCAAAGAGCGCCAGATTTCTTCCCATCCTCCGCCGAGGAGCGGCCTGTCCATCACGTCAACGAGCGAGCGCTCTAGGGTGGTCACGCGGACCGTCAGACCGGACCGGTCCAGCGTCATGACGCCGAATCCCTCTTTGTGTTTTCTGCGGAGCGCTAGGGGATGTCGGACACTCTCGAAATGATACGAGCGAAAGGTCGAAGGCCTCATCCTCCGGCTGGTCAGGCAGTAGAACCGCTCGAAGATGGAATGGGCTTTGCCGTGCGCCTCCAGCGCCGTGTGATAGGCCAGCACGGCGTCGTCGGTCATCTTCGCGGCCAACAGGTAGGGGTCCACAGGGCAGGTTTCCGGCGAAGCGCCTGCCGGGACCGAAAGATAGAGGCCCCGGCGGACTCGATCCAGGTGTCCCTTGCGCACGTGGTAGGCGAGCAGGGTCTCCCGCGTTCTGGCATTGCGGGAATGCGCCGACGCCAGACTGGCGCGAAGGTCGGCCTGGGTCAACACCGGCCGCCGCAGGAATAGTTGTTGAAGGCCCATGACTGGCTCACTTGACAAAAACGCACGTAACACACCATTAGATTACGTGTATCGCGCTTATATGTCAAGTAACAGCGCTTGTCAAAGCAAAATACTTGACATAGTATGCCAATACACTCAATGACATTACGTGTAGCGCGTTCTTATGTCAAGTGGCGACGTGTGCTCCCGTTAACCCACGCGCTGATCTGGAATGACCTCGGCGCGCGGCAGGAAGTCCCCTCAGGGCAAGAAGGTCTTCTCGCTCCTGACACCACGCTTCAAGACTTCCTGTTGCGCAGATTGAACAATCTGACCGTTCCTGGCTTTTCAAGAGAACACCTACCCTCGCCGTTACGTAAGTAAGAAATAGGGGACGCGAGTCCCGCACATTTCCCAGGCGGCGAGGATGGCACGTGGCGAAGGAACTGAACGACGCGACGATCCGTGAGAGTGCCGCCGGCCCGGCTGAAGTGTCCGGCGATTCCGGGGGCATGAAGCAGCACCCGCTTAAGGACCAGACCGAGGCGGATCGGTATCTGTGCTCCAAAGCCGCCACTCGCCGTCCCAATCGCGGTCTCAACATCTCCAAATTCAGTCCACCGGGGGCGGCCTGATGATCCAGTGGTTGAAAGCGAAGTTCTCGCCGGGCAAAGCGCGTGAAGCGCGCCGGATGCCGGGACGCGTCCGCGTAGTGCGGGGGCGGTACGACGCGGCCCAGACCACCGAGGACAACCGGCGGCACTGGGCGGCCGCCGACGCCTTGAGCGCCGATTCGGCCGCCAGCGCCGACGTGCGCCGGACGTTGCGCATGCGGGCGCGGTACGAAGTGGCCAACAACTCCTATGCGCGCGGGATCGTGTTGACGTTAGCCAACGACACCATCGGCACCGGCCCGCGCCTCCAGATGCTGACGGGTGACGACGCGATCAACAGCGAGGTTGAGCGGGAATTCGAGCTGTGGGCGCAGGAGGTTTCGCTGGCCGAGAAACTGCGCACCATGCGCATGGCGCGTGCGCAGGACGGCGAGTCGTTCGGCGTCCTGGTCAACAACCCCGACCTGGACCACCCCGTGAAACTGGACATGCGGCTGATCGAGGCGGACCAGGTCACCAGCCCGCTGACGGCGTCGCTGGACGATGACGAGGTCGACGGCATTCGGCTGGATTCCTACGGCAACCCCTTCTCCTACAGCATCCTTACGAGCCACCCGGGAGCGGACACCTGGCGTTTCTCGGATGAGTTCATCACCGTGCCTGCCTCGCACATGGTCCACGTCTTCCGGATGGACCGGCCCTGCCAGCACCGGGGCATCCCGGAGATCACTCCGGCGTTGCCGCTCTTCGCACAGTTGCGCCGGTTCACGCTGGCGGTGCTCTCGGCCGCCGAGGCGGCGGCTGATTTTGCCGGAATTCTTTACACCGACGCTCCCGCAAATGGCGAGGCGGACTCCGTCGAGCCGATGGACAGCATCCAGCTCGAACGCAACATGCTCCTGACCATGCCGGGTGGCTGGAAGATGAGCCAGGTCGAGCCGATGCAGCCGGCGACGACCTATGCGGAGTTCAAGAAGGAAATCCTGAACGAGATCGCCCGCTGCCTCAACATGCCCTACAACGTCGCCGCCGGAAATTCCTCGGGCTACAACTACGCCTCGGGGCGGCTCGACCACCAGACCTACTTCAAATCCATCCGCGTGGACCAGACGTTCATGGCGCTCAAGGTGCTGGACCGAATCCTGGCCGCTTGGCTCTGGGAGTACCTGCTCGACCGGGGGCTGGAATTGGACGTTTCGGCTCGGACCATGGGGCGCATTCTTCCCCCTCACCAATGGTTCTGGGACGGGATGGAGCACGTCGATCCGTTGAAGGAAGCCAAGGCGCAGGAGACCCGACTCAACAACCATACCACCACGCTGGCCCACGAACACGCGCGTCAGGGGAAGGACTGGGAGGCCGAACTGCGCCAGCGGGCGCGCGAGCAATCGCTGATGCGCGACCTCGGTCTCTCGACGGCCCTGGCGCTTCCGGCGCCCCCAATAACTGAACAGGACACCCCCGATGAATGACGAATTTCTCCTGATCGAAGCGGCCGCGGGCGACGCGCCGAAGGTCCGTGTCATGGGCCTGGCCTATTCCGGCGGCAAGATGAAGATCCCGGGCTGGAAGTTCCCGGTGGTGGTGGACTTCGCCGGCCTGGGGATTCCGGGGGCGGTCCCGCTCCTGACCAACCACGAGAACCGGACCGGCAGCCGCGTGGGGTTGGTCAAGGCGAACATCGAGCAGCACACCCTGGTCATCGAGGGGGAGATTCTCTCCTCCAGCGCCATGGCGCAGGGGATTGTCCAACAGGCCAAGGCGGGGGCGGACTGGCAGCTCTCCATCGGCGCGGATGTGGTCGAATCCGAACTCGTCCAGGGCCGGCTGATGGTGAACGGCCAGGTACAGAACGGTCCGTTCTATCACGTGAAGAAGTCCGTTCTCAGGGAAGTGTCCGTCGTGGCCGTCGGCGCCGACGACGGCACGCATCTTCGGTTGGCGGCGAGGTTCTTTTTGCATGGAGGTGAAGTGATGGAGTTCGAGAAGTGGCTGGAGTCGCACGAGATTGACGCGACGAAGTTGACCGCCGAACAGGCGGCCTTGCTCAAGTTGGCCTGGGAGAAGGGGGAGGAGCCCCCGGAGCTGGTCGTGAGCGCGCCGGCCCCTGAGCCGAAGCCGGACAAGCCGGGAAAGCCGGTGCAGGCCGCCGCTCCCAAGCCGGAAGAGGCGGGGGAGAGGAAGACCGTCACGGCGGCGGCAGCGCCAGCCGCGCCGCAACCGACGGCTGATGTGAGAGCGGAAGCGGAGAACGCCATCCGCGCCGAGCGTGACCGCGTGTCGGCCATTCAGGAGATCTGCGCGGGGGAGTTCCCCGCCATCGAACGCGACGCCGTCCGTCTGGGCTGGAGCCGCGAGGAGGCCGGGCAGAAGGTGCTCAAGGCCATGCGTGAGGGGCGTCCCCAGGCGGACATCCACCTCTCCGTCAGCCGGGAACGGGGGTTCGACCGCAAGACACTGGAGGCGGCGCTGTGCCTTCGCGCCGGGATCGCCGGCGAGGCGCTGGTCAAGGACTACGGCGAGCAGGTCGTCGACAGCGCCTGGCAGGACCGCGACCTGAGCATCCGCCAACTGCTGCTGGAATGCGCCCGGATGGAGGGGGTGACCGTGCCCCGGACGTTCGGGAATGACACCATCCGCGCGGCGTTCTCCACCCTGTCGCTGCCGGGCATCCTCAACAACGTCGCCAATAAGAAGCTCCTGAAGAGCTTCCAGGCCCAGCCGGTGATCGCCACGAAGCTCTGCTCCGAGGGGGAGCTCAACGACTTCAAGGAGTCCGAGCGCTATCGCCTGACCGACGTGGGGGACCTGGAACCCATCGCCCCCGACGGCGAGCTCAAACACGGCGCTCTCGCGCAGGACAAGGCGACCAACCAGCTCGGCACCTTCGGGAAGATCTTCAGCCTGACCCGGCAGATGATCTACAACGACGACCTGGGGGCGTTCCTGAAAGTCCCCGAGGGGATGGGCGCGCGTGCCGCGCGCAAGATCGACCAGCTCTTCTTCAAGCGCTTGCTGGCCAACCCAGGCAACCTCTTCTCCGAGGCGAACAAGAACTACAAGGAGGGCGCGGAGACGGCCCTCTCCGGCGACAGCCTGTCGCTGGCGGTGCAGTTCTTCATGGACCAGAAGGACGCCGACGGTCAGCCGATCAACGTCAGCGCAAAGTTCCTGCTGGTCTCCACGGCGCTGAAAATGACCGCCCGCGAACTGCTCAACAGCACCTTCTACTTCGCCGCCGGCGCGACGGACAAGCGGCGCATCCCCACGTACAACGCGCTGGCCGACGAGGACCTGGAGGTCGTGAGCAGCCCGTACCTCTCCAACTCCAACTACCCCGGCTTCTCGGCGAAGGCGTGGTACCTGTTCGCCGACCCGGCGGTGACCGACACGTTCGAGATCGGGTACCTCAAGGGGCGCAGGACGCCCACCGTCGAGCGCGGCGAGACGGACTTCGACACGCTGGGGATAAAGTTCCGGGTGTACTTCGACCTCGGCGTGCGGGAGCAGGATTACAGAGGGCTGTTCAAGGCGCGCGGTGAGTAATCGTTCCGGTGTCAGGGCGAGGCTAGGCGAGGCTCGGCAAGGCAAGGGGCATTTTTGACTGAAGGAGTGACGACATGACAGTGAAATACATTCAACGGGGCGACGCTGTCGATCACGTCCCGGAAGCCGATGTGGCAGCGGGCGCGGTGGTGGTCCTGGGCGATCTGGTTGCGGTATCCAAGTTGGACATTCCAGCCGGCAAGCTGGGCGCTCTGGCGGTGACCGGCGTGTTCGACTTCCCGAAGGCGACCGGTGAAGGGACGTCCATCACGGCAGGCGCCAGGCTGTACTGGGACGTGGCTGAGGGCGTTGCCAAGACAGACGCCGAAGCCGGCGCGAACAAGTACATCGGCAAGGCCGTGAAAGCGGCCGCCGCGACCGACGCCGTGGTGCGCGTGATCATCGACCACGCCATCCTCGGCGCGGCGGGTGCGACCGGCGCCGCCGGTCCCCAGGGCGTTGTCGGTCCGGAAGGCCCCGTGGGGCCGGAAGGCGACCCCGGCGAGCAGGGTGAAATCGGGCCGCAGGGTCCGGCTGGCCCGCAAGGTCCCGCCGGCACGGATGCCGAGATTACCCCGGGGGTTGCCGTCCCCGACCTCGATGACGACACCAACGGGGTGGTGGACGCACAGGGCGACATCATCGACGCCGCCGGCGCGGACTACACCGTCGCCGAACTGCGCGCGAATTTCGCCACGCTTGTGGCCGGCCACAACGCCCTCCTGGCATCGTTGCGCACGGCGGGGCTTCTGGCGGAGTAATCCCCGATGCCTGACCTGCTCGAACAGTCCCAGGAGTGGCTGACCTCCATGAACCGTCTTTACCGATCGCGCCGGGTCATCTATGCGCGCGGTGCGCTGGAGAAAGAAATCCCCGCGTCGGTCGGCAAGACGGTCTTCAAGGTGGAGACGGGCTATGGGCTGTTCGAGCGGGTCGAGGCGCGGGACTACCTGATCGAGGTGGCCGACTTGGCTCAGTTCGGCGAACCGGTGCGCGGCGACCGGGTGAAGGACGGGCTGAACGGCCAGGTGGAGATCTTCGAAGTCATGGCCCCCGGCGGCGAGGCGCACTTTCGCTACTCGGACTCGTACAGAAAAGTATTTCGCATCCACGTAAAGCACGTAGGGACACAGGAATCATGACCGGCGAAACCGAACAGTACAAGACGGTCTGTAAGAGCGAGTTTCAGTCCATGCACGGGAAGCTGGACAAACTCGATGAGGCGATCCGCGGCAATGGCAAGCCGGGCATCCAGATTCGCCTGGACCGGCTGGAGCGGTTCCAGCACGTCATATGGTTCCTGTGCGGGGCGGGGATCACGGCAGGGATCGCCGCCGCGTTCCGCTGGATCGGGGGCTGACATGCACACCACCGTTGCAGTAGCGCAGGCCGTGACGGATGCGCTGAACGGTCACACGTTCTCCATGCCATTCACGGCGCAACGCATGGCGCTGCCGCTGTTCACGCTGGAGGAAATGAAGACGCTGCACGTCACCGTCGTGCCGCGCGAGGTCGCCAGCAGCGTCCTCGACCGCTCCAGGGATGAGGAGGAGGTCAAGGTGGACGTGGCCGTGCAGAAGAAGGTCGCCTCCGCGGTCGTGAGTGAAGTGGACCCGCTGTTGGCGCTCGTTCAGGAGATTTCAGACTTCTTGAATCGCAGGGCCATGAACGCCGCGACGTGGAAGCGGACTGAAAGCAAACCGGTCTATGCGCCGGAGCATCTGCACGAGAAACAGCAGTTCACGAGCGTGTTGACGATTACGTACCGGGCGGTCAAACCGCCTGCCAATTCTTAGGAGACTCACCATGGGTGTCAAGACGGGGTTGGAGGCCAAGCTTTACTACAAAGCCGGGGGCGTAGCCGCCGAAGGGGCGTGGGCGGAGCTCACCGACATCAAGGACAACACCCTCAACCTCGAGAAGGGGGAGGCCGACGCCACCACGCGCGGCAACAGCGGCTGGAAGGCGACCGTCGGCACGCTGAAGTCCGGCAGCATCGAGTTCGAGATGGTGTGGGATCCGGAAGACGCGGGGGTGGCGGCGATCAGCGACGCCTATTTCGAAGGCACGGTGATCGGCCTGGCCATCCTCGACGGCGCCAAGGAGACCGGCACCGGTCTGGTCGCCGACTTCGCGATCACCAAGTTCTCCAGGAAGGAAGCGTTGGAGGACGTCCAAAGCTGCAGCGTTACCTGCAAACCCACCTATTCCGCCACGGCGCCGGTCTGGATGGAAGGGGGGCAGCCTCCGCTGGAAGAGCCGGAAGCGCCCGCCGGCGGCGGCGCATGAGCGTACAGCGCCTTTCAGGAGATGAGCTTGTGCTTGACGCCGAAATGTTTCGCCGATGCGGCGAACACCTTGTCGGCGGTCACGACAGCAAGACCATTGGAAAAGGCTATTGCCAGATGGAGCGCATCGAGTGTCCGCAAGGATGTGTGGAACGTGGCGAGCCAATCGCGCGCCAGCACATAGTCGCGCTGCTCAACGGCAATCATGTGGTAATGATTGCCGTCCACGTGAACCTTGAACTGCGACAGCACCTTGACCGCGTCCTCTTTCGTGAGTTCGTTCATGCGGACACGCCGTGCGACGGCGGAATGAAATTCGACCTCCGACAGGCCGCTGATCGCTATTGCGTCGAACCCGGAATAGAGCTTCTGGACCTTCTCGTTCATCGCTTCAGGGAGATAGAAGGCGACGATGACGCTGGTGTCGAGGTAGTGCATCAGTATCGCTCCTCGCGGCGCATCTCGATCACGGTTTCGCTCATCGGCTTGCCCTTGAGTTTGATGGATTTGCGGAATTCCGTCAGATCGGGGAACCGCTTGAGCGGCTTCCGTTCAATCGGTCCGATGCGGGCGGTCTCCTTGCCGCGGAGGGTGATGACCACGGATTCACCGCGTGCGGCCGCGCGCACCAAGGTGCCCAGACGTCTTCGCGCTTCTTTCAGATTGACGGGGCCCATGTGCTTTCCTCCATAAGGGTACATATGAAGTGTACCCTTTCGCCAAGTGCCCGTCAAGAGGAGAAATAGATGTGAACACTTTCACCGGCAACGCTGGTCGCACCTGGACGGTCGTTCTGAAAGGCGTCTTTGCGGTTCTCTGTAATGCTGGCCCGGCAATGGGCAAAGGAAGGGAGAAGATCTCATGAGCAACACGCAGGTCGCATTGGGTTTGGTCTGGTCGGTTCTCAACAGTCCCGCGGGGATCGCCGCGTTGGCCGGCGTCATCCTCTGGGTCCTCAACAAACTCTACGCCGCCAAGCCGACGTGGGCGAAGTACGAGGGGGCGATCATCTCGGCGGTGCGCTTCGCTGAGAAGGAGATTCCTGATAACACGCCCAGCACCGGGATGGCGCGGCTGGACCAGGCGCTGAAGTACGTGCTGGCGACGTTCGAGCAGGTCAACGGTCGGCGCGCGACGGATGCCGAGGCGGCTTCCCTCAAAGAGGGCATCCAGATCGTCCACAACAACCTCGATGTCCAAGGCGCTCTGGCCAAGCCTCCCGCGGAGGCTGCCCAGTGACCTTCTGGGTCGAACTGATCATCAGCGTCCTGCGCATCCTCTTCCCGGCTGTTATCACCGAGGCGACGCCGCGTCAGGAGGATGCGCGGCCGCAACCGGAACTGCGCCGTGGTTTGCAGAACCGCATCCGGCGCACGTGGGGGAACCCGGCAGTCCGGCTTCTGCCGCTCCTCCTGTGCGCCGGACTGCTCTGCGGATGTGCGCGCACGATCTACATCCCCCACGGCGAGCCGGTGCGCCTGCGCGAGACGGTGAAGGACGTGAAGGTCTGGGTCATGGGGGCGGATGGCCAGGCGGTCGCTGGGGTCATGGACCTGCCCGAGGGGTGGTATGCCCTGCCCGCAGAGGAGAACTGAATGAGCGGCAGCAGCACGAAAGTGGACTGGGGCAAGGTCCGGCAGGGCGTCAAGCGCGCCTTGCCGGAAGTCCTGATGCGCCAGGGCGCCTACGTGCGTGGGGTCGCGGCGCGTTCGATCCGCCGCGTGGCCGACAGACTGCGCTCCTCTGCCGCAGGCTCTCCGCCGTACACGCATTCCGGTGCGTTGAAGGGTGCCATCGAATTCTCCGTTCAGGATAACACCGTCCTCATAGGCCCGCGCGCATCCTGGATCGGGACCATCGGCGCGCTGCATGAATTTGGCGGGGTGGTTCAGGGACGCGAGGAGTCAGAGGGACTCGTCAACTGGCGGCTGGTCGTCGGTGGGCATGGCCCCATCGCCATCCGCAATGGCGTGGTGGTCTACGCGAAGTACCGCTCCGACAAACAGGTCCAGCGGGCATTGGCGTTGATCAACACCCAGTCCCGCATTAACGTCGTTCAGCCGCTCTGGAGCCTGCCGGATTCGGCCCCGGCCACGCTGTCGCTCTGGCGCATCCAGCGTGCGCGGCACACGGCGCGGTACCCCGCGCGCCCTTACATGGGGCCCGCCCTGGCCATTGCGCAGGAGCGTCTCCCGGGGCTGTGGGCGAATTCCGTCACCGGATAAGGAGGAATCATTGTGCGAACTTTCATCGACGAACGCGGCCAGACCTGGGACCTGCGGCTGGACGTCTCAGCTTTGGAGCGTTGCGCGGCGGTGGGCATCCACCTGGACGAGGTGCTCTCCGGCAAGTCGGACCTGCTGATAAGGCTGAGATTCGACGCGCCGCTGATCGCGCGGACGTTGGCGGCGATCTGCCGGCCCGCATTCCCGCTGCATCAGGTGAAAACGGATGAGGAGTTTATCGCGTTGCTCACTCCGGCTGTGCTGGGCCGGGCCAAAGCGCTCCTGCGCGACGAGCTTGTCGGTTTTTTTACTCAGTTCGACCCGGGGGCGGGTCGGCCGCTGCAGCTTTGGCTGGAGAAGGACAAGGATCTGGCCAGGATGCTCGCCCCGCTTGCCGTGAGCGCAGCAGCGCCCCTATTGAGTTCTGGCGCGGGGTCTGGCGGTGCGCCGGGATCTGCGGCGTAGACCCCGGACCGTTCACCTGGGCGCAATTGTCGGCCATGGCGCTGGCCAGGACCCAGAGCGAATGGGACCGCACCGCAGCGGAGATGGCGTTGCTGGCGAACTGCCACCGCGATCCCAGGAAGCACGGCCCGTTCTATGCCAAGGACTTTCATCCCTACAAGAGTGAGGCGATTTCTGACGGTGTAGCGATCAACGCGGGCAACATTCGTCTGCTGAAGAAGGTTTTCGTGAAGGAGTGACGGCGTGGCCGGAGCCGGCGACATCAGGGCGGGCGGGGCGTATGTGGAAATCTACGCCAACGACATGCGCCTTCAGGGGGACCTCGCGCGCGTCGCCGCGCGGATGACCGGGCTGGTCGTCATCAGCCGGATGCTCTTCTCCGGCGCTGCCGTCGCGATGGCCAACGTCAACCTCCAGCTCGCCGCCGAGTCCGGCAACCTGGAATCCATCTACCAGGCGCAGCTCAAGATGCACGATGCTGTCGGCGACATGCTCGCGCAAATCCCCCTCATCGGCCACGCGATCCGAAACGCCTACGAAGCCTTCGGCGACAAGGCGCAGCTTGAGCAGGCGCTCAAGAACCTCAAGGAGCTTGAGGACGGCATCCTCCGGATGGAGCAGAACGCCAGGAAGTGGGCGCGCGAGACCGCTATCGAGCGGGCCAAGCTGCGGGGTGCGCCCCCCGGGGAAGTGGCCCAGATCGAGGCCGGCTTCAAGAACGAGGACATCAACACCGCCGTGCGCGATGCGTTTGCCGTCAATGCCAAAGCGCAGACGGAAGCGGGCGAGGCGTTCCTGAAAGCCCGGCGGTTGCAGGGGGCCGCCGATACCTACAAGCAGTACGGCTTCACGGGGCTTGGCGGACTCAAACAGCGCGATGCGGATGCGGCGCTGGCGGCCGCGAAGGCGTTGCAGGAGAAAGCTGATCAGGCCGCCGCTGATCTGGCAAAGGTCAAGGCCGAGGCCGCGTCGCGCAAGGACACCATAACAGCTGCGGCAGATAAGGCGGTCGCCGACGAAAAGGCGAAGGCCGCTAAGGATGTCGGGGAGAAACTCAAGAAGTTCGAGCAGGAGTACACGGACGCCCTGGCGGACGAGACCGGCAAGCGGGTCAACGCGGTCCAGCGCCAGTACGCGGAGTTAATCGCGGAGGCCCAGAAATACAGCCGCGACGTAACGGCCCTTGAGAAGACGCGTGATGCGGAGATTGCCTTGATCCAGAAGGAAGCTGACGACAAAGCCATCGCCGAGCAGGAGCGCCGGAAGCGCGAGGCGGAGCGGGCCGCGAAAGAAGAGAAGGACTTTCAGGCCAAGTACGCCGAGGCGACGGCTCCCAACGACATGAGCAGACGCATTGACGAGGTCAAACGCAAGTATGCGGAGTTGATTGAGGAAGCCGGGAAACATAACAGCGATCCGTGGAAGGAAACGTGGTTGTTGCAGGATGCCAGGGACCGCGAGATCGCCAAAATCCAAGATGAGCCGCGCGAGAAGCGGCAGGAAATAATGAGCGACCTCCAGCGCGAGGCGGCAGGGATCACCGAACAGCAGCGCCGATCCACAACGAAGGATCGCCTGGACGACCTGCTGCGCACGGACCCCAAGGCCGGGATGGAAGCGGCCCGGGCGGCTGCCGAATCGGCGCGCACTCAGGCCAAAGCGCTCTGGGAATCGGTCAAGAAGGCGATCACGGACGCCTTTGCGGATGGCGTCCTCACCCCCGAGGAGCAGGACAAGATCAACGCCGCGCGGGAGGCCTGGCGCGGGGCCGTGGGCGATTTCGACATGGCCCAATCCCTCCTGGGACGCGCGGGTGACAAGGTGATGGATTTTAAAGACGAAATGGAATCCCGCGTCACCTCCGTTGGCTGGCGCGTCGCCGGGCTGGGGTTGGGCAACACCGTCAACGACCGCGCGGCGAAAGCGGCGGAAGAAACTGCGCGCAACACCAGGGACATCAAGGACAAGGTCGCCGATCTGTCGGGGGAATTCATCTGATGGCGACGATCACGATGTTTTGGGACGCAGCGCGCGAGGTGGTCGGCGAATCCGCCGAGGTGCCTTACCTGGTCCTCGGCGCTGCTGATGAGGCGGCGGTGCGCTCGGCACTCCAGGCCGGCGCTCGCGCGACCTACGGCGGACAGGTGCTCGACAAGATTCAGATCGACGACCGCCTGTCGGAAACGCAGTGGCGCGGCACGGTCAAGTACCGGGGGCTCTACACTCCGCCCGACGTGAGTTACGACTTCGACACATCAGGCGGCACGATGCATATCACCCAAAACCTCGCCACGGTCGGGCGTTACGGCGCGAAGGCCTCCGTGAATGAGAAGGGCGGAATTGGCTGGGATGGGCACAGCCTCCAGGGGGCCGATGTGATTGTTCCGAAGTTCGAGTGGGGCGAAACGCATTATCTGTTCTGGACTCCCATGAACACGGAGTGGGCATACAAGAAAGTCCTGATGGACCTCACCGGGAAGGTTAACAACGCCTCCTTCCGCGGGTTTGCCGCTGGCGAGGTGCTGTTTATGGGGGCGCGTGGTCGCAGGACACCGGAGACGACCCCCTACTGGGGCATCGACTACCGGTTCGCGGCCTCCCCGAACCTGGCCGATCAGACCGTCGGCGACATCACCGGGATTGCCAAGAAGGGCTGGGAGCTGATGGACGTTCGGTACGAGGAAAGGTCCGATGACGAATTCGAGATCACGATCCCCGTGCCGGTCGCCGTGCTGATCCATAGAGTTTACGAATCGCGAGACTTCTCTCTCCTGACGATTGGGACGGGAATATGAAGCTGGTATCCCCCGGACAGAAGATACGCATCGCGGCGTCCGACTGGAACTCCATGCAGGAGGCGGCGGACGCCTTCCGCATGGGCAAGCTCAGCGGCGGCTCGGGCCGCCCTACCGCTTCTCCTCCGGAGCGTTTCCGCAACGACGGCGCGACCGCCATTCCCCGCTATGGCCTCGGCTCCCTCACCGGAGCTGTATTTCAGGGCGTCAATAAGGTGACTCAGCCCACGAATGCCGGCAGTTTCCCCCTAGTGATCGCCTCATCTCCGTGCAGCCCGGCCTCTATCTTCGAGGGATGGACTGAGGGCATCCACCCCGTTCGCGTCGCGGCCGCCGAGTTCGCTGGGCTGGCGGTCGGGGACATCATCGGGCGCGTGTCCGGGTCTTATGACTCCTCAGCCAACGGCCTGCCGGACCTTCGCGTAGTGGCCAAGCTGGCCAGCCCCTACGTCCTGGCGGAAATGCTGCACTGGACCCCTTCCGACGTGGTCTATGCGTTCAACGGCAGCGCCGAGCAGATCGAGCCGGGGTACATCGCCCATTGCGCCCTGAACGCCTACGTGGGGTCCGCCACGCTGGGCACCATGCACCCCCTAGTCGTCAAGCCGGTCTCCCACTGCCTGGAGCACCTGGTTGTGGCCGCCTCGCGCATTCCCGTCGGCGGCATCGGGCCGTTCTACTACCGGGGATGGCACTGGGTCTTTGTGCCCACAGGGCACCTGTGGGGCCCCCCTGGCGATACGGAGACGCAGGGCCATTACGCCTACAGCAGCGCCCCCAACTCCTGGGCGCCCTTCAAGGACCCCTGCGGCACGCTGCTCCCCTACATCGACGGCGCGCCCTACGTCACCTCCCCCCCGCACTTCGTCGGCGAGGGCGTCTTTGCCCAGGTCGGGGTCACCGGCGGCGTGAAGTGGCTCATGCGGATCATGGAAAGCCGCCCGGGCGGCCGCGCCTGGGTGCGTGGCATGACAGGCAGTTATCCATTCGGCCTGGTGCATACGATCCTGGTGGACCCGGCCAGCATTGAAATTGTCAGCCTGAACACCGCACTGGGCAGGAAAGTCACGCTGAGGCTGCGAGCATGAAATGGCGCAATTCGTCCTGGGATATACGGACGGCACCGGCCTGCATCTCTGTGACGGGCTGGATGAGATGCCCCCCGCGCCAACCGTCTACGCTCCGCTCAATCCCGGGAACTACGCGGGTGCGGACCGCGGGCATCTCGTGTTTATGGTGCCCACGCAACTGCTGGATGGCGTGCTGACAGTCGCTGGAAGCCTGCCGGCCCAGGTACCGGGCTACGGCGACAGCTTCGGTGACAATTTCGGAGGTTGATGACGTTGGCGACCATGACGCCCACAGCCAATTACGGCCTGCGAAAATACGCCGCCCATGACAGCGGGGTTGCCGACGGCCTCAATGCCAACATGGACGACATCGACGCCGCGCTGGCCGCCAGCGATCCGCGCCGCGCGGCCAACCTCTACCCCCGCGTGATCGAGTACCGAATCCCCGGCGTCGCGGAACGCCCCGTGGACGGCGCGGGCGGGAAGATCCACCTGGAGTTACAGATCGTCGAGGACGGGATCCCCTGGGACGCGCCGATCATCAACCTCTCCACCGCGACGGCGCAGACGAATTGGGGCTACTGCGATGGAGCGGATTTCGTCGCGTTCCCGGCCACCGGGGTGTTGGCCTACACCGCGCTGCTGGCGCCGGGCGAGGAGGGCAATCCGCTGGGGACATACAACCAGGCGGCGCTGGTCCCCTTTGGCGCGGTGGGCGCACGCGCGCGTTACAAGATCACCGCCGGACTTGCGGCAAGCAAGCTGTATCGGTACCGCATCCGTCAGATTTCAGTCCTCACCAGTGAGGCGTCTGATTGGGATGTGGGCAGTTTCCGAACTTAGAGAGGGGCGCGCAAGCGCTCCCGGGAGGACGTGAGATGAAGAAGTGCGTAATGGTGTTGGCCGCAATGGTCGTGGCGTGTGGGGTGTCGATGGCCGCTTTCGATGCGGCGCAGTTCAAGGTTCTCTCGGATGCCTGCGTTACGGCCAAGGCGGCGAACGTCGCGACGCCCACGGCGGAGACCAGGACCGCGCAGGGCGCTTCCTTGGAGGCGGCGCGTGACTACGCCCTGCAATCTCTCTGGAGCAGCGAGTCCAAGAGCGACTCCTTCGCGGTTCTGGACGCGGCCAAGGCCTCCGGGCTTTTCGTCGGAGCGGCCTTCGATAATCTGGTGCGAAACGCCGGCTACGCCAAGGGGAGCAAAGGCGAATGGACCGAGCGGCCCTGGCGCAAAGAGGCACTGACCGAGTACGCAGGGGCAAGGATACTGTCCGGCGACGCGTGGTACGGGCTCCTCTATGACGGTCTCAAGGTCGGCATTTACTCGGACACCAGCCTCAAGGCGCTCTTGTGCAACGAGGACGCTATCGAGCAGTTCTATCTGTCGGAGGGGAACGCAGCGTACAACGCGATAGTCATCCGATTCTCAACGGAAGCCGCTCTACTGGACGCCGTGATTGCGTCGCACAAGAAGTCCCCCACACTCCCGATGGCGATTCGAGCCTTCGCCCCCCTGACGCCCGAAAAAGAATCCTACATCGGCTTGGTGACGCGCTTGTGCGGTGACAACAAGGATTCGTTCAAGGCGGCGGTCCAGCCGGTCCGTGTGGCGCTGATTGTGGCGTCGACCGACACGAAGTTGTCCTCGGAACAGCGCGAACAGGCCAAAGCCAAGTTGTCCGACCTGTTCCTCACATACGACGCACTCGGGATTCCCCGGTAAGGAAGGGCAACACACATGGCCAATTCCCTCAAGGTAGGAGCCGTGGCGGCTGCCGTCGCAGCCGTCACGGCCGCCGGCGTTCTCTACTTTACCTCGGGGGGAACGCCAGACGCCTCAACGGACGCGCCGGAGTCCGTGGCGCCCTTCTTCCAGACGGATTCCTTTCCCCGGAGTTTTGACAACGCCTTCGTGCCGCCCGAGCAGAACTTCGTGGAAGTCTTCGTTCCAGCGGAACAAGACTTCGCGGCAGCTTTCACCTCGCCGCAGCGGAACTTTGGGAAGTCGTTTGCGTCCACGACGCAGCGCGCATCCAAGACGCAGGGTGCGTCCACGACGAGGGCGGCATCTCCACGCACCCTGCGTCCTTTCGTAACAGCGACTTCGCCTCAATTCATCAGCAACCCGGCAGAGCTGGAGAAAGCCACGGTGGAAATAGGTAAGGTGCGCGCCGGGACGGCATTGCTGGCCGAACTTCGCACCGATGTTCCGAACCGGCAGACGATTCAGGCGAATGCCCAGACGCTGGGCCTTCAATCTTCTCCAGAACAAATCATTGGCATCAGAACGTCAAGTGCCTTCTTCTCCGCGCGAATGCTGTACACGGAGTCCGTCGGGTACTCGACCCAGGGATTGCCGTTCACCGTGCTGGATTTTTCGCCAAACCCCGACCTTCGCGCATTGGGCGACCGACTGTTACTCGACAGGCCAAGCCAGGTGGTTGTGGGGTTCGGGCGTCTGAA
>Ga0209083_1000862_pt1 | contig 39409 bp, 14 predicted proteins | sample AM7aDNAmetaG_FD_184132 | JGI IMG/M metagenome (GOLD analysis project Ga0209083, IMG submission 184132) | Freshwater microbial communities from Finland to study Microbial Dark Matter (Phase II) - AM7a DNA metaG (SPAdes) (version 3) | ecosystem: Environmental > Aquatic > Freshwater > Lake ... | reverse complement strand
CGCCGGCACGTTGGTTACGCCGTAGCTGCTGGTGCCCCAGGCAACCACCGTTCCGTTGCTCTTTAGCGCCATGCTGTGCCACTGGCTGCCCGCAATGGCTACCACTCCCGACAATCCCGCCGGCACGTTGATTTGACCGCTGCTGTTGTCGCCCCAAGCCACCACGGTCCCGTTGTTCTTGAGCGCCATGCTGTGGATGGTCCCCGCGGCAATGGCCACGACTCCCGATAATCCAACGGGCACGTTGGTTTCTCCCTCGACGTTTCGCCCCCAGGCAATCACCGTTCCGTCCGCCTTCAGCGCCATGCCGTGGCTGGCTGCGCTAATCGCGGAGACGTTGGACAATCCCGCCGGCACGTTGGTTTCACCCACGCTGTTGTCGCCCCAAGCAAACACCGTCCCGTCATTTCTGAGCGCCATGTTCCAACCTTCGCCCGCGCTAATGGCCGCCACGGCCGTCAGTGCCGCCGGCACGTTGGTTTGACCCGTGCTGTCATCGCCCCAAACAATCACGCCGGGGGGCGGCCCGATCGCGATTGTGAGGCTGAAGTCCTTCGTTGAGGAGAGACCGTTGTTGTCGGTCACCTGCACGGTAAAACTGGCGGTCGTCGCCGCATTGGGTGTGCCGCTGATCACACCCGCGCTGCTCAAACTCAAGCCCGCCGGCAGACTGCCGGAAAAGAGGGACCACGAGTAGGGCGTCACTCCACCGTTTGCCGTCAAGGTCTGGCTGTAGGGGAAGCCCACCCCGCCTACTGGCAACGGATTGCTGGTGGTAATGGCCGGCGGACCGACCCACAGGGTCATCCCGCGGTTCTGGCCCACGCCTGTGACCGTGTTTGAAAACGTCACCGTGTCGCTGTAACCACCGGGGGCCAGCGTGCTCGCGCTGCTGTTGATGGACCATGTCACCGTCGCGTGGGCGCCCGGGGCCAGTGTTCCGCTGGCCGCGGAGAGACTCATCCACGTCTGCGTCGAGCTGGCCGTCCACGTCAAAGACGATTCGCCGGCGTTGGTCATTGTATAGACGGCTGAGTTTGGCGTGAACGGCCCGCCGGTTGGACCACCGGACGCGAACGCGGAATTCGACACCTGCAAAGGGTCCGGCGGACCGGCGAGCGCATTGATCAAAGCCGCTCCCGGGGGCGTGCCCCAGCCGGTGCAGAGGTCGTAGCCAGTGGCGGCTGCGAACTTGGTGGGACTGCCGCTGCTATAATTGTTGCCGGTGGTGGTGTCGTGAAAGTCGGTGGTGTAGCTCGCCCCCTTGCCAATCGCATAGACAGCCGGATTGAGGAATCCAACCGTTGGCTGGCCGTTGGCCACCGCCTGCTGATTGATCAATGCCGTGAAGCCCGCCCATAGCGGCGCCGCGCAACTGGTGCCTCCAACATTATAGGTTGTGCCGTTGGCACGAACGTAAACGTTGTCCGCAGTGAGGGCCACGTCCGGCACGTTGCGCATCGTCGTCGAACCCTGATTGCCAGACATGCTGATGCCTTGCTGGTAGGTCGGGATGGGGTATTGCGTGCTGATGCCGCCGCCGCTGCCGGTGCCGTTGTTCCAGTTCCAAACCCTCTCGGAAGCATACGCGCCGCCCGCGCTGCTCGTGGTCAGGGTGGTCCCGCCAACTTGGGTGATTGATGGTGAATCGCCGGGAAACGGAATCAAGCCAGTAAAGGCATCGTCATCGCCCGACGCCGAGAAAAACGATTGGCCTTGGGCCGCCATTTGCTGAAAAATCCCCTCGGCCACCGCGTCGGCCGTTCCACCGGGGCTATACCACGAACAACTTACTTGTTTGGCCAGATTGTCCGTGGCGATTCTGTTGAGAATATCGTACCAATCGCCATACGGCCCCGCCTCATACACAATGATCTTGGATACACCCGGCGCCATTGAGATTACCATCTCAATGTCCAACGACACCTCGACTTCTCCGCCGCTGCCGGTCGGAGTGCCGTCGAATCCATCCAACAACACATTGACCAATGTGACCGCCGGCAATCCGGCCAGGGTCTCGTAGTAGGTGATGTCGCTGGCAGTGTAACCGTCGTACTGCAACAGCCCGACCGTCTGTCCGGCGCCCTTCAGCGAACTGTCGGGCACATACGCCGCCCGAAAATCGTTTCCCATGTAGGCACCGCTCGGCCCCGACCCGGTGCTTGGCGCCGCATTGGCTTTTGCCGCGGCGTGATGGTTTTTCAAATGCGGACGCGGCAGCGCGTAGTTGTTGAGGCCGCTGATGCGCAAAACCGGGATTGTCAGGTCCAGCGACGGCTCGGCATCCGGCGCGTAAAACGTGCGCGCTTCCGTCGGATGCTGATAGGTCCGCATCGTCACATGGAAGGCTTTCTCGATGTCCGTGACGGTGCCTTCCACGTCCAGGATCACGCGGTTGGGATGCGTGGTCGTCACCGTCAGCCCGCGGGCCTTCGCAAAATCCATGACTGTCTGGTAATCCTTCTCGCTCGGACCAAACCGCTGCGTGAATTGCTCCGGCGTCAGGTAGCAATGATACTGGGGACTGGCGGGGTCATAGATTTGCTTGAGCAGGCTTTGGAGTTCCTGCTGGTTTTGCAATGGCAACCCGATGGCCAGTTTCAAGCGGTTCGTGGCCGGAAGCTGGTCCACGGACTGCAACGCCGCCACGGCTGTCGGAACGTGTCCCCGCAAGTGTTGTCTTTCCGCCGCTGGAGCAGACGCCTCGGCTGCCAGCGTGAAAAGGAAAGCAGCCATCCGGAAGAGGGAATTCCAGCGCCGCCCTCGCTTGATACCGCGCAGCCCCCAACAGAGGGTCTGCGCCAATCGGACACCACACCTATTCATTGCTCAGGCTCCTTAAGAACAGCAACAAATTCCGCGCCTCCACGCAGCGCACTTCTGGAAGGTTTACAGACTACCGCCGTCCGCAAATCTGTACAACAATATTCGCGCCTCACCCTGACAACACGGCTGCGCGCTATTTGCTGCGGACTTCGCAGATGTTGTAGGACGGCGTCGCGCAAAAAAACGTATGCGAAACTTGTCGCAAAGGCAGGCAAAAGTGTTCGCGTAAACGCTCGCTTGCAATCTGCCGCGGTGTTGAAAATTATTCCTTTATCGGTGGATGGAATTCAGGCATTGGTCGCAGCGGGCCGAGGAAAAGGAGCACGATGGCCACGGCAATCAGCGGCATGACGCCGCAAGCGACGAACACCGGTGTGTAGCCATGGACGTCAATCACTCGTCCGCTCAGCCAACTGAATAACATTCCGCCCAGCCCGGAGCCGAGACTCGCCAGGCCCCAAATCGAGCCGACCATGTTCTTCGGGAACACGTCGGCCGGAAACGCCAGCGCGTTGGCGTTATAGCTCGTGTAGCCAAACGTCGCCACGGACACGAGCGCGATGGCGTGTGTGACGTTCGGACAGAACGCGGCGGGAATGGCGGCGGTCATCATTAGGGCCGAGAAGGCGACCATCGTCTTGCGCGCCACTGAAACGTCCAGGCCGCGCCGGATCAACAGTCCCGCCAGCCAGCCGCCGATGAGGTTTCCCAGGTCGGCTGTCAGGAACGGAATCCACGCCGTCTTGCCGATCGCGACGATGTCCATCCCGTGAACCGTGCTGAGATATTTTGGGAACCAGAAAATGTAAAAATACCAGACCGGATCAAGAAAAATTTTGGACAGAGTCAGGCTGATTAGAAACCGCGTGCGCAGCAACCGCCACGGTGTGGCCGGCGACGCCTGGGCTTCCCGCCGGACATGCGCCGGCGTGTGGTAAAGCAGCCACCAACCCAGCAGCCACAAATATCCCAGCGCGCCCACCACGACAAAGGCCGCCTGCCAGCCAAGCTTCAGCACAAGCGCGGCGACCAGCGGGGCAGCCACGAGCGCGCCGATGGCCGCGCCACTGTTGAAAATTCCCGACGCCAGCGCCCGCTCGCGCGCCGGGAACCATTCCGCGACTACTTTCACTGCCGCCGGCCAGTTACCCGCCTCGCCCACTCCGAGCAGGAGGCGAAACAATCCCAAGCTCCACGGCCCGCGCGCCAGACTGTGCAGGACGGCGGCGGTGGACCACCACGCAATGCACAGCGCGTAGCCCAGCCGCGTCCCCAAGCGATCCAGCAGCGGCCCCGACACGCCGTTCATCACCGTGTATGCCAGCATAAACGCCGCCAGGATCAACCCGTAGGTTTCGCCGCTCATCTGGAACTTCTCGGTCAACATCGGCGCGACCACCGAGAGCGTCTGGCGGTCGAGGTAGTTGATGACGGTGGCCAGAAACGCAAAGGCGATCATCAACCATCGGGCGCGCAGAACGGGCGTGTCTTGGTCGATGGCGGGCGCGCTGGAATTACTCATGGTTGCGGCCTCGCGCGATCAGAAGCCCATCCGGCCCCAGCCCGGGTGGCGGCCGTTCAGGGGCGGCAGGCCGAGTAGTTCGCGGCCGAGCGTGACGTAGTAGCGATAGTTCTCCAGCGGTGTGCTATTGGGAATGCGGTGATCCAGTCCGAACACCATGCCGCCCTGTTGCATGAGCGGCTGCATTTTGTATTCGAGTTCGCGGCGGATTTCCTCCTTGCTGCGGCGCAGCACGTGTTTGTCTATGCCGCCGAGCATCGCCAGTCGCGATCCATACTGTTTGCGAATCGCGACGATGTCCATGCCCGCTGCCGGCTCCATCGGATGCATCGCGTTGACGCCGCACTCAAGGAACGGCTCGATCACAGCCGTGAGATTGCCGTCGCTGTCGAGATTGAACAGCCGGGTGCCGCGGCTTGAAAGCAAGTCCCAGACGCGCCGGTAGTATGGCTTGATGAATTCCCGCACCTGTTTCGGTCCGACCAGCGGCCCGGATTTTCCGGCAAGGTCCTCGTGCACGTAAAGCTGGTCTATGGTGAGCGTCTCGGTGACGCGCTCGAACACCCGCATCGCCGTCGCGCCAACCGTATGGAGGATGTCGTGCATGAGTTCCGGTTGCTCGTAGTAGGCCATCGCGGCAACCTCCTCGCCCATCAACTCGCGAGCGATGTCCCAACCGCCCGGTATCCGGCCGATCACCAGCACGCCCTCCTGTTGGGCCCGGCGCGCCGCCTCCATGGTCTGCGGATCAATCCGCTGCGGGCAGAACTCGAAGAGCGGTTTCAGCCGCAGCCAGTCGTCCATGGAGCGCACGGGGAAATCGAGCGGCAACGGCACGGTGGCCGCTGTCTTGCAAAGTTTCAGGGTGCGCCCGAGCGCGTCGCGCTGCAGCAGCGTCTCGGTGTCTTCGTAGATCGTCACCGGTGCGCCGAGCAATCCTGTCTGTCCGCCGCACTCGACATACGGAACGTAGTCCCACTCAAAACCCGTAAGATCGAGTTCCTGCGGCGTCGCGCCTTGATCGCGCCATTCCTTGTCCAAACCCACGAGCAAACCGAAAAGTTCGCAAAACATTTGCCGCCGGCTGTCGTGGAAGGTGATCAAGTCGAGAAAATCATCACGATGAAATCGCATGGAAATCCTTCCTTACGAAGAGAGCAAAGCGACTTTGGCGATAGGCATGGGCGCAAGTATGCCGCCACCGCCGGCAATATCAACTCGCATGATGGACTCGTCGTTTCCAAAACACTTCGCTACAATCACAGGCCGCTTGACAGTTTTGTTTCACGCTGCAAGGACTAATACATGCAATATCGAAAACTGGGTAAAACCGATCTCTCGGTCTCCGTGGTGTGCCTCGGCTCCTGGTCCATCGCCACGAAGGATTTTTTCTGGGACAACCAGGATCGCGCCGACTCGGTGGCGACCGTGCACGCGGCGCTGGACGCCGGCATCAACTTCTTTGACACCGCGCCGGCTTACGGCGATGGCGACGCGGAGGAGATTCTCGGCGAAGCCCTCGGCGCGCGCCGTGGCTCGGTGGTCGTGGCAACGAAGGTTCGTCCGGTGGACTTGGAACCGGAGCGGCTTCGCAAGAGCTGCGAAACCAGTCTGCGCGCGCTTCGCACCGACTACATTGATCTCTACCAAATTCACTGGCCGAATCACGCCATCCCGTTGGAACCGACGTATCGCACGCTGCGGGAACTTCAGCGCGAGGGCAAGATCCGCCACGTGGGTGTCTCGAACTTCGGTGCGAGTTATATGGGCGAGTTCTCGCGGCTGGGCCGCGCCGAGAGCAATCAGTTGCCCTACAGTCTGCTTTGGCGCTCGGTGGAGTTTGACATCCAGCCGCTGTGCGCCGCCGACGGGATGAGCATCCTTTGCTATAGCCCGCTCGCACAGGGTTTGCTCACCGGGAAGTTTCAGACCGCCGACGAGGTTCCGGAGAAGCGGGCGCGGACGCGGTTGTTCTCCACGAGCCGCAAGATGACTCGTCATGGCGAAGCGGGTTGCGAGCAGGAGACGTTCGCCGCACTTGCCGGCATTCGGCGGGTGGCCGACGAGTTGGGCCATCCGATGGGCCGCGTCGCGGTAGCGTGGCTGCTGGCGCAGTCCGGTGTGACCTCGGCCGTTGTCGGCGCGCGCAATGCCGCGCAAGCCATCGAGAACGCGGCGTCGGCGGAGTTGCGGCTCGACGCGGACGTGATCGCGCGGCTCTCCGGCATCACCGAGCCGCTGAAAAAACTCCTCGGCAGCAACGCGGATCCGTGGGAGCATGTGTCGCGGATGGAGAAACCATGATGACGCATCACTCCGTGCTGCATCGAATGTCATGAATCCTTCGCGCCTCTTCGCCTGCCTCGGTCTGGTGGTGTGCGCCACAACGATTCTTGCGCAAGCTCCCGCCGGAACGAAACCGCTGGCCGTGAAGCAGGCCGAAGAGCAGGCGTTGCGCAAGAAATACCCTTGGTATCATCCTGATTTGTTTGATGAGAGCCGGCGGGATGTGTTGGAGGCAGCGTTGGCCGGCCCGATGAAGACGGATCAGGAGATCGTCTTTGCCTGCCGCACGACCATTCGCGAACATTGGTATGCCAACTTCGGCTATTTTGCCGAGGGCGACTCGAATCAAGCGTCGGTGCCCATCCATAACAGCCAGGGCAGGCTTTGCCGGCTCAATCTGCGGACGGGCAAGCTTACGGTTTTGCTGGAAGACCTGACCGGCGCCGTCCGCGATCCGTGCGTCTATTACGATGGCAGCAAGATCGTCTTCTCTTACCGCAAAGGCGGCACCGACGCCTATCATCTATTCACGATCAACAGCGACGGGACCGGTCTGCGACAGATGACCGACGGGCCGTTCGACGACATCGAGCCGGCGTATCTGCCCGACGGCGGAATCGCCTTTTGCTCGTCGCGGAGCAAGCGTTGGGTGAATTGCTGGTGTACGCCCGTGGCGACGCTCCATCGCTGCGACGGCGAGGGACACGACATCCGGTCGCTCTCCGCCAATATCGAGCACGACAACACACCCGCCGTGCTGCCCGACGGTCGGATTCTCTACACGCGCTGGGAGTACGTTGATCGAAGCCAACTGGAGTTTCATCACCTGTGGACGATCAAGCCGGATGGCAGCGGGCAGATGACGTTCTTCGGCAACATGAATCCGGGTGGTGTGCTCATTGACGCTCGGCCGATCCCCGGAACCACGAAGATCATCATGATTCATTCGCCGGGGCACGGCCGGTCGGAGCATCAGGGCGGCGTTTCGATTCTGGATCCGGGGAACGGTCCGGACGCTCGGGAATCGGAGCGGGTGCTGAGCAATCATCCTTGGTTCCACGACCCTTATCCGGTTTCCGGGGCTTGCTTCCTTGTCGCGGTCGGCGACCGGCTGGCGATGATGAACGACGCGGGCCGTGTGAACGTGCTGTATCGTCTGCCGACCGAACTGATGGCGGCGGGCATGGAAGTGCATGAACCGCGATGGTTGACGCCCCGGCCGCGCGAACTGGTGATTACTCCGCGCATCAATGATTCGTCGCCGACGGGCACGTTGGTCATGTCCGACGTGTATGCGGGCCGCAACATGGCGGGCGTGGCGCGAGGCACGGTCAAGAAACTTTTGGTGATGGAGACGTTGCCCAAGCCGCTGAACTTCAGCGGTTTTCCCGAACCGCTGACGTTCGGCGGCTCGTTCACTCTGGAACGCGTAGTGGGCACCGTGCCTGTCGAGTCCGACGGCTCGGCGCATTTCGAACTTCCGGCGCATCGCGCGTTCTTTTTCGTGGCCCTGGACAAGGACGAGAACGCGGTCAAACGGATGCAGAGTTTCGTGTCGGTGATGCCGGGCGAGGTAACCGGCTGCGTCGGCTGCCACGAGGAGCGCACGCGAACGGTGGCGAGCAACTCCGGGGCGCGGGTCGCCATGCTGCGGCGGCCAAGCACCATCCGGCCCATCGAGGGCATTCCGCAGGTTTTCGATTTCCCTCGCGACATCCAGCCCATCCTCGATCGTCATTGCGTCTCCTGCCACAACGCGCATCGGCGCGAAGGCGGCGTGACCCTCACCGGCGACCGCGGGCCACTCTACTCGCACAGCTACTTCACGCTCACGATCCGGCAGCAATTTGCCGACGGCCGCAATCGCACGGCCGCCAACCTTCCTCCTTACCAGATTGGCGCCGTCGCCAGCCCGCTCATGAAGAAGCTCCAGGGGCACCACGGCACGAACTTGTCGCCGTCCGAAACCCGCGCCATCCGCTACTGGATCGAGGCGGGCGCCACCTATCCGGGCACCTACGCCGCGCTGGGAACGGGAATGATCGGAGGCTACTACAAGACCACCAATGACGGCGGGCCGATCAATGAGTGGCCGGAAGTGCGCAGCGCGGCCGAAGTGATCGGCAGGCGATGTGCCGGTTGTCACACCGGAAACCTGGTCCTGCCCGACGGCCCTTGCTTCGATCGGAAGGAAGAAGACCCATATTGGATCTGCGGCGACCGCAACGCGGATCGTTGGAAAGACCCGCAGAGGATGGTCCGGCTGCGGCTCTCGCGGCATTTGCTTTACAACCTGAGCCGGCCTCAGGATTCGATCCTATTGCTGGCTCCGCTGGCACGGGAAGCAGGCGGCTACGCCGCTGCGGCTGGTGATGCGCCGCCAAAAACTTGTCCGCCAACGTTTGTCAGCATGCAGGACGCGGACTATCAAAAAATTCTTGGCGCGATATGCAAGGTGTCGGACGAACTGAACCGCATCAAGCGTTTCGACATGGCCGGGTTTAGACCACGGCCGGAATACCTGCGGGAGATGAAACGTTTCGGCGTTCTTTCCGCCACGTTTGACGACCACAACGATCCGGCCAACCCCTACCTGATTGATGCGAAATACTGGCAATCGTTCTCGTATCAGCCGGCGAAACTCCACTAAAAGAGTGGTTGCCGGGAGCGGGCCGAAGCAATTTCTCGAGAAAGAATAAGGAGATGACGAGCAGAAATTTTGTCCACGCCGCATTGGCGGCGATCTTTAGCGCCATGACGGTTCTTCCAGTGCACGGAACGGTGGCGTCCGATGCCCCGTCATCGGCTTCGTGGTGGCTGGTGCGGTTCACGCAGATGGAGCCGAGGATTCTTCAATGGGAGGCGAAATCTCCAGACCTTGTCTCGCTGGAGAGACTGAAGACCTATGGCGGCCGCACGGTCTACGCGGTGACGATCACCAATCCGAAGGTGTCCAACGACCGCAAACAGAAACTTCTGTTCTCGCAACCCCACGCCCACGAGCCGGCGGGCACCGCGGCCATGATGGACTTCATGTCGCAGTTGATCGACGGCAAACACCTCGACGGCCGGCCCACCGATCTGGACCGGCAGGCGCTCCTGGACCGCACGCTGTTGACGTTCATCGCCGATGGAAATCCGGATGGCCGGGCACGCGCGCCGCAGGATTGGTGGGATGGCAGTCAATTGCCCAATGAAAATTTTTTCAAGGTGATGTTCGGCGAGACCAAGGACGGCCAGCGGTTCCAGCGGGTTGATCGGTGGAGCACTCATGATTACCAACCCGCCTTCATCGGGATCGCCTACGAGCAGATTAACGATCACGAGTATGTGGAGCCGAACCGATGCACCGAATCGTCGTTCTTCAAATTGGTGAACCGATGTTCGACCAAATACGGGTATGGCTACCACATTGATCTGCACCAGACGGAGTTCGAGAAGTCGAAATACAACGCAATGATGATCATCCCCTGTCTGCAAAAAGAACTTCCGCAGACCATTCGGGACGGGAATCAGCGATTGGCCGAGGCAATTGTCGCCGCCTGGAAAAAAATGGGGGCGAATCCGAACCCGAAGATCGAGCCTCTCGGATACGGCGAGGAACAGTTGCGCTATTTCCGCCGCTGCTGGGGTGAGATTTACAGGAGCCGCGTGCAGGTGAGCACCGAGGTGCAAAACAACAATCCCCGGACACCGCCTCGCCGTCAGATGGAATTGCAAGAGGCCGCCATCCGAACCGCGATCGAGGTTGCCTTGCAAGTTGCTCCATAGAATCACTTGCTGACAGGCGGGAGCGCGTCTCGCACATGGAAAAATCACGAATGCTCAGCGTTCGGTTTGGTCTTGAAAATATCGGAGCAACCCAAATGTGATCCACAAAGATGTGAGCCCGATTTGCCGATTTATAGCATGAAAGTTTTACGCTTCCTCGTTTGCTTCACCTTGGCGGCTGCTTGCGCACACGGTGCGCCGCCCGCGGATCCGACCTTTCCGCGCCTCATGGGGATGAACATCGGCGCGAAGAACTACGACGATCCCGACTATCAGCGGCAACTGGCGCGACTCAATGTCGTCGTCCTCGGCTTCTATAAAGGCTGGAAACCGGCCTACGGCATCGAACAGGTGGTGCGCAACTTGAGGAAACTGAGTGGCGGCAATATTCTCGTCGGACAATACACGGTTCTCAATGAATGCGTGGACAACCCAAAGAACACGGCCAACCTCGATGTCCAAGTGAAGCTGCATGAGATGAACTGGTGGGCGCGCAAGGCCGACGGCAGCCGCGTGCAATGGACCGCGCAATACCACGCCTGGGACATCAACTTCACCGCGTGGAGCAAGCCCGACTCGCAGGGACTCCGCTACCCGCAGTGGCTCGCCGAGCGCGATGACCGTGTCATGTTCAAGCCGGTGCCGTTCGACATTTGGTATTGCGACAACGTCATGGCCAGGCCTCGCGTGTCGCCCGATTGGGATGGCGACGGAAAGGACGACAGCCCGAAGGATCCCGCCATCGCGGCGGTGTATCGGGCCGGCCACCGGGCCGAGTGGTCCCACATCCGGAAGATTCACCCGGGCCTTGCGTTGATGGGCAACGCGGATGGCGACCTGTCCGATCAGGAGTATACCGGGCAACTCGAAGGCGCGTTTCTGGAAGGGTTGATGGGGAAGGGGTGGTCCATCGAGAAACAGAAGGGCTGGACGGCCGCCATGCAACGCTACCGTGCGGCGCGGGCGAACACGCGCGCGCCGCACCTGGTTGGATTCAACGTCCACGGCAGTTCGTCGGACCTGCGCTTCTTCCGCTACGCTTTCGCCTCGTGCTTGCTGGACGACGGCTATTTCTCGTTCAGCGCCAGCGACAAGGGCTACAGCGGCGTGACATGGTTCGACGAATTCGATTTCAAGTTGGGCGCCGCCGTTTCCAAGCCGCCAACCGCCGAGTGGAAAAATGGCGTCTGGCGCCGTGACTTCAAGAACGGCATCGTATTGGTGAATCCAACACAGGGACCGATCACCGTTAATCTGGAATCTGGATTTGTTTATTTGAGGGGCGCGCAAGCTCCCGATGTTAACAACGGTGCTGCTGCGACCTCTGTAGAACTGGCAGCGAAGGACGGAATCGTTTTGCGCCGGCAATGACACGGTGTTACATCGCCCGGTTCTATGGATGCGTTGCGCGGACGGCGCGCCTGGCGGCTGCCGCATGAATGCAAAAACAACATGAAGACGAACCTAATACGAACGTGGTTGTGCTGGATGGTGTTGCTGGCAACGTCCGCGGTTTTCGCCGACGAGTGGTTTGTGCCGTTCGAGCGCGTGGCCGATTATAAGTCGAAAGGTCCCACGCATTGTTTTCGCCAGTTCAATATTGATTGGAGTTGGATTTCGCTGCGGCCGGACCAACTGCCGGAGTTTCTCAGCGAAGCAGACCCGGTCGCGCTGGCGGAGTTCTGCCAGCGGACGCACGTGGACGGCACCGTCGTCATGGCTGTGCCGCACCACGGCTATTGCACCTATGAGACGCGGGTGGGCACAAAATTCCCCGGCATGAAGGGGGACTGGTTTGGCCGGACCATCGAGGAGTTGCACAAGCGCCGGATCGCCGCCTTCGGCTACGTCACGTTGAACTGGAATTGGAAATTCATCCGCGCAAATCTGGGACGCGATTTCATTCACGGGAAGCCGGATGCCGCGGGCGTTTGCACATCGAAATGCACAATCTGCCTCAACGCGCCGGGCTACCTCGACATGGTTGACGCTTACACGCGCGAGGTGCTGGAGAATTATCCGGTGGACGGCATGCGCTGGGACATCCTCCAGACGGCGCAAGGTTGTTCTTGCGACGGCTGCAAAAGATTCTACCGCGAGATTTATCACGAAGATCTGACCATCTGGGACAAGACCGAGCCGCGCCGCGTCCACGATTTTTATTTGGCGACGACCAGCCGGGCCGTGACGCGACTGAGAACCCTGTGCAAGCGCATCAAGCCGTCGGTCGAAATCTGGCAGAACTGCCTCCAGAGTTACCATCCCAACCACCTCGACCTCTCGCGTCAGATGGACATCGCCTACAACGAATACGGCGACCCGTTCCGGCTGCTGTTCATCCGAGGGGTGGCGGATAAACTCGCAGCGATCAACGGCTTGATGAACAAGACGCCAACGGAGCCGCCGGTGGCGCTCAACCATCGCGAGTGGAGGACGTGTCTTGCGCTCGGAGGGCGCTGCTACTCCTACTACGGACACAAGCAGACCAATCCGAAAACGCTGTTGCCCGGCGAGACGATGCAGGTCTGGCATCGCGACCAACTGGCGCCGTTTTACGAGATGGTCAGCCGGATCGAACCGTGGGTGCAGGACGCCGCGCCGGTGTCGAACGTCGGCATGGTGTTCTCGGAGCGGACGCGGTTTCGTTTTCCGAAATACGATCGCACGCCCTATATCAACGCCATGGAGCCGATTGCCAAGGATTGCCTCCAGCGGAGCTTGCCAGTCGAGTTCGTCAACTGTCTCGATCTGGACAAGCCGGCAAAACGAATCTCAAGATTCAAGTTGCTGATCCTGCCGATCACCTCCGGCTTGTTGCCGGCAGAGATAGTGTGCCTGCGGAAATACGTCGAGCAGGGCGGCAACCTCCTGGTGGCGGGTGACGCGCTGCGCCATGACGATCACGGTCGCGAGCAAAAGGATTTTGCGCTGGCTCGTGAGATGGCCGTCTCCTATTTGGGAGCCGCCGCCGCGAAGAATGATTTGGCCGTGCTCGGCAGTTTGCCACTCGGCGAAGTTCCGCGGCCGTCGCACATCCGCAACATCGTCCGCACTGAATCGTCCTCAGGCCAAACATTGCTCAGCGTGACGTGCGATGGAGCTTCGTTTCCGTTGCTCCATGTCAAAGACCTCGGAAAAGGCAGGATCGCGTATCTGGCCTCGCTCGATTCACCGGCGTTGACGCAGCGTGTCATCGAGTGGCTCTCCGGCCCGCCCCCAATCATAGTGGATGGTTCCGAAGGCGCGCAGGCTGTGCTCACGCATCAGCCGCGGCAGAAGAGGTGGATCCTCCATTTGCTCAGCGACGGCGATTGTGGAATTACAGTCTCCCGGGCGCTCGTCCCCGCCGCCAAAGTAACCGCGCAGTTTCCAGTGGACGGATGGTCTTATCGAGTCGAGCCGGAAATCGACAAGCTGCGAATTCACGTCCAAGGCAGCGCGCAGGATCGGCTCTTGGCGTTGGAGTAGACCGACCGGTCAGCCAACCGTGAAGTTTTGGAGAAGACCGTTCTCCAAGGCCGGTGCATGGTCCACATGGTTTTTCAAACCAAGCTTATAATAGCAATCGTTCCTCTATGGGTCTGGGAATCCAAATCATTTGCGGGGGTATTTACGGATTCAAACACGGAGTGTTTTTCCTTCGTTGAACGTCACCGGTAAACCACCCGCCGCAGCCAGCCGGCGTCCAGACCGGAGGCGGTGGCGCCGTTCTTGGAGTAGGTCCACGTCAGGCGATGTGTGCCGGCCGGAATATTGAACATCAGCGTCTGCCAGCCTGCCTCGCCGGAGATTGCTCCCGGCTGGTTCACCCCGTCTATCGCGAAGGTCAGGTAATCCCCGTTCAACTCCGAGGAGACCATCCAGTCAAAACTCAGCGTGCCCGGCCCCGTCGCCGTTGTCTCCACCCACGACACGTTCAGATTGCCGATGCTCCCGCTCCACGCCGCCTGGCTGCCGTCTTCCGCTATCGTTGCCGTCCACGGCGCATCCCCGTCCGTGCTCCACGTCAGGTTGGTCGCGCCCAACGCTTCACCCAACGTGGTCGTCGCCAACGCAGAGGCTGTCAGGCTGTTGGACAAGGTGGACGGGGTTGAATCACCCGAATCGGCAACGAGGCTGGCGCTATGTAGCAGGTTGTTCTTGATCTGCTGCAAGTCCACCGCGTTGATGGTGCCGCTGCTGTTGACGTCGCAGAGGAAATTCGATGGCGTCAGCGTCGTCAGCAGGTTGTTCTTCACCTGCTGCAAGTCCACCGCGTTGACCGTGCCGCTTTGGTTCACATCGCCATAGAGGGAGCGGACGATCACCGCATTGGTGCCCGACAGCGGGTTGCCCGCCATGTCCGTCAATCCGTTCATCACCACCGTCACCTTCGACTGGTCCACCACACTGGTCAGGTTCAACGTCAGGTTGCTAGTGACGATGCTGGCGCTCACAAACGTCGCGTTGGTCACCGTGAACTCCGTGGCATCCAGCGTCCCGTCGGCTGCCGCCATCGCCTTGTTGAACGTGAACACCAGTTGCGTCGGCCCGCTCAACCGTGGCTCCACGGTGGCGCTGGGCGTTCCGTTCAGGTTCAGGTTCAAGTCGAACGTCCCCGCGCCGCCTTGCGTCTTGCGCGACACCGCCGCCAGCAGCAGCGGCGTCAATTGATAGGTCCCGGTGTTGGTCGTGGTCACCCCGGTTGCAATTTGCACGGTTTGATTGGTGGGAGCGATCCATCCCGTCAGGTTGGTGTAGCTCACCGTGTGGCTGCCCACCAGCAGCCCGCCCACGGTCTCGTTGTTAGTATGCCAGTTGCCGTCGGCGTCCACCTGCCACTTCGCCCCGGCGTCAATGGCCGCCTGCGGTGCGAGGATTACCTGCAACGAGCCGGCAATCTGGTCGGCCTCGATCACGCCCGTGCTGTAGAGCAAGCTGGTGTTCCAATAGAGCGCCGGCGAGAGCGTGGGCAGGTTGGTCACGCTGAAAGCTCCGCTGCCGTTGCCGAAGTCGAAGAGGTTGAACTGGTCGCCCGCCTGCGGCGTGTAGCCGTTGAGCAGCGTCAACGTCAGTGTGCCGCCGAAAGTGAGCGCGCCGGTGAGATCGAACTGGTCGTAGAGCCAGGCGTTGGTGCCGCCGAGTTCCATCGTCATCGCGCAGCCGCCGAGCATCGTCAGGTTGCCGGTGTCGGTGATGACGCCGAAGCCGTTGCCGGGCGCAATGAGGCCGGCATCGGTGATGGAGCCGGTGATGGAGCCGGTGCCGGTGAGGATGGCGTTGGTATTGATGAAGAGGCCGTTGGCAAACGAGTGCGCGCCGCCGAACAGATCGAGCGTGGCCGCGCTGCTGCCGTTGCCGATCTGGAAGATGGAGCCATTGTTGACCGTGCTGCCGCCGATGTTGAGCGTGCCGCCGTTGAAGTTCACCACGCTGTTGGCGAAGTTGGTGGCGTAGAACTGGTTGACTGTAACCGTGCCGCTGAGGAGCGCCAGCGTGCCGTTGCGCACGTCGAGCGTGGCGTTGCCGGGCGTGTTGGTTGCGAAAACACTGCCGCCGGAAACGGTCAGAAAGTTGTTTGTGGACGTGGCCTGAGATCCGAGGGTCACGCCGGCCGCGACAACGACTCCACCGTTACTGACGGCCAACTGGCTGTTGGGACCGTTGGACCCTATCGCCAGGCTTCCGGTATTCACCCAGCGCGAACCCGGATCGGTGACCAAGACGGTGTTGTTGCTCGCACTGCTGTTGTAGCCGACGTAGCCGACGCCCCCGTTGACCAATTGGCCGCCAGCGGCGACGGTCAGCTGCCCCCCGGAACCGGAGAGACCGACGTAGAACGACCCGGTGTTGGTCCACAGCGAACCGGCACCGGTTACCACCGCCACGTTGTTGGTGGACTCGGCGTAATAGTTGATGTAACAGCGCCAGTCACTGATGACGCCGCCGTTGGCGATCAGCAGCGCGTTGCTGGACCCGTGGAGGCCGAGACTGACGGCGGTGCTGGTGTTGCTCCACTGGGAGCCGGGGCCGGTGACAATGAGGGAGTTGTTGCTCGATCCGCCGTCATAGCCGAGCGTGACATTGGAACTGATCACCTGGCCGCCGCCCGCAATGCTGAGGCTGTTGTCCGAGCCATAGTTGCCAACGTAGAGGGAGACATTGTTGGTCCAGAGCGAGCCCGCGCCGGTCACCAACACCGTATTGTTGTTCGCGCTCGAGGTGTTGCCAACGTAACCGGTGTAGTTGAAAACCCGGCTCGCGTTGGCAATGGTCAGGCTGTTGCCCGTGCCGTTGTAACCCACGTCGAGTTCGCCGGCCGTCAAAAGCGAGCCGGAGCCGCTGACAGTCACACCATTGTTGATGGCGTCCGCATCACGCCCGATGTAACCGAGGCCAACAACAACGAGCCGTCCGCCGTTGGTGATCATCACCTCATTGCCGGACCCGTCGTAACCCACGGAGAGGTTTGCGCTGTTGCTCCACAGCGAGCCGGTGCCGCTGATGAGCACCGTATTGTTGCTCGCGGATGCCACCATGCCCACACGGCCCAAACTGTCGAAAACCACGCCGCCGTTGGCGATGGTCAACTGGTTCCCGGAACTGGCGTTGCCCACATAGAGGTTGCCCGCGTTGCTCCAAACCGAGCCGGCGCCGCTGACCGTCACCACGTTGTTGCTGGCGCCGGCGGTGTAGCCCACGAAACCAGTGTTATACACGAACGCCTGCGCCCCGTTGGTGATCAGAAGGCTGTTGCCAGCGCCGCTGTTGCCGACAATCAGATCGTTGCTGAAAATGTGCGTTCCGCCCACGAGATTGAGGGCGGCGCCGGCGCCCGTGTCGCCCACGGTGAAGGCGGAGCCGTTATTGACCAGCGTGCCGCCGCTGGTGAGCGTGCCGCCATTAAAGTTGATCACGCTGCTGGCGCCGTTGGTTAGATAAAGGTGGTTGACGGTGACCGTGCCGCTGTTGAGCATCAGCGCACCGAAACGCACATCGAGCGAACCGGTCATCAAGGTATTGGTGGCGTAGAGGCTGCCGCCGGAAACGACGATTCCATTGTTCGTTGAGGATGAAAACACTCCCGCGACAACGGAGGTACTGACAACACTTCCGCCATTGCTGATCGTCAACAGGTTGCCGGGCACATACCACTGGCCCATATTCACGTTGGGAGTCTGCCAGAGCGAACCAGGACCTGTCACGAGAACGGAACCACCCCAGTCTATCAAGTCCGCCGCGCCGCTGATCACCTGTCCGCCATTCGCAATGGTCAGCGTGCTGTGGCTGCCTCCGTTACCCACATAAACACTCCCTGCGGCGTTCCAAAGCGACCCAGGATCGGTGACGATGACGGAGTTGTTGGCGCCCAAATTACCGATATAGCTACTCGAACCACTGAATACCCGGCCACCGTTTGTAATGGTCAGATTGTTGCCTCCGCCGCCGGTCGAGGCGCCAATGATCAACACTCCATTATTGGTCCAGACCGACCCGCTGCCCGTCACCAAAATCGAGTTATTGGCAGAACCGCTAATAAAGCCAACCGTGCCGTTGGAAGTCGAGACCTCGCCGCCGTTGGCAATAGCCAAACTGTTGCCAGAACCGTAGTAGCCAACAAACACCATAACGCTGTTGCTCCAAAGCGAACCCGAGCCGGTCACCAGCACGGTGTTGTTGCTGGCGCTCGCGTTGTTGCCAATAGTATTGGTGCCCAGACTCCGCGCCACCGCGCCGTTGGCCACCACCAAGCCGTTGCCCGATCCCAAATTGCCCACCGTCACCCCGTTGGCGTAGAGATGGCTGCCACCCTGCAGGTTCAGGGTTGCGCCGCCACCCGTGTCGCCGACGATGAAGGCCGAGCCGTTGGAGACGACGGTGCCGCCGCTGTTGAGCGTGCCGCCGTTGAACCTGACCACGCTATTGGCCAAGTTGGTGGCGTAGAACTGATTGACCGTGACCGTGCCGCTCAGGAGCACGAACGTGCCGTTGCGCACGTCCAAGGTGCCGGTGCCCGCGGCGTTGGTCGAGACGAGCAGACCGCCCGCGTTGGTGAAGACGCCGCCGGCGTCAATCACCAGATTAGTCAGGTTGGCCACGCCGCCGGAAATGGCCCATGAGCCGTAGTTGGTCGCCACGTTCACATCGAGCTCGCCGCCGCTTTGCTGGACGACTCCCGAAGCGAGATTCAGGAACACCCCGTCCATGTTCGTGCCGCTGTTCAAGACGAAACTGCCGCTGTTGGTGAACACCAGCGGATCGAACAGCCCGCCGTTCTGAATGAACGCCCCTTGGTTGTTCACCGAGCCAGGCACAATCACGCTGCCGCTGTTCAACTGGAGTGTGCCACCCGACAGATTCACGAAAGAGCCCGCCAGCGACAGCGTGCCGCCGTTGACCGTTATCGGCTGCGTAGAGAGCATCTGGCCCGCTTTGAGCACGCCGCCGTTGAAGTTGAAGACGCTGTTGGCGAAGTTGGTCAGCAGCAGCCAGTCCACCGCCACGGTGCCGCTATTCATGTTGAGCGTGCCGTAGAGGACATTGAGCGCGCCGCCGCCGCCGTTGGTGGCATAGAGGCTGCCGCCGGAGACGGTGACGACGTTGCCGGTGGAGGAGGGGGTGGCGCCGACGACGATGTTCGTGGCCGAGACCGTGCCGCCGTTGGTCAGCAGCAAGCTGTTGCCGGAACCGGCGTAACCCACAAAGAGGCTGCTGCTGTTGTTCCAGACGCTGCTTGCCCCGGTTACCGACACCGCGTTGCTGTTGGCACCGGCTTGGTTGCCGATATAGCCGTTGACGTTGAACACATTACCGCTGCTGCCAATAACCAAACTGTTGCCAGAGCCAAAATAGCCAACGTCCAAATCACCGTTGTTGGTCCAGATCGAGCCGGCGCCGGATACAAGAACGGCATTGTCGCTGCCACTGGCGTTGTAGCCCACGTAAGCCGTGCCGTTATTCAATGCTCTGGCGCTGCTATTAATGGTCAGTTGATTGAACGAGCCGGCCGCCCCCACAAGCATGTAATTGTTATTACTCCAGAAGCTCCCTGCGCCCGTGACGGTCAGCAGGTTGCTGTTGGCCCCGCTGTTAAACCCGATGTCGCAGTTCTGGGAGTTCAGCATCCTGGCACCGTTGGCGACCGTCAGTTGATTGCCGATGCTGCCCCATCCGAGTTCGAGGGCAGTATTGTTCACCACGCTGCCGGTACCGGTGACTGTCATCGCGTTGTTGTCGCCAGCGTAACCGATCTGGATGTAGCCAATCACCGTGCCGCCGTTGGCAACGGTCAGTTGATTGCTGGCACCGTAATTACCCACGCGAAGGCCAGTGTTCCACACGCTACCCGTGCCGGTGACTAGGACGGTGTTATTGTTGGCGCCAACGTTGTTGCCGATGTATCCAAGGCCGTCGGACACCTGCCCCCCATTGGTGATGGTCAGTTGGTTGAAGGAGCCGAAGTTCCCCACATAGAAATCGTAGCCATTGTTCCACAGGCTCCCCGCGCCGCCAACCAGCACGCTGTTATTGCTGGCCGAAGCGCCAAAACCGATATAGCCGGTGTAGTCCGACACATGGCCGCCGTTGGTGATGGTGAGGGTGTCAAGGTTGTTGCTGCCGACATACAACACTCCGCTGCCACCGCCGACCGTCAGGCTGGCGTTGTCCACGATGCCGTTCATCAGGCCCGGCCCCGAGGGAAGATCGAGGTTGAGATTGCCGGTGATGGCGTGGCTGCCGAAGCTGCCGCCGTAGCCAGCCCATTTGATGGCGCTGGCGTTCTGGAAGGTGACGCCCGGCAGGAACGGCGTGGCGGCCGTGCTGGCGCCGGCAAACTCCAGCATCGCGTTAGTGATGACAAGGCTGCCGGAGACATTCACGGTGGCGTTGGACACGAGCCGCACGTCGCCGCCGTTGAAGTTGGTCAGACCGCCCGCAGCGTTGATCGTCAAGTTGCTGCGCACTTCCAGCAATCCGCCACTGGCAACGGTCCAGGCACCGGAGTTGGTGGCATAGGTCACGTCCTGTTCACCGCCGCTCTGGCTGATCGTGCCGGCGTTATAGACGAGGGGGAAGACCGCGCTGCCGCCCGACATGCTGAAAATGTTGCCGCTGAAATTGCTTAACACGCTGGCGTCAATCTGTGCGCCACTGGCCAGCGTCACCTGATTGCCCGGCCCGCCACCCTGTCCGATAGTCAGAACGCCAGCATTGCTCCAGAGCGAGCCAGAGCCGGTGACGATGACCAAGTTGTTGCTCGCGCCGGCGTTGTAGCCGATGTAGCCGTTGACATTCACAACCCGGCCGTTGTCGGCGATGGTCAGATTATTGCCGGAGCCGGAAATACCGATTCGCTGGTCGAAGCTGTTACTCCAGAGCGAGCCCAGCCCAGTCACTGACGCCCAGTTGTTGCTGGCGCCAGCGTTGTTGCCAACGGTTCCATACGTATCGAACACTTGGCCACCGTTGGTAATGGTCAGGTTGTTGCCGGAACCGGAGTTGCCCACGAACAGATTGGCGCTGTTGCTCCAGACCGAACCGGCATCGGATACCAGGACGGAATTATTGCTGGCGCCGGCGTTGTAGCCGATGTAACCGCTGACGTTCAACATCTGGCCGTTGTTGGCGAGGGTCAGATTGTTGCCGGACCCGGAGAAGCCGATTCGCTGGTCGCCGCTGTTGCTCCAGAGCGAGCCGATGCCAGCCAGCAGCGCCGAGTTGTTGCTGGCACCGGCGTTGTAGCCAACGGACGCATACGTATCGAACACCTGGCCGCCATTGGCGATGGTCAGGTTGTTGCCAGAGCCGGAGTAACCCGCCGACAGAATGCCGCTGTCATTCCAAAGCGAGCCTGCGCCGGATACGAGGACGGAATTGTTGCTGCCGCTGGCGTTGTAGCCCACATAACCGCTGGGACTGAACACCTGGCCGACATTCGCTATGGTCACGTTGTTGAACGATCCGGAGAACCCCACGAACAGATTCGCGCTGTTGCTCCAAACGCTGCCTGCGCCAGCCACCAGCACGCTGTTGCTGTTCGCAGCCGCGTTGTAGCCAACGGATCCATGCGCATCGAACACCTGCCCGCCGTTGGTGATCGTCAACTGGTTGCCCAAACCCTGGTCGCCCACAAAGAGATCGTTGGTGTTGCTCCACGCGGAACCGGCGCCGCTGACGAGCGCGCTGTTGTAGTTGGCGCCGGCGTTGTAGCCGATGTAGCCGTTGACATTCACAACCCGGCCATTGTTGGCGATGGCCAGATTATTGCCGGAGCCGGAGAATCCGATTCGCTGATCGAAGCTGTTGCTCCAAAGCGAGCCCAGCCCAGTCACCACCGCCCAGTTGTTGCTGGCACCGGCGTTGTTGCCAACGGTTCCATACGTATCGAACACCTGGCCGCCGTTGGTGATGGTCAAGTTGTTGCCGGAGCCAGAGTTGCCCACGAACAGATTGGCGCTATTGCTCCAGACCGAACCGGCATTGGATACGAGCGCGGAATTGTTGCTGGCGCTGGCGTTGTAGCCGATGTAACCGCTGACGTTCAACATCTGGCCATTGCTGGCGAGGGTCAGATTGTTGCCGGACCCGGAGAAGCCGATTCTCTGATCAAAGCTGTTGCTCCAGAGCGAACCGATGCCAGCCACCAGCGCGCCGTTGCTGTTCGCACCGGCGTTGTTGCCAACGGTTCCATATGTATCGGACACCCGGCCGCCGTTGGCGACGGTCAAGTTGTTGCCGGAGCCGGAGTTGCCCACGTACAGATTCGCGCTGTTGCTCCAGAGCGAGCCGGAGCCTGTGACCAAGGTCCAGTTATTGCCGGAGGCGGAGGAACTGCCGAGAGTGCCGATGCTGCCGGCCGCGACGCCGCCATTGGTGATCGTGAACTGGTTGAACGAGCCAGTGTTGCCGATAGTGAGCGAGCCGTTGAGGACGCCACCGGAGACCGTCAGCGCGCCGTGGCTCTCGTTGATAAAATTGGTGAGGTTGGCAACACCGCCGGAGATCGTCCACGAACCGAAGTTGGTGGCGGCGTTCACGTCGTGTTCGCCACCGCTCTGCTGGACGATGCCGCTGGCCTCGTTCAAGAACACCTGGTCCACATTGGTGCCGCCGGTGATTTGCAACGTGCCGGTGTTGTCGTAAAAGGCGGGGTCGAAAAGGCCGCCGCTTTGGGTGATCGCGCCGGCGTTATAGACACGCGGGAAGAAGGTGCTGCCGCCCGACATGCTGAAGACGCTGCCATTGAGATTGCTCAGCACGCCGGCGTAAATCTTTCCGCCGGTCCCGAGCGTGACGCTATTGCCCAGCCCGCCGCCGATGCTCAGTGCGCCGGTGTTGGTCCAGACGGCATTGGCGCCGCCAACAAACACCGTGTTGTTGCTGGCTGCGGCGGCGAAGCCCACATACGCATTGGTATTTAGCACCGTCCCGCCATTGGTGATTGTCAGACTGTTGAAAGAACCCGTCGCGCCAACGCTCAGGTCGCCGTTGTTGCTCCACAGCGAGCCGACGCCGGTCACTAGAACCGCGTTATTGTTGGCGCCGGCTGTGTTGCCGATGGTGCCGTAGGTGTTGAACGCCTGCCCGCTGTTGGCGATCATCAGGCTGTTGCCGGAACCGAGGAAGCCAACCAACAGAGCGCTGCTGTTGTTCCAGAGCGACCCGCTGCCACTGACCTGGACTGTGTTATTGCTGGCAGTGCCGAATCTGCCAATATAGCTGCTGCTGAACGCGTTGAACACTTGCCCGCCGCCGGTGATTGTCAGGCTGTTGCTGGCGCCGCTGTTGCCAACATACACAGCGGCACTGTTGTTCCAGACCGAGCCGGCGCCACTGACCAGCACCGCATTGTTGTTAGCCCCGCTGTAATTGCCAATGTAGTCAAAACCGCTGGACGCTTGGCCGCCATTGGCAAGCGTCAGGCTATTGCCGGAACTGCTGTAGCCGACATAGGACATTCCATTGTTCCAAAGCGAGCCGACACCACTGATCAGCACCGCGTTGTTGCTGGCAGCGCCGGAAGTGCCAATGTAATCGATACCGCCGAACACTTGCCCGCCGCCGGTAATTGTCAGGCTGTTGCCGACGCCATTGGACCCGACATATAATCCATACCAGTTGACCCAGGACGAGCCGGCGCCACTGACCAGCACCGCGTTGCTGTTGGCGCCGGTAGCATAGCCGACAAAGCCGGTGTTGCTGAACACCTCGGCGCCGTTGGTGATCATCAACTGGTTAAACATGCCGGAGTTGCCTGCATAGAGGTTGCCGCCGTTGTTCCAGAGCGAGCCAGTGCCGCTGGCCAGCACGGCGTTGTTGCTGCTGGAGGCGTTGACGCCGATGTAGCCGTTGTTATTGCTGACCACGCCGCCGCTTAGGATCGTTAGTTGGTTGGAGGAACCGGAGTTGCCTGCGTAGAGGTTGCCGCTGTTGTTCCAGAGCGAGCCAACACCTGTCACCAAAACCGAGTTGTTGCTACTGGCGTAGCCAATGAAGCCTGACGCGCTGAACGCTTGGCCGCTGCTGGAAACGGTGAGGTTATTGGCGTAACCATTGCTGCCTACCATCAAAACGCCTCCATTGGTCCAAAGCGAACCGCTGCCGCTCACCACCAATGAGTTGTTGTAATCGCCGCTGGAGCCTCCAAGAATCACGGCGCGACTCGAGATCATCGTGCCGCCGTTTGTGACCGTCAAAGAATTGTCAAAACCTGAAGAGCCAATAAACAGAAGGCTGCCGTTTGTCCAAAGCGAGCCAGAACCGGTTACGAGAACCCGGTTATGCGACGAAGGACTGCCAATATAATTGATGGTGTTGGTAATGGGCGTGCTGAACCGGCCGCCATTGGCGACGGTTACCGAGGCATTTGTGCCACCTTCGCCGACAAAAAGCTGCCCCGTCACAATCCAAGTGGAATTACTTCCCGTGACAAGAACGGCATTGTTATTGGCTCCAGGTCCAACGTCAATATAGGTGGACACGTTTGAAGCAAAAGCGCCGTTTGCAATCACTAGTTGGTTGTTGGCACCGAATCCCATTGTGAGTCCCCCTCCCGACGTAACCAACGAAGAATTGGTGCCCGTGACCAGCACGTAGTTATTCGTGCTGCTGCTGTTGTAGCCAATCGTCAGTTGGCTGGCAAACACACTGCCGCTATTGGTGACAATGAGTTGGTTGTTGGGGCCGCTGTAGCCGAGGTTGATTGGCCGATTGTTGGACCAGAGCGAACCTGGATCTTGAACAATAATGGTGTTATTGCCGGAACTGCTATTGCTGCCGATGTAGGCCCATGAGTTGAACACTCGGCCTCCATTGGCAAGGGTCAGACTATTCCCCGAACCATTGACGCCCAAATACAAGTTTGTCTGGTTGTTCCATAACGAGCCGCTGCCGGTAACCAGCACGGCGTTGCTGTTGGCGAAGTTGTTTGCGCCCAGAACGCCGCCAACACTGACAACCACGCCGCTGTTGGTGATGGTCAATGTGTTTAAGGAACCAGTCATTCCGATCATCAGATCATTGGTCATGCTCCAAAGCGAATTGAGACCTGTCACCCAAACGGAATTGCTGCTGGAAACCAACGAATTGCCGATTATGCCATTGCCAGCTACGGTCAGCACACCGCCATTGGTAACGATCAACTGGTTGCCTGCGCTTGACCCGCCCACCATCAGGTCGCTGGCATTGCTCCATACGGTGCCCACTCCGGAAACGATGACAACGCCGGTCGCGCTGGCCGTGCCGCCCAAAATTGTGTCACCGAGACTGCCTGCCCAACTCACTGTGTTGGTGCCGCCGAGAACATTCCAAATCGCCATTTGGCCTGGCGTGCTGCTAATGAGGAAGTTGTTGCCCGTTGGCATCACGATCTGCGACCCGTTGCGCGTCGTCAGAGCCCCGGCGTTAAAACTGAAAACCGAGTTTGTTGCGCTGGCGGTGTTGTTGGTGACAAAGAATGTGTCGGCGACGATGTTTCCACCCGTGAAGGCAATCGTGCCGTAGCGGATTTCGAGTGAGCCGCTGCTTGTGGCGTTGGTGGCGTAGAGCCAGCCGCCGGAAATGGTGATGACGTTGCCGGTGGATGGGGTGGCGCCGATGACGACATTCGTTGCCGTTACCGTGCCGCCGCTGCCGATTGTCAGGCTGTTGCTGCCGGCACCGGCATTGCCGACGTAGAGGCTACCACTGCTTTTCCAGAGCGAGCCGGCACCGGCGACCAACACCGCATTGTTGCTCGAGTTGGCGTTGTTGGCAATGGCGGCGGAGGGTGCGATCACCTGGCCGCCATTGGTAATGATCAGCCAGTTACCGCTGCCGCCCACGCCGATGTTGACAACGGAAGAGTTACTCCAGAGCGAACCGGCGTCGCTGACGATGACGGTGTTGTTGTTGCCGCTGGGATTGCCGATGTTGCCGCCGCCGTCAACCACCTGCCCGCCGGCCATGATCATCATGAGGTTGTTGGAGCCGGTGTTGCCCACGGCGAGGTTGTTGGCCATGCTCCAGAGCGATCCGGTGCCGCTCACCAAGGCGACGTTGTTGCTTGAGGTGGAGGAGTTGCCGATGTTGGCAAACCCGTTGAACACGCGGCCGCCATTGGTGATGTTTAGTTGGCTGTTCGGCCCGTTGTAGCCCACGAAGAGAGTGCCGCTGTTACTCCAAACTGAGCCCGCCCCCGTCACCCAAACCGTGTCGTTGCTGGAGCTGGCGTTGTAGCCGATGTAGCCGGCGCCGTCGAGCAGCAAGCCGCCGCTGGCTATCGTCACACTATTACTGGAGCCGCTGTTTCCAACATACAAGTTACTACCCGCGTTCCAAACAGAACCAAGGCCGGTAATCAAGACGGAGTTATTGCTGGCAGTGGTGCCAGCACCCAAGCTGGAAAAACTCGCAGCCATGACGTTGCCGGTGTTGGCGATGGTGAGACTGTTGCCAGCGCTGCTGCCTCCGATGGTCAGGTTGAGGTTGCTCCAGAGCGAGCCGCCATCGGTGACGAGCACCGTGTTATTGCTGCTGGTCGAGGCGTTGCCAACGATGCCAGTCGTCGTCATGACTGTACCACCGGAACTGACGGTCATGCGGTTGAGGCCGGCGGCGCTGCCGAGGTTGATGGTGCCGGCGTTGGACCAAACAGAACTGGTGCCGGCGACCATCACCGAGTTGTTGACGCTGCCAGTCTGGCTACCGACGGTGGCTCCTACTGTGAACGCCCGGCCGCCGTTGCTGATGGTCAGGCTGTTGCTGGCACCGTAGTAACCCAGATAAAGCGTGCCGTTATTGCTCCAGATCGAGCCTGCGCCCGTGACGACAACAGAGTTGCTTTTGGCGCTCGCGTAGTAGCCGATGTAGCTGGCGGGGTTAAAGACTTGACCGCTATTGGCAATGGTCAAGCTGTTGCTGGAGCCGTTGTAACCAACATAAAGCGTGCTGCTGTTGCTCCACATCGAACCGGCGCCCGTGACCGTCACGTAATTGTTGTTGGCGGTGTTGGTGTAATCACCAATGTAGGCGGAGGTGCCAAACACCTGGCCGGAGTTGCTGATGGTCAGACTGTTGCCTGCGCCGGAGTTGCCGACTATGGTGCTGACACTGTTGCTCACCCGGCCACCGTTGGCGACCATCAAACTGTTGCTGGAGCCGCTACCGCCGACCTCGAAAAAGCCGCTACTGGTCCACAGCGAGCCAATACCAGTGACCAGGACGGAGTTGTTGTTGGCGCCTGGATTCACGCCAATATAGCCCAGGCTGTCGAACGCGTGTGCGCCGTTGGCGATGGTAAGGCTGTTACCGGAGCCGGACCAGCCAACCCACAGAGAACTGGTATTACTCCAGACCGAACCAGTGTCGGTTACCCAAGCCGAATTGTTGCTGGAGGCGCTTCCGGTGCCGAGGTAGCCACTGGTGTCGAATACCTGACCGCCGTTGCTAATGACCAGGTTGTTGCTGGAGCCGGAGTTACCAATCGTCAGGCTGTTACTGTTGTTCCAAAACGAGCTGGCACCCGTGACCAGGATCGAATTGTTGCTGGCGCTGGCGTTGTTGCCGATGATGGTGGCACCCAGGCTCAGCGCCCCGGCGCCGTTGGTGACCATCAGGGCACTGCCCACCCCAGAATTTCCCACGGTCACGCCATTGGCGAACCAGTGGTTCGTTCCCATCAAGGTGAACGTTGCCCCGGTGCCCGTGTTTCCTACAACCATGGCTGAACCGTTGGACACCAGACTGGCACCGCTGATCAACATGCCGCCATTGAGACTGAACGCGCTGTTGGCACCGTTGGTGGCGACGAGATGGTTGACCCAGGCCGTGCCGCTATTGAGGTTGAGCGCGCCGTAGTTGATAGACAGCGCGCCGCCACCCGCAGTGTTCGTGGCGTAGAGGTAACCGCCGGAGAGGGCGATGAAGCTGTTGCTGGCGAGGCTGTTATTACCGATGACGAGATTGGTGGCAGCCACCACGCCGGCATTGGCAATAGTCAGACCATTGTTGAGGCCATTATAGCCGACATAAATCGTGCCCGAGTTGCTCCAAAGCGAGCCGGGGCCGACGAGAAGAACTGTATTGTTACTGGCGGAGCTGCCGATGTAACTGGATGAGGTCGTTACGAGGCTGTAATTGCTTATTACGAGCACCGTGCCAGTGCCGCCACCGGCACCAACCGTCAGCGCGCCGAAGCCGCCCGATGCAAATCGCAGTTGATTGGTGGTCAAGCCGTTGAGTACAAACCCGCCCGCGAAGTTGGTCATGTAAAAGGTGGTGTTGTTGTCACCGAGCGTCATGCCGGAGATGTTGGTCAGGGCGGAACTGGAGTCTACGTTCAGGCTGTTGCCGAACGCCCCGATGCCGCCGCCCCAAACCAAGGGCGCCGCTTTGAGGTTCCAGACGCTATTGGCTTCCAACGTGACGCTGTTGCTCTGGCCGCCGCCGCCGCCGATGATCAGTCCCGAGGAGGTCTGTGTGTAATTGCTGACAATCAGAGCCGTGCCGTAGCCGCCGGAACCGACCGTCAGAGCGCCGATTCCATTGGAGAATTGCAGTTGGTTGGTGGTGAACCCGTTGAGCACGGCTCCCGCCGCGGAATTGGTCATGTAGAACGTGGTGGCACTGTCTCCGAGTGTCAGACCGTAGATATTCGTGATGGCGGAACTGGCGTCCAGACTCAGGTTGTTGCCAATAGCCCCGGCGCCGCCGCCCCAAACCAACGCGCCGCCTCCCAAACTCCAGACGCTGTTAGCCAGGGAGACACTGTTGCTCTGGCCGCCTCCGGCACCGATGCTAAGCCCCGTGGCGTTCAAGGAGTAATTACTGACAATCAGCACCGTGTTGAAGACGCCAGTGCCGATGATCAAACTGCCCGCGCCGGATGGCGAGAATTGCATCTGATTGCCGTTGAGTCCGAAGCCCGCGCCCGCGTTGGTCATGTAAAACGTGGTGGCGCTGTTGCCAAGCGTCAGGCCGTAGATGTTGGTGATGGCGGAACTGGCGTCCAGGCTCAAGCTGTTGCCAATGGCTCCGTTGCTGCCGCCCAAAACCAACGCGCCGCCTCCCAAGCTCCAGACGCTGTTAGCCAGGGAGACGCTGTTGCTCCGTCCGCCGATGGCGCCGATGGAAAGTCCTGAGGCGTTCAAGGAGTAATTGCTGACGATCAGGGCTATGTTGTAGCCGCCGGAACCAATCACCAGACTGCCCGCGCCGGATGGCGAGAATTGCATTTGGTCGCCGTTGAGCCCGAAGCCCACAGCGGTGTTGGTCATGTAGAACGCGGTGGCGCTGTTGCCAAGCGTCAGGCCGTAGATGTTGGTGATGGCGGAGCCGGCGTCCAAGCTCAGGATGTTGCCAACCGCCCCGGTGCCGCTGCCCCACGTCAAGCGCCCGCCGCGAAGATTCCAAATGGAGTTTTCGAGCGTGACGCTGTTGCTGCAACTGTTGTTGTAGCCGAGGGTGAGACCAACACTGGCAAGATAACCGGCGTTGGACGCGATCAGAACGTTGCCATAAGCGCTGGTACCGTAGCCGAGATACAGCGTGCTTCCCACTACCAACTCGGCGCCGTTGAGGATCGTCACTTGATTGGACGGGGCATAGAAGCCAACATAGAGGTTGCTGTTGCTCCAGACGGAACCGGCGCCGGCCATGAAAACCGAGTTGTTGCTGGAACTGCTGTTGGCCCCGACCCAGGCATAGCCGCCAAACACCTGGCCGCCGTTGGTGATCGTCAGGCTGTTGCCCGCGCCCCACCACCCGACTTGCAGTTCACCGCTGTTGGTCCAAACCGAGCCGGCGCCGGCGACCAACACCGCGTTGCTGTTTGCGCCTGTGTTGTTGCCGATGGTGCCGATGAAGTCACGCACCTGGCCGCCATTGATGATGGCCATGGTGTTGGAAGAACTGTTGTTTCCGATAAACAGGTTATTGGCGTTGCTCCACAGCGAGCCAGGGTCGGTTACCAGCGCCGAGTTGTTGTTCGCGCCGGCGTTGTAACCCAACTCGGCGGAGCCGTCGGCAACCCGGCCGCCATTGGCGATAATCAGGCTGTTGCTGGAGCCGCTGACGCCAAGGTAAAAATACGCACTGGAGCCTGCGTTCCAGAGGGAGCCGGAGCCGGTCACCACCGCCGAGTTGTTGCTGGAGGTGGTTTGGTAGCCGATAGACCCGGAACTGCTGATTGCTCCGGCCGCGTTGGAGATGGTCAGATTGTTGCCGGAGCCGCCGTAGCCGACGACCAGAGCGCCGCTGTTGCTCCAGAGGGAGCCGGAGCCGGTCACCAGCGCCAGGTTGTTGCTGGCGCTGCTTTGGTCGCCGATGACGCCTGCCGTGTCGAGCACCAAGCCGCTGCTGATGATGGTCAGGCTGTTGCCGGAGCCGGACTCGCCCACATGCACTTCACTGCTGTTGCTCCAGACCGAACTGGCGCCGGAAACCAAAACTGAGTTGTTGCTGGACGTGATGTCGTAGCCCACGTAACCGTTACTGCTGCTGGCGTGGCCCGCGCTGCTGATGGTCAATTGGTTGAAAGAGCCGGTGTTGCCAATCAAGAGAGAACCGCTGTTACTCCAAAGCGATCCCGCGCCCGTCACCAACGCGTAGTTGTTGCTGGAGACGACCGAATTGCCGACCACACCATTGCTGGAGGTCAGCACGCCCGCGTTGGTGACGATCAACGCGTTGAAGGGGCCGTTGGTGCCAACCATGTAGGTGCCGGCGTAGTTCACTGTGACGCCGCTGACGATGTTGGTCGCGGGGGGGAGCTGGGCATTGATGGTCAGGCTGAGGTTTGATGTTGAGGATTGACCGTCGTTGCCGGCCACCTGCACGGTAAAACTGTTGGCGGCTGCGGTGTCGGGCGTGCCGCTGATCACCCCCGCACTGCTTAAACTCAAGCCGGACGGCAGACTGCCCGCAAAGAGGGACCATGAGTAGGGCGGCACACCGCCGTTCGCCGTCAGCGCCACGTTATAGGGCGTGCCTACAGTGACCGACGCCAGCGGGTTTGTGCTGGTAATGATCGGCGGACCGACCCACAGCGTCATCCCGCGGATCTGGCACGCGCCTGTGACCGTGTTTGAAAAGGTCACCGTGTCGTTGTAACCGCCACCGGCCAGCGCGTTCGCGCCGCTGTTGATGGACCACGTCACCGTCGTGTAATCGCCTGCCGCCAGCGTTCCGCTGGTGGCGGAGAGACTCATCCAGGTCTGCGTTGAACTGACCGTCCACGTCAGGGATGAGGCGCCGGTGTTGGTCAATGTGTAGCCGGCCGAAATGGGAGTAAACGGCCCGCCGGGCGGCCCGCTGGCTGCAAACGTGGGAGACGAAACCTGCAAAGCATCCGGCACGCCGGCGAGCGCATAGATCAAGTTGGTTCCCGTAGGTGAGCCCCAACCGGTGCAGAGATCGTAGCCGGGGACGGCAGGAAACTTGGTGGGACTGCTGCTCTTGAAATTATTGCCGGTTGTGGTGTCGTGGAAATTGGAGGAATAACTTGCCCCCTGGCCAATGGTGTAGATGGCCGGATTGATGAAGCCAACGCTGGGCCGGCTGTTCGCCGCCGCCTGTTGGTTGACCAATGCGGTAAAGCCCGCCCACAGCGGAGCCGCGCAACTGGTGCCGCCGACACTCCCCCCGCCACCGTTGCCGGATGTGACGTAAACATTTTCCGCCGTCAGGGCGACATCCGGGATATTCCGCATGGTCGTCGAACCCTGATTGGTGGTCATGTTGATGCCCTGTTGGTAAGAGGGAATGGAGTAATAGGTACTGAGGCCCCCGCCGGTGCCGATGCCGTTGTTCCGGTTCCAGACCGTTTCCGACACATAAGAACCGCCCGGACCGCTTGTGGTCAGTGTGGTCCCGCCAACCTGGGTGATATGAGGACTGTCTGCTGGAAACCCGACCGGACCGGTATAGGCATCACCATCGCCGCAGGCATTGAAGAAAGACTGGCCTTGCGCGGCCATCTGTTGGAAAACCTGCTCGGAGGTCGGGTCGGGGCCGCCACCGCCCCACGAACAACTCAGTTGTTTGGACAGATTGTCGTTGGCCATCCGGCTGAGTATATCAACCCAGGGACTTGGGTTTGGCGCTTCATAGACGTAGATCTTCGACACGCCAGGCGCCATGGACATCACTGTCTCAATGTCCAGACAGACCTCCGTGTTGCCGCTGCCGGGAGTGGTGACGCCTCCATCAATCGGAATCACCTGCACAGGAATGTTGGGTAATCCAAATTGCGTCACATAAGCTGCAATGTCATTGGTGTAGAATCCGTCGAATTGCAATAGCCCGACGGTTTGCCCGGCGCCCGTCAGCGAAGTGCCCGGAACGTATGCCGCACGAAAGTCGCCGGCAGCGTAAGCGCCACCCGGCCCCGATCCAGCGTTCGGCGCGGCGTTGGCCGTCTTACCGGCGGGCATTACATGGTATTTCGGATGCGGGATGAAGTAGTTGTCGAGACCGCTGATGTGCAAAATCGGGACTGGCAGGTCCAGCGACGGCTCGGCATCCGGTGCGTAAAACGTGCGCGCTTCCGACGGATGCCGATAAGTCCGCATCGTCACACGGAAAACGTTTTCGATGTCCGTGACGACGCCCTCCACGTCCAGGATCATCCGGTTGGGATGCGTGGCCGTCACCGTCAACCCGCGTGCCTTCGCAAAATCCATGACCGCCTGATAATCCTTCTCGCTCGGGCCGAATCGCTGCGTGAATTGCTCCGGCGTCAGGTAGTGACGGTAGTCGGGACTGGCCGGATCGTAGATTTGCTTAAGCAGGGTTTGGAGTTCCTGCTGGTTTTGCAACGGCAACCCGATGGCCAGATTCAAACGATTCGTGGCGGGAGGCCGGTCCATGGGCTGTAGCGTCGCCACGGCTGCCGGAACGTGCCCCCGCAAATGTTGTCTTTCCGCCGCTGGAGCAGACACCACGGCTGTCAGTGTGAAAAGGGAAACAACCATCCAGAGAAGACGATTCCGCAGCCATTCACGTCTGAAATCACGCAGACGCAAACGCGACGTCAATACATATCGCGCACCACACCTATTCATTGTTCTCGGCTGCCTTGGCACAGCAGGAAGTTCGCCGCCTCATCACAGCGCACTTCTACAACGTCGCGCAGATTACCGCCGGCCCTAAATTTGTGCAATGATTTTTTGCGCCAACCCTGGCAACAGTGCAGGACGTTATTTGCCGGGACTTCGCAGGTGTTGTTTGGACGTCATCGCGCAACAGAATGTGTACGACACTTGTCGCCAAGGCGGACAAACGTGTTTGCGATCCGTCCATCGCCCTGTTCTCGGCATCCAAGCGGTTGACGAAGGTGTCTCGATGCCGCTCCTGATGGAAGTGATAGGAAACGCAAAAACGTCCGTCGCACAGGGTGTGAATGGGGATGAATACCGGGCCTGAACAGATACTGAAGGAACTGGGCATGGCGACCGTAAAAAAACAAACTGTCACAAAACGGTCGCGGAAAAACAAAAACCGCGTTTTTCCCGTGGAAAAATGGCTCCGGAGGTAGGGATCGAACCTACGACCAACCGGTTAACAGCCGGCCGCTCTACCGCTGAGCTACTCCGGAACCCGCGGAACTGCGCGCTGACTATATTCACGCCGCAGCCGAGGTCAACGCGAAAACCAACAACCTTTGCGAAAGAAATGTTCGCGCTCTTGGAGTTGGAGACGGGAGCAGCTATACTCCGAGCTCGATTCATGAAAATCTTTCGCTTGCTCGTTTCGCTGGCGTGCGTGATGGCGTTCTTGCCAGCCGGTTGCACTCTCCATCGCGCCGCGCCCGCACCGGCCCCGTCGCTGCCGCCGGCGCCGGTCAACACCAAGCCGACGATCGCCCTGGCGCCGTCGGGGCCATTGCCGCTCGGACAGGCACCGGTGGTTTCGCGCGCCGGCGAGTTGCGCGGCATCTGGTTGCACGACCCGCGCGGCGTGGATTGGCCCAAGGTGATGGCGGAACTTCACGCCGCGCGCCTGAACGCCATCTTCGTAAAATTTTCCACCGGCGGCGCGGCTTATTATCGCAGCGACGTGTTGCCCGGCAGTTTTTACAACGGTCGCGATGAAGCGGCGCTTTGTCTGGCGGCGGCCCGGCGCTACGGAATTCAGGTTCACGCCTGGCGCGTCTGTTTCCAGATGAAAGACGCGCCGGCGGAAAGCCAGCAACGCGCCGTGCGCGAGGGGCGCGTTCAACTCGACCGGAGCGGCCAGCCGCTGCGCCCGTCTTATCACGTGCCAGTGTTGTGCCCTTCGCACGACTGGAACCGCGCGATGGAGGTACGCGCGGCGGCCGAACTGGCGGCGAAGTATCCGTTCGACGGTGTGCATCTCGATTATTTGCGTTGGATTGACACCGACCCGTGCTGTTGCGCGAACTGCCGGAAACGATTTTGCCGCGACACGCATTCCACCGTCGCTTCGTGGCCTCGCGACGTGATGAAAGGCGGCCGGCTCGCGCCGCTGTATCTGCAATGGCGCGAGCAGATCCTCACGCGGCTGGTGGGCGAGATGGCCGCCGCGATTCGCCGGGCCGGGCCGAGGACGGCGGTTTCCGCCGCCGTCTGGCCGGAGTTGGCGAGTGTCCGCCGCGACCGCGGGCAGAACTGGAAGGCGTGGGTGGACGCCGGCTATGTGGATTTCATTTGTCCGATGAATTACGCGACGGACCCGACGATGTTTGCGAAGCGTCTGGCGGAGGAGCGCGCGCTGGTCAATGGCCGCGTGCCGATTTACGCCGGCATTGGCGCTTACAAACTCAGCATGGGCAACCAACTGCGCCCGCTCGTGGCGGCGGCGCAGCGCGGCGGCGCCAACGGCTGGGTGCTGTTCAGCTACGACGACCAGTTCCGCACGCGATTCCTGCCATATCTTCGGGACTGATGCTGCTGAATAGAAAGGCAGGTAACATCGTCAAAATCAGAAAGACAGTGGCTCGGCGGCGCGTGCCGGCCGGGTAGCGGAAAAGGTTTATGAAAATGTTCAAGATAATCCTGATGGTTTCAGTGACGTTTGTGTTGGTGCTGGCACCGTGGAGCGTGGCCGCGCCGGCAACGGGTTTGAACGCGCTTGAGACCAGTCTGGCGTGGGCGGAGATGATGGCGGAGACGCCGGGTGGCACCGTCAGCGACGAGGCTTGGCGCTCGTATTGGCACAACGAGACGGGATGTTTTGCCAGCGCATTGATTTTGGTGCAGGAGGACAAACAAGCGGCGCGGCCGCAAAGGACGGAGGCGCGCGAAAACACAGCGGATCCAAACGCGCGATTCCGGGCGGCTGCCACGCCGGAAGAAAATCTGGCGCACGTGCCCGCGCCAAAGGTGACGACGGAAAGCGACTACGTTTCAAAGCTGCGGCCCGGCGAGATGGCGGGAGTTTCGGTGGATTATGCCCGGATAGAAACGATGATCAATCGGCATTTGCAGGACCCGAGTTCGACCGCGGCTGTGATTCCGCCGCTCGCGGGCTATGGTGTCACGGCTCCCTTCATGGGCTATGGCTGGGGCGGGCGATGGGGAGAAGGATGGGGTGGCTGGGGTTGGCGGCGGAATTATTGGGTGGCGCCCTGCGCGCTGGCGGCGCCGGTGTATTACGATCCGTATTGCTGTGGCGGCATCTCCGGCGGGTTTTTCTACAGAGGCCGGAATTTTGGAGTCGGCGTGAGGTTTTGAGTTGAACGTAGCCGTGTCACCCCGCAACGCGCGCATCGTTGGCCCTCGCGTCATGGAGTGACGCGGCTACTTGTTGTCGGCTTGACAGGCGGAGCCGACAATCACACGTTGAGATGGTATGGCCCCGCGTCACCAACGAATCCTTCACGTGGACGGCGATGCGTTTTTCGCCTCGTGCGAAATCGCGTTGGATCCGGCGTTGCGCAACCGGCCTGTGTATGTCGGCGGGGGGCGGAGGGGCGATGGCATTGTCATCGCCGCCAACTACATTGCGAAACGCTACGGTCTCATTACCGGCATGGCGTGCTTCGAGGCGCGGCGCAAATGCCCGGAGGGCGTGTTGGTGCGGCCGCACTACAACGAATACCGGCGGCTGTCGCTGGAAATCTTCAAGCGGCTGAAACACTACACGCCGACGCTGGTGCCCACCTCGATTGACGAAGGGTTTCTCGACTTCACAGATTCGCCGCGGGTTTTCGCCTGCCGAACGGCGACCGAACTGGCGGAGCGAATACGGCGGCAGATTGCCGCGGAGGTCGGCGTGCCGATCTCGGCGGGATTGGGTTCGTCCCGCTGGCTGGCGAAACTGGCGACGGAACATTGCAAACCGGATAGCTTCTGCGAGGTGCCGGAAGGCCAGGAGCGGGCGTTTCTCGCACCGGTCCCGGTGCGGAAACTCACCGGTATCGCCAAGCGGCGGGCGCTGGCGTTGCGGTCGCTTGGCGCGACGACGCTCGGCGACGTGGCGCGGTTGCCGTTGGAGATGTTGCGGCGGCGGTTCGGCGTATTCGGATTGGAATTGTCGCTGCTGGCGCGCGGCGAGCTTCACGAAACGCTCGCGACCGCCAACAACGCGCGCTCCTGCATCAGCAGCGCCACGACGTTGCCCTACGACGAGCCGGACTATGAGGCGGCGCTGTTGTTCCTGCTGGACCAGACCGAGCGCGTGATCACAACGTTCTTCCGGGAAAATCTCAAGGCGCGGGAGATGAGCGTGTTCGTGCGGTTTCGCGACCTCGAAGGCGTCGGGCGCAACGTGCGGTTTCCGGCGGCGCAGTTCGAGCCGCGCGAAATTGATCCCGTGGTCGAGCGGGTGTTTCGCGAGTTGGTGGCGGGCCAGCGGCAACCGATCCGGCAGGTGTGCATCCATTTTTGCAACTTCGAGCCGCTCGACTTGCAGCCGGATTTGTTTGGCGATCACCCGGAATTCAAACGCCGCGAGCTGCACCATGCGATGGAGGCCATCGAAGCACGTTATGGCCCGCGCAGCCTCAAGACCGGAGCGCGGCTGCTGGCGGAGTCGCAGGCGGCGCACTTGCTCGGCGAGAAGGCGAAGTGCCCGTTTGTGCCGCAACGCGAGATGGAACTCAAAGTCGGCCAGTTGCCGGAGACGCTTCGTGAGAACACCCTTGACCCGGTGTATAAGGAGGCGTGGTTGCCGTTGGAGTTGAGCGAGAGCAAATCCGGCGGCGGATCGTTGCCGCTGCCGCGCGCCTGGGGCCGCTCCACCAGCCGTGCGACGAAGTTTGGTTAACCTGAATATTTTTGCGCGCCGCGCGCAATGCCGGCAGACTGTGGATGCCGACGTAAAGAGGCGGGCGTTTTCCTCGCTACAACCTTCCGCCGACTTACGTCGGCGGTTGCGAAACGTGGGAAACATTTGGGCTAGATGTTTTGACTGGCGGAGAAGGGGAAGTGGAGCAGGATTTGATGTCCGGCATCGGATCGCAAACAGCCTTGGCGCTTCACTCGCCGGAGGTGGGGTGGAAAATCGCCGTGCCGATCCGCACCAGCGTCGCGCCTTCCTCGATGGCGATCTCGAAATCGTTCGTCATGCCCATCGAGAGCGCTGGCAGCGGAATGCCGTGTTGTTCCTGGAGCCGGTCACGCAGTTCGCGCAGCGCGCGGAACGCCGGGCGCGCGTCCTGCGGATTTTCGAAGAACGGCGCCATTGTCATCAGGCCGTGGATTTCCAGGCGGGGCAGGGCGTTCAATTCGGTCAGCGCGGCCACGACCTCGTCCGGTTTGAAACCGAACTTCGTGCTCTCGCCGGACACGTTGCATTCCAGCAACACCGGCACCGTGCGGCCCGCCTGGCCGGCGCACTTGTCCAGCTCGCGCGCCAGCCGGACGCTGTCCACGGATTGGATCGTGTGGAACAACTCCACCGCGTCGCGCGCCTTGTTGGTTTGGAGATGGCCGATGAAGTGCCACTGCAACTTGCCGGGCAGTTGGGGGATTTTCGCCTTCGCCGCCTGGATGCGGCTCTCGCCGAACGCCGTCACGCCCTCGGCAATGGCTTCGCGCACGATTTCCGGCGGCACCGTCTTGCTGACGGCGATGAGCTGGATGTCGCCGGGGTTTCGTCCGGCGCGGGCCGCGGCGGCTTGGATGCGGGCGCGGACGGCGGCGAGATTGTCGGCTATCGTGGGCATTGGCGGCTACTTGATGACGTGGGTCAGGACAGGGACGACTTCCTGCACAACCAGTTTGCCGCCCTCGCCTTTGATATAGGTGATATGCACGTGGTTGCCGGCTTTGAAATCCTCGGGGTTTTTCAGCGTGCCTTTGGGGCCAAACCGCGTTTCAATCGTAATGGTGAAGGTGGTTTCCTTGCCCTTCTTATTGCCGACGACAAGTGTGGTTTCATCACAGCGCACGACAATGGCGTTAATCTGTTGCGGTTTCGGCGGGACTGTGGGCTTGCCGTCGCCCGCGCGAGCCTCCGTCCACAGCGGCCCCGCTAAAAACACAGCGAGCAAACTGGCGGCAAGAATCCGCGCGAGCGCCTTGTTGGTCGTTTTCATGAACGATTCTCCAGTGATTCCATTCTCACTTTCGCGACACCGCTTCGCAAGAAGCGCCAGTCAACTGTCGAACGGCGGATGACGCCGGTTACTTTCCGAAGAATTCCATTACCGCGTCGTCTATCTGCAAGTTGAACACGCGCCAGCGGTCCGACGGCCGATAAAAAACGATCCGCCAGCGCACGGGCGCAGTGTCCGACCGCGTGAGATAGGTCATGCGGCAAAGATTATTGCCGACGAATTCGACGTTCACCAAGTCATAGCCGGACACGGTGCCGTAGTTTTGGATCATATCCGAGGTGCGGTCCTGAAGTTTCGATACATCCTCCAGCTTGGCGGCGATTTTGCTGCCTTGCAGCAGCAACGCATAGGCTTCGTTCACCTTGTTGTCACGTAGCTGGTTGAAAAACGTCGAGCACATCTGCGCCAGTTCCGGCGGCGCCTCGGCCGCCCCGAGCGGCGCGGCGCACAACGCGCCTGCGATCAGAATGGGCAGAAGATATTTCATGCCGGGGTTGCGGTCTCGATCTTTCGGGTTTCGCTTCTGTCCAGCAAAGCCGCCAGATGTTTCTTGGCGTCGCGCACGATCGGCTGGCCGTGGGCAAACGTCATCATTTGGAAATCCAGCTTCAGCAGTTTTCGCAGCGACTCCCGTGATTGTTTGGGGTCTTGGGAATATTTGTCCGGCAGGAACGCCATGCCGGTTTCCGGGTCGAGATTCACGAGCGCGTCGCCGACGAACACAATGCCGCCGTTCTTCGGTGTGTAAAACGCCGTCTCGCTGGGACTGCTGCCGGGCAGATGAATGGCCATCAGCCCCGAGGGCAGCTTTTCGCCGTCTTCAAAATAATCGTCCGCCTCCACGTCCAAGTCCGGTTTGGCCGCCTGGTGCGCCCAGATCGGGATGCGCATGTTCTCGCGCAACGCACCCGCGGCGCGGTCGTGGTTCGCGTTCGTCAACAGGATGAACGCGCGGCTCGCGTGACCGACGACCTTGTTCATCGCCGACATGGTCAGAGCCAGCGGATCAATCAGCACCACCTCCG
>Ga0209083_1000861_pt1 | contig 39456 bp, 43 predicted proteins | sample AM7aDNAmetaG_FD_184132 | JGI IMG/M metagenome (GOLD analysis project Ga0209083, IMG submission 184132) | Freshwater microbial communities from Finland to study Microbial Dark Matter (Phase II) - AM7a DNA metaG (SPAdes) (version 3) | ecosystem: Environmental > Aquatic > Freshwater > Lake ... | reverse complement strand
TCTCTATTTTCTTCTTGATAATTTCTATAATAATCTGATTCTTTTCTACCAGATGTTTGATAATAATTTTTAACATCAATTGCCATACATTGTTTGCAATATCTGTGTTTGCCATCTTTTTCACTAGACTTATTAGAAAACTCAGATAATTCTTTTTCTTGCCCACATTTTTTACATATTTTCATATATTTAAAATTTTTATGTCATGAATGAAATTTCATGTCGATTATACATATATATAAAAGAAAAGCAAAATCGCAAAAGTAGTTAAAAAAAGGTCGCATTTCTGCGACCTCTCTTTTATTTAAATGATTGACTACAATGTATTCAACCCAGCTACCTTGATCAGGCCATAGTACTCTGGACGAACCATTTTCTTTGCGTAGCGGGTCAAGAGACCTTTTCTTGGAGTAAATGTGTCCGGGTCATAGACTAAAGGGGTCATGATTACGGGTACATAAGGCGCGTATACTGCGCCCGTTTCCAAGAATTGAGTACCTCTATAACCTAACAAGATCTGATTTTCAGTCATGTATGGGTTTTTAAATACTTTATAACGACCGTTCATAGATCCAATTTTCTGAACACCGAACGCGTAGTTCATTTTTTCAGTTTCACCGTTCACGTCTGCACTAAATCCAGGAATTGATTCAAGGATAGTAGATACTGTAGGAGAACAGATCAAGAAATTAGCTCCACCACGCATGGTTTTCTGATGAATAATATTACTCAATTTAGTAATTTTAGTTCCCAATGTTTGGAACCATCCACCCTGAGTATTATAGAAACCTAAAGCAACATCGAATGCTGTTCCGGCTGCGTTAATGCCTTGGTTATTTACAGCTGACCAATACTCTGTTCCAGCAGATGCATTTTGAATTAACATATCCAATACTTCTAAATCTACTTCAAGAGAAATATATTCAGAGATAATTGATGTTATTTCTGCTTCAGCATCTAAACTATGGTAAGCGTTGATATCTTGGGCAAACTCTGGAGTCCATACTGCTTTCAATTTCTTGGTTTTCGCAGTGATTGAACTAGATTTCATCTTGATGTTGATCTCAGGAATTGTAATAGCGGTGTTAGTACCGTTTAATCCAGTATTTCCATCTTCAAAATCACCACGATATTGATCAGTTGGTTGCATTTGGTAAGTAACTAATTGAGAACTTGCTTGTGCAGGAGCAACACTACCAGATACAATAAATTGTACGTTAGTTCCATTCAAACTAGTGAATACAGGAACTTGAATGCTGCTTGATAAAGCAAACGCGCGTAAACCGTTCAAATCCAAGTTAGGAAGAGAAGCAGTAGGAACAGTTACTTTAATATATTGACCAGCAGCTGCAGATGCAGAGTAGTTAGAATCAAAATTCAAATCAGCCCATGTAGCAGAAGCAGTAGTTGCTGTTGCATAAGAAGAAGTATTGTTAGTAGTATAGGCAAAACGACCTGCACCGTAAAGACCACCTGTATTTGTGTTTCCGAAAGGTAAGTTACCACCAGTAGCACCGTATACAGAATCACCTGCAGTAAAAGGAGCTTTTGTATTTCCATATTGGAAATCAAGATAAAATACTAGACCTGAAGGTAAATTCATCGGTTGAACACTTACGAATTCTTTCGATGCGATTTGACCAAATACTTTACGAACTAATGGAAGGGCAACTCCAGCCCATTGTTCACCTTGTCCTGCTGTAAAAGTTCCTGCTGAACCAATACCACCACCTGTTTGAGATGCTTCTACTACCAACTGTTTAGCTTGGTTTTCAAGAATCATTGCCATATTATTTTTCTGCTCTTTTTCAAGTCCTTCTAGTAAACCAGTTGGGCTCCATTTAGCAGATAATTTTTGTGCTGCAGTCTGTACTGACTGATATGGATTAGCACTTTCTAATAAAGTTTGTAAACTCATTTGTTTTGTTAATTTAAAAATTAATTATTCGTTATTTAATCTAATCCCGCTAGTGTTTTCCATCTTGCGTATTGGTTTTCTACTTCAACAATAGGCTGTTTGGATTCTTTAATAGGGGTAATTGTTTTTGAAGCTGCTCCTCTAAATTGAGGTTTTGAAATTGTTTTTGTGTCAAGATTTTCTTTCAAAATTTCATAAGTGGCTTTAGCTTCTTTAATCGTTGTTGCTTTTTCGAAGGCATGCAGTACTTGCAATTTTTTACCTTCTGTTAATGTTTTTGATTGGAAAATTTTGTTTGAGTAAAGAAGTTTTGCGTTTAAAACTTTAACTTCAGATATTTGAGTTCTCAATGTTTCGATGGTTTGGTATGCTTCGTCGAGTTCGTCTGATAGAGATTCGTCTTCAAGTTCTTCACCAATTTTTAACATTTCGTCTAAATCTACTTCTTCTGGTTGTTCTTCGCCTTCGATTTTTTCGATGTCGATTTCTTCACCTTCTGGATTTTCTTCTTCTGATTCATGTCCTTCACCTGGTTCTAATTCGCCAGTTTCGATCATGTCATTAATTACATCTTCAATAAATGATTTAAGGTCTTCTTCAGACATGTCTTCTATATCCAGTTCTTCATCTTCTTCGGTAGATTCTGCGTCTTTTTCTGGGTCAGCTTCTTGAACTTCTTCTTCAGCTTCATCTTCTTTTTTAGTTTCGTCTAATTCGTTTTCAGAATCGATTTCTTTTAATAGTTCGTCTAATTCATCCACTTGTTCATTTTCGTTTACTGCTTCTTCTGGAATGAAATTTTCTTCTTCTAAATCTTCTGTTTCCATTTCTTGTAATTTAGCAGATAGCATAGATTTCAAGTGAGGGGCAAATGATTCGGTTAATGCTGCTTTAGCATTTTCGATGGCAGTTTCTTTAACAACTTTAGCTTCAGCTATGGCTTCAGCCAGAATGTCTCGTTTTATCATTATTCCTAAAATTAATTTAGTGAAATACGTTTATTAAGGAAAACGCAATGGGTTGGTTATTTATAAAAGTAATACTCTATAAGGGGTTGAGAAGAGTATATTTACAATTATACATATGTACAAAGAATTCAAAGCGACAGAGAAATTGCCATTCCTGTAAGGGAATGGCAAAGGCCTAGCGATACTATCGAAAGGGTGGTTAAAATATAGGATAGCTTATATAATTAAGATTATCTCTTTTAATTTCGCGGTTTATTTTAGAACATAATGGCTGGAAATTACTATAGTGGTTTAGGGTGAGGAGGTCTGCTTCTATTTGTGCGCTTGATATAGGGATAATATGGTCAAGGTCGAAACCGTAATTAAATTCTCCGTTGTATAAACCGTAGTTATCCCACGACATCCAAGGAAGAAATTGTGATTCAAGATATGCTTTGAAAAATTCCATTGAGCAACCAAGGATTTTTTCTGTTCGTTTATTCTTTTGAAATCCTTTTACTTTAATAGAATGAACTATACTTACTGCGATATTATTCTTTAACTTAAATATTGGGTCAGTTTGACGTCTTTTTTTATTATATTCTCTATAAAGTTCTTTCCTTTTTTCTTTATTAATAAGATTATATTCTTTGACATTTTCTTTGTTATTAATATAATATTCTTTATGGTATTCTTTTTGATTTTCTTTTGTGGTAAGGTTATATTCTTTTTGATTTTTTCTATAACATGTTTTACAGTTGTTTTTATTATTATAAAATTCATCTAAAGATTTAATTTCACCACACTTAGTACATTTCTTTGTTTCACACATATTTAAAAAATAGGACAGCTTCCTTTAGAGCAAAGAATTTCTCTAATTATATTATTAACTTGAGAATAATTATATTTAGGACTAATTAAGGATTCGTTTACGAGTTTAGGGAATGAACCTGGATTTGATGGATTTGATACAGCGTCCCAACAAATAAGACTATAGCTACTAACTTCCATTACTCCACCCTTTTGTTCCAGTTCTCCCACACCACGAGATGATACACCTATAGTTACATTATTTTCAATCAATGATCTTAATATATTTCCAGCTGGTGTAGGTAATATTTCAATACGACCCATTATGTTATCACCATCCCACCATATTTTTCTAATAACATGAGATACATTTTTAAGATTGACCACTTGTTCATCGCTGTGATCTAATTCACCCATTGCACGGTTCTCATTCACAAACTCGCTATACTTTTCTAATTCGTCTTCCCACAACTTACGAGGATAATATCTACCATTACCGTTTTTTAATTCAACAGTAGTTAATATACCTTCTACTATTGGATTACCAGCAGGAGATTTAATACCTTCTAGTAATTGTATAGGAGAACATTTAAAATTTTGGGTTTCTACTAGTAGCATATTAAATATAAATTACATGTAATGTTCATCGAAATATTTATCCAAATCAGTTAATGTTTTTCCATCACTTGTTTTAAATGACTTATTGAAATTTTCTTCTCTGATCTCGCCATCTTCATTGTAGAAGCCTAATTCTCTCAATTTATTTTCAGCATCTTCTTGTTGCTCTTTGTCAGGGTTATTAGGATCACTAATATCAATCAAGTGGATTAGTTCATCAAAAGTATATTCGGGAGTTGATTCTTCAATATTTTCATTCAATTGTTCATCATCACTAACACTATCATCATCCATTTCAGGAGCAACATCTTCTTCAACTTCTTGTGGTTCATCAATGACTTCAGCTTTCTTTTGTCCAGTCATTTTTTCGTATACTTTTTGTAGTTTAGCTTTTTCGCGTTCAAGATTTTTGATTTCTTTTTTCATTTCACGAAGTTTGATTGGATTAACTAGTTCAGCTAAATCTTCGTTTTCTCCAATCATATTGATACGTTCATTTTTAGCATTGATTTCTTCATCAATAGCTTCCATTTTAGCTTCTAATGTTATAATATCACCAGCTTTATGGATATCTTTGAGACGTTGGTCGAGTTTGGATGCTTTAGATTCGTTTATTGACTTCATTTTCACTGTAGTCATTTGATCCGTTTTAGATGCTTTCATACCTGGAACTTCGTCTGATATACCTACACCCTTTTCTCCAAACATAGCGTTTTTAACATAGTATAATTGATCTTTAGCAAGATTTTTTGATACTATAGCTCGTATTTCATCTAATGTTTTGTCAGGATTTTCACGTGCTTCAAATGCTATACCATTCAATACTTCTTGACCGATTTGATTATCGAGATTTTTTACATCTGAATTATCGTATCCTTTCTTCTGGGTATCTTCTGCGTATTTGGAAATTTTAGTTGTTTCAGCTTTGGCATCTTCTTGTTCTTTCAAAAACGATGCATATTTCTCCTCCCAAGGTTCTTGAGTACGACCTTCATACACAGAAATTGGTTTAAGATCGACATAATTTTCGTTCAATACACTTTTATTTTTGAGTATTTTAACTGTTTGATCAAAAGTAGCAGCGTTTGGAATTAAACTCGAATATAATTGTTTTGCTTCTTTTAGGAATACATCTTTAGCGCCTGTTCCGTTTTGAGCCGCGTCATATTTTTCTTGTAAAGTTCTTGGTAGTTTCATTTATTTTAGTTTTTATAATTTTTTTATTAAGGTCATGAATGAGTTATCTTCATCATTAAAATCATCATAATTATTATATTTCTCAAATCCACTTTTTAAATATAACTTTGTTGCTGGTTCATTATCTTTATAAACAATCAATGAAATAATATTGAGTTTAAGATCATCTTTTACATAATTAAATATTTGTTTTAATATAAATTTTGCAAATCCTTTTCTTTGATATTTCTTAACAGTTTTCATATCATGAAGAATCAAATATTTTTTATCAAACCATTTGTCTGGTGGTTTAACATTGAATCCACACTCAGTTACTAAAGTATTTCCTAAAAATAATTTAAATTTACCACTCTTTTTATCAACTTCAAATCTTTTTTCAGATTTTGAATCATCTACTTTACCTTCAGAAATTATTCCAGCCAATACTTGCATACGGTGTTTTTCAGCCTCTGTAATTAAGGATTTCATTCTTCGTCTGGTTTAAACAATGTGAATAAGTCTTTTAAATAATCGTTTGCTAAATCAGTTGAATAAACTACCTCGTATGAGTCCGGGTTAGCTCTATAAAATTTATCTGTTGCTAATTTAGCTCTAACAACATATTTTTTAAGTGTATCTAGTTTTGCTTCTATCCCATCAAATGACGCTAAACGTTGTTGTTGAAATTGATCAGCATCTGAATTTGTTTCTTTGAGTTTATATTTATATGCCATTTTCTTTCCACAATTGCTTAACTTCTAAACCAGATCCTTTAATCTTCTTCGGAACTAGTTTATATTTAAATGTTTTGACCATATATTTAGTAGCAGGATTAGGAGAATTTTTCTTAGCGCTAAATGCGAAAGGTGTCGAATACCCACCAGCACCATCTTCTTCATCTAATCCTTCAATATCTTCTTTCATATAAGCACTCTTACGTTTTAGTTCATCATAATCGGCTGGATATTCTGTGCGAACGTGAGCGCGATAATCGTTTTTAATCGATTTAACGCTTTCAATAATATCTCTTAAAAATGAATCATCTCTATGTTGTTTACTTATTTCTCGTAATGATTCAAGAGCTTCATTAAATTTTTTAATAGGACTACCTAAATCAACATTATATTTAACTTCCCATTCAGTAGTTTTAGTCTCAGGATCTTTAGATATAATTTTGGTTTTGATACCATTGTTTATATCAGTTGTTCCTACTTCTATTTCTTTGAGCTTATATTTATACATTTTTATTAGCAGTTTGAATTTCACTGATTAAATCACAGTACTGTAATAAATCAACTAAATGTTCGGTAGTTACTTTATCTCCTTTTTCTAATTCAATAAAATATTTAGAAGTTTCTTGCAGTTTAATTTGGGTAGCTTTATCTTTAGTCTTTTTTATTTCACTTAACAATTCAGTTTTTATTTCAACTATTTTAGTATTGTAGAAATTTTTGAGTTGAGGAGTAGAATCAAGTGAATTAATAAATTCTTTTAATATTACTTTTTGTTTATGACTTAATCCATCATATTTGCTGTTGAATTTTTCAAGTAATATTCTATAAGTAAGCATACGAACATCTTTGTCCGCTTCTTTAAAATCATCAATGGATTCTTTGATAACTTCAACATTTTCGGCGGGATGTTTAGTAATATATTCTAATAATGTGAATTTATTGTTTATTACTTGTTGAGGATTAATAGCTTCTTTTGAATTGGTCGTTTCAATAAGAGTATAAATAGATGCTAATTCTTTGTATGTTTTTATTTTTGTATTAAAGAATTCATCTAAATTATAATGGTCGCTAATTTCTTTAATTAAATTATATTTTAACGATTTCAATCCTTTTCGATTGAATTTTTTAGATTCATCCAATACAGTATTAACAAGAATATCCGCTTTACTTTCTGTTAATGATTTTGCTTTCATTATAGTTTCGTAAAGTTTATATTCACGTCCTAAATCAGTTTTGATAAAGTATTTTTTAACAATATCAATGGCAGGAGAATCTACCCCCTTAAGTGTATCTGCTGATATAGTTCTTATCAGAATTTCAAATATTAACCCTGAGTTACGATACTTTGAATGTGATATGTTATTCATTAATGAATGTATTTAATTATAAATATGTAAAGGGGTGTTAATCTAGTAATTGCTCTTCATCCATGAATGGAATGTTGTTATCTTGTTCGAATATCATCTTCTTTCCATACAATTTATCAATTTTAGATAGTACTTTTTGGTTTTGAATAAGTGCTTTTTTAGATCCTTCAAGAGCTAACGGACCACCACCTTTGTATTGAGTTCTTATAGAATCAGAATCATTTTTATCCTTATCTTTCATACCTTGAACCCCTAGTCTATCTTTGCCAAAATTATCTTCTTGTTTATTTCTTGATAATGTAGTTTCTTGTGGACGACCTAAGTCAGCATCAGTATTATAACCCTCAGGTACATTACCTGCATCAGTATACATTCGACCTTTACCATAAAGAGATGCTAGATCGTGTGGTGTACCATATGATTTACCAGATTCTTGAGGATCATTACCTTCGTTTTCTATTTGTGTAAGACGGAATTTACGTTTAGTATCTTCTCTTACTAAATCACGCATTTCATCAAATTGATCTTCACTTAAATGATATATATTATGGTAAATCCAATCTGATGGTAATAAATTTTGTTCAAGAAGAGTAGTAGTCAATTCTGCTTTCGATTTCATTAATTCAATGCGTTCCTGATCATATATGATGGAAGGAGTAGTCATCGATAATTCAAAATTGGTTAGCATTTCATCTCTATAACCTTGAGCATATAAATGAACTAAAGCAATACGATTAAGTTCAGAAACTATAATGCGTTGTATACGTTCTATAGTACGAGCAAAACGTATGTCCTGGGCGGCTAATGTACTGTTATGAATAATAACTCCAGCATCAGTACCAAAATTATGAAATTCTTTTACTGTAATATCACATGTATCAATAAGATCATCACACCATTCTATTCTAGATACTTTATGATTTTTATATGAATATTTCTCCTTCCACTGATTGTGTTCTGGGTGGAAATTATCTATATAAAATTGATTAGTTTCTGGAAATTGATTCATAAAATATATATTGGAATGAGCAGCAGGCATATATTCTAATATAAAATTTGGAGTTTCAAATTTATAATGTTTTAATAATTTCCTCAACACAGCATGACATCCTATATTTAATTTACCCATTAATTCTTTAAAATTTTTACTATCACTAGCTGCCTCTATTAAATTTTCAATGGATATATTTTTGAAAGGAGAAACCCAATTTTCGGAACGGCATTTATCAGAACAATAAATATTATTTCTTTTAGAAGGTTCTATATTAGTTACGTCAAATTCCATCCCACATCCTTTACAAATTCTTATAGGATTTTTAACAAATCCTTTTCTAGATGCTCCGTTTTCTTTAATCCACTCAACTAAGGCAACAGAATTTTCTTTGCATACTCTTCTTCTCATTTTGGCATAATCACCATCCTCTTCCATCAATCTTATCAAAGTTGCTTTTCGTTTGGCATTTGCTTCATTAGTATGACATAAATTAGTATGATCTATATGCCATTGTCTATGTTCCCAGAAATTCATAGAACAATTTAAATTCTCTGGATTGTTATTCAATTTATTACAATTATCATGATGAATAACTACATCTTTTATATCTTCTTTCAAACCATAATGTTCAGCTACTAATCTATGTACAAATTTATATTTCCCATCACTAGGATTATATACTTCAACGTATCCATTTATTTTCTTTTCTGTGGATTTTCTAAGATAAAGAGGCATAAGTGATTCATTTTCTTGCAAATCTTGTGCTTCTTTCCATTCTCCATCTCTTGTTAAAAATTTATGATCAGGTGTACATCTAATAAATTCTCCATTATCTAACCAAACTTTAATAGTTTGTGTATTCATTCTAGTAAAACCAGCCCATTCTATTTCCCCCGGAACTATATTATTTGTTTCAGTATTTAAAGAATATACATAATTTTTTATTCCATTATTATATTCATCAATAATTTCTTGAACAGTTAATATTCTTCCATCAAGTAAAGGAATCTTTGTTAATGGATCTATACATTTTCCATTTAAGTCAGCAGTGTACCCCATAAATGCGCGTGGGACTTTTAATGCAGCAAATAATTTATCTCTTAAATAAGTTACATCTTCTATTCCAGTATATTCTAAACCTTTGGCTGTTTCTATTTTAGTAGCAATATCATTTCCACGAATAGGAATATAAAAATCTTCTAGCATGTTTTGCATGTTAAATTTCAAATTATAATCACCCGTTTCTTTATTAATGTATGGAGTACGTTTCATATTTGAAATAGTCTTCTGCATAAATGCATCTACTTCATTTGGAGGAATAGCTCCTACATTAATATAAAATATACGTTTTTCTGGGGCTCTTGATATACGATGAATCAACATTGCATCTTCAAGCATAGTATATTGCTTAAATAACTTGCGTGCTGGTTCAATTATTGCGCGGCCGTAAGGTAAGTAATTTACATCTGATAATAAACGGAAATGAGCCATTTCATAATTATCGAAATATATTCCATTAACATCCGTTACATTAGTGTTTGGAGAAGCATACATCCCAGTACTTGAAGCCATTACTCCATCAGGATAATATTTAAAACGAACAGCCGATGGATCTTTAGAATCATAAGCTTCTTGACGCTCCATATGATATGCAGTATATGGAATTACATTATATACACCATATTTTTCTGCTATTTCTAATTTAAGGAAAAAATCACCATACTTACACATTTGGCGAATCCATGACCATAAATTAAAGTCTATATTTAAAACATCATAAAACAAATTATATAAAAGCTGTTGAACATCATCATTTGAACTACGTATTTGAAGTATTTCTCCCATATCGCTTTTCAAAGTAGATTCATCTGCCATAATATCTAGGGAGGATGCTATAATGGCATCCATATCCATCGAATCATATTCAGAATATAGTTGTGGTCTTAAAAATTTATAATTCTGATTGAATTGTGATCCATATAGAGATGATGGGTTGGTAGTATAAACTCTATTAAATCTATCTTGTATAGAGTTAGTTTTAACTTCTCCACCTGTTTGGATTGTATTTATATCTATAACCTTAATCTGATCACCCCCAATATTACGTACCATAATATTTGAAGAGAATAATCTTTTTAATCTTGAAAAAACGTCTTTTTCAGCCATTTTATTTTGTGTAAAAATTTGTTATTTAAAGAATATACAAACATAGGCTTACATAGCCAAGCTTGTTTATTATAAATATATTAAAGTAGCCAACTTATATTTTCTGTTCCGTATGGTGTATTTATATTGTATGGATTATCGTTTCCTTGAGAAAACTGATTTCCATTATATCTGGTACGATTAACATGCATATTATTTAACATAGATTTAGTCATATCAACACCCTTCTGTCCTCCTATCAAAGCTATATCTCTGATATACATTCCGATAGCAAACGCTATTACTAAATCATCATTATATCCTTGTTGAGCTTCTGGACGTCCATTTTTCCATATAAATACTTTCATCTCTTCTATCAATCTTCTTGATTGAATAATTACAGATTTGGTACTAATATATTCCTGGAATTTACCTATAAGCATAGGTCTCGTACGAGTAGTATTAGAAAAACCAGCCGTCATTTTAGAAGTATCCATATATTTATCATAATATACATCGATATTTCCGTTATTCTCGTTTTTGGGCGAGTAATATAGGTTAGGATAATTTCTATCAATTATTTGTTGAATTACAGCCCATCCAATACTAGCATTTTCTACTACGAGTAGAGCTTCATTGTATTCAGTAGCAAGTGCCACCAACAAATTACCAAATTCTTTTGTACCTAATTGACCTTTATATTCTGCTACTTGAGTATTCGATTCAACATCTATTACTTGTGCCGTTGAGGAATCTTTTCCGTCTCCTCTAGCGCAATCAACTGAAATTAAATATGTTCTTGAATAGTCGGCGGGTTCCCACACCCATAAATTATGATCGATACCTCTTTTTTCAAGAGGTTCTTTCATATATGTTTTTTCATAAAAATCTAAAAACTCACCATAAAATACAGTATCACCAGATGTTGCAAAATCAGCATCACATTCTTGTGCCGATGCTCTTGGATCTCCTAACAATTCATCCTGTAAATCTCTCCATTTTTGATCTCGTTCCGGATGAACAAACCATGGTAATTTAATAGGAAGAAATTCATTTTCAGAAGATTCGGCTTTTGTATATGTTTTATGAAACCATCCTCCTGTTCCGTTAGGTGTTGAAAGGGCAATACATCCACCCCCTGTTGATAATGTAGGTAAAACTGAGGTCCACAACTCATCCATATTATCAATAAATCCTGCTTCATCGACTAATAATAAAGAAACTGCTTCTGAACGACCAGCATCTGAGGCAGCTGAAGTGGCCTTTATTTGAGAACCGTTTTTTAAACGTAATGTTAATCTATTATTTTCTTCTTTATCTACTCTAAGCCATGAAGGGATATTATCATACATAAATTTCACCTTCGTAACCATATTTTTGGCTGTTTCTTGCTTAGTAGCAATACAAAGAATATTTTTATCAGGATGAAACAAAATTAACCAAAATGCATAACCAGAAGCCAATGTAGATATACCTAACTGACGAGATTTTATTATTATACTAAATGGATTAGATTGCCATAATCTAAGAACTTTTTCTTGATATGGATATAAATTGAATAAAATACGTCCCCGCTGAGGGTGCGATATAAAACAATATTTACGTAAAAAATATATAGGGTCAGAAGCTGACTTCATATATTCAGAACGCATTATTTGTTTAATATCTTGACTATTTACTTTTATATTTTCTGATTCACTCATTTTTGTTCATTTTTATATTTCCAAATAAATCCACCAGCTGTTTTATTATCTCCCGTTAATGCTACTGATATATTTACTATACTTAAATCTTCTTTAGCTTGTTTTATACTGGGCCATTCTTTAATAAAATTATATTGTAAATCAAATTGTAAAATAGGTTTATATTTCTTTTCATTTGATTCTTGAGAATGACTATATGAATTCCCTTTATTTGGAGATATTCTTCCTTTAAATTTTTGAGATTTTCCTTTCATACCAGCATGTCTCCCCAGATTAGCTTTACTTACTTTTTCACCAAATCCTTCAGGTTTAGGCTTCCTCATCTTAATTAGAGTTTCAGGAGAATGAAAATACACTCTATTTTTCATGGATTTTCTTATATTTTCTAAGGTATCATCACTCACATATCCTTTACCACTCCCCAACATGCAATTTAATCCATTCTTACCTAATACTTCATAAAACATTCCCCAATATATTTCGCGTTCGTCTAATTGGTCTATAGAACATTCTTCTATTATTTCATGAGTATGATTGTCCCAACCATATTTTATAATAGAATAATACAATTTTTTTTGTCCTTTACATCTTGATCCTCTATACTCTTCTTCTCTACGTTCTATATTTATAGATTGACCCACATAAATTTTTCCTTTAGGATTTACTGTTTTGTAAATTCCTATGGTACCTAGCCTTTGCTTTGCCATCTTCTTGTTCTTTATTATTCCAATAATATTTTTTGGAAGCCAATAGCTGAGCATGTTTCTTCTCTTCTATTGTTTTGTATTTAGTTATTCTCCCCATAAACTATGTGTTTATTATACATATGACGAAATTAGGGAAAGTCACAAAAGAAGTCAAAATAAGACAAAAAACCCTCCAAACTTTTCACAAAGGCTGGAGGGTAAAAATAAAAAAAAGAAAGGTATGAAAAAATGTTATGCTATTGTGACAGGTTGTCCGGACGTTTTTGCTTGAGTAATAGCCGCTTTAATTGTGTTAGGATCTTTCTTTTTCCGAACGAGCAATATCATCAACTTTATTTACATCAGTTGTTTTATCTACAATTGTAGTTTCTGATAGTTTACGTTTAATCTCTTCTCTAAGGAATGATTTGAATTCAGATTTCTTCATTATTGTATAGTCGCTAATTTAGCTTTAATAAGAGGTTGATATTTTTCCCACTGTGAATCATATTCTTGGCGATTTAAAACTCGATTAGCGCTATCAACAACACCTTGTTTTTGCATTTTAGCCAAGAATGCTTTAATCAATTTACGTTTTTCTTGTTGTTTAAGTGTTTCATCGCGTTCATCCTCTACATTTCTAGAACGAGCCATTTGCTTCAATTCATAATCAGTTGGTTCAGCAACACCTTTTAACTTATCATTATCGTCTGTCGGTTTTGTTTTATCAACAGTATATGCTGTTTGAGAAGGAGCAATCGAATATGCTTTTTCTTTTGGTTTGGCTGGAGTAATAGATGATTTAGGAGCACCAGGAGCAGCTGGTTTAGCTTCGGATGGTTTACGACCTTGTTGTCCTTTATCTTTACCAGCTTTAATATTAGCGATAAATTTATTTAATTGATTATCATATAAATCATCACCATCTAACGCTTTGATTACGTCTGGGTTAGCTTTGATTTGTTTTTTCAATGGTAAACCTTCTATTTCAGGATTTGCAGCAATAACTGCTTTAATAGCTGATTCTAGGTCACCTGATATTTTAGCCATTTCGTCAATTTCTTCTTCACCTTCCATAGTCATTTCGCGTTCAGGAGCTTCTGCTTCAGGTTTCTTATTAGAACCACCTTCTTTTCTACCACGTTGATTAAGAGTACGTTCACCTCTAATTAACGCGATAAATTTATTTAACTGATTATCATAAAGCTCATCAGCATTATCTAAATCGAGTGCATCTAGAACGTCTGGATCTTTTCTAATAGCTCGTTTCAATTCTTTACCATCAAGTTCAGGATTGTCTTCTATAACAGCTTCAATAGCTGCTTTGAGTTCGCCTTGAATCTTTGCCATTTCATCTAATGGCTGTTCTCCTTTAAGTGTACTTGTTATTTCTTCTCTAATTAGAGAACGCAATTCAGATTTCTTCATTTGATAATTATAATATTTTTGATTAGTTATTTATTATAAATATGTCAAAATTTTACAGTTTGCAATACTTCTGCAATTCTTTCTTCTACTGTTCCAGAAATCTGCTTGAAATTTTTGATATTGAAACCATAATAATCAAGATAATGTTTAATTTTATTATCTACGGCCGCTCTAAATTCAGGATCTGTATCACGAACTGAATTATCTTCTAAATCCATTCCATCAGGAGAGATATAAAATATATAATCGTATTGTTTGATAAATGGAGCAGCAAACACTTCAAAACGATTCTTGTCTTGTTCAGAAATTTCTGTCGATAGTGAGGTAAATGACATAACATCCAAAATTGACCTATCGCTTATCAGCAAGTCGTTTTGAAGTTCATTTAAGCGTTCACTCAAAAATATAACCTGACCGTATACATCTGACGATCCATTCAATTTGATACCGAGATCTCTTAAGTATTTTGATCGCTCTGTTGAAATATGGAAATTAGTAAATTCAGGAAGCTCTGCTAGTGCTTTGACCAATGTGCTTTTACCACACGATTGTGTACTAGTAAATCCTATACGACATATTTTATTTTGTAAAGTATTCATCTAATATTAAATTTATTTTATTAAAATTTGTATATGATATTTCTAAAAAATTTATTTTATTATTTAAACAATATTGTTTTTTAATATTATCCCTATATTGTCTTCCTTCTAATCCTCCATCTCTTTCCTCAAAATAACCCCCCATTTTTTTATAATGTTGTTCACCATGATATTCTATTATTAAATTTAAATCAGGAATATAAAAATCAAAAGGTAAAGTTTTATTTGTTTTTGGGTTTATACAATTTTTATATCTAAGCTCTCTTTTATATAATATATTATTTTTCAATAAATATTTTTCTATTTCATCTTCTCCTTTTGATATTTTACAAAATGGACACCCTTGTGTCATTGATGGACTTGAATGAGCAAAAGGAGTTTGAAGAAATTCACCATGTTTTGGACAAATTATTATAACTTTATATTTCCCTCCTTTATAATTAACTAAAGAATAATCATATTTATTCCCATGGATTTTTTTAGATTTATTAATAAAATCAAATGTATTGGATGTTCTAGCTTTTTTTACTCTATCACCCATACACCAAACACATCCTTGACCAAATAAATGATTATTAGGTTGTTGTTCGAATACACCATGTTTTGGACATATTATTTTTACTTTAATTTTAGCATCAATATATTCTACCAATGAATAATCATAATAAAAATTATGTTTCAGATTAGCTTTTTTAATAAATTCTTCTTGGGATGATTTTGCAGGCATTATTTATTGATTTACAGTTGTCTTATATATTATACATATATAAGAGCTATGGAAAATCAACAAATTTCCATCATTCTTCTAAATTAGATTTCAATGTTCCTATAAATTTTTCATAATTATGAGTTCCATATTCATTTTTCAATACGATAGCGACTGCTCCTGCTAAATCTTTATATGACATATTAGGATCAATAGATGCAATTGAGGAAGAGATAAGCGATGCTAATTTTTGTGAGGTTGGAGTTATGCCTGCTAACTCCTGTAAACGTTGTTTGTCCATATTTAGTTATTTTTAATTTCATCCTATTTGTGTAACCAATAACAATCATCATATTTAGGTTTTGGATTAAGTATCCAATGATTAACATCATTTGCTGTCACTCCTAATATTTCTGCAGCTTCCCATCTAGAAATATATTCTACTCCTTTAATCACACATGGTTTTCTCATGTGTTTCTTAAATTCTTCGGATTTGGGTATTCCTTTATTCAAATTAGGTTTCCCTTTCTTAGCTAAACTCATTTTTATTTTGGTTTCTTCAGATATTGATTGACCCATTCGAGATAAACTCATCTTTAATTTTGATTCATCTGATCTAAGTATGCCTCGAGCAGCTAATTTAGGTTTACCTATATGAGCTAACCTTACTATTTCTTTGAATTTATCCGATTTAGGATATTTCATATTCTTTTTGGCTTCTTCCGATCTAGGTTTTCTCATTTTAAGTTTTGTCTTTTCAGATTTAGGACCTCCACCATTATCGTATAATTCACAAAATAATACTTGTTGCCAATCGTTATTGACTTGTTCTAAATAATATTTTTTCCAAAAAGTTTCGCGTTCGTCCAGTTGTTCTATAGAACATATTTCAATTATCTCATGAGTATGATTTTCGAAACCATACTTATTTATTGAACGATATATTTTAGGCTGTCCAACTAATGAGTTAATACGTTTATAAACTTTCTTCCTTTCATCTATATTAACGGATTGTCCTATATAAATTTTACCACTAGGACTGGTTATTTTGTAAATTCCTATAATAGCGTTCTTTTGCTTCTTCATCACATTTTTGTTTATTATTCCAATAATATTTGTGAGAAGCTTTATTTTTAGCAGCCAATTTGGCTTCCTTAGTTAAATGTTGTTTAATTCTTCCCATCGATTATACATATTATAAGATTAATAAAAGTTACAAAAACTGTTACAAAGTAAGCACTGTTATGAGACTTAATTTCTCATTTTGGTTCCTGATTGTTTGAAAAAGGGTAAGCCTTCTCTATTCTTTCTCATTTCTTCCCATTGTTCTTTTGTATAATGAATACCATAAATGTAATATTCGTCTTTCTGTTTTAGAGCTTTAGGGAAACGAAGTGCAGCTCCGTCCCAACAATGTAGTCGTTTGTCTAGTACGTGGGCTTCTGTGCCATCTTCTTTCTTTAAAATCTGTTCTTTAGCATATTCTTCCATAATATTGTTATTTTAATTTTGTAAATATAATTATAATTTATTGATAAGACAAGTTAGTTGAGTAAGCTATTAGCAACATATAAACCTATTATACTGGCCAGCCAAATTCCGCGGCTGGTCGCCTGATCACCTTGTATATGGACATCTGGATGATCTATAAGTGAGAAATCTGAATGGTTAAATATCAAAGTATTGGATGAATATTTGACTTCTGGTAAGTATGTTATGTAATTATCTTCTATTCCAAACGTCTTGTTTAAATCTTCTATAAATTCCATTATATGATTAGCATATTTCCCGTAACCCTTCTTCAAATTTTCTAATGTAGTTGGATAACAAGGCATATCTTTACCTTCGTCCGTTTTGGATGATTGTCTATTAGTAGGAGAATATGAAGCACCTTTACCATCTTTATTAAAAAATGAAACGAGTTGTTGACAGAATATGTATGGATCTTCTATCTCATTTTTAATTTCTAACATAATTCCAAAATTCACTTTATCATTTAATTTATCCGGATTCTTTAAGGAATGTCCATTGAAAGTAATTTGATTATATGTTATTTCGGGTGCTACAAATGCTGCTCCTGAGTTGCAGCAAAAAGATCTACCACTTACATTTCCCCATCTTTTATATAACTTAAAATCATAAGCAAATGATAATAAATCTTTAAAGTATCTTGCATCTGTTTCATATCTCAATCCAATTTGTGTAGCACGTGGAGTTGTTTTTAAATTATATTTATGAATAAGTTTATCTAAAAAATCTACACCTGATTTGCCTCCTGCCAAAATTACTTTATCGTAATCTAAAGGTTGAATCCTATTTTGATCTTTATATCTAATCCAAATAAACTTATTTTCAAAATCAATATCGATAGCTTCTGTATTATAATATTGAGTTACACCCATATTATCAAAATACTCAAATATATTTTGCACTTGCTTACGTCCAAAATCAGTTCCAAGATGAAGCACAGGAGCTTGTTTGAGTTCGAATGGAGAATCTTTTAACCATTGTGGTTCTGCTTCTGGAGAAGTATACATTATTTTAGACTCGTCTGGATGAAATTCTTTAATATATTTGATGACTTGTTCACCTAATTGATCAGCGACTTCTTGTTCAACATATTCTGGAGTAAATATACCACCTTGAGTCCACGACTGCAGAACCTTAAAATCTGAAAAGGTTCCGCATCCTCCACTACCACACATAACTTCATCAGATTTACGAGTGTATATCGAATTTCCTTTATCAATAATTATAATATCTTTTGGATTATAACCATTTTTTAATAAATGTAAAACTCCATATTGTGTTGACACACCTGCACCTACATAAATTATTTTTTTCATATTTATTTATTTTTTATATTTCCATTTAAACCCACAAAATTTTCGATCTTTTTTTATACTCAATTTTAATAAATCTCTTGGTTTATCTTTATTATTACTTAATTTATTTTCTATAATATAATTTTCAGCTTCTATTTCATTATAAAATTCATTTATAAATTTATCATCTAAATATTGTTCAATAGGATAATATTTAGGAATTACAGGAATAAATTCATCTTTAAATCTCCATATATAGCCCCAACAACTTATTATTTTACCTATACAACAATCATTTATTTGAGATATTACATTTTGGGTTCTAGCTCTTTCTTCATTTTCTTTAACCCAATCTGATATTTCTCCTTTCCCACTCCACTCTTTAATAAATTTTCCATTCAAATCATATTGAAATACTCTTTTTGATTTTTTTCGTCTACCTTCTTTCATCTTAATTATATGTTCTTCAGAAAGTGGTCCACCATGACTTCCTTTTAATGCTATTCTCATTTTTTGACAAATTTCAGGAGTATAATGTTTTGAATGATCTTTTAATCCTTCTTTAATTTTTATTCTTGTTTCTTCAGAAATAGGTCCCCTTTTTAAACCGGTCATTCCATTACTCATTTTTTGCTTTACATCATCTGTGTAATATTTTGAATGATTGTTTTTTAATAAAGTTTTAGATATTTTAGCACCAGTTCCTTCTTTTCGTGGTTTTCTCATTTTTATTTTAGATTCTTCAGTATATTTTGAAGGACCTCCTCCACCATTATTTTTATTAGTTAATTCAAATCCTAAAAATTTAATATATGATATCCAAAATTTTTCTAATGGTTTCCAACATTCATATTCATCCCCACAACTATCAATTATAGTCATAATTATATCTTTACCATATAATTCTTTATGTTTGCCTTTTCTCCTAATAAAATCTTTTGCTTTACCAACATAAAATGGGATTTCGTTTCTTTCTAAAATATAAATGTAAGTCATAATAAATAATATTTGATTGTTTATTATACATATATGACTTTAAAGTCAAAACAAACTCCTGTTAAAACTTTTCATTTATCTTTTAAATATTTTTTAATAACTTGTAATGCTTCATAATATTCCTGTTCAGATTCAGTTAATTCTCTGTCTTGACCTTCACTATAATGAGAACCACCATGATCAGACCATAAAGCTAACTTATCAGGATTATTTTCAGATTTAGCAACCCACACACCACTTCCAAATTTTAAATAACCATTTAATAATCCAAATATATCTTCTATAGATATATCTACCCAAATTCTTTCTGTTTTAGTTCCGTTGATTTGCATATTATATTACTGTATTTAACGCGATATTTGCGATTATCTATTATCATCCACCAAACGTGGCGACTATGTATTTTCCTCGTTTAAATCGCATTTATTTAATATATAAAAACAGAAGAGCATCTCCAAAAAGAGATGCTACAACTATCAATTAATTTTATTTTTGAAAACGACTGGCTATAAATCAGTCTGAATGTTAATCTAATTGAGACATGAGTTCTTCTTCTAGGTCTGGATTGGCTTCTTCATTAATTCTTCCTTCAGTAGGAGTCCATACTGTTTTACCAGTTTCAGGGTCAACCATACTTCCATCATCCATTAAATCATAATCTTCCGGATCTAATCCATCATATTCATCATCTACTGGTTTAATAGGACCTAATTCAGCTATATCTTCTTTTTTAGACCATGGGTATGTTCCTTCTTCTTCATCTAGTGATTCAGGTTCATCATCAAATGAGATGGGTTCACTTCCTGAATCGAATTCTCTATCTTCAGGATATGGACTATCTTCTTCTAAATCTTCTAGAGTCATATCATATTCTGCAAGTACTTCTTCTACAGCTTTTACAGAAACACCTTTCTTACCACCTCTATTTGATAGCTAATTCAATAAGTGCATCTCTAGCGTCAATTACTGCATCGCCAGCTTTGCGAGCTAATTCAATAAGATAATCATATGAAATGAGATCGTTTACACCTAGACCAGCGTTTTCTTCTACTTCGTAGTTTTCAGTCAATAATCGTTTACTACCAAGATATGCTTTTAAATCAAATTGTCATTCATTTTATTTATATTTTATGTTTATTTTATAATTCGTCGTCGGATGGAGCACTCATTGATTGGTCATAGACAGCTTTTATGTTCTGATATTCTAGTTCCTCTAGTATCTTGTCTAGCTCTTCTTCATTATAATGATCAGGAATATCTATTGTTATTTCTAATTCTTGTAATAGTTCATTCGTTTGATACCAATTCAGTGTGTCATCTTCTTTGTCTTCATATTCAACTATTGTTTCATAGAAACGATCAGTAGTATAGTTATATAGGAATTTAATAAGGGAAGGTTTACTTGTGATAGGTGAATCTTCTTTTATAGTTAGTATTTCTTCTATAGCTTTTCTTACTCTATCTACATTGAACTCTTGTTCATATATGTCAAATTTATGTTTAGCAACTTGTTTAGTAGAAGGATTTCTATGATACATTTCATATGATTCAGCTACTTTTTTACCTACTATATCATCATAATTATCCATATTTAAAACATCGCCTGTTTGAGATAGAGCGATTGCTTTTTCAGTAGCATCGTGTAATTCTATATCGGATTTAGCATCTTCTTTAGCATACTCAAGCATACGAATAAATAATGGAATATCCAAAGTAAGTGTATCAATAGGATTTTCACCTTTGGTAGGTAAATCTAAATTAACTTTTTCACCATTATAATTACCTTGATCACCTAAATTAGAATTAACGATAGAAGAATCTACCTCATTTAACGTAAGTAAGTTGCGTGAATATAGTTTGCGAGCTTCCTTAACTAAAGAAATATATTTTTGTACATCTTCTTTTAAAGGAGAATTATATAAAGTAATCTTCTTATCAATATGATATTTCATATTTTCAGAAATTACAGATAATACTCTACTTTCAGTTATTAAGGGAGTATTTGATTTTTTTGAACAGTCAAGGCATTTATTCATATTTTAATTATTTAATATATCTATTTTAGATGAAAAACGCATCGATTTAACTCCTTCTATTTTTTGTATTTGATCTCGTACGAATGCTACTGTTTCTTCAGATTGAGCATTAGAGAATTGATCAGATTTGATAAAAGGGTATGGATCAATTTTAAGATTTAGAATACTTTTATATCCGTCTTCTTTATCGTTTTGGTTAGGAAGTTCTTCTACTCGTACAGTAGTAACTCCGAGTAAGGAACGTATATCGGAAAGTATATTTCCTAGACCACGTTCGTGCGGGTTAGTGACTAGTAGACCACGTACGCGATAGATCTTTTCAAAACCAATTTCTTGCAATATTCGAAGTAAACTTATAGACATAATATTATGTTTTATTATAAATATGTAAGGGATGTATTAATTTCAATACATTTTGTTTTGGCATGGTATTGTTTATGGAGTTCTATATATTCGTTCCACACCTTGTTCACTCCCTGGATATAACCATTCACATAATTTAATTTTTTAGGATCTCTGAATTTGTTATATAAATGTGTTATACTCTTTTCATCACATTTTAATTTAATGATTAAGTCAGGGATGTATGAGTTTGATTGAAGCCCCTTTCTCAGTAACACAAACCCAAGAGTGCCTTCTATTATTAGTTGTTTATTATATTTAGATACATCTTCTAGTATTTTTGTTAAGGCTTCTTCTTGGTTTCTTGATACGAGATAGTGATCTGTTGATACTAAGGCGTGTGGGAGGTTGTTGGCGAGGAAGGCTGCTATAGAAGATTTGCCACTCACAGGGGGGCCTATAATAACGATTTGGTTGGACTGGTTACAAATATTAAGTATAGGTTGGGTAATGTATTGTTCAGGATTCATAATCGAGTCTTGCTTTTTTGATGTCGCGGTTTATTTTACTACAAAGCGGTTGGAAATTTGAGTAGTGGTTTAGGGTGAGGAGGTCTGCTTCTGTTTGTGCGCTTGAGACGGGTATAATGTGGTCAAGGTCGAAACCATAATTAAATTCACCATTGTATAGACCATATTTATCCCAACTCATCCAGCTCTCAAATTTACTTTCTATGTATAATTTAAATTCTTCAATAGTACAACCTAACATTTCTTCGGTTCGTTTGGATTTTACTATACCCTTTTTCTTTAAAGAACCATATATTCTAGTTTGAATACAATCATATAATTTATATAATGGATCTGTTTTTCGTTTTTCCTTATTATATTCGTTTTGATGGGTTACTCTTGCTCTTTTATGTTTTTGGAAATGTTTTTGATGATATACTTTTCTTCCTTCAGTTTTATCATATTCTTTTTGATATTCTAATCTTTCTTCTTTGTGTTCTTTATTATATTGTTTTTGATATTCTTGGTAATGTTCTTTATTATCTATAGAATATTTTTTACTATATTCTTTTAAATGTTCTTTATTATTTTCAATATATATTTTACTACATTCTTTACAATAACCTTGTTTACCATCTTTACTTCTTTTAAGATTATGGAATTCATCTAAAGATTTAGTTTCACCACATTTATTGCATATTTTTGTATCTTTAGGAATTACATAATTATATATTATTTTATATTGTTTTTGTTCTTCTCTTTCTTTTTTAACACATTCTTTACAATAAACAGATTTCCCATCTCTATTATATTTCCTATTACTAAATTCTTCTAAAGATTTAACTTCACTACATCTGGTACATTTTTTATTTTCGTTCATATTAAAAGGAGGAGGATTAAAGAAAAACATAGATTAGGCCTCTAATGCAATTCTAAAATCCTCTTAAAATATTTTTAATGATAGGCCTAATATCATACGATTATACATATGATGAAATCCTAGAAAATCGCAGAGATCGTTACAAAGTGTAGTAGAGAATTGATTTTAAACCTTTGTCTTGGCTCCACAAATAGGCTTCAGCAGATCTTTTTGACCCCACGTAACCCGACTCAACGTGCCATGCATCGCTTGCACTAAGGGACGGCATATGTCTAATCATTACACCTTGTAATTCACGAATAGGATTATAAACAGTTGATTTACTGTGATGAATGTGACCCAAATGGAATTCACGATATTTGGTCAATCCCCAATTTACCGCTTGTTCCTGACACATTATAAGTGGAAGATTATTAATACTCTCTTTGTCACCATGGACAAATCCCAACAATATATTATGATATTTATAGTATTTTCTAGTTGTAGGTCCATTATTTACATTCACATTACTGTCATTATGAAAATATGCTTCTAAACTATCTCCCAAGTAATATACACGCTCCATATCATGGTTGCTTAAGATTATTAAAACATCGACAGGCGCTATTTTAGATAATTTTTTAATATTTTCTACAAGCAATTGACGACCTTTTGTAAATGTTTCTTTCCAAACATTAGACTCGGTTTGTGCCGTCCCTTTAGTTGTACTATTGTACGGGTATGCGACTCCGCTGTTGAAAAAGTCATTACCTAAAGGTAATAATATTTTATCAATATGAAAATCTTTAGTATCTTCTATAAATGTATCTATTGCACTATTAAACAATTCAGCTGCTATTCCTATATTGAAGTCTGCACCGCACTCTGGAGCCCAACTCAACTTACCAAAATGTAAATCAAAAATATTGATTTGAAGCATATGTGCTGGTTTATCAATAGCAGGTTCATATTTCTTTAACTCTACTTTTGGTGATAATTTCTTTATATCTTCTATGAAGTCCTTTCTAATATCTTCTAACTCTTTTACTTCTTTTTTACTCTTCAACCAAACTTTCACCTGAAATAATGGCGTAGTTGCTATTTCACCAGACGCTGTTTTGCTACCAACCTCCCACGTATTAATAACCTTCTTCTCTACCTCCCAGTCGTTCAAAGATATACTATAAATGTCCAATAATTGTTGTTCAGTAATAATACGCTCGGTAATCTCCGATAATATTGTTTTAACTTCCATTTAATATTTGTTTTGTTTATACTACAAAAGTTTCTTATCAATTATTTTGATAATTCGTTTAAGTCTCATCTTCTTGTCAGCCAAGTCTGGTGAGTTGTTTGTTTGTGAATATAAGAAAGAATTTAGCTTCTCCAAATCTCTATTAATAAGATTTATCTCTTCATACGAGAATTCATATTTCTTCTTCGAGTTGATTAAAGGGAGAGTGCTTAATTCTTCTTTTATAAGTTGACGAATTAATTTTCTGATTTCCATAGTTTTATTTAAATTCGTCTTCTGGGTTTGGTGCTTCTTCAGCAGGAGGTGATGTTTCAGATTTAGAGGATGATGATTTTGAAGATTTTTTAGATTTCTTTTTTGGTTCATCTATTATATCTTCTCCGAACTCATCTTTTTTTACGACTGCCCCATATTGTAATATTCGTGATATAGATTCGGCTGCTCTTTCTTCTTCATCTAAATTCAATAAATAATACTTCTTCCCTTCTACCTGAGCTATCCAGCTTCTTTCAGTGAATATAATAAGGAAATTTTGAGAATTCAAGAGATTTACACGAAATGTTGAAGGTCTAGGAGCGACCCAATCAATAGATTCGAGGAATTTTGCGAAATCTGATGTTAATAAATCAACAATTACTTTTTTGAGTTCAGGAAATTTAGTTAATTCATCGTATGCTAAAGCTGAATCATCTGATTTAGATTTTTCTTTATAAACTTCTTTAGCGAGTTTTTGTATTTTGGCTCTAAATTCTGATAATTTCATCTTATTTATCTTTTACGTTCTGGGACTACTCTATAACGATTACTATTATTGGGATCTTCTTTAATTAATTTAGTGTATTGCCCATATATAATTTTATTTGGACCATATTTTACAGTACTCCATTTACCTAATCCAGCACTTACTTCAAGATAAGCCCATCCAGTATATTCGGGTTTTACTTGTGGTTGATATTGTTGTTTAGGAGGTAAACCTTGTTCATCGCGTTTGAAATCGTCTATTTCTTTTTGGGAAGGTTCATAATCAGTTAAATCTTTATTATATTCTTCTGGGTCTTCCCATTCATCTCCATTTTTATCAATTTTTTCGGATAAACATTGTTTAACAGCTTCTTTTAATTTAATGGAAAAACTTTCATCTATATTATCATCAGCGTTCGCTTCGATTTGCTTTTTAGCCTGTGAAATACTCTTTCCCATTGCTACTTTTTCAGCGTCTTTTCCATAGCGTCTGACTAATTCTCTTTTATTAGTCATCATCGCTTTAAATATTTTATCCTTTAAATCAACTGTCTTTTTATCTAACATTTCCTAGCTAAGATCCTGTGATACAACATGCATTTTTACAAAATATTTCAGTGAATTTCCTATTTGAGTCGCTAATTTTTGATCACCAATTGATGTAGCGTGATCATAAGCTACCTTTAGAGAATTCTGAATTTCTTGTTCTTCTTTAGAGAATCCTGGTTTTTGTTCAGTATTTGAAGTATCGATTGGATTAACATCTACTGGAGCTGCTGCTTGTTCGTCTGGTTGTGGTTCAGGATTTTCTTCTACTTCAGGTTCTTTTGTAAATGCACTTTCGATATCGATATCTTCAGGATCTAAATCTTTTTTGATTTTCTTCTTTTCAGTTAAAGCTTGTCTGACTGCGGTTTTAAGGCGCTTCTTAATACCATGTTTACCTAAAGTAAATTTATTAGCTTCATCAATATTACTTTCAGCGGCATATTCTTCATATGTACTTAATGGTTCAATGAAGTCTTTTACATCTTTAATAGATAATTTATGAATCGAATTACCTAACTTAAATGTATATGTAGGTTCTTTTTCATCTTTCCCTATATAAGTACATTTCATAGGAGAAGCACCCATAAACCATGTATATTCTTGTCCAGGTTTTAATTGACGGATTATGTTTGAGGATTGATTTCCATTAATATTTTCATCTAAAAATCCATCCAATATTTCTAATGCTTTTGGATCTTTTTTCCAATCATATTGTTTATAATCTAGATAGATTTTTAAATTTCCAGCAATTTTATTAGCTAACCCATCATTACCAGTTTTATTAGCGTGTTGGAAATCAATGGTTGCTTTATCAATAGCCGCTTTTGGGTCTAATTCTTTATAGTAATTATCATTTATTGATTCTTCTTCAGAAACAGGTTCGTAATTTTCAGTTAATAGGCGTTTACTACCTAGATAGGCTTTTAAATCAAATGTGTCATTCATTTTTTTATATTTTTTAAAAGTTTTGTATATATAGATTTAGAATATTTACCATAACCATATGAATTTTTTAAATATAAAATGTAATATATTTTATATATTAAATATTTTATAAAATTAATCATTTTGTATATTACTAAATATTATTTTTTAATATTTTATCATTAATGTTCCTTTTGGATTAGCTCCATCCCCAGACGCCATATATACTTTACCTAACGGTAATGAAGAGGCATCTGCATTGTCATCAAATATATCAATAGGATAAATACTTATTGAACGCTTTACATCAAATGAACCTGTTAATTTTAAAGAACCAAATATACTTATATTATATTCTTCTTTTCCAGTTAAAGCATCTGCAAACTGTGTGATATGAGACGATTGAATGATATCTCCAGTTTCGATATCTGTATTATACTGGTTGAGTAATTTTGCCATAATATTGTTTTATTATAAATATGATTATAAACGATCAATTGATAATATAATATTCATATCAGAAGTTCTTGATGTTGGTAATGGTTGTGCTAGTTTTCCTATTGCAAGTAATTCTTCATTATTATTATATAAACCTATAGTTGTGACATATGGTGCAAAATATGACCCAGTAAAATGATTATATAGTCTACCATCACTTCCTGTTATAACAGACGGATTATTAGTATAATTGAATTCGTTTTCTGATATAGTGCATTTATATTGTGTTTCATATAAAGTATATGAACTAGAGAATGAAACTTGAATGTCTGTTGAAGAAATAAAATTGTTTATTGAGGGGATTCCTCCTTTAATAAGAACTACAATTCCATGTTCATATATTACGTTTCCGCAATATATTGTATTACCATATATACTTCCTCCATAAATTCCTGTTCCATAAATAGATGATAAAAGAATTGATGAATTATATAACCGTCCTTCTCCATCATCTTTATAACTTCCACTTGGAGTAACAATATGTAATGAATTAGGTTGGATATAATCTCCAAATAATTCTTTAGGGATAGACATCACGCCAATAATATTACCTGAACTAGTTGGGAAATAACGTTGTGGATTTAAATCGGTTGCTAAATAGTTTTGATATAAAGTAGAATAAACTTCTCCATAATATAAACCATCTGATCCTATACTAGCAGTTGCTGAGTTAGAAATATTTCCATCACTTCCTGAAATGTAATTTGAGTAATACAATTGTTTTATTGAATTATATATTAGGTCTTCTCCATTATTTGTGCCTATATATCTTTGAATACTAGCAGATAAGAGTGTATCTCCACCTATGAATGTAAACGACTTATTTACTTCAAATGGAGATACAATAATATCTTGGGAGGTTAATGTTTTAAAAACGCTCATATTATAGTTTATCCCAGTTAATTATGGGATGGGTCAAAAATCGAGACGGCATCTCAAAAGTAATTCTTTCGTACTATCTTTCAATAATGGTTTAGATAATTTAGCCACTGCCAATAATTCATTTGAATCATTATATAGACCTACTGTTGTTGGGTATGTTTGTGGATTATAAATAAAACTATTATGAATTACTTCACCTGTTGATCCTGAAATGAAGCTAGGATTTTCTGAGTAGTTAAATTCACTATTTCTAGCTCGAACAAATATATAATTTGACGTAATTGTTTCTTCAGATTGAAGTTGAAAATAACTACCACTAATATTTAATTTATTAAATAATCTTCTCTCATTATGAACCATTGAAGAAGTCACAGTAGATGTACCTAACAATACTCCACCATTAGCTACAGACATATTTAATGCTAATGGGTTCATTAATAATAAAGAAGTATCTGGGAAAAATAATCCATACGAACCCGAACTAGGTGTAATACTACCAGAACCATTTAATCCATTTACAACTTGATATACACGTTGAGTACCATAATATTCTGGAAGAGCTACATTATTTGAATTGTCAGTTAGATCAACAGATGAGCTTGGGGATGTTGGTAATCGTAAATTCCAAGCTCCAGGCATTAATTTTTCTTTATAGCGAGCACGATTTATATTTAATATATAAAAATCATCACTTGTTACTCCATTAAAACTAAAACTAGCATTTTCATCTTCTAAAAGAAGAGTTCTCATTTGACCATACAAAGTAGAAGTATAAGTACTTCCAGTTATAGTAGAATTATATGGAACAGCCCCTCCTCCATTTTTATTAGCATATGCAATACTAAATTGAACTTCAGCAGTAGAAGCAGATGGGTTTTGATTATATATGTCTAGATAATAATTTCCAGAAGACCCACTTGTTTGAGTAGATGATGTGAAAAATGTAGATAAAGCAGAAACGTTTCCAGACCAAGCAGGAGATACTACTGAGTCAGCACTAGTTATAAAATCCTGTGGATCTAATCTTTTAAAGCTCATATTCTAAATTGTTATTTTATTAATAGTTACTGGAATCACTATACGAGCACCACTATCAATACCTACTACAGTAAGTGTAGTTTTGAGTTGTGTATTAGAACCATATAATGTATTGACGGTTGTTGCTTTAAGATTTATTTGAGTACCTGTAACTGATTTAGAAAGATTAGTTCCAAGTGAAATATTTGAAGTAGCTGCAGCATTTGTTTTGCCTACTCCTTCAAATGAAGACATTGTTCTAGCATCAGCAATTGTTGCTACATATCCACTTGTTTCATAGGTAGTTGTATTACCAAGATAATTTAAAGTGGCTGGTGTAATCGATAGTGTATCACCTTGTTTTAATATAATGGCTGGATAACCAATACTTAATACAGGCATTTTAGCAGTACCTCTTGGTAATGTAACCAATTTGTATTTCATAATCTGATTTTCATCGGGGAATGCTTCTAGAAGAGGCATACCTTCTATAGCTTCTCCATAATATGAAGAACCGGATGGGTGTGTTGGATTATAAAGTGTATAATCTATTTCGTCGTCTGAAAGGGCGAATTGTGTAATATTAAATGACCCATCACCTTTTGCGAGTGCGGCCCTTCCAGCGCGAGTCAAAATGCAGTCTATTGTAATCTGTTGATTATTCTGAAATCCCATGATTTTTAAATATATTTAAATGTTGTTCCTTTATAATTATTTTGTCTTCCTTTTAATATTCTTATTATATTAGAATGATCTATTCCTAATATTTTAGCGGCTTGAGTTATACTTTCATATATCACTTCTGATGGAAGATGTATAATAGGTTTAGAAGCCGATTTAATAAATCTTTCTATATGTTCTGGAGAATGCTTTTTATATAAGCCTCTTTTTATTTTTAATTCTTCTGGTTGAGTTTTATTCATTGATAAATGAGTTTCACTCATCTTAGCTCTAATTTCTGAAGAAGTTATTTTACCTTTATGGATATTAGATATGAAAGCTTTATGTTCAGGAGTATTGCATCTTTCTTTCATTTTAGCTTTCATTTCATCATTCCATTTTCCACCTATACCTAACTCTTTCAGATTTAATCCATTCTCACCCAATACATCGTAAAAATCACCCCAATATATTTCTCGTTCATTTAATAATTCACTCGAACATTCCTCTATAAATTCAAATATATGATTTTCAGATTTATATTTAACTAATGAATTATATAATTTTACTTGACCTTTACATTCTAATCTATTATAATATCCTAACCTCTTCTTCCAATTAGTAGTTTGACCTATATAAATTTTTCCACTAGGACTTGTTATCTTGTATATTCCTATGATAACGTTCTTTGTTTTTTCCATCGACTTTATCTTTATTTTTCCAATAATATGTTTTACTATATTCAAGTTGTTTTTGAATACGTTCTTCTTCTGTCTGGTATTTTTTTATTCTTCCCATTGTCGATTATACATATTACAGTTCTAAGAAAAGATCGAAGAAAAGTGCTTAAAGGTTATTAAGTAGTTAAATTATTGTGAATATTATTGTTATTTTATTATAAATATGTTATTCTATTATCTTCTTATCAATTAAGTCTCTAATTATCTTGTCAGGATTTTTAGCAATCGCGTCTACTGGATATTTTGGGAATATAAAACCAGTAGTTGTGGGAGCCAAAGAAGCTGATATAAGTTGGTTTGAGTAAGGGAATGTTTGATTTACTGTGATATTATTTCTGTTTTCTTCCCATCTTCTTATCAAGAAGAAATTTAAATTAGTCGAAGTAGAAATATCTCGGTCTAATGTTATTAATATCACAGGCCCAACACCATAAACATCAAAATAAAATGGATTTATATCAGTTATTTCATAACATTTTTCTTCATTATTTTCAAAACGTATTTGATCCCCTATTTCTAATTTCCATTGATCTTTTATTTTAGGAAACTCGGTTCCATATGGTTCAAAATTATTTTTAAATCTATTCGAAAAACTAGATGTATAAGGTATTGGGGTTTGTATATATCCTTGATCATATGATAATATCATATATTGATTATCTATGTATATTTTATTATTATACCCTGTTTCTCTATATATATTTAAATCATCTGGTTGAACATATAAGTTAGTTATATTTAATAATTCTAGGAATGAATGCGATTTGTTAGATATAACAGAATATGGATTAAATGTTATATCGGTATCCTTAGAGTTAAATTCTAACCCACACCATTCAGCTCCTGGTACTAATGTTGGTTGAATGGTACCTGCATCTTTTATTTGAATATCCCAAGTTAGATAATTTATATCTACAATGCCATGGCTTATAATGAATGAATTATAATTAGAATTACTATATGATATATTAATATTATTTGCAGATATGGTAAAATCTGAACCCAATACATCTATTATATCATATGTAAATTCATCATTGTTTAAACAATTAAAAGTTATTTTTCCTTTTAATAATGTAATAGGTATTTTACCTGATGTTGGAGAACCAGCATTTCTATGTCTGATAGATATATCTAATGAACCTGTGATGCCTGTTGTATTTCCTATAGGACTAGTAATTAAAATGTGATTATAAGTTAAAGAATATTGATCTTCTGATAAAATAACATTTGATAAAGATACTCTCTCAGTATTATATAAAGGTGAATAATAATTATATGGATCTACATATAATTTATCATTTACATAATTTATATTAACTGAATAATCTGGGATGAAAGAAAACAATGTAGAATTATCATCTATATTGCTCAAGGAACTAGTAGCTGTTGTTGTGTAATCCCAATAAGTTAATGGGATTGATAATGAAGAAGAGAAATGTAGATTAGTTGAATAATTATCACTAGATATCTGGGAATATAAAATAGGTACTGCTATTTCTCCAATATGAGATATATTTTGTGTTTTATTTAATTTATTAAATTGTGGTTCCGCTTTAGGAATTATTAATGATGAATTTATTGTTTCTGTAGGAACAAATACATCTTTCATATTATAAAAAGTTACATCACTTAATCCAGGATTATCGATATTAGTTTCAGTATCAACTATATATTTTACATTAAGATATGTTTTATTATTTACTACTGGATATGGATCTTTTATCTCACTAATATAAGCAAAATGTGTTTTCTTACTCTCTACTGGAGGGTAATTATCATATGAACCAGTTAGACCAGTTGATAAGTTAACTCCATCAGATGATGATTTACTTCCATCATATCTTGGCCCTTTATGTCTTTTAAGAGAATAATTTGATTCTGGAACAGTACCTTTTGTTGCGCTTCCTGATATTATCAATCCTATATTTACAGGAACATCTATACCAAATGAATAATCTACATCTTGGAGGTTAGGATTTTCTCTTGATTTTTCAACATTATTTAAGTTAGGTTGACAATCGAAATCATGGTCAAATCCTGTTGTGTCTCCTGCTTTATATTTTCCACAATGTTCTGTCATTTGTGTATATAGAGAAGAACCTGGCAACTCACCATTATAAAATTCGCGATTATCTGCGATTTTAATTGCGTCATTTGCGCTTGAAGTCGGTTTATACGGGAAGTGTATACTTTGACTCCACTGTTGAGAATCTACGCTTATATGTGAGAAAGATCCTCCACTACCACCTTCAGTAGTGTAAAGTAATTCACCTTCTTCATAATTATTTGGCAAATTCTTCATTGAAGAAGTATATGTTACATCTTCATAAGATACTTGTACTGGTTTTTGTTTGTTTCTTTCTAATATATGTTGTTTGATTACTATCCCTGTTGCTAAATCTGTTTTAGCAGGAACAAAATCCTTCAACATTTTAAATAAAGAATTATCAAAGTATTTTATCAGACGAATAAAGTCTTTTACATTATAATTATGTTTATATTTTTGAAAATAATCGTCTCTTAATTTATTTAGGTCAGGATAGGTATTCCCATCATTATTTATTTGACGAGGGTCTCCTATATAATCACCTATATTAATATAACCAATCTGAGACATTATATCTTCATTAATTTGGTCTTGTGGAGAAAATGCTACCTCAAGATAATTTATGTCTGGAGTATAACTAGAAGAAACAAATGATTGTTGTTGAATAGAACGAAATGGTGATAAAGTATCTCCTTCAGGAAGCACTGATTCCTCTATATTTATTTTGTCTGTTACAGCATTTTTTATACCTGCAATAGGTTGATCATAATATATTTTTTCAATATTTGAAACAAATGAACCACTGCTTAAATAGAATTCACTTTCATTATTAAATGAAGCAGTAGGAATCCATGATCCTGTTACTTTAGGATGAATGGATGTTCTGGAGTCTAAATCAAGATTACTACCGAGAGGTGCTCTAAAATATAGTTCGTCTGGGGTGCTATTTATAGAATTTCCTTCACATGATAATGGATTTAAAACATAGTCATAGAAAATGCTTTCGCTAATGACTGTGTTATATAATCTATATTCTTGGAATTGACCATTGAATTGTATAAGAGAAGATGTAGTTGGTGAATATGAGAAATATGAAATAAATGAATCACTTATCGAATCTGATGCTTTAAAACCTACTTTACCATCTATTTTATTGGCAATATATAAACTTGCAGTGAGTGAAAAATGATCAAAATTAGCTTGAATATTCCACCAATCATTATTGAATATAGGTAAATAAATACTAGCACTTTTACTAGAATTATTTACATCAGGTATATATTTTACAATTCCATATTGATTATATTCATCAATTGAACCAGAATATGATCCATTTAATGAACCTAAATTAGAATAATCAATTATTATAGAACTTACTTGAGTACCTCCATCAGATGACAAAAATAATTCTTGAGAACCACTAATAGGAACTCCGTTTGTTTTAAATCTGAATTGTATTGTTTCAGGTAAAGTATCACCTAGATTAGGATTACTCAAAAAACCTGTTGTCAATGAACCTGAATAACTATAATTAAATATATTTTGTTTATAATCCCAATCACCTGAATTGTTTCTGTCTTTACCACCAAATTCATTGATCCTTAGAATAGTATCAGGGATTCCATATATATTTACTAATGATCTTAAACCTGCTATTGTGCCTTTAGTTTTAACTAAATAAGGGATATTATGATATAATCTTTTATATATCTTCTTATTCAAATCATCCAAAGGAATTACTTCAGAATTTGAAGAAGATATTTTAGTATCAATAAATTCAAAACCAGAAGTTGCTGGTAAGGTTGATGTTATATCAGGGAATGGAAATAAACTACCTGATGGGGTTATTCCTAAAAATGAAGTATATAGATCATTTATGTTAAAGTTATTAGAATATAATTTAATTCCAAAATCTTTTAGAGCATCAGCTAACAAAGTTTTTGAAATTCCATAATTTAATCTATTATCAGCATTGAATCTATTAGATATACTTTCTATATAAACCCATATACTATCAAAATGTTGTCCTATCATGTTTAAGAAAACTTCATAGTTCTTATTTTCAGAATCATTTCTTAAATATTCAGGTATAGTCCAATACAACCAATCCTGATTGTTTTGGTCATATATTGAAGCTTGTTCTAATATATTTTCAAACCACACACTTACTTGAGAACTTCCAGTACTATATAATTGATATGGGGGTTGAGAATTCTGTTTTGGCCATGAATTTATTGAACCGCTATTAAAATATAAAAAATATTCATATTCATCAAAATTATTTATTATAGAATCAATACTTCCAGATAATGAATTATAACTTGAATTATATGAAATAGATGAAGTAGTGTTTCCTGAAATGCTGCCTATAAAATCAGATATTTCATTAGAATAATCTTCTATTAATGAGACTTTATAATAAAAATTTTCTAATCTACTAGTAGCAGATGAAAAATGAATAAAATTTGAAAAATCATTATAATCTAAATTTATATCTATTCCCTTTTTATTTAATATATTTTTAATTTGTTGTTGAGAACCAGATATATTAGTACCAATCAAATCATTATATGAATATATTTGAGAAGACAGACCTGTCTGATTTTTTATATCTAAACTAAAGTTAGGGCCTTGTATATATTGAGAATCATTGATTTCAATTATTGGGTCAGGAAAAGTAACTAAATATGTTTGAGAATCAGATATTGGTTCTACTACCCATAGTGTATCTTTTAAATTATGATTTAGAGATAATGGTTCGTATAATTTTATTAAAATAGAAGGATTGTTTTGGGTTGTATCTAATTTTACATTATTAGCAATACATAAATCATTTTCTCCAAAATTTAAATAAAAATCAACAAAATAAGTAGCACTATCTCTTAATTGTGAAAATAAAGTAGTTGAAAATATTATGTCAGAGTCTGAAATTTGATTAGATGATAAACGAATTTCTTTCCTATCTGAATTAATTTCACTGATATAATATAACGAATTGTTATCAGATTTTAATACTTTTCTGAAGAAATTATATTTTATATAATATGAACCTTGATCAAAACCTGATTGAGTTAAGTTTTGGTCAGGATTTAAAATTATATCATTATTTAATACTGAAAAATCAGATTTAGGGGTAATACTATTTAATAATGGATTCTGATTTTCATCATATATGTTTGTTTCTACATAATCTGAAATAGAATTAAATTTTATATCTAAATAAAAAGATGAGATTATGGTATCATCCTGAGTCAGATATGTTGTCTGAGATTCAAATGTAGAAGAATCAACGGGTTGTATAATTATTTCTGGACTCATTGTATTGATGGAATTGAACCTGTTATGTTAAATGTTTGACCGGTTTGTAAACCAAGAATGGTTATATTTTGCTGCAAATTTGTTTCTCGTAATGTAGAAATTTCTTTTTGAAGAGCCAAAATTTGTTCGTTTGTTTGATTGAAATCTATATAGTCTCCACTAGTTTTAACTAAAAATTCATGTGAATTACTATCTCCATTTTTGGGAATTTGATAAAATATTGAATTATAATTTGAAAAGAAATCATCAACAGATATAATATCACTTAAATCCTCAGCAATAGAAGTTACCCCTAATTCTCTGAATTTGGTATCTATGGTCTTAGTATATGAATTTTTTTCATATACTTTTTTATTTAAATCTACTTTTTCAACCATTTAATATTTTAAAAATAAAATTATTATCTTCAATCATTGTATCTCCCTCTATTAACGATTTGATTAAAATAACGTAATTTCTTTCAGTCTCTAACCCACTCATATTTAACGAAAAATAATTACCTTTACTATCACAACTCAACTTTGTATATTGGTCATCAAAATCTATTACCATTTCATTAGTATCTAAATCTTTTATGGCATAACATGATTGTTCTGGCAAAATATAATTATTTGTATATATTGAAGATGTTTGATACACTCTAGGAGGATAATTAGGTCTTGCATTTACTCTAAATTTATTAATACTGTCAGGATAAAATTTTATAGGATTATTACTTAAACTTATATATGCTTCTGCAGTATTTAAAAACGGTAAACTTCCTGTTTCATATATGGAATCATCCCATTTTATTTCCAAAACCGGAGGATATATAGTATTAGTATCAACAGAATAATATTTAAATGAAGGTTGAGCAGAAGATGATGGATTAAATTCAGATTTAGAATCAAGTTTTATAATTAAACCTTCATTATTTATTTCTATAGAAGAACTAGAAGATATAGACCAAGCTTTAACGATATCTGTTATATTAGCATTTAAATCAAAATATGTTCTTGAATTAAATGATTGAGTAACTAAAATATTAGGAATATAAATATTATCTGAACCAGTAAACCAAGTTCCTCCACCTTTGTTAAAACCAGAATATGAACTAGTTACGTATTGATTTGTGCCATCTACATCCCACAACTTATTCTGCTCATAGTTTTGGTAAAACCAAGACACACCAGATGGATTTAAAGGACTATCTAAATATTGACCATTTCCGTTTCCCCACGAACCCGATATGGGGTAAATTTCTAATTTTGTTTCTTGAGTAATTCCTTCAACTTCAGCAATATATAATCTAAGGTTAGCCTCAAAATTCGAACCACTAACTAAATTACTTAAAACATAATCAATTTCATCTTGATCAAATTTAATTAAACTTCTTGCTACTTGAGAAGACCCATCTAATGATTTTATATTATTTATTTCTAAAATAGAATCCAACCCAACATTCATTTGTGGATATGCTGAATATATAGTTGTATCTTGATTGGGGAATAATCTATAAATGGCCATTAATTATGTTTTAATAATTTGTAAGAAAACCTTTTAAATCTATTTCAGGATACTTCACTTCAAATATTGAAGGATCTAAAGAGGGATATATTATTTTATTTTGAGTAGCAGAATCCATATCATATGCCCAACTAGAATATCCTTGAGTAGTTCCTGCTTTATTAATTATTTTTATATCTTTAACAGATTGAACTCCTTCTACCTTACTTAATAACAAAAACAAATCACCTAAAATTATAGGTTGATTTATTTGCCATTTATTTATATTAAAAAAGTCTTTCAAAGAAGATATACATTTAATTAATATATCACTACTATTATAATTAGGGAGCGATATTATACTAAATTCACATCCTATATTAATTATGAAGGCGTCTTTTATACTTATGGAATCTCCTATACTTCTATTTTGATTTAAATATGTTTTTAAATTTTCTTTTAAAGTACTAGAAGCAATATTTAATTTACTATCAATATTATATGATAAAACATATAAATCTAAATTAGTATCCTTATTACTAGCCGTTGATTTTTTAATAAACGCTTTAGATAAACTTCCATATTTAGAAGGCATACTTAATGCTCTAATTAAATAATCATCCTGGGTAACACTTCTTAATTGAGTGGAAAAATTTGAAATAGAGTTTTGTCTTAATTCTTCTATTGTATCTCCGTCTTGACCCCCACTAGCAGCAAATTCATTATTTGAAGTAATTGAATTAAAAATATATTGAGCTGTGTTAGGATTTAAATTTGATTTCAGAAATTTTACAGTACTCGTATTTATATTAGTTAAATCATTTGAAGGAATATTTGATATAACTCCACCTCCCGTTAAATACCTAACAATTAATGTTATGTTGGAAGGTGCAATCCCATAAGTATTAGTAAATATGAAATTAAGTGGAGAATATGCTGTTGTAAGTTTGTTCTTTTCAAATGGTAATCCTAAACCAACATTTGATGGGTTAGGAACTATTTCTTCATCTATATCTTGTGTTTTACCTGATCCAAATTGTATTTGTAATATAGTCTCATCTAAAAAACGAGTAACAAATCTTCTTTGCACTTGTTTAGTTTTTAAAATATATGGAGAATTGTCTTCGTTTTGAAAATTGTTTGGGTCGTTTAAATTAGTATTCTTAATATTATCATATATTAATTCTTGAGCCAAATAATCAACTTCATACCATATATTACCATCAGAATCAACTATATCAAGAATTTCTGAAATATTATTTCCCTTTATTATTACAGTGGGAAATTCTGTTGGATTACCAAATGAGAATGAAGTCGTATTTATATTTCCAGATATTGCCTTTCTTGTTTTCTTCAATAAAAAATATTGAGGTTGATTATTACTAATTTGATATATATTAATTGAAGTAGGATCAAATGAACTCGAGACAGTAAAATCGACTGGATCTTCTATTATAAAACCTATGTTTGGGTTTGATTTAGAATTAACAGTAGTATTAGAATTTATATTTAATGCATAATCATAATCTGGTACTACTTGATTATTAATAGTTTTAGAAGGAAGTAATTGATAAAAATCCACATTAACGTTTGCTAACCCAGTTGTTTTTGGTTTATAACCATACATATAAGCCAATGCAAAAACATTGTCTGTTTGTCTAGCATATTGTTGGAAATTTTCTTGAATTTGGTTATCCATATAGAAAGACATAACATCTCCTACATATGATGATAATTCTATAAACATATTTCCTATAGAAGCTTCACTAAAATCAGTGTATGAATCCTTAAAGTATGTTTTAGAAAAATTAATAAGACTTGATTTAAATGAATCAAAATCTTTATTTACATATTTTATTTCCTTATTAGTCATTTATGAAAATCCTATAGTTAAAGTATCAGATATGTTTGTATTAGTAATTTTATATTTAATGAATAT